>ERZ894229.29-NODE-29-length-164472-cov-24.7948_pt1 | contig 164472 bp, 142 predicted proteins | sample MGYA00380295_ERZ894229 | MGnify/ENA primary metagenome ERZ894229 (study PRJEB32331, sample SAMN06328479) | human gut metagenome | biome: human gut microbiome; feature: stool | host: Homo sapiens | collected 2014-09-17 ...
CGGTTGCTTGAGCAATTTCTTCAAAAATATTGTCTAACTTTTCGGGGTCACTTCAGCGGTAGACTTTCCGCTGAAGGCGCCTGTTTTTGTTTCATTGCCTAAACTCTGAAATCCATTTCTCTATTCTGCTTCCCGAAGGTTGCTTTCCTTTTCTATTCAGGCCGTTTCTGGGATTCGGAACCGCACTGGTGGTGTATCCGCTTTCAGTACATCAAACCGGTACCCTTCCTTCTGAAGCGCCTCAATGATCGCTGGGATCTGTTCCAACGTCATCTTTTTCGTGCCCGTATTATGGAACAGGATGACCGGACGGCGGAATTGCTTGCTATCATTTACCGCGTGCTGATAGATCTGCTGGGCGGTCGTCCCCCTGGTCGCATCCCCGGAATCAACGTTCCAGTCAAAATAGGTATATCCCCGGCGGTTCATTTCCTCAATAATCGCCTTTGCTGTATCGCGGTTGTAGGAATTGATACTGCCCCCAGCAAATCGATAGAGAGGGGTATCCACCCCGGTTTCTTTCAAAATCAGGTCGTGCATCTTGGCAAAATCCGCTAAATACGCATCGACCGAAGCATAGATTTCCCGATAATCATGCGAATAACTATGTACGGCAATGGCGTGGCCACGCTTCACAATTTCGCGCATAGCTTTACGATCCTCTTCGCCTGTTTTTCCAACCAGGAAGAACGTCGCTTTGACCTGATAGCGATCCAACACGTCCAACAGGGGGATGGTCAAATCGGAAGGTCCATCGTCAAAGGTCAGATAGGCGATTTTTTCGTTCGAATCGTCTTCTTTTGGGGAAATCTTTTCGGTATACAGCAGCGGATACGGATCATTCGGCAAGGCTTGTTTTTGTGGAGTGGTTTTTACGACTGGAGCGCTTTCTACGACGATTTTCGGTTTGGCAGACAGTGCCCCTTCTATCGCTACCTGACCTGCCAAGGTAGAAAGAGATGGGGAATCCACCTTTTGAAGCGCATGGGAAAGCGGAAAGCAAGTCGCTGAAAATAGGGCAAAAAGCAGTAATATTGTCAAAATCGAGACTACCTTCCCGCTGTTTCCTCTGCGAACATGTTTCGCTCGTTTCATCCGAATACCTCCCTTGTCTTTGTTTTTCATCCCTCCGCTCCCCCATTATAACAAGATCTGCCACAAAAGGGCAGTTAAAGGTTTGTCATATTGGTTACAAATATCACTCAAGAAAGCCTTTCGTTCTTAACGAAGAAACCCTTGCGAAACAAAAACTGGTAGAATATAATGGTTACAATATCAAAAAGGAGGGTTTTTCCATGATCTTGAACCATACGGTGGAAGCGTTGATGGAACGCCGTTCCATCCGTTCCTACCGCAGTGAACAGGTCAGCGAAGAGGAACTGACCGACATTTTGAAAACGGGGAAATATGCGCCGTCCGCTATGGGCCGTCAGGCCCGTCACTTCACTGTGATTCAAAACAAGGCGCTTCTTGCCGATATCCGTGCCGCCATGCAGGACGCCACAGACGACCCCTTCTATGGAGCGCCGACTGTGATTGTTCTCTCCGCTCCGGCAGACGCCCGCTTTGCCCCGGAGGACACCAGCTGCGCCATCATGAACTTGATGCTGGCCGCACATTCTTACGGCTTGGGGACGTGCTTCATCGGCTGCGTGCGCGATGTGTTGCGCACCCCTGCCATCCAGTCCCGCTTAAAATTGCCCGAGGGATACATCCCCTATAGCTGTATCACGCTCGGTTATCCAAAGGAGCACGCCGACGCCCCTGCGCCGCGCCGCACAGACGACGTCTCCTATGTCCGTTAGAAACGCCACACAAGAAAACGGCATTTGCTTTTCTGCGTATGAATTCGCAAAAGCAAATGCCGTTTTGTTTTATAGAAACCTTTTAGGAATGCTCTAAAATTTTTTCTGCACAGCGGATTCCATCCACCGCGGCGGAGACAATGCCGCCCGCATAACCGGCGCCCTCGCCGCATGGATACAGCCCCTTCACCACGGGGGATTCCAGCGATTCCCCGCGTAAAATGCGCACCGGGGAGGAACTGCGGCTCTCCACTGCTGTTAAGAGCGCATCCGGATAGGCAAAGCCATGCAAGTACCGCTCCATCTGTACAATTCCCTGCCTCATCGCCTCGGTGAGCTCAGACGGCAGGCAGCCGTCCAGCGCAGAAGGCGTCACCCCTGGCCGGTACGTGGGCTTGACATCTCCCAGCCGTTTGGAGGCCCTATTTTGTAGAAAATCCTCCACGCGCTGTACGGGCGCGGCATACCCGCCACCCCCTAAACGGAATGCTTTCTCCTCCAATTTACGCTGAAAGGTTACCCCTGCCAGCGGCCCATCCGAGCCGAAATCCTCTGGACCGATCCCGACGAGCAGCGCGGCATTGGCATTTTCCCCGTCGCGTGCAAAATTGCTCATTCCATTGGTGACCAACCGACCCTCTTCGCTGGCAGCTGCAACCACCTGGCCCCCTGGGCACATGCAAAACGTATACACGCCCCGACCGCTGGGAAGGTGAACCGCTAATTTGTAATCGGCCGCTCCTAAAGCCGGATGCTGCGCAAAGCGGCCGTATTGCGCCCGGTTGATCAGCTCCTGCGGATGTTCAATTCGCGCCCCAACGGAAAACGGCTTGGGCTGCATGGGGATGCCCATCTCTTCCAACATCGAAAAGGTATCGCGGGCGCTGTGCCCCACCGCCAGCACCACATGATGGGTTTCCAACACATACGGATTGCCTTCGGCCGGCTGGATGCGCACTCCTATCACTTGATTTTCTTTGCAGAGCAGTCCGCTCATCTGCGACGCAAACCGCACTTCGCCGCCCAGTTTGCAGATGGTTTCCCGGATATTTTTGACCGTCTGGGGCAGCCGGTCCGTCCCGACATGCGGCTTCGCCATATACAGAATCTCTTCCGGGGCCCCGGCCAGCGCCAATTCCTCCAGCACCTTCCGGGCGTGCGGATCCTTTGTCCCGGTATTGAGCTTTCCGTCGGAAAAAGTCCCTGCGCCGCCTTCGCCAAACTGCACGTTGCTCTGCGGCTGCAGCTCCCCCGTCTTCCAAAAATGCTCCACCGCTTTTTGCCGTTTTTCCACCGGCTCCCCGCGCTCGATCACGATTGGGCGCTGCCCGGCCTGGGCCAAAATCAACGCGGCAAACAGACCGGCCGGACCAAATCCAACCACCACGGGGCGCATGGGAAGCGGACGGCTGTCCGGCAGCTCATAGCGATAGGGAACCGCTTCTGTAATTTTGCGGTCTCCCCGGATACGCGCCCGGCTGCACTCGCATTCCACCGTACACGTAAAATGGACCTCACTCTTTTTGCGCGCATCCACAGACTTCCTGCACAGCCTTAGATTCCGCACTTCCCCCGGCGACACCCCCAGCCGTTTCGCCGCGAGATTGGACAGGTCCTCCATCGTCCCGTCCAGCGGCAAATGAATATCTGCAATTCGATAGACCATCGTCTTTATTCCTCCGGCATTCCATTCAGTAAAGAGCGCGCACAAGCGCGCCCAGCGGCCATTCCCGTGCTCCACGCCCAGTGGAGGTTATACCCGCCGCAATCTCCATCCACATTCAGCAATTCCCCTGTTAAGTAAACGCCCCTGCATTTTCGCGATTCCATCGTCCGGCAATCGACCTCTGCGAGCGGCACCCCTCCGGCCGTAACCTGTGCGCTGTCCCACGACAGCAGCCCCACCACGGGGAACCGGAAATTCTTCACCGTTCTGCTGACAGTCCCCAACTGTCCCTTGGAAAACTGTCCAGCTGTTTTGGGGAGCTGTGGGAGCGCAACGCGCAAAAGCTCCCGCCCCACGTTCCGGTTCAGCATTCCCCCCAACAGGTCACCGCTAGGGAGCGTGGGGAGGCGCTCGACGGCCTGGTAAAGCAGCGAAGCGATCTGTGATTCCGTATACTCCGGCATCAGATCCAAAGCTACCTCCACTTTTTTATTCTTTTGTTCCAAGCATTGCCCGGCCAAACGGGAAAGCTCAAAAATGCAGATTCCGGAGAGGCCGTGTTCCGTAAACTGAACTTCCCCGCTGGTCTTTTGGAGGGGGGTGCCATCGGCCAGCAAAGTGGCCTCCGCATGGCTCCGCATCCCTTTTAAGGGCTTCGCGCGCTTCGGTTCCGTCCGGATCTGCACCAACGCTGGCCGCAGGGGGACGATGCTGTGCCCCAGCTTTTCCAACAGCTGATACCCGCTCGCATTCGCCCCAAGCTGTGGATAGGCAAGTCCACCTGTGGCAAAGATGACCTTGCGGGCCCGATAAGCTCCTGTTCCCGTTTGAAGAAGGAAGCCTTCCTTCTCCCGGTGTATCCCCGTAACCAGACGTTCGCATTTGACTTCCACCCTTTGACGCTCCAAATGGAGACGCAAAATCTCCAACACAGAAGACGCCTGGAGGGAATAGGGATACAAACGGCCTTCCTCCAACTCCCGGCAGAGCAATCCCATGGAGGCAAACTGCCCGGCCACCTTTTCCGGTGGAAACCGCTTCAGCAGGGCAGCGGCGCGTCCTGTATCTCCGTGGTAATGCGCAGGGGCCACATGGCGGTTGCTCAAATTGCAACGCCCATTGCCCGTCGCCAAGAGTTTCTTCCCGACCCGTGCATTCCCTTCCAATACAAGGACACGCAAACCGCTGTGCCCTGCCTCTGCACTGGCAAACGCGGCCATCAATCCAGCAGCCCCGCCGCCGAGTACCGCTATATCATACGTTTCCACATCGCGTCCCCCTTATTTTATGAAAGAATGGCGCTCCATCGCCCATGGCGCAGGGAACCATCGCCGTCGCTTTGCTTTAAACGGCGCAAATCTATCTTAGTATAAACCACCTTTGATCACTCTGGCAACCCTTTTCTCTCGTGTTGAGAGAGTCCCCATCGCCTCGGGTCGGGACAAAGAAAAAAGAGCGGAACAGCAAGCGCCATTCCACCCTTCTCATTGCCTATGTAGAAAGAAAAATGTGCAATTAGTCAGCGAAGTATCTCTTCAGCAGGCCATTGAAGCCAGCGCCATGACGGGCCTCATCCTTAGCCATCTCATGAACGGTGTCATGGATTGCATCATAGCCCAGTTCCTTTGCGCGCTTTGCGATCTGCAGCTTGCCCTCGCAAGCGCCCGCCTCAGCCTCTGCACGCATCTCAACGTTCTTCTTGGTGCTGTTGGTAACTACTTCGCCGAGCAGCTCTGCGAACTTTGCAGCATGCTCTGCCTCTTCGAATGCATATCTCTTGAACGCTTCCGCAACCTCCGGATAGCCTTCACGCTCTGCCTGACGGCTCATTGCCAGATACATGCCAACCTCGGTGCACTCGCCGTTGAAGTTCATAACCAGGCCGTCATAAACTTCCTTGTCTACGCCCTGCGCCACGCCGATCTCATGCTCGCAAGCAAAGGAAGCGCCCTCTTTCTTCTCGATGAACTTCTCTCTCGGCGCTTTGCACTGGGGGCAGAACTCCGGAGCCTGCTCACCTTCATAGACATAACCGCATACAGAACACACAAATTTTTTCATGATAGGTTCCTCCATACAAATTAAAATATTAGGAAAGACTTTCTTGTCTTTTCATGCAATCGGAACAGGTGCCGCGAAAAATCACTTCACAGCTTTCCACAAACAATCCATTTTCCTTAGCCACTTGCTTGCCAATCCGGGCTCCAACAAATTCCCCCGGAATATCAATGACTGCACCGCACTTTGTGCAGATAAAATGCGTATGCGGCCGTATATCGCCGTCGAAGCGTTCCTGGCCGTTTACCACGCCAACGCTATTGATCATCCCATCGTTTTTGAACTGCGCAATGTTGCGATAGACCGTTCCCAGACTCAAGTCGGGATACTGGGGTTTCAATTGCTGATAGACCCATTCCGCTGTGGGATGAATTTTGGCGTTGCGAATGGTCATCAAAATTGCTTCCCGCTTCCGGCTAAAGTTCTGTCGTTTCTCCATTGAGGCATCTGCACCTTCCTTCTGTGCCAGAATGTAACAGGTTAATAATTGATAACAATTCCTATTACTGAATATAATCATAGCACAAGGATTTCCATTTGTAAAGGGGCGCTCTAAAATTTTTACAATTTTTTTCCTATTACGACCCGTTGTACCTAGACCGCCGTATCGTTCCCTGTACAAATGCCTGCAAGGACAAAACAGCAGGCAGAAAGCCTGAAAGCCCTGCCTGCTTCGGATAAAACTCACTTCTCCCTCTTTGGCAAAGAGAAGACGTCCAAAAATTGTTTTGCCAAAACACCGTATTCGTGGTGTTCCAAAATGTACGCTTTGCCCCGCGCCCCCATCTTCTGGAGCTGGTCCTGCGGCGTCTCCGCAAGCTGGATGGCCGCCTTTGCAATCGCCGCACTGTTTTCCGGTTCAATGGAAATTCCGCACGAAGCATCCGCCACCATATCGTTGCCCGCGTCTATGGCAAAGATGACCGGCTTCCCCGCCATCATATAATCCATAAGCTTGTTGGGGCTCACGCCAAAGCGGAACAGCGGCTGCCGCTGCAACCCCACATACAGGGCGTCAAACTGCGCCAAAAGCTCCGGCACTGCATCGCGCTTGACCGCCGGCAACAGTTCTACATTTTCTTCGAGGTGGAGGTCCTTGACCTTCTGAATCAGGCGGTCGCGTTCCGGGCCCTGCCCCACCAGGATGAGTTTGATCTTCTTTCCTTGAAGGGCTTTCCCTGCCTCCACAAAGCTGTCCAACCCATTGGCAATCCCGTGGGCGCCGGTATAGCCGATCAGGAACCAACCGTCGCGGTGGTACTGTCCAAGTTTGTCCGCATAAACCGGAGGATTGGCAGGCTCTTTCTCCCAATCCTCTTTTACGATCCCGTTGGGGATATACACAAACTTTCCGCCGGCAAGGCCATGCTCCTTCATATGGCCTTCCGCGCACGGCAGCAGGGACACCACATAGTCGCTATGTTTATAGCAGTAATTCTCCGCCATCTGCATCAGAACAATATAGGGATGGTGCGGGCTCATCCCGCCGAGCTCGATGGGGCTGAGCGGCCAAAGGTCGTGCACCTCGTAGATCAGCAGGGCGCCGGACTCCTTCGCGATCTTGCGGGCGGGATAAATATCCAGCGGATATGTCGAGGAGGCGATCACCGCATCGGGCTTGCCCTGCGCCGCGATCTGTTTGCGGTACTTTTTCAGCCCGTGGAGGAAGGAGAGCATATTTTTTATGCGCCCCAATCCGTTTCCCTGGTAGGAAGGCCCCGCAATCCAAAAATACCGGATGCCGTCGTGCATCTCCTCCATGGTCGCTTGCCCGCGCATATCGGGATTCTTCGTGCGCAGATGGGAATAGGAACTCGCCACAATGGTGACATTGTGCCCGGCCTCCGCCCAGCGCTTCGCCATAAAATACGGCCGGTATTCCATGCCGTGTTTATCGGAACCGGCATAATGGTTGATATAGACGATATTCAAATGAAACTCACTCCGTCTCTCTGTTCAATGCCTCTGCGATTTTCTGGCTGGCCTTCCCATCGCCAAACGGCAGCTTCCCGCGCGCCGCTGGGTCGGGCACTGTGTGCAACGCCTTTTGCAGAATATCCTCCGTGGTCAGATCTGCGAGCACATTCCAGTTTCCGTCCAGCGTCTCCACCCATTCCGTTTCCTTGCGCAGGGTGATGCACGGGACCTCCATAAACCAGGCTTCCTTTTGCAGGCCGCCGGAATCGGTCAGCACCTGGCAGGCGTTGGAGGTCAACAGGAGCATCTCCAAATAGCCAACCGGGTCGATCAGCTGAATGTTGTGGAACCCTTCCTGGGCAATCGCCTGTTCCGCCAGCTTGCGTGTGCGCGGATGGATCGGGATCAGCACCCGCTGGGGAAGCTGCTCAAATGCCCGGAAAATGCGAACAATCGCTTCCAGGCCGCCGTCCGTGGTCTCTGCGCGGTGCAGCGTGGCCAGGCGGTACTGCTTGGGCGCAATGCCAAGCGCTTCAAAGATCGCTGTCTTTTGTGGGTTGCGGCGCGCCACCTCGAGGAAGTGCAGCACCGAATCCAGCATCACGTCGCCTGTGAGCTGAACCCCCTGCACAATACCCTCTTTTTTCAAATTATCCACAGCGGTCTGCGTGGGGCAGAACAGCCAGTGGGAAATATGGTCGGTCAATACGCGGTTCTGCTCTTCCGGCATCCGCATGTTGTACGAACGCAAGCCCGCTTCCACATGGGCCACCGGGATGTGCAGTTTGGAAGCCGCCAACGCGCCCGCGATTGTCGAATTGGTATCGCCATACACCAAAAGCACATCCGGCTTTTCCGCAAGCAGAACGTCTTCGATCTTCATCAGCATTTCGCCGGTCTGGTGGCCGTGTGTTCCGGAACCGACGCCCAAATTATAAACGGGCTTCGGGATTCCAAGCTCTTCAAAAAACACATCGGACATGTTGGCGTCATAGTGCTGGCCGGTATGCACGATCTTTTCTTCACACACGCCCTTTAAGGCCTCCGAAACCACCGCCGCTTTGATAAACTGCGGGCGTGCGCCGACTACCGTGATTACTTTCATGGTTTACCCCCTGTGCCAACGCACGTCGGAATCCTGCATATCCAGCGTGGAAAACTCCAAATCATCGAATTTGACCGGCTGGCCGGTTTTTTGGGATTTATAGGCCGCCAGGATGATCTTCATCGCCTTGATCGCCTCCGTACCACTCACCAGCGGATCCACCCCATTTTCAATGGCGTGGATGTAATTGGCATACAGGGGCGTATGGCCGCTGCCGTAGACGTCCTTCGGGTCCGTCCCATTGATCTTCGCCACTTCGTCGTCCTGCGGTGCGGGCTCTTCAAAGTTCCAAGTCTGCACGCGGTTGACCGCAAGGCCGCCGATGACCGCCGTGCCGGTCCCGCCGAAGATGGAAAGCGTCTCCTCCAAATTCTTCGGATACACGCAGGCGGTCCCTTCCACGATGCCAATGGCCCCGTTCTTGAAGCGGATCAGAATCGCGCCGAAGTCCTCCGCCTGGATGTCGCGCAGGAAATTGCCGGTCATCGCCATGACTGTGTCCGGCTCTCCGCCGAGGCTCCACTGGAGCAAATCGATGTTGTGAATGCACTGGTTCATCAACGTACCGCCGTCCTGCGCCCAGGTGCCACGCCACGGAGCCTGCTCATAGTACGGCATTGTGCGGTTCCAAAGGATGCGCGCTGTGCCGTTGACCAGCTTTCCAAAACGGCCGTCCTCCAACGCCTTGTGCAGCTGCTGGATCGGTGCGTTAAAGCGGTTCTGATGGCATACGCCCAAGGTGACCTTGTGCGCCTTTGCCTCCGCGATCATCTTTTCTGCATCAGCGGTGGAGAGCGCCATAGGCTTTTCCACCAACACATGCTTTCCGTGCTGGATGCAGTAGAGGGCGATCTCCGCATGGTATCCGCTCTCCGTCGCAATCGCGCAGCAGTCGATCTCCATCTCTTCCAGCATCTTTTTATAGTCCGCATAGACGGCAGGGCGCACGCCCATCAATTCTTCGTACTGAGCTGCCTTCTGTTCCGCGCGCTCCGTCACCGGGTCGCAGACGGCAACCAATTCACAGATGTCTTTATTTTCAGCCGAAGCGACAATATGATTTTTCGAAATACGGCCACAGCCGATGAGGGCAAAGCGAAGTTTATTCATTTGATACCATCCTCTCGTATTCGCAGTGGTTTCAACGGAAATTTTGCATGGACCGCTTTTAAAAGAAAGCCTTTAAACACATGTTGGAAAAAATTCCCCCGTCGCGAAAACGGGGGAATTTTGCCAATCGTCAAACCTTACAGCAGCTCAATGTTGGAGCGGTCCTTCACGTCCTTCATCGCGTTGCGGGTGTCAAAAATTTCCTTGCTGCACTTCTGAATGCGGTCGTAATCGAAGCACGCATGCGCGGTGCAAATAATCACGATGTCCGCCGCTTTCAGCATATCGTTCGTGAGCTCCTTGGCGCCCGTATGCACAACGCCCTTGTGCTTATACTCCGGGATATACGGATCATAGAACGTCGTAACAGCGCCCTGCTCGTTCAGGCGGTCAATCACATTCAGCGCCGGGCTCTCGCGGTAATCGTCGATGTCCGACTTATAAGCCACGCCAAGGACCAGCACTTTTGCGCCGTTCATCGCGATCTTGTTCTTGTTGAGAACCTTCATCGCACGGTCCACCACATATTCCGGCATGCCGGTGTTGATTTCACCGGATGTCTCGATCAGGCGGGTGTGGTAATCGTATTCACGCGCCTTCCAAGCCAGATAGAACGGGTCGAGCGGGATGCAGTGCCCGCCGAGGCCCGGACCCGGATAGAACGCCTGGAAACCATACGGCTTTGTCTTCGCCGCGTCGATCACTTCCCAGACATTGATCCCCATGCGGTTGCAGATGATCGCCATCTCATTGGCCAGGCCGATGTTGATATTGCGGTAGGTATTCTCCAGCAGCTTCTCCATCTCTGCTACCGCCGGGGAAGAAACCTCATAGACGCCGCCCTCCAGGACATTGCGGTACAGGGTGGCAGCTACCTCTGTGGAATCTGGGCCCACACCGCCGATGACCTTCGGCGTGTTCTTGGTCTTATACTGTTTATTGCCGGGATCGACGCGCTCCGGCGAGAAGGCCAGATAGAAGTCCTCCGTACATTTCAAACCGGTGGCCTCCAAAATGGGCTTCAAGAGCTCTTCCGTCGTACCCGGATAGGTGGTGGATTCCAAAATGACCACCATGCCCGGATGCAAATATTTTGCAACAGACTCGGTGGAACCCTTTACATAGCTGATGTCCGGCTGCTGATACTTGTCCAACGGGGTCGGCACGCAGATGGCAACCGCATCCACATCTTTGATAAACGCGAAATCGGATGTGGCGGAAAGCTTCCCGGACTCTACAACCTCTTTGAAAACATCGTCCACGATATCCCCAATGTAGTTGTGCCCTGCATTGACCAAATCTACCTTCTTGCTTTGTACGTCAAAGCCAATGGTCTTGTAGCCGGACTTGGCGAACTCCGTCGCAAGCGGCAAGCCCACATATCCCAGGCCCACAATGCCGACCACTGCGGTCTTGTTTGCAATTTTGTCCAGCAACTGCTTTTTTACATCAGACATCTTTCATACCTACCTTATTTTAAATTCTTTCTATTATCAAAGACTTTTGATCGTATCACAGATAAAGTCGACCTGCTCCTCCGTCAGATAGCCATGCATCGGCAGGCTGAACACGCGTTCACACAGCGCCTCGCAGACCGGCAGATCGCCTTTCTGATATCCAAGGGATTCATAAACCTTTTGCAGATGCAGCGGGATGGGATAATAGATCATCGTCGGGATTCCCTTCTCCTTTAACCCTGCCATGATTGCATCGCGGTGCACTCCATCCTTTGCCTGCGCCGTATAATACCCACAGCTGGAGAAGTATCCATCCAAAACCTTCTGCGGCTCCACCACGCCCTCCAGCTTCTCGGAGTAGCGCGCGGCCATCCGGTTGCGCACCTCGATTTCGCCGTCCAAGGCGCGGAGTTTTGGAAGCAGAATCGCTGCCTGCATGGTATCCAGACGAGCGTTCAATCCGAGACGCACATTTTCATATTTGTAGGAGCCCTTTCCATGGACGCGGATGGAAACCAGCTTCTGATACATCTCTTCGTCGTCGGTAAAGATCGCTCCGCCGTCGCCATAGCAGCCCAGCACCTTGGCCGGAAAAAAGCTCGTCGCGGAGACGTCGCCGAAGCAGCATGCGCGCTTCCCGTCGATCGCGCCGCCAAAGCCCTGCGCGGCGTCCTCCATCACCAGAAGGTGGTGTTCCCGGCAGATCTCTTCAATCTTGGGAAACTCCGCCGGTTGGCCAAAGAGGTCCACTGGGATGACCGCCTTTGGCGTGAGCTTTCCCTCCCGGAGCACGCGCTCAATCTGCTCGCTCAGGGAATTGGGGTCCATGTTGAACGTATGCGGATCAATATCGCAGAACACCGGCGTCGCCCCGGTCAGGCTGACCACTTCCGCCGTAGCAAAGAAGGTAAAGCCCGGCACAAACACCGCGTCGCCCTCGTGGATGCCCCAAGCCATCAGCGGCATCAGCAGGGCGTCCGTCCCGCTGGAAACCGTTACGCAGTATTTCCGGCCGGTATAGGCGCAGAGCGCCTTTTCCAACTCTTCCACCTGCGGCCCGGAAATAAAATGACAGCCTTCAATCACCGAAGCAATTCCCGCGTCAATCTCTTTTTTTAAATGCGCGTATTGCGCTTCCAAATCGTTAAAAACAATCTTCTGCATTTATTCGGTTACCTCCTCAAGGCCGTCCGGACCTTGGCGATACTTTCTGCCGCACTTGGGGCAGCGGAGCGCTTCATCCAGCGTTTCCCCACATTCGCAGGCCCATCCGCGCTGTCTGGCCGGGACGCCCATCATGATGGCATGATCGGGCACATCCTTTGTGACCACGCTTCCGGCTGCAATAAACGCATGCCGGCCGATGCGGTGTCCGCACACGATGGTTGCATTTGCACCGATGCTGGCGCCTTCGCATACCGGCGTCTTGAGATAGAACTGATGTCCCGCCTGCGGATACTTGCAGCGCGGCCGCTGCACATTGGTAAAAACCATGGACGGCCCGCAGAACACATAGTCGCCCAGCTCCACCCCGTCGTATACGGAGACATTGTTCTGAATCTTGCAAAAGTTCCCGATCTTCACCCCAGGCGCAACAAAGACGTTCTGCCCCACCGAGCAATGTTCTCCGATGGAGGCGTCCTGGCTGATGTGGCAGAAGTGCCAAATCTTTGTCCCTTCCCCGATCTGGACGTTCTCGTCCACACATGCGCTCGGGTGAACAAAAAATGTGTCGTTTGCGGTATTCTCCACGAACAAGCCCCATTCCTTTTCAGCAGAAAGAACCCGCCGTTTTTTCCTATTTTACCCGATTCTTCCCGCCATTTATTCCCTAACATTATATCTCGAAGGCCCTTTTTAGTCAATCTTTCGCCATGCAATTAGTGTTGACAATAGGTATCAATCGTATTATGATTTACACGTAATTATTAGTAAAACCGCATATTGGGCGTAAAATACGCAGTGTGGCGGTGTGGTTCCCCGCAAATTTGCAGGGAAAACCACAGCGGACTGCACGCCAGACGGTATGCCCATATTTTGTGAGAAAAAGAGGCAATCGATTCATGAGTGATTTTCAGAGAAGGGACGACTTTATCCCCTATAATGTACCGGACATCACCGACGCAGAAATCAACGAGGTCGTGGAAACGTTGAAATCCGGCTGGGTCGCCAAAGGCCCCCGCACCAACCGGTTTGAGCAGGAATTCGCCGGTTATCTCGGCGCAAAACACGCTGTCGCCATGAACTCCTGCACGGCGGCGCTTCACATTGCGTTGCTTGCAAAGGGGATTGGCCCCGGCGACGAGGTCATCACCACCCCGATGACGTTCGCCTCCACCGCAAGCACCATCATCCATACAGGAGCAACGCCTGTATTTGCCGACATCGACTACCGAACCGGCTGCATCGACCCGGATGAGATCGAGAAAAAGATTACCTCCCGGACAAAGGCCATCGTTCCCGTCCATTACAGCGGCCAAGTCTGCGACCTGGACCGCATCTATGCGATTGCGGACAAGCACGGCCTGTTTGTGAGCGAAGATGCGGCGCATGCGCTGTGGAGCCGCTACAAGGGCCGTCTGATCGGCAACAAACTGCAGGGCGCGGCCTCCTACAGTTTTTATGCCACGAAAAACCTCTGCACGGGCGACGGCGGTATGCTGGTCACCGACGACGACGAGATCGACGCACGCGCACGGATCCTCTCCGGCCAGGGGATGAGCCACAACGCCTGGAACCGCTATGCAAAGGGCGGCTCCTGGAAATACGACATTGCAGAACCCGGCTTCAAATACAACATGTTTGATATTCAGGCGGCTCTGGGTCTGGTTCAGCTTTCCCGCTTGGAGGAAATGCAGGCTGCCCGCCTGAAGATTGCCGCCAAATATCAGGAGGCGTTCGGGAAGATCGACGCATTGGACCCGCCGTTTGTCCCGGATTATACCACCCACTGCTGGCACCTCTATGTGCTCCGCATTGTACCGGAGTTGCTGACCATCGACCGCGACCAATTCATCGTGGAACTCAACGAGCGCAACGTCGGCACAAGCGTGCATTTTATCCCGGTACACAACATGTCGGCTTATCAGAAGCGTTTCGGCTTTGTGGACAGCGACTTCCCGATGGCGCAGAAGCATTTCGAACGGATCATCTCCCTCCCGCTCTATCCCACGATGACGGACGAGCAGGTGGATTATGTTATCGCAGCTGTAACGGACATTGTAGAAACCTATCACAAATAAACCTGAGCAAACTGACAGAAGCCATGTGGAGAATATCCACATGGCTTCTGTTTATATCTTGGAGTCTTCAATCCTCTGTAGAAAAAGCTGATGAACGGCCGGATTCCCAGTCAATTCAGGATGGAACGCCACCCCGATTTGATTCCCATACCGCACGCCAGCGGCTTTGCCATCGATCTCCACCAGGACTTCCACGCCCGCGCCCATCGCTTCGATGGAGGGCGCACGGATAAAGACCAGAGGAAACGGGCCGATCCCCTTTATATCCGCTGTTTTTGAAAAGCTCCCGAGCTGCCTCCCATAGGAATTCCGCTGCACCGTGACCGGCAGCGTTCCAAAATAGGTGTGTGCATCGTTGGCAATCTTCTCCGCCAAGAGAATCAGACCAGCGCAGGTGCCCAGGATTGGAAGCCCCTGGGCAATCCGCATTCGCAAATCTTCCAAAAGGCCCAATTCCCGCAGGAGTTTGCCCATCGTCGTGCTCTCTCCGCCTGGAAGGATCAGGCCGTCAAAGGGCTGTTCCAGATCCCGCTTTTGGCGGATTTCAAACGGCTCGGCATCCAATTTTTGCAGCATGGCGATATGCTCCGCAAACGCCCCCTGCACTGCCAACACGCCAATCCGCATGGGTTACCGTCCCCTCTCCGCCATCAACACTTCGATCTCCTGCTCATTAATTCCGACCATGGCCTCCCCCAAGTCTTCGGAGAGCTTTGCCAGCTGGTCCGCATCCTGATAATTTGCCACCGCCTTGACAATGGCCGCTGCCCGCTTGGACGGATTGCCGGATTTAAAAATCCCAGACCCTACAAACACGCCTTCCGCGCCGAGCTGCATCATCAGCGCGGCATCCGCCGGGGTCGCCACGCCGCCCGCTGCAAAATTGACGACCGGAAGTTTGCCGTGGCTATGGACAAACTGGACCTGTTCATAGGGGACTTGCAGCTCCTTGGCCGCTTCAAAGAGTTCCTCTTCGCGCATCGAAGTTAAGCGGGCGATCTCTGCGTTCATCCGACGCATGTGGCGGACCGCCTGCACAATGTCGCCGGTTCCGGGCTCGCCCTTTGTGCGGATCATGGACGCTCCTTCTGCAATCCGGCGGAGCGCCTCCCCCAAGTCCCTGGCGCCACAGACAAAGGGCACCTGGAATTTCGTCTTATCGATGTGATAGACATCGTCCGCCGGGGATAAGACTTCACTTTCATCGATATAGTCGATCTCAATCGCCTGCAATATCTGCGCTTCTGCAAAATGTCCAATCCGGCATTTGGCCATGACGGGGATGGACACCGCTTCCTGGATGCCTTTGATCATCTTTGGGTCGCTCATGCGGGAGACGCCGCCGGCCGCGCGGATATCCGCCGGGATGCGCTCCAGAGCCATCACCGCGCAAGCCCCTGCCGCTTCTGCAATCTTCGCTTGCTCCGGCGTTGTGACATCCATAATCACCCCGCCTTTGAGCATTTGGGCAAGCTGTTTGTTCAATTCGTAACGGTCGTTCTGCATATGACTTCCTCCTATTTCATACATCGCATAGAGAAGCACACACGCTGTTGCGAGGGCTTCCCCGTTGGAGGAAATATGTTTGCAACCATATTTCCCGATGACCCGGCGCCAAAACTCCATCCGATGGAACAAGGGCTTTCCCATGTTGTTTTTCATTATAATTACATCTGTATCTTTCACAATATCCAATTTGTGCAATTTTAACCAGGTCAGTTTGGCGATAAAAAGAAGAGGGTCACTGTCAATCAACAGCAACCCTCTTCCAGAAAAGCGGTTTAGAATTAACCGATAATGGCTTCGCCGTCTACCGTACCGGTCAAGCCTGCGGCATTGGCCTCGTCCGTATCAATATGCACCGCCAAGCCAGCCGTCTTGCTGACGCGCGCAATCACATCGCCGAAGATCAACGAGCGGCCATTGTAGTCCAGCTTGATCTGGATCGCCTGGCCATCGGTCACCCCAAAGACCTTTGCGTCGTCCGGCGTAAAGTGGGCATGGCGCTTTGCAACGATGACGCCCTTATCGACGGTGATTTCGCCCTTCGGCCCGATGATCTTGCAGCCCGGCGTGCCCTCCAGATCGGCGGACATGCGCAGCGGCGCATCGATGCCCAGAGTACGGGTCTCCGTCTTGGAGATCTCGATCTGCGTCTCCGGACGGACCGGTCCGAGGATGGACATCTTCAGCGAACCCTTGGGGCCAACCACTTCCACTTTCTCTACGCAGGCAAACTGGCCCGGCTGGGACAGATCCTTCTTCGGTGTGAGAGCATAACCTTCTCCAAACAGAATATCCAAATGCTCCTGCGTCAAATGCACATGACGCGCGGAAGTTTCTACCATAATTTTCATAGCATCCATCTCCTAAATCTTATTAAATAAGCAGCTTGCCTTTTAAAGCAATGGGTTATGGCTTTATTGTACCGCAGGACGCAAGAAAATTCAACGGAATTCCCTTCTTTTCCTGGGGAATATTTCGTGTTATAATAATCTGAAACAAAAGAGATCGGATTTAATCCGGGATAAAGGGAGGAAAAGCATGTACCAGACGTGGGATGAGTTGGAGGCCGCCTGCATGGGATGCCAAAAATGTGGTTTGTGTTCCGGGCGGACCAACCTGGTGTTTGGCGTTGGAAATAAAAAAGCAAAAATCCTGTTCATCGGTGAAGGGCCGGGCGAACAGGAGGACCTAAAGGGGGAACCGTTCGTCGGACGCAGTGGACAGCTTCTGGACAAGATGCTTGACGCCGTGGACTTGAACCGCCAAAAGAACATCTATATTGCGAACATCGTGAAATGCCGTCCCCCACAAAACCGCGATCCCCTCCCGGAAGAGCAGGAAACCTGCATCGGCTGGTTGCGCAACCAGGTCTACCTCATCCGCCCGAAGATCATCGTCTGCCTCGGCCGGATCGCCGCCATGAAGCTCATCCGGCCCGACTTCAAAATCACGCGGGAACACGGCGTGTTTACCGAAAAAAATGGCGTCTGGATGATGGCGACGCTGCACCCGGCCGCGCTCCTGCGCAACCCCAGCAGCAAGCCCGGCGCATTTGAAGACTTTTTAAAATTGCGCGAGAAGATCGACGAACTCGGTATCCCGCTGGAATAACAACGCTGCGGAGGGCCGTCCAATGTATGGGCGGCCCTCCGTTTTTATGCGCTATTCTTTTTCTGGTTTGTGAGCGTTCTCACAGGCGTTGCAGTGCGAGCAGCCGGAACAGTTGCCACAGCAGGTGTTCCGATGCTTCCAAGCGTAACGCGCTGCGAAAACCACCAACACAAAAATCACCGCAAGAATGACAAAATCAATCGCATGCATACAATCGTCCTTTCGATGTCACACAAACAGCAGCCCGATATGATAGACGATAAAGGCCACCACCCACGCGACGCCGGTCTGCAAAAACACCACGCCGACCGCCGCTTTGCCACTGTTCATTTCACGCCGGACCGCGCTGATCGCCGCGACGCACGGGGTATAAAGCAGGGTAAATACCAAAAAGGAAATCGCAGTCAGCGGCGTAAAGATGGACGAAAGGGCGGCCGACATATTTGCCGTATTCGAGCCCGTCAGGACGGCAAAGGTGCTGACCACCGCCTCCTTTGCGCTGAATCCCGTGAGCAATGCGGTGGAGGCGCGCCAATCGCCAAAGCCAAGCGGCGCAAAAATGGGAGCAATCCAACGGCCGATCCCCGCCAACATGCTGTCATCCCCTGCGGAAACGGGATTTAAACGGACGTCAAAGCTCTGCAAGAACCAGATGATGATGGTCGCAACAAAGATCACCGTGAAGGCGCGGGTCAAGAAGTCCTTCGCCTTATCCCACAGCAGCATGCCGACGCTCTTGGGGCTGGGCAGCCGGTAGTTCGGAAGTTCCATAACAAACGGCACGGGCTTGCCGTGGAACAACGTCCTTTTCAGAAGTAACCCCATCAAAACACCGACGACCATCCCCAACACATAAAGCCCGATCATCACCAGGGCGCGATACTTGGGGAAAAACGCCATCGTAATCATCCCATAAATGGGAAGCTTGGCCGAACAGCTCATAAACGGTGTGAGCAGAATCGTCATCTTCCGGTCCCGCTCGCTGGACAGGGTCCGCGTCGCCATGATCGCAGGAACCGAGCAGCCGAATCCAATCAACATCGGAACAAAGCTTCTTCCGGAAAGGCCGATCTTGCGCAGGAGTTTATCCATGACAAACGCCACGCGCGCCATATAACCACTGTCCTCCAAAATGGAAAGGAAGAAAAACAGCACCACAATCGTGGGAATAAAGGAGAGCACGCTTCCTACACCGGCAAAGACGCCGTCGATCACCAGGGAATGCACCACGGGGTTGATCCCATAGGCGGTGAGCGCATCGCTGGTCACATTTGTGACAAAATCAATGCCCTGGGAAAGCAAATCGCTCAAGAAGCTGCCGACGACCCCAAAGGTCAGCCAAAAGATCAGCAGCATGATGACAAGAAAAATCGGAATCGCCAAATATTTGTTGGTCAGCAGGTTATCCATTTTTACGCTGCGCGCATGTTCCTTGCTTTCCCCGCATTTTACCACGCTGTCGGCGCAAAGGCGGTCGATAAACGTATAGCGCATATCGGCCAAAGCTGCCTCGCGGTCCGTATCGAGTTCGCGTTCCATTTCCGTGACGGCGTGCTCCACCATATCCTTCTCGTTGTCCGAGAGGTTCAAGGCGTTCAACATGGGCTCATCGCCCTCCACCAGTTTGGTGGCAGCAAACCGCGGAGGTGTGTGGATGCGCTCTGCGTGATCCTCCACAAGGTGCGCAATGGAGTGGATCGCCCTATGTACTGCGCCGGAACAAAAATCTTGGCGCCGTGGGTATTGATGGTTCTGCGCAGTCCGCACGGCGGTCTCGATCAACTCGTCGATGCCTTCATTTTTGCTGGCCGAAATTGGGACCACCGGGACCCCAAGTTCCTCCTGCAATTTATCGATCTTAATGGTGCCGCCGTTCGCCCGGACTTCGTCCATCATGTTGAGGGCGATCACCATCGGGATATTCAGCTCAATGAGCTGCATGCTCAAATAGAGATTGCGCTCGATGTTCGTGGCATCCACAATATTGATGATGCCGTCCGGCTTGTTTTTCAGAAGGAAATCACGCGTTACGATCTCTTCGTTGGTATAGGGTGAAAGGGAATAGATTCCCGGGAGGTCAACGACCGTATCGTCCTTATACCCGCGGATGACGCCCTCCTTGCTTTCCACTGTGACACCGGGAAAATTTCCAACGTGTTGGTTTGAACCGGTCAACTGGTTAAACAGGGTCGTTTTTCCACAGTTTTGGTTCCCAGCCAATGCAAAAATCACGGTTATACCTCCTCCACTTCGATGTTTTTCGCATCCTCAATGCGAAGTGTCAACTCATAACCGCGCAAATGCAATTCGATGGGGTCCCCCATGGGCGCCACTTTGCGCACCATAACTTCTGTATGCGGCGTCAATCCCATATCCAGCAGGCGGCGGCGTAAAGCCCCCTGACCGTTTACCGCAAGAATTCGGGATTTTTGACCAATTTTTAATGCATCCAATGTCATGTCCCATAATCCCTCTCTCCTGAATCGTATACCATCGGCAAAAGTTAGCCTATGCTATCTTTCTTATTATAATCCCTTCCTAAAAAATTTGTCAAGACACACGTCATCGAGATTCCACAATGCTCTATACAAATTCTTATGCAAAATGCCCCTGTGCTGTCGGAAAACAGCCCAGGGGCATCGTTGCTTTTTTCTATTGGCCGGAACCGTTACAACTCAATTCCATCCAGAACCTTGCGAAGCGCGTCGGCAGAAGCCATCAGTTTCCGCTGCTCCAAGCCGTTGAGCGGAATATCCAAAACGGTCTCCGCACCGTTGCGCCCTACCACGGTAGGCACGCCCATGCACACATCTTCCAGCCCATAATGGCCGCAGATCAGGCTGGAGATCGGCAAAATGGAGTGCTCATTCCGGATGATGCTCTCGCAGATCCTGCGCACCGCCATGGCGATGCCGTAATAGGTGGCGCCTTTTTTCTCAATAATCTCATAGGCGCTGTCGCGCACATCGGTGTAGATGCGCTCCATGGCCTCCATATGGTTGTAGTGGCCGCGCAATTCGCAGAAATGGTTTAAATCTACGCCGGAGACGTTCGCGCTGCTCCAAACCGCCAGCTCGCTGTCGCCGTGCTCGCCGATGATAAACGCATGGATGCTGCGGCTGTCAACCTGCAAATGCTCGCCCAACAGGTATTTCAACCGCGCTGTGTCCAGCACGGTTCCGGAGCCAATGACCCGGTTTGTCGGGAACCCGGAGAGCTTCAACGTCACATACGTCAGGATGTCCACCGGATTGGAAACCACCAGCAGAATCCCCTCCGTGTTGCGCTTTACGATCTCCGGGATAATGCTCTTAAAAATCTTCACATTTTTATTGACCAGGTCGATACGGGTCTCGTCCGGCTTTTGCGCCGCGCCCGCCGTGATGATAATCAAATAGCAATCGGCCAGGTCGTCATAGGTACCGGCATAGATTTTCATGGGACGGCCAAAGGGAAGGCCGTGGCTGAGGTCGGTCGCTTCCCCCTCCGCCTTTTGCTGGTTGGCGTCGATCAACACCAGTTCCGAAAATAGTCCGCTCTGCATCAGGCTGAACGCGGAGGTCGCGCCCACCGCACCACAACCGATCATCGCTGCTTTTTGAATGTTTACCATTAAAGCTCACTCCTTTACATCGTCATTTTTCTATGGATCATTCCTCATTCTGGGAAAGCAAAAACACCGTTGCGAAATACGGGGATCTCCCTTCCATCGGAAAGGATGCCGTCGATTTGCATGTCCGGACTGCCGAACATAAAGTCGCAATGCTCCTTGGATTGATTGGCGCCGGCGGCCTCCAATTGTTTGCGGTCCATCGCCGCCCCACCCTCGATATTTTCCGGGTACGACGCGCCCAACGCAAGATGGCAGGAGGCGTTTTCATCGAACAGGGTTGTCAGGAATAATAATCCGGAACGTGAAATGGGCGAATCGTCCGGCACCAGCGCCACTTCGCCGAGGTAAGCGCTGCCCTCATCAAATTCCACGAGATTCTTTAGCACATCTTCGCCCTCGCTGGCGCCGTATGCGCAGACCTTTCCATCGCGAAAATCGAACCAGAAGTCGCGGATCATCTTTCCCTGGTAATTGAGCGGTTTTGTTGCGTAGACGCGCCCGTTTACATGGCATTTATCCGGGGCGGTGAACACCTCCTCGGTCGGCATGTTCGGAACGAATACCGCGCCGTTGTCTGCACGGGAGCTTCCTCCCTCCCAGATATGCCCCTTGGCCAGACCGACCGTGAGGTCGGTGCCGATACCGTTCCGGAAGTGCAGCGCCTGGAAATGATAGGTATTTAATTTGCGGCTGTTTTCCGCTAAACGGGTAATGTGCGCCTGCCATTCCGCGACAGCGTCGCGGTTTCCGCCAATCCGCACCCCAGCGAGGACGGCGTCCCAAAGCGCGTCCAATGCCGCCTGTTCCTCGAGTTCCGGGAACACTTTTTTGGCCCATGCGATGGACGGCACGGCCACAATGCTCCACTGCCCATGGTTCGCCATGGTGTAATATTCAAATTTCTCAAACGCCAGCTCCTCTGCAACGCGCACCGCCTGAAGCTTTTCTCCGGGAATCCCCGCCAGGAGCCCCGGCGTGCTGGACTTTATGTGCAAAAAACAGCAGCGGCGGTCAATGTCGTCCTGCTTCTGCTGGATTCGCCAAGGGGCTATAGAAACCATCGACGGTTGGTCTTCGTATTCATAGCGCAGCTTGTCCGTGTATTCATCCGTCCAATTGACGCGGACTTCCCCCGCTCCGGCCCGGTAAGCCTCTTCTACACAGAGGCGGGCAAAAAACGCGCAGTCCACAGGGGACGCCAGCACCATCAATTGTCCCGGCTGCACGTTTGCCCCGACCCGCACGGCCAATTCCGCGTATTTCCGCAATGTATCCTGCGTAACCATTCTACATCCTCTTTTCCTCTATCCAAAGTCGGTTTCGGAAAACCGCTCCCGTCCGCTCATAATCGCTCGCATTCCGCACAAACTTCTTTTTAGAAAGAGCCGGCAGCAGTCCCTTCATGAACCTATCATATCCGATTTGCACGCAAAATACAACTAGGCGTACGCTCGAATTGGAACTGGCTCCTTTTGAGTCCGACCAATCATTTTCGGCCAAACCCGCCCAATTCAACCGGCAATTATCACAAAATCAATTGCTATATTTTTGTTGTTTGTCTGTATTGCATAACTTGCTCGCTCATTTTTCGTCACATTTTCGATTGATTTTGCTTGACTTTGACCGATATTGACCGTATCATATGGACAAAGGAAGTGATCGAAATGTTGACGGAAGAACGACACGCCGCCATCCTCAAACTCTTGGAAGAAAAAAAGGCTGTATCCGTCCTGGAATTGACCGAACTCCTGAACAGCTCGGAATCCACCATTCGGCGCGACTTGACGGCGCTTCACCGGATGGGAAAACTGACCAAGGTCCATGGCGGGGCCACCTCCATCAACGGCGTCTACCAGATGACAGAGGACAAAACCTCTGTCCGCCACAACCTCCATGTGGAGGAAAAGAACCGCATCGCGCAATGTGCCGCCTCCCTGGTACATAAGAACGATTTTGTGTTCCTGGATGCAGGCACTACCACCGAGCGGATGATCGACTACCTCCATGAACAGGACGCCGTCTATGTGACGAACGGAATTGTCCACGCGCGGAAGCTTGCGGAAAAAGGGCTGGAAGCTTACATCCTATCGGGAAAGATCAAGGCGGTCACGGAGGCGATTGTCGGGACGGAAGCCGTGCACAGCCTTCAGCGGTATCATTTTTCCATCGGTTTTTTCGGGACAAACGGCATGCGCGCCGGCGATGGATTCAGTACGCCGGACATCGAAGAGGCCCGCGTGAAAACCGAAGCCATCCAGCGCTGCAACAAGCGCTATGTGCTGGCGGACCCCTCCAAATACAATCAATTGTATTCGGTCATCTTCGCGGATCTATCCCAAGCCGCTGTTATCACAACTGCTTTACCGGATAAACAACTCCGCTCCCACACGACCGTGATTGAAACAGACCTTGGAAAGGAGCAAACGTCCTCATGATCTATACCGTAACATTCAACCCCTCTCTCGACTACATTATAAAACTCCCCACCCTGGAACTTGGCAGCGTCAACCGCACAGCAAAAGAGGAGCTCTATCCCGGCGGTAAGGGAATCAATGTCTCGATCGTCCTGCGCAACTTGGGGGTTGAGAGCACAGCACTCGGGTTTATCGCCGGTTTTACCGGAACGGAAATCCAGAGATTGCTCGACGCCTGCGGCTGCCGCAATGATTTCATCCAGGTACAGGAAGGGTTTTCGCGGATCAACGTCAAAATTAAAGCCGAACAAGAGAGCGAAATCAACGGGCAGGGCCCGCATCTCAGCCCGCAGAATTTACAGGATCTGTTCTCAAAACTGGAGAACCTCTCCGATGGCGACGGCCTGGTCCTGGCCGGAAGCATCCCCAACACCCTGCCTGCTGACATCTACGAGAAAATTTTGGAGCATCTTCAGGGCCGGAACATCCATGCCGTGGTGGACGCCACCGGGGAATTGCTTCGGAATGTCTTAAAATACCAGCCCTTCCTGATTAAGCCCAACAACCACGAATTGGGCGAGCTCTTTGGCCAGCGCCTTACGACGGACGAGGCCATTATCTTCCACGCGCAAAAGCTTCAGCAGATGGGGGCGCGCAACGTCCTGGTTTCCATGGCGGGCGACGGAGCCATCCTGGTGGATGAAGGCGGCGGCATCCACAAGCGTTTGCCCCCGCAGGGCCATGTGGTCAACTCGGTTGGCGCGGGGGACTCGATGGTCGCCGGATTCCTTGCCGGTTATCTCTCCTCGCAAAACTACGAAACCGCGTTTCAGACCGGCCTGGCCGCCGGCAGCGCCTCGGCCTTCCAGGAATGGCTGGCCAGCGGCGATGACATCCGGGCGCTTTTAAAAACCATGTAATAGCTTGAGATTTTTAATAGGAGGACTTGTTATGCGTATTACGGAACTTCTGAACAAAGACGCAATGGATCTGAATGCCACCCCCAAAAGCAAAGCGGAGGCAATCGACCTCCTGGTGGACCTGATGGTGCGGTCCGGCAATATACTCGACAAGGAAGAGTACAAAAAATGCGTTTTAAAGCGTGAAACCATCGGTTCCACAGGAATTGGCGAGGGGGTCGCCATTCCCCACGCGAAAACCAAAGCGGTCAAAAGCGCGGGCCTTGCCGTGATTGTTGTCCGCGACGGCGTGGACTTTGACTCCCTGGACGGCGAACCGGCCAAATTGTTCTTCTTGATCGCCGCGCCGGACACGGAGGACAATATCCATCTGGATGTCCTGGGGCGTCTGAGCGTCCTGCTGATGGACGACGATTTCCGCCAGGGCTTGATCGACGCAAAGGACAAAGAAGAATTTTTCCGTTTGGTGGACGAAGCCGAAAACAAGAAGGTAGCGGAAACGGAGAAAAAAGAGGAAGAGGCGAAAAAAGCCGCGCCGGGTACTTACCGCATCCTCGCTGTAACGGCCTGCCCAACCGGGATTGCCCATACCTACATGGCGGCGGAAAGCCTGGAGGAAAAAGCCAAACAGATGGGCGTGACCATCAAGGTGGAGACCAATGGTTCCGGCGGTAAGAAAAACGTCTTGACGCAGGCAGAAATCGCGGCTGCGGACGGAATCATCGTCGCTGCGGATACAAAAGTGGATATGCCCCGTTTTGACGGCAAGCCGGTCGTTCAGACCCAGGTGTCCGACGGCATCTCCCGCCCGCAGGAATTGATCCAGACCATCCTCGACGGCAAAGCGCCGGTTTTCCATGCACAGGGCGGCCATGCCCAGGCGGAAACCGGCACCGCAAAGGAGGGGCTCGGCCACCAGATCTACAAGCATCTGATGAACGGCGTCTCCAACATGCTTCCCTTTGTCATCGGCGGCGGCATCTTAATTGCAATCGCCTTCCTTCTCGACACCATCCTGGCCCCGGGCGGCGACCCGGCCAACTTCGGCATGAATTCCCCGGCGGCGGCGCTCTTTAAGACCATCGGCAACGCGGCGTTTGGCTTTATGCTGCCCATCCTCGCGGGCTTCATCTCCATGAGCATCGCGGACCGCCCCGGACTGGCGGTAGGATTTGTGGGCGGCGCATTGGCCAACGCCGGCGGCTCCGGTTTCCTCGGCGCATTGATCGCCGGCTTTATAGCCGGGTATTTGATGCTCGGCCTGGAGAAGCTCTGCGCCAAGCTGCCGAAATCTCTGGAAGGAACCAAGCCGGTCCTGATCTATCCCGTGGTGGGCATCCTGGCGATTGGCGTCATCATCCAGTTTATCATCAATCCTCCTGTGTCAGCGCTGAATCTGTGGATCAGCAATGCCCTGGCCAGCTTGAATGCAACCAGCGGCGTCATCCTCGGCGCGATTGTCGGCGGCATGATGAGCATCGACATGGGCGGACCGTTCAACAAAGCGGCTTATGTATTTGGCACAGCCTCCCTCATCAACGCCGCCGGCGACCCGGTCTCCTCCGGCGTTATGGCTGCCGTGATGATCGGCGGTATGGTTCCGCCGCTTGCCGTTGCCCTGTGCACTACGTTCTTTAAAAACCGCTTTACCGAAAAAGAGCGCCAGACAACCGTTACCAACTATATTATGGGCTTCTCGTTCATCACAGAAGGCGTTATCCCCTTTGCCGCTTCCGATCCGCTGCGCGTCATCCCGTCCTGCGTGGTCGGTTCCGCTGTGGCCGGTGCGCTCTCCATGCTGTTCGGCTGTACGCTTCCGGCGCCGCACGGTGGAATCTTCGTGTTCGCTGTGGTCCAAAATTGGCCCATGTACCTGGTATCCCTCTTGATCGGCTCCGTCGTCGCCATGCTCCTCTTGGCCCTGCTGAAAAAGCCGATCAAGGAAGAGCACTAATTTCCAATGATCTGCTTTCCAGGAAGGAGAGCAAATAGCAAAATTGGGCCGTTTTCAGCCTTGCTGCACTTTTTTCAATCCCCCGCAAAATCCCGTCTGGAATCCCTTGACCCGGCCCAATTTTCCTTCTATAATAAGAATAATAACAGGTTCCTCTGGGCATCTTGTGAGCCATTGGGACCAATTGATAGACAAGGAGATATTTAAGATGAAGGAATTTCAGTATGTCATCACCGATGCGGAAGGTATCCATGCAAGACCGGCAGGATTGCTTGTCAAAAAGGCAAAGGAATTTGCCAGCACGATCACGATCAAGAAGGACGACAAAAGCGGAGACGCTAAAAAGATCTTCTCTGTCATGGGCTTAGCGGCTAAGAAGGGCGAGACTGTCACCGTATGTGTGGAAGGTGCAGACGAGGATACGGCTGCTCCCGCACTGGAGGCATTCTTTAAGGAAAATCTGTAATCTTTTATAGAAAAATAAGCAGCTCTTGGGAATTTCCCAAGGGCTGTTTTTTGTATGGCCCTTTCTCCGCTTGAATGCGATGGCAGCCAGCCAACCATGCGTTTGATTTCCGGATTTTTGAAAAACTGTGAATAGGCTGAAAACTTATCCTTGGAAACCTTGCAGTTTCTCCTAAAAAACGATAGAATACTATATTAATGGACTGCGGGCCAAAAGGGCCCCGACAAGGAGGACACAGAATGGATTATACCGGTTTGAAATGCCCTGTGTGCGGCAAACCGTTTACCTCTGACGACGACATCGTTGTCTGTCCGGAATGCGGCGCGCCCTATCATCGTGCCTGCTATCAGCAAGCTGGACATTGTATTTTTCAAGAAAAGCACGGAACACCGGATGCATGGAAGCCTCCGGAAAAGCAAACGGAAACGGGCGCCGAAGGGAAGGTCTGTCCACGCTGCGGCAAGAAAAACGCCCGTGAGTCGCTGTTTTGCGACCAATGTGGTCAACTGTTAAGCGGTGGGACAAGCAAAGGCGCCTCGCCAAATGGAGGGTATTCCCCATACGGGACACCGAACCCCAATGCTTCTCCCTATCAGAATCCTGGCGTGCCGAATTCCCCGCCCTATCAAAACCCTGGCGCACCAAACGCCCCGTACAGCGGCCCTTACCCGTTCGCCTTCGACCCTATGGGCGGCGTTAGACCGGAGGAACCCCTCGCAGACGGCGTCACGGCGGGCGATGCAGCGAAATTTGTACAAACCAATCCCCAATATTATATTCCGGCCTTTGTCAACCGGAAGCGCTACCATCGGAACCGGTTCAATTTTTCCGCGTTTCTCTGCTCTGGCGGTTGGATGCTTTACCGTAAACAATATAAATGGGGCGCCATTTTCACAGGGATTATGTTGCTGATCTATGTGCTTTCCACCTTTATCTCCTATCGCTTTGCCACGCCTATCATCATGGATCTGATGCAGCAGGTCGGCGTGGATATCAACGCCGCCTACCCGACCATGGAACAGTCGGTCCAGTTCATGGCGCTGCTGATGCAGCAGGCTCCCTGGCAGATTTTCTTGGTATGGGCCCCCAGCCTGCTCTCTCTGCTCCGGTTTGCTCTCATGCTGTTTGTCGGATTCAATGGAAACCGGATGTATATGAACCACTGTATCCGCAAAATCCGTACGCTTCGGGAGGAGAACCCCGACCCGTCGGATTATGCCGTCCGTTTACAGTTGCACGGCGGTGTGAACACCTCCCTGGCCATCTGTCTGTTGATCTGCTATATGATTGTGGTTTACCTCCCTCAGCTCTTTCTCTACTAAATGAAAAGTAGAATCCCATCGCACAGGAAAGTATACTGCGATTCTTTACACATAGGCTAAGGACAGAAAACACAGACGCCGCGCGCATTCCATCATGACTTTAAGGAGGAATCCCAGTGAAGGTAACAAAAGCCGTTATTCCCGCTGCCGGCCTGGGCACACGCGTGCTTCCGGCCACCAAATCCATGCCGAAGGAAATGCTCCCGATCGTGGACAAACCTGCCATTCAATACATCGTTGAGGAGGCGGTCCACTCCGGCATCACAGACATCCTCATCATCACCAACCGCGGGAAGGGCCTAATTGAAGACCACTTCGACCGCGTCCCGGAATTGGAGGCGCGTTTGACCAGCGGAGGCCCGGAAAAGGAAAAGATTCTCAAAGAGATCGTGGACATCTCCCATATGGCCAATATCTATTTTGTCCGCCAAAAGGAGACGCGCGGCTTGGGACATGCCGTCAACTGCGCGCGTTCCTTTGTCGGTAACGAGCCCTTCGCCGTCCTATACGGCGACGACGTCATCATCGGGGAGGATCCGGCCTGCGGCCAGCTCATCCGCGCCTACGAGGAGTTCGGCCTCGGTGTGTTGGGCGTGAAGGAAGTGACGCCGGAAGCGATTACAAAATACAGCTCCCTGAAAGTCGAGCCGATTCACGACAATTACTATAAGTGTACGGATATGGTGGAAAAGCCCACGCCGGATAAGATCCTTTCTCTGTTTTCCATCCTGGGCCGCTGCGTCCTGACTCCGGACATCTTCGACATTTTGGACAACACAAATCCCGGCGCCGGCGGGGAGATTCAGCTGACCGACGCGATGGGGACCATGGCACGCAGCAAAGGGATGGTTGCGGTGGATTTCACCGGCACACGCTACGACATGGGCAATAAGCTCGGCATCATGCAGGCTTCGGTCGAGGTTGCTCTTCAGCACCCAGAGATTGGAAGCGCTTTCCGGGCATATCTAAAGGAAATCAGCAAAACCCTGTAAAATTTTAGTTGACGCATCGGTTTATCGCTGTTATAATTATGTCTGTTAGCCATATTCTTGGCTTTCTATCCTTGCTCCGGAAGTTCTATCCGGGGCCTAACGTCCAAAAGGAGGTGCAATACAATGCCAGAAGTAACAAATTCCTATGAGACCGTTTTCATTCTTTCCACCAAGTTGGGAGAGGACGGCATCGCATCCTTGGTTCAGAAGTTCAAGGATCTGATCGCTGCAAACGGTACGGTCGACGGCGTGGATGAGTGGGGCAAGCGCAGACTTGCATACCTCATCAACAAAGAGGCGGAGGGCTATTATGTTCTGATCGATTTCACGAGCGTGCCTGCCTTCACCGCAGAACTGGACCGTATCTACAAGATCACCGACGGTGTTCTTCGTTCCTTGATCATCAAGAAAGAGCCGGAAAAGGCAAAGAAAGAGTGATCTGAATGCTCAATGTTGCTGTTTTGATGGGCCGCCTTGTGGCTGACCCAGAGTTGCGCCATACGGCCAACGATATTTCTGTGACGAGTTTTACACTCGCTGTGGACCGTTCGTATGTAAAGGCCGGTTCCGACCGGCAGACCGATTTCATCGATATTGTCGCTTGGCGGAGCACCGCGGATTTTGTATGCAAATACTTCCGCAAGGGGCAGCTGGTGGCTGTGCAGGGTTCGATTCAAACGCGCACCTACACGGATAGCCAGGGCAATAAGCGCAAAGCCTTCGAAATCGTTGCGGACAACGTCCATTTTGCCGAGCCAAAGCGTGATTCCTCCGCTGGAGGCGGTTACGCGGCAGGAAATTATGGCGGTGGCAACTACGAGAACAATTATCACTCCAGAATGGAGCCGATCCCAGAACAGCCCGCTCCCGCTTACACAAGCGGCAATACGGGTGATTTTGAGGAGATCCCCTCCGACGATGATCTGCCGTTCTAATTCCATTTGACTGAAAAGACTGAAAAAAGGAGGTTTCCGTTATGGCATACGGTGATAGACCCGAGCGCGATAACCGCCGTCCGGGTGGACGCAAAGGCCGCAAAAAGGTTTGCAGCTTCTGCGTAGACAAAATTGAAACCATCGATTACAAGGATGTCGCAAAACTGCGCCGTTTTATCTCTGAGAGAGCAAAGATTCTGCCCCGCAGAGTAACCGGCACTTGCGCGCGCCATCAGCGTCAGCTGACGGTTGCGATTAAGCGCGCCCGTCATCTTGCGCTGCTCCCGTTCAGCAGCGACTGATAAAACAAAATATGGCAAGCTATATTAGCTTTGCATATGGAAGATGCGGGTGCGTTGCGCCCGCATCTTTTTTGTAATCCCGGACAGGTCTGTTTCCTTCTTCCCTCTGGAAACCTTTTGGAATGCAGGCCGCTGTCCTTTCAGAACAGGAGTTTTGTCATGCTGATTGATGCACATGTTCACATGTTTTCCGAAAAAATCGCCCAAAAAGCGCTAACCAATCTCGCCAACATCTGCAAAAGCCCTTATTTTACAAACGGCACCCTATCCGATACAAAGGAAAAACTGAAGAGCTGGGGCGTCGATGCGGCCATGGCGATGAACATTGCTACCAAACCATCCCAACAGACCGTAGTCAACAATTGGGCCGCTTCAATCGATGATCCCAACATTTACAGCTTCGGTTCCGTCCATCCCGACGCGCCGGACGCACTCGACGAGCTGCAACGGATTAAGGACCTCGGCCTATATGGGGTAAAGCTACATCCGGATTACCAGGGCTTTCTCATTGACGATCCCAAAATGTTCCCGATCTATGATGCTATCTCCTCCCTGGGATTGCCTGTAACGTTCCACACGGGCTGGGACCCCCTCTCCCCTGATTTGATTCACGCCACGCCGCAGGCAGTGGCCAAAGTGGTCAAGCTCTTCCCGCATATGACGGTCATTGCCGCGCATATGGGCGGGATGGCACGCTATCAGGAGGCGGAAGAGTATGTCGCCGGCTTACCGCTTTACATCGACACCGCGATGTCCGCCCGCCTGTGCTCCCCGGAGCAGTTTGAGCGCCTGGTCTCCAAGCATGGGTCTGAGCGCGTCCTGTTCGCCAGCGATTGCCCGTGGAGCCGTTCTTGCGACGAATTTGCATTCATCGAGCGCACCCATTTGACCGATCGCGAAAAAGAAAATATTTATTATAAGAATGCCCAGCGGGTATTAGGGTTGTCCCACTGAATAGCTACTGGGCCTTTGGTTGTACCCGCACGTTCTTTCATTCTTTAATATAAAGCGGAACATAAAAAGGAGCTATCCGGCTGCGTTTTTACAGCCAGACAGCTCCTTTTCTGTTGCAATAAATCCATGCGGCTAAAGGATATTCTCCAAGATGGGCAGCTCCGCCTCCTGCAAGCTGGCAATTTGTGCGGCTGCGCGCGCACATTCCGAGCTGAATTCATCAACTGCCCCATGTTCAATCAACGGGGAGAGAGATGCAAGAGAGAGGTCAATCGCTTCCAAGCGTGTGTGCTGAATAAATGTGGACAGCGTCTTATGGAATTTCCGCCAATTTTCCTCCGCTTGGTTGCTTAAACCGGCAGCACGCTCAAAATCTCCTTGCTCTGCAGCATTGCGTGCTTCTTGCAGCGTGCCGCTCAGTTCATTGGAAAGTTCGATGGTGGTGTGTACACCCCACCAACACAATCCAGTCACTACAACCAGAATTGCCATTGCCGCCCAAAGCCGCTTCACAACGACGTCCCCCTTTCCTTTGGAATGATATTGTAATCGCCCTTTGTGTTCGCGGTCATAATAAACACATCTTCCTGGCGGATATTTTTGGCATGCAAAATCCCACGAATCCATTCCGGGCTTTTATTGCATAGCTTCATGGCAAATTCGGAAAGGATACCGTCGCTGATGACCACCGTTTCAATGCCCGTATTCGGCAAAGCGACCCCCATCATCCCGGCCGTCGGGGTTTCCTTATCCGGCTTTTTGATGACGCTTAACTTGCCGTTCGTCTCGATAATCGCATAAGCGACGTCATCCAGGCTGAAGACATTCCGTTGCCGCAATTGTTCCCCCAAGTCCTCCGTAGACATGCGCAAGCGCTTCATCTCAGATTGAATCAGCTTCCCATCGCTGATCACAACAATTGGGCGGCCGCACACCACGCGGCGGAATTTCGGGATCTTGAGCATTAAAACCGAGACAACAATCTCGCACATCACCAGGACTGCGATCGGGATAAACCCACTCACCAACGGCTGTCCCGTATCCTGCATGGGGATCGCCGCAATGTCAGAGATTAGGAGCGTGACCACCAGCTCGCTGGTCTGTAATTCGCTGATCTGGCGCTTGCCCATGAGCCTGACTGCTACAATAATCACTATGTATAGCAGCAGGGTACGGATAAGAGAAATCGTCATTGCCATGTCACCATCCAAATCGTTTTGTTTTCCTATTTCAGTATGAACCCAAGCCGTCAGAATTATGCGAAACGTTTTACAATGGACGGGATATGCATAAAACCAACGGAATTTGGCAAAGTTAACCTCGATGAGGTGATTGCGATGATGACGGCATCTTTAAAAGAAAATCTGGCGTATTTCAATCAGCAGTTTGATGGAAGCGCTGACTTTATCGTGCGTAAATTTCAGATTACAGGGACGGACGCCGCCTTGCTGACCTTGGAGGGCTTGGTCAATAAACAGGTGATTGTACAAGGCATCATGAACCCCATCCTACATGCGACCATTCTGGAACAGGACCCTGTCAAAAAATTTGAATACATTCGAGACAATACACTGGCCACAGTCGATCAGGCAGAAGTGGACACATACGACGCGGCGATACAAAAATTGATGAATGGGTTTGCTCTCATCGCCATCGACGGCTGCATCCGCATGATGGCCTTCAGCGTGCAGGGGTTCTCGTTCCGCGGCATTTCCGAGCCCCAAAATGAGATGACACAGCGTGGGTCCCGGGAAGGCTTTGTCGAACCCTTTTTGATCAACATGTCCATGATCCGCAGAAGGATGCACACCCCAAAACTAAAATTTGAAATCTTTACTGTGGGAAAGGAGAGCAAAACAAATATTTGCGTCTGCTATCTGCGGGATACCGTTTCCCCAGAAGTCCTTTCACGGGTAAAAAAGAGGATTAAGGATCTACAGCTCAACACCGTTTTGGCCGCTGGTTATGTCTCCCCGCAGATTGTCCGGAAACATAGCCATTTCATATTTAGCGGGGTCGGCCTCTCGGAACGCCCGGACACTGTGTGTGGAAAAATCAACGAAGGCCGTGTTGCGATCATCATCGACGGCACTCCGAATGTTTTGATTGTTCCTCACCTTTTTATCGAGAATTTTCAGAGTTTTGACGATTATGCATTCCGGCCATTTTATGCCACCTTTACCCGCTGGCTCAAATTCTTCGCTTTCTTCCTAGCGGTATTCCTGCCGGGCTTCTATGTCTCCGCAACGACCTTCCACCCGGAATTGCTCCCGGAGGAACTGATGCTCAAAATTGCGCAAGCGGAGGCAACAACGCCGTTTCCCGTTATGCTGGAGGCCATTGTGATCCATTTTCTCTATGAGATCATGCGTGAGGCGGGACTCCGCGTCCCGCAGCCGCTGAGCAACGCCGTCAGCATTGTGGGCGCCCTGGTGATCGGCGAAACAGCCGTGTCCTCGGGGTTAGTCGGCGCGCCTACGCTTATGGTGATTGCCTTAACCGCAACCGCCTCCTATGTAACGCCCACCCTATATGGTCCAGTCACCATCATGCGCTTTATCTTTATTGTGGTTGGCGGCACACTGGGATTCTGGGGCCTGGCGCTCTGTCTAATGGTGATGCTGGTCAATATCTGCGCCGAGATGGTCTATCAGATCCCCTTCAGCGCTCCCCTCTCTCCGTTTAAGCTTCACAGTATGCGCGACGTTCTCGTGCGCGCAAGCTGGAAGATCCTCTCCAAGGATATTGAAATGGTGCAAAATATGCCCGGCTCCGAAATCAAAAATCCAGATCAAAAAGGGAAGCAAGTATGATGCAAAAGCAATATCGTATCAGCGCAGGGCAGCTCTTTTCCATTCTATTTGTCAATCGAAGCGTGATTATGCTCACGCATAACACCCTGTTGGGCGGCGGGGAAAATATGGTGGACAATATTCTCTCTGCACTGTTGGCATTGGTCTTAAATTTTGTCTTAATTCTGCCGCTCTATTTTTTGCATCGCCGCAATCCACAGGAAAACGTGCTAGAGACCGGGGAGCGTCTTGTCGGAAAGCCCGGCGCCATCCTGCTCGCCGTGTTTTATGGACTGTATTTTATGGCGATTGACAGCTACTACCTCTCCTTTTTCCAAATTTTCCTCAATAACATCATGGAGCCACTGATGCCCGTCTGGTTGGTCGCATTGGCTTTTGTCGCCGTGGTCTGTTATGCCGCCTATCTGGGGATCGAGGCCATTGCCCGCACCGCTGGATTTGCCCTGGCGATCATCCTCATCGGCATGGTATGGATTGGCGTGGCGCTTCTGCCAAAAATCCAGTGGATCAACTATGATCCATTTCTCTACAATGGTCCCAAACAGCTTTTCACCGGTACGGCCCTTTTCTTGGCACGAAGCACTGGATTTTCCACTATGGCGCTACTTCTCCCCCGGGTCAGCGGAAAAAAGAAGCTCAAATTTTGCATCTGGAATACCGGCATTTACTGCCTGATGATCTTCCTATTGTTAGGTATGGTGGGTGTGGGCGGCAGTTATCTGAAAAATCAACTGTTTCCTGTCTATACAGCTGCTTCGCTAGCGGATGCGGGCGTTTTGGAACGCCTCGACGTGGTCTTTATTACGATCTGGGTCGCCGGGCCCTTTATCCAAATGTCCACCGACGCCTATCTATTTATGACCTGCCTGCGCAAAGTCGCCAACAAAAAGACAAGCCGTATTGCTTTGCCCGTGGCCTCCTTGTTGGTGGCGGCCCTAGCCGTAGCGGTGACGTATTCCTTGCCCCTGCAAAAGGTCTTCTATGGCGTTCCTCTCCTGTTCACAATCACCATCACGGCGGCTGTGGGGATTCCGCTCGTCCTGCTGATTGTAGATCTGATTCGCAAGAAAAAGCGCGTCCCTGAGAAAGCACAAAATGGGGAGGGATCGGCGTGAGAAAGGTTGTGATTCAAGGCCTTGCCGTGGCATTTGCACTCATTTCCTGCCTTTCCCTGCAAGGATGCAGCTATCAGGTGCAGTTGAGCCAACGGCTATTGATTCAGGGGATTGGCATAGACTACGAGGATGGCGTCTACCGGGCAACCGTGCAGGTCACAAAGGTGAGCGATCAGGAGGAAAATACCGTGTCCCTCATGAACGGCGAAGGGGATTCCGCCATGGACGCCCTGAATGCCATCACGCTCGCCAACGGGAAGAAACCGCTTTATAGCCATAGCCTGGTTTTGGTTCTGGGACGCGGCTGTGCCGAAAAGGGGCTTAGCAATGTAATGGATTTTTTTATCCGCTATCCGGAATCCCATCCCACTGTGAACGTCCTCATGGCCGATTCCTCCGCCGAAGACATCCTCAGCACGGAGCAGGAGGACGGAAAATATATCCAGGCGCGCGATATCGCGGAGCTGGCCAAGGGTGGAAAGTATAATGGGGAGACTGTCCAGACAGAGATGTTGGATGTGATCAACCAGCTGCGCGGAGAAGGGTCTTCCCCCTATCTTCCCATTGTGATGCAGGATGGAGAATCGATCGTATCCAGTGGCACGGCGGTCTTTTCCGGCGATCAGCTGGTGGCTGACCTCGACGCACAGGAGACAAGAGGGCTTTTGTTGATTACTGGAAAGCTCCACAATGGGACGGCAGTCGTCCAATCTCCGGAAATCGGAAAAGTGACATTGGAATTAGAGGAAGCCTCTACAAAGATTTCCCCGCAAATTATTGGGGAAAAACCACGCTTTTCCATTGAGGTCGAATGCGGCGCTACCATTGGCGCGGCGGATATGCCAAGCGGAAAATCCCTGGACAGCAAGATGTATGAGAAAATCGGCGAACTGTTAGAGGAACAGCTAACGCAGAATTGCATGGAAGCCATCTCCATATGCATCGAAGACAACCACAGCGACATTTTCAATTTTGGCCGCCGGCTCTATCAATCCCAGCCGACGTACTGGAAACAGCATGAGGCAAACTGGAGGGAAGAGATGGACCAAGCGGAATACGACGTACAAGTAGAAGTACAGCTTCGGCGTGGAGGCCAGGAAATCACGGGCCTGCAAAGCGACGTCAATGCATGACAAGCCACTCTCTTGGAATCCCTGTTTCCTATGGGGCAAGCAAATAAATAGAAAAACGATTCTACGTTAAAAAGGCACCAAACGGTCTTTCGTTTGGTGCCTTCTGTTATTTTTATGATACGATGGACGATCTATATGCCTAACCGTCACTCGGATTTTCCTTCCCCGGCAGCGGCCATTTTTTCCCGGGCAACCGCCAGCATCAACTTAATGCGGTTTTCTTGGTTGACGCGGGTAGCGCTCGGGTCGTAGTCGATCGGGACAATATTCGAATTTGGGGCAACTTCGCGGAGCCGATGGATCATCCCTTTGCCGCAGATATGATTCGGCAGGCAGCCAAACGGCTGCGCGCAGACAATGTTTTCATATCCCGCTTCGGTGAGCTCCAGCATCTCGGCCGTGAGAAGCCAGCCCTCCCCCATCTTGTCGCCATATCCAATGACGCCTTTGACAAGGCTCTTAATATGCTCATAAGATGCCGGCGCATAGAACTTCGGCTCTGTTTTAACCGCCCGGATCAGGGCATCCTGCATTTTGGTAGCGTATTCCATCAGGACATTCACCACCGCATACTTTGCTTTGCTGCCCCCATAGAGCTTGATGTCCTCAAGACGGTTGTCAATTTTAAACTGAACAAACGACATCAAACCGGGCACGTTGACCTCGCAGCCCTGCTCCGCCAGGAAATCCTCCAAATGGTTGTTGGCGAACGCCGCGTATTTGACATAAATTTCGCCCACAATGCCCACTTTGATCTTTGGCGTCTTCTTGATCGGGATCGAGGCAAAATCCTTCACGATGCGTTGGAGGTTCGCCTCTTCTTTTTTCAGGCCCATGCCCTCGCTGTGACGGAACTGCTTGCACAGTTCGGCCGTCCACTTCTGGACCATGCGCTTGCTGGCGCCGGGTTCAACCTCATAGGGCTTTACTTGGTTATTCAGCAGCATCAGTGCGTCGCCGTAGATGACAGCCGCTACCATCTTGCGGATCATCGGTAAGGTGATCGAAAAACCGGGGTTGTGCTCCAGGCCGGAAAGATTCAGCGAGATGACGGGAATCTGGTCGAATCCCGCCTTATGCAGTGCCTTGCGCAACAAGTGGATATAATTGCTCGCACGGCAACCGCCGCCCGTCTGTGTGATAATCAACGCTGTGCGGTCCAGGTCATATTTGCCGCTTTTGAGGGCATCAATGAACTGCCCGATCACCAGCAGGGCGGGATAGCACGTATCGTTGTGCACATATTTGAGCCCTTCCTGCACGATGTTTGGCCCGCTTGTAGTCAACAGCTCTGCCTTATAGCCATAGCTGCGGAACACGTCCACAAACAGCTCAAAATGGATGGGCAACATCATCGGGCATAAGATGGTGTATTCCTTTTTCATCTCCTTGGTAAACAGGAGACGGCCCGTTTTATCGAATTTCAATTCTGCCATAGTATTCTCCTTTCGGATGGGGCTCAGCCCTCCAGAGCGGCGAACAGGCTGCGCAGGCGGATCTTGACTGCGCCAAGGTTCGTAATTTCGTCTATTTTGATCTGTGTATAGATTTTGTTATGGGATTCCAAAATGCTGCGCACCTCGTCCGTCGTAATGGCGTCCACACCGCAGCCAAAGGAGACGAGCTGCACCAGATTCATATCCTTCTGGCTGCCCACATATTCAGCGGCTGCATACAGGCGCGCATGATACGTCCACTGGTTCAAGACGCCGACTGAAAATTTCGTTTCTTTGGCGCTGATGACATCCTCCGAAATAACAGCCGCGCCCAAGCTGGTAATCAGCTTGTCGATTCCGTGGTTGATTTCCGGGTCGAGGTGGTACGGGCGGCCACTCAAAATGATAATCGGCTTCCCCTCCGCACGGGCCTGCGCGATCATCTCGTCGCCCTTCTCGCGGATCTTCTGCATATAGGCGTCGTATTCGGCGTAAGCGTCTTTCGCGGCCTGCTTCACCTCCGGCAGGGAGATGCCGTCAAAATACTGCGCTAAAATGGCGTGCATTTTCTTGGGGAAGTCGCGCTTGCGGTGAATGCCGACATAATCGTGGATAAACGTCAATCCTCTGAGGTTGGCCATATTCGCAGAAATGACCTCCGGGTAATAGGCCACCACCGGGCAGTTGTAGTGATTGTCCCCCAGCTTCTCGTCAAAGTTATAGGACATACACGGATAGAAGATATTCTGGATGCCTTGCTCAATCAGCGCATCCACATGCCCATGCATGAGCTTTGCAGGGAAGCAGACCGTGTCGCTTGGAATGGTGCTCTGTCCCTTGATATACAATTCACGCGAGGAGAGCGGGGACGTAACCACCTCAAACCCAAGCTTGGTGAAAAACGTATACCAGAACGGCAGCAGTTCATACATATTCAATCCCATGGGAAGGCCCAGCTTGCCGCGCGGCCCCTCCACCGGAAGATATGAACGGAGCGTTTCAAGTTTAAAGGCATACATGTTCTGTTCGCTCTGATTGGAACGCTTTGTCACGGGTTTTTCACAGCGGTTTCCGCCGATGAACCGGCGGTTTCCGCCAAAGACGTTGATGGTCAGGCGGCAATGGTTGTTGCACAGACCGCAGGAGGTCACGCGGACTTCGTGCGTGAAGTTCTCCAGCTCTTCCAAAGACAACAACGTGCTGGCCTTGCCAGCCTTATTCATCGCATAGAGCGCCGCACCATAGGCGCCCATCAGACCCGAGATATCCGGGCGCACGACGTTTACGCCGAGCTCCTTTTCAAAGACGCGCAGGACCGCGTCGTTCAGGAACGTGCCACCCTGGACAACAATATTTTTCCCCAGTTCCTCCGCGGAAGAAGCACGGATGACCTTATAAATGGCATTTTTTACAACGCTGACCGACAGGCCCGCGGAAATATCCTCGGTTGTCGCGCCGTCCTTCTGCGCCTGTTTGACCGAAGAGTTCATAAATACGGTGCAGCGGGAGCCCAAATCGACTGGATGCTTGGCAAACAAACCGAGCTTTGCAAAGTCCTGGATGCTGTATCCCAATGTGTTGGCAAAGGTCTGCAAGAAGGACCCGCATCCAGAAGAACAAGCCTCGTTCAAAAAGATATTATCGATGGCGCCCTTGCGGATCTTGAAGCATTTCATATCCTGGCCGCCGATATCGATGACAAAATCCACATCCGGCAGGAAATGCTTGGCCGCCGTAAAATGCGCGACGGTTTCCACAATGCCCCAGTCAATTCCAAATGCGTTTTTCAAGAGCTCTTCCCCGTATCCGGTGACGGCGGAGGAGCGGATCTGAATATTGGGATGATCGTGATACAGCCCCAACAAATATTCCCGGATGATCGGGACCGGGTTGCCGGAGTTGCTCTGATACATCGAATCGAGGATCTCCCCGTCCTTGCCGAGCAACACGGTTTTGACGGTGGTGGAACCCGCATCGACGCCCAGATAGGCCTCCCCCTGATAGGAGGCGATGTCGCCCCGCGGCGCTTTGCACGCCTCGTGACGCTTACGGAAAGCCTCATATTCCTCTTCGTTGTTGAACAGCGGCTCAATGGAGAGGAACGCCGCTTTTGTTCCATAGTTTGCAATATTCTTTAAAGCCGTTTCTAGGTCAATGGAAGTCGCACTGCTGAATGCAGCGCCGAGCGCCACATAATAGAGGGAATTCTCCGGGCAAAGCCCCTTTACCTTTAACGCCGTGTCAAACGCATCGCGCAAACCCGAAAGGAACGTGAGCGGTCCGCCAAGGTAAACCACGTTGCCCTTGATCTGCCGTCCCTGTGCAAGCCCGGCGATGGTCTGGTTGGCAACAGCGGCAAAGATGCTGGCGGATATATCGCTCTTCCGCGCGCCCTGGTTCAAAAGCGGCTGGATGTCCGATTTGGCAAAAACGCCGCACCGGGATGCGATGGTATAAATTTTTTCATACTCCGCCGCCAGCTCGTTCATCTCATCGAGCGATACATTCAGCAGGGTCGCCATCTGGTCGATGAAGGCCCCCGTTCCACCAGCGCACGTACCGTTCATACGGACTTCCATGCCGCCGGACAAAAACAGGATCTTGGCGTCCTCGCCGCCCAGCTCAATAATAACGTCCGCATCCGGGATCAATTTGCCGATGGCGATGCGCGTCGCATAGACCTCCTGCATAAAGGGCAGGTTACAGGTTTCCGCCACGCCCATCCCAGCGGAACCGGAAACCGTAATCTGTGCGTCCGTGCCGTGGATGACCTCATCGCGCACTTTGGTGAGCAACTCGCTCATCTTCTCCGTAATCTGCGAAAGATGGCGTTCATAGGACTTATAAACAATGTTGTTCTGGTCGTCGAGAACCACGCATTTGATGGTCGTGGAGCCGACGTCTAAACCGACTTTCATATGACACCCTCTTCTGGCCTTTTAGCCGCTATATGGCCGCACATACGATGCGGCCATCCCAATTTAAAAAAGTTAACTACATTAAATATCTGATAACACATTTTACGAAAAAGCCGGAGAATTGTCAAGAGTCGTTCTGTTAATTTCAGCCTGTCAATATCTGGCCGTACTGTGCGCTTTGACGGGAATGCGCTTGTAAAATGCAGGAAAGGGTGATAGAATGGAAAAAATAAGAATGGGGTGGTATGCTTGGATATCAGCAAATTGCGCGGCGAGGTAAAGCTCAGCAAGCTGGGAGGCATTGTGCAGATCAGCAACATGATCGATTTGGACCAATCCAGCTTGGCGGAGATCGGTGAGATGATCGCGCTGGCCAATCAGATTCGAAATTATCCAAAGGAATACTGCGAGTCCTGCCGCGGCAAGATCATGGCAACCTTGTTTTATGAACCGTCAACCCGCACAAAGATGTCATTCCAAACGGCAATGCTCCGTTTGGGAGGCGAGATCATCGGTTTTGACAATCCGCAGAGCTCCTCGGTCAGCAAGGGCGAGAGCTTGAAGGATACGGTGACGGTTGTAAGCGGCTACGCGGACATTTTGGTGGTCCGCCATCCGCTGGAAGGCGCGGCGGAAGCCGCAGCGATGTACTCGCGTGTCCCGGTCATCAACGCGGGCGACGGCGGGCACCTGCATCCGACGCAGACATTGACGGATCTCGTTACCTTATATAATGAAAAGGGACGTTTGGACAACCTGTGCATCGGCCTATGCGGCGACCTCAAGTACGGGCGCACCGTGCATTCGCTGATTAAGACCATGACACGGTACCACAACAACTCCTTTGTTTTGATTTCCACGCCGGAATTGGCCCTGCCCAATTATGTCAAGGACATCATGAACGCCGCCGGGTGCAAATATGTGGAAGTTTCCAGCCTGAGTGAAGCAATGCCCATGCTGGACGTGCTCTATATGACGCGCATCCAACAGGAACGTTTCGCGACCCGCGAACAATACGAAGCGCAAAAGGGCGTCTACGTACTCGACCGGGAAAAATTGAACATGGGCAAACGGGACTTGAAGGTGCTGCATCCTCTGCCGCGCGTAGACGAAATTACGCCGGACGTGGATGAGGACCCGCGCGCCGCTTATTTTAAACAGACGGTCTATGGGATGTATGCGCGCATGGCGTTGATCTTCAGCATGCTGATGAACCCCCAGTACAAGCGCAAAAAGCCGCCGACGCAGTCTTCCCACCCGGTGGAATGCTCCAATCCCAAGTGCATTACCAAGACGGAGTCCTATCTGCCGCGGCTTTATTTCGAAACGGGCGATATGCTCGAATGCAAATATTGCGACGGCCGGACACTGATTTGAGGGTGTCTCTTCCCTTTCGAGAGGATTTTCTAAGAGGAATGTCTCCCGATGGGTTGTTATTATCTTGTCAGGTACAAAAAATTGTGATATGATAAAACGTATTGTAAACGTATAAAAACACAGTAGGCTGGGGGTTCCTTGGAAGACGGTTTGATCGCCAGCCATCTGGAATAGGCAGGAGGATTTTTCTATGTCAGGCCATTCGAAGTGGAATAATATTAAGCGGAAGAAGGAAAAAACAGACGGCGCAAAAGCCAAGATCTTTACAAAGATCGGACGCGAATTGGCGGTGGCGGTAAAAGAGGGCGGCGGCCCGGACCCGGCTTCCAACTCCAAATTGAAGGATTGTATTGCCAAAGCAAAGGCGGCTAATGTGCCGAATGAAAATATTGAACGCATCATTAAAAAGGCAGCGGGCGAAGGGGACGACGCCAAGTATGAAAACATTACATACGAGGGGTATGGTCCTAGCGGCATCGCGGTAATTGTCGAGACCTTGACGGACAACCGCAACCGCACGGCCGGCGATGTGCGCCACTACTTTGATAAATTCGGCGGAAACCTCGGCACCTCCGGATGCGTTTCCTTCATGTTCTCGCAGAAGGGTGTACTCGTCATCGAGCGCGAGGGATTGGAAGAGGACAAGGTCATGGAGGACTGCCTCGAAGCGGGCGCTTCCGATTTCCAGGCGGACGAGGATGTCTTCGAGATCTATACAGAGCCGGATGATTTCAGCGGCGTGCTGGACGACCTGACGCAAAAGGGATACGAATTCGTCTCTGCGGAAGTGGAAATGGTGCCGAGTACCTACACCACCCTGACCGATGAGGACGCCATCACTAAGATGCGCCGCCTGTTGGACGCTTTGGAAGACAACGACGACGTGCAGAACGTATGGCACAACTGGGAGAACGCAGACGAAGACGACGAGGAATAAAAACGGTTCCTTTCTGCAACAATAGTAATGTATAAAGTTTAGGAACCGTCGAAGGAACCGGGAAGCGGGCACTTCCTGGAAAGGTCTTTCCCATCAAACAACCAAAGGGGATGAAGGACCGGGCGGCAAAGAGCAGCCGCCCCACCATGCGGTTCCACAGAAGTGGAGGAAACGACATGGCTGGTTATGAAAACCTGTGCATGAACTGTATGTCGGATACAGCCGGAAAAAGTGAATGTCCCAATTGCGGCTGCCAGTCCGGCGAGCCACAGGCGCCGCATGCCTTGCCTCTGCGGGTTATGTTACAGAACCGGTACATTGTTGGACGTATGAAATCCAACAACGGCGAAGGCATGACCTATATTGGATACGATACGGTGCTCCGCCTGCCTGTAGAAGTGCGGGAATTCTTCCCGCAGAGCCTATGCGAACGTACGGACGGCGAGGCCGATATTCGTATTCTGCCGGGCAACGAAGTGGCATTCAACGAATACCTTGCGGATTTTCTCAGCTATGCACGTGATATTGCCCATTTGCGGGAACTCTCCACAATTGTCCAGATTTACGATATCTTCGAGGAGAATCACACTGCTTACACCGTATCCGAATGGCACGACAGCATTCCACTGCGCTATTATGTCGAACGCAGCGGCGGCAACCTCAACTGGAACGCCGCCCGGCAGCTTTTTATGCCGGTCCTTTCCGCTCTGAGCACCATGCATACGGCAAAGATCAGCCATTTGGGGATTTCCCCCGATACGCTGCGCATCATGAAGGATGGAAGGATGGTCCTGGGAAGCTTTTGCATTGCGCCGGTCCGCCGTGCGGATGCCGATCTTCCGGCCGATCTGACGCCGGGGTGTGCCGCCATCGAGCAGTATGTGATGGGGTATGTGCCCGATGAATCAACGGACGTATATGGGTTTGCAGCTTCCCTGTTTTTTGCATTGACCGGGGAATTGCCACAGGACGCCCTCAAGCGGCGGGAAGACCCGCGGCTTTTGATTCCGACCAATATTTTGCGCACCATTCCGCCCCATGTGGTGACAGCATTGGCGAATGCACTGCAGGTTATGCCGGACAAACGCACAACTACATTTGAGCGGTTGCGTGCCGAGCTTTCCGCTGCACCAACGATTACAGCTACAATCGAGGGGCCGGAACTTTCGGAAGGGCTTGAAAATCGGGAACCTCCCCAAAAGAAAGAACACACGGCGGCCTGGATGTTAATTCCTTGCTTGGTGGCGCTGGTCTTGTTTACAGCCGTCGGCGTGATTTGGCTTTCTTATGGAGGGCCTTTTATCCAAACACAGACCTCTGAAGGGCTGGAGTCTGGAGCCGAAACCAGTTTATCCTCTTCCGACGCATCCGGCGGCGAAGAAGCGGCTATGCTACAGTTAACCCCTGGCGAGTCGGCCATTCCAAACGATAAGATCGAAGCTCCGAACCTAATCGGGCAGAACTACGATTCCTTAATTGAGGTCACTTCCTCCGGGGCAGACTATCAAGTGCTCCGCTCCTCCGAAGAATTCAACGATGCGGTTCCGGAGGGGGAGGTCATCTCGCAATCGCCTGCCCCTGGGGAAGAAATGGAACGCGGCGGCTCCATCGTTGTGGTGGTAAGCAAGGGTCCGGAGATCCGCACCTTGCCGCCCATCGCTGGGAAAACACTCGCGGATGCTTCCACAACGGTTACCGCGGCAGGCTTTGTCCCTACAAAGGCCGAAGCATTCAGCGATACGATTCCATCCGGTTATGCGATCGGCTACCAAGGCTTGGAGGAAGGGAGCGAACTTCCCTATGGGTCTCAGGTGGTCATCGTCATCAGCAAGGGTCCGGAAAATCCGGATGCGTTGCTTTCCGAACCTGCGGAACCGTCTACAGAAGAGCAATCGTCTATTCCCTTGGTGGAATAATTGGCAATGGGTTATATAAAAAAGACAAGCTGGGAAAAGATTTCCCAGCTTGTCTTTTTTATATGTTTATATCCCTTTGTAACCATTGTGGGCGATCCAGCACAACATCTAACACACTTCTGTCTGAACAGGCGCACCATGGCTTCCGATATATAAACCTCGCAAACGGCCAAAATGCTTCACTGGCCGGCCTATTTTTTAACGCGCAAAACGGTCATCGCCGCATAGTGTTCAATGAAAAAATGTTCCGGCGCAATTTGCTGCAAAAGCTGCATATGTGCTTCTTCAAACGCCGCTACTTCCTTCTCAGAGAGGGACGCCCCGATCCCTCTGCACGCCTTCATTCTGCCGTTCCAGCTTTCCCGGGTAAACGGAATCTTTAAATCGAACAGGTATTCCTGTTCGACCGTAAAATACATCTCGGTTTCAGGAGGCAGTTCGATGGGATGCCTGGTCTCTCCCCCGCCGCTCCAGGACGGATTATAGCGGAGTACCAATTGCTCGCTTGCACGTGCAATGGGGTCCTCCCCCGGCAGCCATGCCATATAGAGGATCGCAAGCCGTCCCCCGGGCCGGAGCATCCGCCGCAAGTTTGGCAAAAGCTTCTTTGCATCAAAATAGAAAAAGCACTGGCACGCTGTGACCACATCAAAAGTATGATCCGGAAAATCCACAGATTCCGCCGGGCAAGCAAAAAAATCGATCTGCATACCCGCCTGTTTTGCGAGCCGCCGGGCCTGTTCAATCTGTTCCGGTGAAAGATCGATCCCCACAAACTGCGCGCCATAGCGGTACAGGTTGCGCGGCAAAACCCCCGTGCCCGTCCCCAAGTCCAAAACGGTTTGCCCCTGTACACATAGGCCGGCGTCTAAAATCTGCCGGTAAAACATTTCGGGATAGATGTCCCGATATTTTGCATAATCTGCGGATGCCTTTCCCCAATCAAACGGTTTCCCACCGTCCAACTCTGGATTCACAACCGCCATGGCAATCCCTCCATAAAAAAGATGGCACAAAACTGCGCCATCTTCTCTCGTATACAATCAATCCCTGCGGGCTTTCATCATCCGGTCCAATTCTTCTTTAAAGGTTGCAATATCCTTGAATTCACGATACACAGAGGCAAAGCGCACATATGCAACCTCATCGATGGTTTTCAATTTCTCCATCGCATATTTTCCAATCAAGCTTGATGGGACCTCGCGATCCAAGGAATTCTGCAAGCTTCCCTCGATTTCATCCACAACACGCTCTAAGGTATCAATGGAAACCGGGCGTTTCTCACAGGCGCGCAAAAGGCCATTCAACAACTTATTGCGGTCGAAGCTCTCGCGGGATTTATCCTTTTTAATGACAATGATCGGAACTGTCTCGATGACCTCATAAGTTGTGAAACGTTTCCCACATTTTAAGCATTCCCTACGCCGCCGAATACGTTCCCCTTCGTCCGTTGGGCGCGAATCGATCACTTTACTTTCATCATAACCACAATACGGACATTTCACAGCTATTACCCCTCCACAAGAAATTGTATGATTTTATCAAATTGTAACATATTTATGAGAAAAAATGCAAGATGTTTTGTCCGAAAAGGGTCGCTTTTTCCTTTATACGAGCTGTTGTACAACGTCCCTTGCCTCCTGCAATTCCGAAAGGGCCGAAAAGTTCTTGCGGTAAACCTCAATCATCAAATCCCCTTGGTAATGAAAACCGAGCAGCATCTCCCGGAACCGCTGAAAATCCACGGTCCCGCGGCCAGGCAGCAGGCAATCGTAGCCGGGGGCGTTGTCGTTGATATGCACATGGACAATCCGCTCCCCCATGGCTTCACAGACCGCAAAGGGGTCCTGCCCTGCGCGGACTGCCTGCTTCAAGTCGATCACAAATGCGCACGTATCCCCCAGATACGCGCGCATCCGCCGGAGAAACCCAGGGGACTCACTGCGAAACTTATTGACATTTTCCTGCGCAACGGTCACGCCGTAGCGCTGCCCCAACGCATAGAGCGCCGCATACCGTTCAAAATAGGTCTCTTCGGAAATGCCAGCATTGGCATAGTCCCTTTGCCCGTGCAGCACCACAATCGAAGCACCCAGACAGTTTGCCGCATCAAAATACTGTTTATAAAACTCCAAACTATCCTCAAACCGGCGTTCGTATTCAGAAAACAATAGGAACCCTTCATAGCCGGAGGTAAACGGATGTACCGATTTAATCTCCGCACCGTATGCATCCGCCACATTGCGCAGTTGCCGCAGATAATCCGGCGTAAACTCTGAAAAAGTATTTAAGAACACCTCAAACAAACGAAAATCCAGGGAGAGAAGCGTTTGAAAGGAGCGCTCCAACTCCAGAGGATAAAGACAGGCTGTGGAAATACCTGTTCGCATCATTCATACACCTCATTTTCTTGCTAGATACCGTTCTTTTTATTATAACACGTTTCACATCTTTTGACGTTTGAATCCCGTCGTTTGAAGGGATAAGGCCATTGCATCAGGCGGTCTGTCCCATGTGTTTCGATCGCAGCCGGGAATTTGCAGCTGATTGCTGCATCAAAACCTCTTGGGAAAAATCATTTGAAGTTCGCTGCCGCTTACACTGAACTGTATTATACCATCCTCCCCGAAAAAAAGCCAGATTAAACGGGCATGCCGGCGCACATACTAACCAAAAACAGAAAGGCGGCAAAAAGTATGGTCCAAAATCAAAATGTCCAGCTGTTAAAGGAACTCTATGAGGCCTCCCATATGGGGATTGAAGCGACCAACCTGGTCACCCCAAAAGTCAAAGACGAAAGCCTGCGCGAAGAAATCGAGCGCCAGCGCCAAACCTACAAAGGGCTTGCTGTCAAAACCGAGCGTATGCTTGCAGAGGCCGGCGAAACCCCGGATGCAGAATCCGCCATGAAGAAAGCCATGCTGTGGGGCTCAGTACAAATGAACACGCTGATGGATTCCTCCCCCACGCATATCGCGGAGATGATGATCAACGGCACCACCATGGGCATCGTGGATATGACCAAAAAGCTGAACCAGCTGGATGAAGCCGATGCCGGGGCCAAAAAGCTCGCAGAGGAATTCATCCGGGGGCAGCAAAAATCCATCGAGGTATTAAAGCAGCATCTATCTTGATTTCATGCTGGGAATTCTTTATAATGGAAGGGAACGTCTTTGGGCGTTCCCTATTTTTATGACCGGGCATCTTTGCCCACAAAAGGAGAATTTCCATGGCTTTGCTGAGTGCAAGCAATTTGAATAAATCCTTTGGCACCGACCTTGTATTTCGCAATGCTTCCTTTGAGATTCAGGAAAACGACCGCGTCGGCTTGGTTGGGGTCAATGGCTCCGGGAAAACCACCCTCTTTAAGATTTTAACCGGGGAACTCGACGCCGACAGCGGCAATATCTATAAGGCCAATGCCACTGTGCTGGGATATATGGAACAGCACGTCTGCCGCGATTTGGAACGCAGCGCCTACAGCGAGGTGCTCACCGTCTTTTCCGATCTGCTCGCAATGGAGAAGGAATTGGAAGAAATCAACCTGGCATTGCAGGCGCACCCCACCGACGCGCTGATCGAGCGCCAAGCGCTCCTCAACGACCAGTTCGTCCGGTTGGGCGGGCTCACCTGCCGGGCGCGGGCGCGCTCGACCCTTCTGGGGCTGGGGTTTGATGACGCGCAGATGGGAATGCCGATCGGCGTGTTGAGCGGCGGCCAGAAGGCGAAGCTTCAGCTCGCCAAAATGCTGCTCTGTGGCGCCAATCTTTTGCTCCTGGACGAACCGACAAACCATCTGGACATCACGTCCGTGGAATGGTTGGAGGATTTCCTGCGGGCCTATTCCGGCGCGTTCATCGTGATTTCCCATGACCGTTACTTCCTCGACCGCATCACCAACCGTACCTTTGAGATGGAAAATCACAAACTCACGCTTTATAAGGGGAACTATACCAATTATCTCCGGCAAAAGGAAGAGGACAACCTGGCCGTTCAGCGCAAGTACGAAAACACCACCAAGGAAATCCACCGGTTGGAGGGCGTTGTCGCCCAACAACGGCAATGGAACCGCGAAAAGAACATCAAGACCGCGGAAAGCAAGCTGAAGATGATTGAACGCCTGGAGAGCACGCTGGAACGGCCGGACGAAGAGGTTGAATCCATCCACTTTGATTTTGGAATCCGGCAGCGCGGCGGCAACGACGTGCTGATGGTGGACGATCTAGCTCTCTCCTTTGACAACAAACAGCTGTTCCAACATGTGAATATGCACATCCGCCGTGGGGAGCGCGTCTTTTTGATCGGTCCCAACGGCTGCGGGAAGACGTCGCTTCTCAAGACACTCCTGGGCATCCATTCCCCTACAAAGGGCGAGGTCCGCTTTGGCGCGGGGATCGAAACGGGTTATTACGACCAGATCCAGGAGGGCCTGCATCCGGAAAAGACGGTGTTGGACGAGATTTGGGACAGCTATCCCCAGATGACGCAGACGGAAATCCGCAACGCACTGGCGGTATTCCTGTTCAAGGGGGAGGACGTGTTCAAGAGCGTTTCCGCCCTCTCCGGTGGAGAGCGGGCGCGCGTTCTGCTATTGCGCCTGATGCTCTCCCGCGACAATTTCCTCCTGTTGGACGAGCCCACCAACCACCTGGACATCGGCTCCTGTGAGGCGTTAGAGACGGCCTTACAGAGCTATGAGGGGACGTTGCTGATCGTCTCGCACGACCGTTATTTAATCAATAAAATCGCCGACCGCGTCTACTATCTGGACGAAACCGGCGTGAAGGAATACATTGGCAATTACGACAGCTATTTGGAAAAGGCCAAAGCGGTCGCCGTCCAGGAGACGCAGAAGGCCGCTCCGAAGGTCAACGAATACAAGCTCCGCAAGGAGCGCGAGGCCGCCATCCGCAAGGACCGCGCCGCTGTCCGGCGCTTGGAAGCGCAGATCGAAGAGACCGAGCAGGCCATCACGGAAGCAGAGGCAGAGCTGGAAAATCCGGAGATCGTGAGCGACTACCAGGCCATGCTGGAGCTTTCCAAAAAATTGGAGGAATTGAAAGCGAAAAACGAGGAATTGTTTCTCGAGTGGAGTACTTTGAGTGAAAAATTGGGCGAATAGGGCCGTCCTTTCTTATCAAATATCAAAAGAAAAAGCTCAGCCGGATGGCTGAGCTTTTCAACCTATTTATCAATGCACTTGAAACTGCGCTACTTGTGCAAGAAAATCCTGTACCTCCGGCGCGTCGCTTTCGACTACGACGTTGATCGGCTTCGACAGATCCAGGCTGAATACTCCCATGATGGACTTCGCATCGATCTTATATTTCTCCGTTGTCATCTGGATCGGGAATGCATATTTGTTCGTAAGCGAAACGAAGTTCTTGACCTCCTCGATGCTGGTAAGCATCACTTGTATCTGACTCATTTTAAAAACCTCCACTTTGATGTCATTCTTTGTTTTCTCATAATAACGCACCTGCTGTAATCGGTCAATACAAAATTTGTAAATTATTAGGAGCGATAAAATGAAAGTAAGCGTCATCACTCTGGGCTGTAAAGTCAACCAATACGAATCGCAGGCCATGCTCGATCAGCTCGTCCGCGCGGGCTTTTCAGCATGTGAAAGCGCGGCGGAAAGCGACATTGTGCTGATCAATTCCTGTACGGTCACCTCCACCAGCGATCACAAGGTCCGCCAGACCCTGCATCGTGCACGGCGCGGAAATCCCAGCGCTGTCATTGTGCTGACCGGTTGCATGCCGCAGGCCTTCCCGGAACTGGCGGAGCAATTGACCGACGCCGACATCGTGCTGGGCAACTCCAACCGCCACTCCCTTGTCCCGGATATTCTGCAATACCTCTCCTCCCGCCAGCGTATCGTGGACATCGTCCCGCACGAAAAGGCGGCGGAGTTCGAATCGATGCAGGTCGAGCGCTTTTTTGAGCGCACCCGCGCATTTATCAAAATCGAAGACGGATGCAACCGTTTCTGTTCGTATTGCATCATCCCTTATGCACGCGGCCGCGTGCGCTCCAAGCCCTTGGACGAGCTGCGGGAAGAGGTCGCCCACCTCGCTGCCAACGGCTACCGCGAAATCGTGCTGACCGGCATCAATCTCTCCGCCTATGGGCAGGAGCTTGGCCTGCACCTCTGCGATGCCGTGGAAGCCGCCTGTATGCCGGAGGGGATCGCCCGCGTGCGCCTCGGCTCCCTGGAGCCGGAGCAGCTCAGCGTGGATGTGATCGCACGCCTTGCAAAACAGGAAAAGCTCTGCCCGCAGTTCCATCTGTCCCTGCAAAGCGGCTGCAACGCCACCCTGCGGCGGATGAACCGGCATTATACCGCCGACGAATACCGCACCATTGTTCAAAATCTGCGTGCCTCTTTTGCAAACTGCGCCATCACCACGGATATTATGGTTGGTTTTCCCGGGGAAACCGAGGAAGAGTTTGCAGAATCCCTCGCGTTCGCCAAGGAAATCGGGTTTGCAAAGGCGCATGTATTTGCCTATTCACGCCGCCCGGGGACCAAGGCAAATGACGCGCCCGATCAGATCACACAGCGGGTCAAAGAGGAACGCAGCCGCCGGATGATCGCCGCCACCCAGCAGACCAAAGCTGCCTTTTTCCAGGCACAATTGGGGCGTGTAGAGACGGTTCTCTTTGAACAGGAAGTGGCTCCCCATGTCTATGACGGCTATACGGCCAATTATACGCCGGTCAAAGTCTCCAGCGCTAAGGACCTGCGCGGGAAAATCCTCCCCGTTCTGCTGCGTGAAACGGATGGCAACAACTGCTATGGTACGGTTCAGGAAAATATTTAACCGGCGAATTGCTTCATTACGTTTTCCATTTCCTTCCTTGTCTGGTCGTGATCCAAGTATTCGCAGCTGTAGAACATAAACCCGTCGCATTTGACCTGGCGCCCAAGGGCAACCTGCTGCGCCAGGATATTGTCCGCTTTTTTCCACGTGCCGCCGTCGGCATCTGAACCGGCCTTATAGACGGCCAATCCAAAGTACAACTTGACATTGGGGTCGGTGGTCATCTCACGCCATTGCTCCGCGGCAACGTCATAGGGAAGCACCGGGTTTTCAAAATTGACATACAACTGGGGGCAGATATAGTCCACATAGCCGCGCACCGAGCACCAAGATTCGACATCCGCACCCATTTTCAGATCGTTGGAGACATTGACCTGTGGAGAAATGCCAAACTGGACGTCGGGATTCACGCTTTTGATCTCGCTATAGGTGAGCGACACCATCGCATTGATGTTGGCTTGCCGCCATTCCAGCAATTCCAGCGGTTTCCCACTCCGTGAAACGGACTCCACATAGGCATTATACGCGCCCTCGTCAAACGCGGGATCCTCGGAGGGATAAAAGTAATCGTCAAACTGGATGCCGTCCACCGCATAGTTTTCCACAATTTCCTTCACGCCATCCGCGATGAGTTTCCGGACGCCGCTGTAGGCGGGATTATAGTATTTGCCGGTCGCAGTTTGGACGGTCCAGCCATCCCTGCTGGCGTCCTGATGCCAGACGGTATAGTTGTTGTCTGCCGCCAAAGCCGAAGGGGTATCGCCGCCGGACTGGATGCGCAGGGGGTTAATCCATGCATGGAACTCCATCCCGGCCTTGTGCGTAGCATCCACCATATATTCCAACGGGTCATAGCCGGGGTCCGTCCCCTGCGTCCCCCCTACGATGTGCGACCATGGGAAATAGTTGGATGGATAGAGCGCATCCCCAAACGGGCGCACATGTACCACCAATGCGTTCATCCCGCACTGCTTTGCTTCTTCCACAATGGTGTCAAATTTCTGTTGAAAGGCCGCTTCGCTCCGGTCGCTCTCCTGGCTCATATCGAGGCTCATATAGGGCACCCATACCGCGCGCATCTCGTCCTCTGAGGCGGGTTCTACGGGAATCTCCGGCACAGAGGAATCCGCCTGCCCGTCCGAAAAGCTGCTTGACGGCAATAGGGGCGCCTGTGCTGGAACATCCTCCTGATTTCCAAAGAAGTTAACCGCCATACAGAGCGCCACAACCCCTGCCAGAAGGCCAATGCAGACCAGCAGGCTGTGGCGGTGGAAAAGCTTGATTACCATAAGTTGTTCATCCTTTCTCTTAAAGGTTCGGAACCGCGAACGGCAACAGGAAGATGTGAGCATAGAACGATGGAAGGAGAAGCCGGCACAGCGCATCTAAAGCACATCATCTCTGCCTCCCATTGTACTGCAAAGCATTTGACAGAAAGGCGCAAATCATGTAGGATACAGCTATAGCATTTTGCTTGGTCGGAAAGAGGTGCAGCAGATGTTTTTTCTATTTGGCGTTGTCAGTGGTATGCGCGACCTTGGTGAACGGAGCTGCATGCTGCCCTGTTGCGGCATGGTACGAGCGGTCCTCACCTGTAGCTTTCACCAGTTCACGCTCTTTTTTGTCCCGCTGTTCCGCTTCCAAAAACGATATTTTCTCACATGTCCGCGCTGTGGTTCGATCTATGCACTCTCAAAGGAGGAAGGCCGCCGTCTGGAGCGCGATCCCCACGCACAGGCGGACCCAACCGCGTTATCCTTCCTGCGGCAAAGCGGCCGGCGCTGCTGTCCGCACTGCGGCTGCAATGTGGAAGCAAACAGCCGGTACTGCCCCCAGTGCGGCGCTTTTTTAGGAGGAAATCCATGAAAATCCTTTTGATCTATCTGCTCGCCATCAATTTGATTGGCATTGCACTCACCATCCACGACAAACGTGCGGCGCAGCGGCATCGCTGGCGCGTGCCGGAGGCCACGCTCCTTTGGGTTTCCGCCCTGGGCGGTTCCGTGGGCATGTATGCAGCCATGCGGTTGATCCACCACAAAACCCAGCATCGGAAATTTATGTGGGGCATCCCGGCGATCTTTGCAGCGCAGGTGGCGTTATGGATCTTAATCTTACAATATGTCCCTTTTTCTTGGGATAAAATTTTTCATTTTTGAAAAAGCAGTCCTATAGCAATTCAATCATCCGTATAGATAAATTGGGCGTCGGGGAAATACCCGACGCCCAATTTATCTATTTTACTTTATCAATGAGCTTGATTAAAAGCACAATCGCGGCGCCCAATAAAACAATTGCTTCTACCGAGATCACCAAATTTAATATATTCTGTAACATAAAAAAGTCCTCCCGTTATTTGAGCAACAGCAATTCCTACAAAGCATTGTCCAATAGAAATGCAATTTTATTAGTTATCTATTACCGTCGGAACTGAAGACGATCCCGGAAAATTGCTATCATCGCCATGATTGCCAACAAAAAGAGATGCTAAAATGATTAAAAGAACCGCCATCAAAATAATACCTATAAACAGTAGAAATTTTTTATACTTCATAATTAGCTCCCATATTTATTCAGAACCAAAATTATCGCATTAATATCACTTTTTTCCATATAAATTATTAAAATTCTATTTCAAGAATATCACTTATATAACAATATGACAACATAAAAATTCAATATTTTATATAAAATTTATTAAACTATAAAAGGGGCTATTCTATGTTGTCCATAGAATAGCCCCTTTTACATTACTTATAGAAAATTTGAAACCTTAACCCTTTGCCACGATGTTGACCAACTTGCCCGGCACATAGATTTCCTTGACGATGTTCTTTCCGGCAATCTCCGCCGCGACCTTCTCATCCGCCTTGACCGCTGCAAACACGTCGTCCTTTGCCAGGTTCGCCGCAATGCGCAGGCGCGCACGCACCTTGCCGTTGATCTGTACGGCAATTTCCACCGTGTCTTCCGTGCATTTCGCTTCATCGTAGGACGGCCATTCCTGCTCGCAAACCATGCCGCCGAAGTTCATCACGTTCCAGACCTCTTCTGTCACATGCGGTGCGAACGGGTTCAGCAACAGCGTAAAGATACGCAGCTCCTCGCGGGTGATGGACCCTTCCGCAGTAATGTCATTGAGTAAGGTCATCAACGCCGCAATCGCCGTGTTGAATTTCAGGTTTTCGATGTCCTCGGTAACCTTCTTGATGGTCTTGTGGAAGGGCGTCTCCAGCTTTGCGCGGATGCCCTCATCCTCACAGACGATCCCCTGCAAATTCCAATAGCGCTCGACAAACCGGCGGCATCCCTTGATGCTGGAGGTGCTCCACGGCGCTGCCTTCTCAAAGTCGCCGATGAACATCTCATACAGGCGCATGGTGTCCGCGCCGTATTCGTTGACAATGTCATCCGGATTGACCACGTTGCCGCGGCTCTTGCTCATCTTCTCGCCGTTTTCGCCGAGGATCATGCCGTGGCTGGTGCGCTTTGCATATGGCTCCGGCGTCGGGACCACATGGATGTCATAGAGGAATTTATGCCAGAACCGGCTGTACAGCAGGTGCAGCGTCGTATGTTCCATGCCGCCGTTGTACCAATCCACCGGCGACCAATACTTCAGCGCCTCCGGGCTGGCCAGCGCCTGGTCGTTATGCGGGTCCATATAGCGCAGGAAGTACCAGGAAGAACCCGCCCACTGCGGCATGGTGTCCGTCTCGCGCTTTGCTGGACCGCCGCAATGCGGACAGGTTGTGTTCACCCAGTCCGTCATATGGGCCAGCGGGGATTCGCCGTTGTCCGTCGGCTCATAGGATTTTACATCCGGCAGGCGCAGCGGGAGCTCGCTCTCCGGCAGCGGCACATAGCCGCACTTCTCACAATATACAATCGGGATGGGCTCGCCCCAATAGCGCTGGCGGGAGAAGACCCAGTCGCGCAGCTTGAAGTTGACCTTTGCATGGCCAATGCCCTTTTCCTCCAAAAATGCAATGATCTTTTTCTTGGCCTCTTCGACGGTCAGGCCGTCCAGGATGCCGGAATTGACCATGATGCCGGTGGCGCAGTCCGTGAAGGCTTCCTTTTCCACGTCGCCGCCCTTGACCACCTCGATGATCGGCAGGCCAAATTTTTTGGCAAAATCCCAGTCGCGGGTATCGTGTCCCGGCACAGCCATGATCGCGCCCGTGCCATAGGAAACGAGCACATAGTCGGAGATAAAGATCGGGATCTCCTTTTCGTTGACCGGGTTGATCGCCATAACGCCGTCCAAACGGACGCCGGTCTTCTCTTTGGCAACCTCGGTGCGCTCAAAGTCGGACTTCTTCGCCGCCTCTGCCTGGTACGCGCGCACCTCATCCATATTCTGAATCCGGTCCGCCCACTTCTCAATCATCGGGTGCTCCGGGGAAATGACCATATACGTCGCTCCATAGAGCGTGTCCGGGCGGGTGGTATAGATGGTGAGCTTGTCCCCCGTTGTGGTGGAGAAATCCACCTCCGCGCCCGTAGAGCGGCCGATCCAATTGCGCTGCTGCGCCTTGACGCGCTCCGGGTAATCCACCAGCTCCAGATCGTCGATCAGGCGCTGGGCGTATTCGGTGATCTTCAGCATCCACTGGGACTTGACCTTGTGCACCACTTCGCTGCCGCAGCGTTCGCAGACGCCCTCCACGACCTCTTCGTTGGCAAGCACGCATTTACAGGAGGTGCACCAGTTGACGGACATCTCCTTTTTATAAGCCAGCCCGTGTTTAAAGAGCTGAAGGAAAATCCACTGCGTCCATTTGTAATAGTCCGGGTCCGTCGTATTGATCTCGCGGGACCAGTCAAACGAAATACCCAGCGACTGGAGCTGTTGCTTAAAGCGCGCGATGTTCTTCTCCGTTACGATGGCCGGGTGTACATGGTTCTTGATAGCATAGTTTTCGGTCGGCAGGCCAAACGCGTCCCAGCCGATCGGATACAGGACATTATAGCCCTGCAAGCGGCGTTTCCGCGCCACGATGTCCAGCGCCGTATAGGAACGGGGATGCCCCACGTGGAGCCCCTGGCCGGACGGATACGGGAATTCGACCAGCGCGTAATACTTCGGCTTGTGCATGTCCGTGTTGGAGGCGTGAAAAACACCCGCTTCTTCCCACTTATCCTGCCACTTCTTTTCAATTGGCTTATGGTCATATTTGTTCATGATCTGTTTCGCTCCCAAAAATTATTCTTCGTTTGCCTTCAGGATTTCTGTGATGTCCACGGTTTCGCCGTCCTGCCACAGGCGGTCCAAATCGTAGAATGCGCGGGATTCCTCCGTAAAGACATGTACAATCACATTGCCGTAGTCCAACAGAATCCAGGAATTGGAACGGTACCCCTCGGTGTGCTCCGTCGCAATCGAATGCCGCTCTTTGAGCTGAAATTCCACTTCATCCGCCAGCGCCTTGACATGCGTACTGCTTGTACCGGTGGCAATGACAAAATAGTCCGCCAGCACGGAAATATCGCGGATTCCGATGAGCTTGAGATCCATTCCTTTTTTCTTATCCAGTATCTGAACGGCTTCCTTGGCCAGTTCCAATGATGTCATTGTCTTCTCCCCTTTGTTTGGAAATTAAATGGCCCGGTCCTCCAACACCGCTTCGTTGTACGCGGCGATGGTATCCGGATGAATCGCTAAGCGGCGCTCAGCCAGGTCCTGGATGGTGTAGGTCATGCCGGAAAGCATGGCCGCCAAAAGGCTCTTTCGAGCAGCCTTGCGAATCTCCTCCACGCCGGGATAGTCCCGGTCGGAAGAGGTAAAATCAGCCACAAACAGCACCTTCTCCAGAAGCGTCATGTGGGCGCGCCCGGTCGTGTGGTAGCGGATGGCGTTTAAAATGTCCTGGTCCTCGATGTGCAGTTCCTGTTCCACATAGGCGGCCCCCAGCATCGCATGCCACAATTTCTGGCCGCTGCGCTCCACCTCTGTGAGCACGATGTCGTACCGCGTCATCCGCTTCAGCTGTTCCTCCGGCGGCATATCCTTCATGATGTCGTGCAGGATTCCCGCTGTGTAGGCTTTCTCCTCATCCGCCCCATATTTTTTGGCCAGATGCACGGCCTCCTCTGCCACAGCCAGAGAATGACGGTAACGCTTCTCGCTCAAAAACGGTTTGATGACCGCTTTATAATCCTTATGGCTCATTTTACCGCTTCCTTCTTTGATTCAGTTTCAATGGTACAGGCCGTTTTCCCTGATATAACGCGCCACCTTTGCAGGCACCAGCGCATCAATCGTCCGGCCCTGGCGCACCGCTTCGCGCACCATGGTGGAGGAAACCGGCAAATAGTCGATGTTTTGCAAAATAACTTTGGCTCCATGCCGCGCAAGTTTCTCCGCATATACGCGAAGCTTTTTCAACCCGTCCGTACTGCGCGGCGCCGCACAGATGGTTGCCAACGAATAGATTACATCCGGCTTGTACCAGGTTTCCAGCGTCAGGAACATGTCCTCCCCGGTGAGAAAACAAAGCTCCGCGTCCGGGTATTCGCGCTTTAAAGCCAGGAGCGTCTCCGCCGTGTAGCTCGGGCCGCCCCTGCGGATCTCCAGATCGCTCACTTCAAACAGGGTCCCTTCGCACGCCAGACGGCACATTTCCAGCCGGTCTTCCGCGGGCGCCAGGTCCGGGGCCCGCTTATGCGGAGGCACAAACGTGGGAATAAACAGCACGCGCTGCGCACGCAGCTGCTTCTGAAACTGCTGTGCAATGTGCAGGTGGCCATTGTGGATGGGATTAAACGTGCCGCCAAAGATCGCAATCCGGTTCATGCTGCTCTATTCCTCACTATTTTATTACTTTTTTGCCGGTTTGGGAAGAGTGATTTTCGGTTCCTTTTCATTTTTACGGTACAAAACGAATTTGGAGCCGATCACCTGCACCACATCGGCCTGTACGTCTGCCGCAATCTGTTCCGCCGCCTCACGAGAAGAAAGCGGCGCGGTTTCCAAGACCTTCCCCTTGATGAGCTCCCGCGCCGTCAGTGCGTCGTCCGCCTGTTTGGTCAGCTCCGGGCTCATGCCGGATTTCCCCACCATGACGATCGTATCCAAATCCACGGCAAGCGAGCGCAGATATGCGCGTTGTTTACTGGTCAGCATAGTCTTTCTCCTTTATCGATGATCTTTTCGTAACAACGGGAAATTTGTGGGCCATTGTCGCCCAAATGCAGATCGGTTTTTCCCGCAACATGGTAGCCATGCCGTTCATAGAGGCGTACGCCGGGGATATTCCGTTCATAGACGTCCAAGCGGATGCTGCGCTTTCCATGTCCTTGGGCGTATTGTTCGGCGAACCGCAGCAGATGCCCGGAAACGCCCTCCCGCAGGTGGTCAGGGTGCACGGCAAGCGTGTGCACCACCAAAACCTCCGCCGGGGAAATCCCCTCCTGCCAGGGAATGTCCTGGTAGCCCTCCGGCTGTACCCCGTTGAGGATGCATGTCCCAAGCAACGCTTCCCCATCGGCACAGACATAGAGCTCCCCGTTGGCCAACGCTTGCTCTGCCGTCCAACGCGCGGGGTATTCCCCGCGCGTCCAGCCGGGATAGTTGAACGTTGCGTCCAGATAGTCGCAGATCGCGTCGTACAATTCCACGACCCGATCCAAATCCCCCTGGGTCGCTTTACGGATCTGCACCTCAGTTCCCATGCCGTTCCTCCAAGCGGGCCGCGAGCTCCCGCAGCGCCTTTCCGCGGTGGCTGACCGCATCCTTTTCCGCCGGGGTCAGCTCCGCATATGTTTTTTCGCCCACCAGGAAGATCGGGTCATATCCGAATCCATCATGGCCGCGCGGCGCAAACGCCACGCTCCCTTCACAGACGCCTTCCACATCCATGCGCTCCCCATCGGGATAAACCACACAGATGGCGCTGACAAACCGCGCGGTGCGCTGTTCTGCCGGAACGCCGTCCAGCTCGTGCAGCAGTTTGTCCATCCGCTGCGCATCTGTGGCGTCCGGCCCTGCATAGCGCGCAGAGTAGACGCCGGGGGCCCCGTTCAGGGCGTCCACCACCAAGCCGGAATCGTCCGCCACAGCCGGCAGGCCAGTCTGCTCGCAGGCGGCCTTGGCCTTGAGATAGGCATTTTCCGCAAAGGTCGTCCCGGTCTCCTCGACTTCCTGTAGATCCGCCGTTGTCACTTCTATGTGCAGCGGCTCCAAAATGCGCTGCAATTCCAACAGTTTGTTGGGGTTGTGCGTTGCCATCACATATTTCACAAGCGTCCTCCTTATCGTGTAAACAGCGCCTCCGAAAACGCCTTCGCATCAAAGGGCTGCAAATCGTCCACCTGCTCGCCCACGCCGATGAACTTCACCGGCAGTTTCAATTCTTCGCGGATTGCCAAAACGACGCCGCCGCGCGCTGTGCCGTCCAGCTTTGTGAGCACGATGCCGGTCAGGTTTGCAACGTTCTGGAACTCGCGCGCCTGGTTGACGGCGTTCTGCCCGGTTGTGGCGTCCAGCACCAGCAGGACTTCCTTGTCCGCATCGGGCAACTCGCGGTCGATGATACGGTTGATTTTCGCCAACTCATCCATCAGGTTTTTCTTATTGTGAAGGCGTCCCGCCGTATCGCAGATCACCACATCGGTGCCGCGCGACTTGGCTGCCGCAATCGCATCGTATACAACGGAGGCGGGGTCGGAGCCCTCGGGATGTTTCACGATCTCGCTGCCGCTGCGTTCCGCCCAGACCTCCAACTGCTCAATCGCCGCTGCACGGAAGGTATCCGCCGCTGCCAGCAGGACTTTCTTTTTCTCCTGACGCAGGCGGGAAGCGATCTTTCCAATGGTGGTGGTCTTTCCCACGCCGTTCACGCCGATCACCAGGATGATCGAGGGCTTTGTGCGGACATGCAGCTCCTCATCGCCGGCGATCATCTCCGCCACCGTCTCCCGCAGCATCTCAAAGATCTGGGTCGGGTCGGTAACCCGCTGCGCCTTTACGCGCTTTTTCACCTCTTCGCAAATGCGCTCGGCGGTCGGGACGCCCGTATCCGCCATGACGAGCAGCTCTTCCAACTGCTCAAAGAGGGACTCGTCGATTTCCGTATAGGAACCGAGCATATTGTCCAGCGAAGCGCTGAAGCTCTCCCTGGTCTTTTTCAATCCTTCTTTAATTTTCGAAAACAAACCCATGTGGTTGACACCTGCCTATTTGAAATATTCCAAAGATCGAAGCCGCCTATTTTGCGGCATCCATCCCCAGTTTTTGTTCGATTTCACTTGCCCGCAGCTCCAAAAGCTTGGAAACGCCCTCATCCTGCATGGTGACGCCGTACAGAACGTCCGCCTCTTCCATGCTGCCGCGGCGATGGGTGATGACAATAAATTGTGTGTTGCTGGTCATGCGCCGCAGGTACGCCGCAAAGCGGTCGACGTTGACGTCGTCCAGGGCGGCCTCGATCTCATCCAACATGCAGAACGGCGGCGGACTGACCTTCATAATGGCAAAATACAACGCAATGGCCACCAATGCCTTTTCGCCACCGGAAAGCAATTCCAAATGGGTGACGATCTTGCCCGGCGGCTGGACCGAAATCTCGATGCCCGAATGGAGAATATCCTCCGGGTCGGTCAGGGAGAGGTTTGCCGTCCCACCCCCAAACAGTTCCTGAAAGGTCTGTAGAAAATTCGTATTGATCTGCTTAAAACGCTCAATAAAGAGCTCGCGCATCTGGCGGGTGAGGTCGCCGATCAAGCGCTTCAGCTCGTCGCGGCTCTGCTCAACATCGGCCACCTGTGCGTTCATAAATGCATACCGCTCGCTGACCTCTTTGTATTCCTCTACGGCCGCCACATTGACCGTTCCCAATGCCTTGATCTTGCCCTTTAGTTCGTTTAAGCGCTTCTGGGACTGCCCCACGTCCTCGATGGGGGCGGCGACCTCCTCGGCCTCGCGCCGGGTCAGTTCGTATTCTTCCCACAAGCGGCTGATAATTTCATCGTATTCCTTTTGCAGGCTGGCTTTGCGCTCTTCCAGGCGCGCCAGCTCATGGCCCACATTTTCCCGCGCACTGGATTGCTCCCGCTCCTTGGCCCGCAATTCCGCGGACTTCTTTTCAAAGGCCATCCGCTGGGCATTGAGCTCCTCGATCCGCGCGGTGGACGCCTTGGCCTGTTCCCGCAGGGACGCCGCCTCTTTCTTGAGTTCTTCGATGCGCGTTTGCAACGACACGATGGAATCCTGTACGCGCTCCATCTCCTGGCGCAGCCCTGCAACATGCCCGGCGCGGTCCTCTTTCCGGCGCTCGATGTCCGCAATTGTTGCCCGCAGGGATTCAATATCCTTCTGTGCGGAGAGACTCTCGATGCGCAGTTCCTGCAATTGATTGGACAGCGTGTCCGAGAGCTGATTCTGCTCGCTGCGGCCGGAACGGATCTCGTTCATCTTTCCCTGCAAAACGGAGATCTGAAGCGTTGCCTCCCCTAGCTTCTGCTCGGCCTGCTTCTGGATAGCGCGCTGTTCCTCCAAACGCCCGGCCGCAACGGTGCTCTCCTGCTCCAGGGCGGCGATGTCTGCCGCGATGGTCTGCCGGTCCGCTTTGGCGCGGTTGTGCTCCGCTTCGATCCGGATGCGTTCCTCCTGCGCCGTCGCCAATTCGCCCTTCGCACCGGTTAGAGCGGCCTCCGCTGCACTGGCCTCTTCGTTGGCAGCGCGCAGGGCTGCGGCCGCCTGTTCCGCCTGTTCGCGGAGCTGATCCGCCTGCGCCCTGATGCGCTCGATCTCCGAAGCGCGACTCAGCAACCCGGAATTGCGCGCCAGGGAACCGCCCGTCAACGAACCGCCCGCATTGACCACCTGGCCGTCCAAGGTGACGATGCGGAACCGGTAGCGGTACCGCCGGGCGACCGCTGTCGCGGCGTCCAGATCCTCCGCCACAACGATGCGCCCCAAAAGGGAATGCAGGATCCCGTTGTACTGCTCGTCACAGGTGCAGAGCTTCCCGGCGATGCCGACCACGCCCGGGCATTCCTCCAATCCCGGCTCGTTCAACACATTCCCCCGGATATTCGACAACGGCAGGAACGTCGCCCGGCCGCCGTCGCGCTGCTTCAAAAAGCCAATGGCGCGCTTCGCATCCTGCTCGCTACCGACCACGATGTTCTGCATGGCCGGGCCCAAGGCCGTCTCAATCGCCACCGCATATTCGCGCGGGACCTTGATCAGGCGGGAAACCGGTCCATGGATTCCCGGAAGGGTGCCGTGCTTGGCCTCTTTCATCACCAGCTTGACGCTTTGGGAAAAGCCCTCCAGATTGCGCTCCAGATCCTCCAACAGGCGGGCGCGGCGGGCGCATTCGTTGGCGTCCAGATGCAGTTTTTCACTCTGCTTCTTGGCGGCTTCCGCGCGCTGGCGGCGGGAATTCAGCCGCATCTCATATCCTTTGACCGTGTTGGAAAGCGCCTGGATGCGGCTTTCCGTATCGGCCAGCATCTTGGCAAAGTCCGCATCGCTCTGTTTTAACGTTTCTGCGCGCTCCCGCTTTTCCGCCAACGTCTGTTCCACTGTCTGCATCCGCAGTTGGATTTCCGAGATGGTCGATGCGGCGGTCATGGAGGCCAGCTTTTCCTGGGTGGATTCCGTAGACAATTCGTCAATCTGGCGGGAATAACGGTCGATTTGCGCCGCCGTCTCCCCCATGCCCTGGCGCAGTTCCTCCAGGCGCTTGGTGCACGCGGCGCTTTCCGCTTCCTTCTCCGCAATAAACGCCGCTTTTTCCTCGATTTCCGCCTTCTTCTGCGCGATTTCTTCGTCCATATCCTTTCCGGATTGGTTGGACTGCTCGATTTCCCGCTCAATGCGGGCGATGTTCTCCCGATTATGTAGGATGTCGTTCGCAAGGACGGACCCTTCGCCATCTTTGGCCACAGCAGCTTCCTCCATGCGGGCTGCTTCCTGGCGCGCCTCGTCCACCTTTGCCGTGCATGCGTTCGCCTGCGCAAAATTGTCCTCAATCTGCTGTTCAATCGCCGCCAGCTGCTCTTCCAACTCGTCGTAGTGGTTCTTTGCTATGACGATGCGATCATCGTGCTCCCGCAGGACATGGCCGGAGCGCTCGAGGGTGTTCAGCCACAGGCCGATTTCCAAGGTGCGCTTTTCGGAGGCAAACTCCAAATATTGCTGCGCCTTCTCCGCCTGTTCCTTCAGGGGGCCGACGCGGTCTTCCAGTTCGGAAAGGATGTCCCGCAGGCGCAGCAGATTCTCCTCCGCCTGGCTTAGGCGGCGCTCGGACTCCTCTTTCCGGTAGCGGAAGCGGGAAATCCCCGCCGCTTCCTCAAAGATCTCCCGCCGGTCCTCGCTGCGCGCGCCGACAATGCTGTCGATCTTGCCCTGCCCGATGATCGAATATCCGTCGCGGCCCAGGCCGGTATCCATGAACAGCTCGTTGATGTCCCGCAGGCGGACCGCCACTTTGTTGATGAGGTATTCGCTGTCTCCGGAACGGTAATACCGGCGCGTGATCGCCACCGTATCGCCGTCAAAATCCAGCCGCCGGTCGGAATTGTCGATGGTGAGGGTGACCTCTGCATATCCCTGGGGCTTGCGGGCCGGCGTGCCGTTGAAGATGACATCCTCCATGCGGGTACAGCGCAGCGTCCGGGTAGACTGCTCCCCCAGCACCCAACGCACCGCGTCGCTGATATTGCTCTTGCCGCTTCCGTTCGGCCCCACCACGGCTGTAATCCCGCGGTCAAACTTGAGGGTCGTCTTATCCGGGAACGTTTTAAACCCCTGTATTTCCAACGATTTTAAAAGCAAGCTGTCACATCCTTCTCCAAAGCGGCAATGGTAACTGTATGCTCCGGCAGCGTCGCGTTCGCCGTCACGCGGGCCGAATACCCTCTCTCCCGCAGGCGATCAAGGTTCGCCCGCTTTTGCCCAATCACTTTCGATTGCATTTTTGGATTCACTTTGATTTCGATAGTTCCTTTTGAAACTTGATTGCCTTCCAATATTTCCATCAAACGGAGGAACATCCGCTTACTCTCGCAGAGTTCCCGAAACGCCGGGTGCCAGGGCCCTGCTACACGGCCGCGCTCCAACTCCGGTGTGCTGTGCAGGCCCAAGCGGATCACACGGATGCCGCGATCCTCAAAAAACGCCAACAAGCGGGAGCAGAGCTCCACGGCATCCTCCAAGGCCATCGGGCGATAGGCCCCCGAGCGATATTTTTCTTCCAGTTCGGTGCCGCGCATCACGATGGTCGGATAGATGCGCACCGTATCGGGCTCTAAGGCCGCAAGCCTGCGCGCGGTATATTCCGCGCCTGCGGGCGTGTCGCCGTAAAGACCGGTCATCATCTGCAAGCCCAGGGAAAAGCCCTGTGCACGGATGCGCCTAGCCGCATCCTCCACCTGTGCCGCCGTATGCCCCCGCCCGTTCATGGCGAGGACGCGGTCCTCCATGCTCTGTGCGCCCAGCTCGATCGAAGTCACGCCGTATTTCTTGAGCAGTGCAAGGACGTCGTCACCGACCGCATCGGGCCGGGTAGAAATCCGAATCCCGGAAAAGCGGCCTTCTTGGACAAACGGCGCCGCCGCATCCAAAAGGGAAACCATATAGCCACGCTCAATCGCCGTAAAGCTCCCGCCAAAGAAGGCGATCTCCGCTTGTCCTGCACAGGGGATGCTCCGCATGGCGGTAAGGGCCGCTGCACGCACATCGTCCGGCGCCGGCTGGGTCTGCTGCCCGGTGATGCTTCTCTGGTTGCAAAAGCTGCATTGGTGCGGGCAGCCGTTGTGGGGCACAAACAGGGCAACATTGGCGTGTCTCAATAGCCCATCAGCTCCAACGCTTCGCGCGCCGCCTGCTGCTCCGCTTCCTTCTTGCTGCGGCCGCCCCCCTTGCCGATCACATTGCTGTTGAGGTGGACCTCCACGGTAAAATGCTTGTCGTGGTCCGGCCCGCTCTCTCCCGTGAGCACATACTCCAAATGCTCCTCCGGGTTTTGCTGGATGATCTCCTGCAGGGCGGTCTTGTAGTCCTTAAACGCCTTTGGCTTGTGTGCCTTCAGCATGGGCAGGACAAAGCGAAGGATAAACTTGCGCGCTTCCTCCATACCGGCGTCCAGGTAAATGGCGGCGATCACCGCCTCAAACGCATCCGCCAAAATGGACGAGCGGGTGCGCCCGCCGGAATTCTGCTCGCCGTGGCTCAACCGCAGATAATTCCCCAGGTCGATCTGCTTCGCAAAGCCGCAGCATGCCTTTTCGCACACCAGGGCCGCGCGGTTTTTGGTGAGATCCCCCTCGGGAAATTGCGTGTAATTTTTAAACAGATAATCCGCAACCACAAACCCGAGCACCGAATCGCCCAAAAACTCCAGGCGCTCGTTGCTCTCTTCCTTGCCCTTTGCTTCGTTTGCATAGGAGGAATGGGTCAATGCGGTGATGAGGTATTTTTTGTTGTGAAAACGGTGCCCTAGCTTTTCTTCAAATTCTCGATAGTCCATTTTTCGGCCTCCTGCCATTAATCCGCCTGCTTCTCCTTTGCCTGGCTCTCCTTATAGACTGCCACAGCAGCGGCGATTTCATCCACAACATTTCCGGCGATATAGGACTTGGTCAAGCGGAGTGCATTTTTTACCGTTTTCGCCTTCGCGCTTCCGTGGGTCTTGAACACCGGCTTTGCCGCGCCCATGATCGGCGCCCCGCCGTATTCATTGTAGTCCATCGTCTTCTTGAGCTCCTTGATATCTTTCAAGAGCATGGACGCTGCCAGCTTGTTCTTCCAGTTTTTAAAGAAAACCTCTTTGAACATCTGCATCATGGCGATCGACACGCCTTCATACATCTTGAGCAGCATGTTGCCGGTAAAGCCATCTGCCACGACCACATCGGCCGCATCTTCAGGGATCTCCCGCGCCTCTACATTTCCGATAAAATGTAGCCCCGATTCTTTTAACAAAACATAGGCTTCTTGCTGCAGCTCGCCGCCCTTGTGCTCTTCCGTGCCGATATTGGCCAATCCCACGCGCGGCCTGGAAACATTCATCACCTTTTCCATATAGATCGACCCCATCACACCGAACTGGCGCAGCATTTCGGGCTTACAGTCGACGTTTGCGCCGCTGTCAATGAGCATAAAAAAGCCCTTTTTCTTCGGCAGAATTGGGGCAAACGCCACGCGCTTGATGTTTTTGATGCGTTTGACGATCATCGTTGTACCGACCACCAGTGCGCCGGAATTGCCGCCGGAGAGGAAGCCGTCGCCCTTGCCCTCTGCAAGCAACTTCAGGCCCAGGGCCATGGAGCTGTTGGACTTCTCCTTCAAAACAGCCCCCGCATGATCCTCCATCGTGAGGACATCCGGTGTGTCCGCAATCTCCATGCGATCCAGGGAGATGTCATTCTCCTTTGCCACACGCCGGATCTCCGCCTCGCTGCCGGTCAGCAGGATGTCGATGTCCAGCTCCTTTACCGCCTCGGCACATCCTTTCAAAATTTCCAGGGGTGCATTGTCCCCGCCAAAAGCGTCCACAATAATTTTCATCGCGATACCTCCCCGCCGCAGTGCGGCTACTTTGGATTTCTGATCTTCTATGTATTTTTAAGAAACTCGTCTAACGTTTGTAAAGAGCGTTCGGAAAAGGCCGCATAGCGGGAACGCTTGTCCCGGATATGCGGAACCACGGGCGGCATAACGCCAAAGTTTGCGCCCATGGGCTGGAAATCGCCCTCGCCGCCGTTTTGTACATAGCGGCTCAGCGCGCCAATCATCGTCTCTGGCGGCAGCGTAAGGGTCTCCTTTCCCTGCAACCTGCGAAGGGCGTTCTTCCCCGCCAGGATCCCGCTCGCGGCGGACTCCATATAGCCCTCCACGCCCGTGATCTGGCCCGCAAAAAACAAATCCGGACGCGCGCGCAAGCTGAAATCGCTGTTCAGCACCTTTGGCGAATTCAAAAAAGTGTTGCGGTGCATCACTCCATAGCGCACAAAATCCGCCTGCTCCAAGCCCGGGATCAGGCCAAAGACGCGCTTCTGCTCGCCGAATTTGAGGTTCGTCTGGAACCCGACGAGATTGTAGAGCGTCCCCTCCCGGTCTTCGCGCCGGAGCTGCACGACCGCCCAGGGCCGGTGCCCGGTCGCCGGGTCGCGCAGGCCGACCGGCTTAAGCGGGCCAAAGCGGATGGTATCCGGTCCGCGCTGCGCCATCACCTCTATGGGCATACAGCCCTCGTAGACCTTCGGGTCCGCCACATCAAAGTCGTGGACCGGCGCGCGCTCGGCGTGGATTAGCGCCTCATAGAACCGCTCGTACTCCTCTTTGTTCATCGGGCAATTTAAGTACGCGTCGTCCTCTCCCTTTCCATAGCGGGACGCGGCAAAAATGCGGTCCCGGCCGAGGCCCTCCGCGGTGACGATCGGGGCAGCTGCATCGAAGAAGCTCAAACTCCCGCCGCAAAGGGCGGCGATCTTCTCCGCCAGTGCGTCGGAGGTCAGCGGGCCGGTAGCGATCACGTTGACGCCGTCCGTAGGGATTTCCGTAATCTCCCCGCTGTGCACTTCGATCTGCGGATGCTCCCGAATCGCCTTGGTCACCGCCGCGGAAAAGGCGTGCCGGTCAACGGCGAGCGCCCCGCCCGCGGGGACACGGCATTGATCCGCACATTGCATCAGCAGGGAACCGAGCCGCCGCATTTCCTCTTTGAGCAGGCCGGCCGCGCTGTCCACACGCGCCGCCTTGAGGGAGTTGGAACAAATCAGCTCTGCAAAGTCCGGGCTGTGGTGCGCGGGGGAATACTTCTGCGGTTTCATCTCCCAGAGCTCCACCTGCACACCGGCCTGTGCAATCTGCCATGCCGCTTCACAGCCGGCCAATCCAGCCCCGATCACTCGTATCTTCATCGGCGTCTCCTTTTATGCATCGTCCTTATTTTCCTCATCCGGATTTTCCACGCGCTCATAACCGCAGTCCGGCGTGACGCAATAGTACTTGGGATGTTTCCCCTTCTTCTTTAAGAGGGTCTTCCCGCAGCGCGGGCATTTCTCCATGCTGGGCTCATCCCAGGAGATGAAGTCGCAGTTGGGATATTCCGCGCATCCATAGAAGATGCGCCCCTTCTTGGACTTCTTCACAATCACCTTGCCGCCGCATTTGGGGCACTCCGCCCCGGTCTCCTGCACCAGCTTTTTCACATTCTTGCACTCCGGGTATCCGGGGCAGGCAATGAATTTCCCGTAGCGGCCCATTTTGACGACCATCTTCCGGCCGCACTTTTCGCAGATGATGTCGGTCTCATCCTCTTTGAGTTGGATCTTGACCCCCTGCATCTCCTCCTTGGCCTTTTTCAAAGTCTTCTCGAAATCGCCATAGAAGTCGTGCAGCGTCTCCACCCAATCGACCTTCCCGCTCTGTACCTCGTCCAACTCTTCTTCCACCTGTGCGGTGAATTTGACGTTGACGATCTTCGGGAACCGCTCTTTCATCAGCTTGGTGATCACTTCCCCCAGCTCGGTCGGCTTGAGCGCCTTGCCATCGCGGACCACATATTCGCGCCCCGTGATGGTTGAAATCGTGGTGGCATAGGTGGACGGACGGCCGATGCCGTTTTCCTCCAACGCCTTGATGAGCGACGCCTCCGTATAGCGGGCGGGCGGCTGCGTGAAATGCTGGTTGCCTGCGATCTCCTTGCAGCGCAGCGGCATATCCTTCTCGAGGGGCGGCAGCGCCCCGCCGCTCTCGGAGTCTTCGTCCTTCTTCTCTTCGTAAAGCACGGTAAATCCGTCGAAGGTGACAGTATAGCCGGACGCCTTGAAGATATAATTCTTGGCCGAAATCTCCGCCTGCGTCGTGCTCTGGAGGCAGTTTGCCATCTGGCAGGCGATGAAACGCTCCCAGATCAGCTTATAGAGTTTATATTGGTCCGAACTCAGGCTGTCTTTCACCTGATCGGGCGAAAGGCTGGGCATCGTCGGCCGGATGGCCTCGTGCCCGTCCTGGGCGTTTTTCTTTGTCTTAAAGTGGCGGGGGGTATCCGGCAAATACTTCTTCCCCCAGCGCTCCAAAATGTAGTCGGCGGCGTCTTTGAGCGCATCCTCCGACAGGCGCAAGGAGTCCGTTCTCATGTAAGTAATGAGACCGACCGCGCCCATCCCCTCGATTTCAACGCCCTCGTACAGCTCCTGCGCAGCCTTCATCGTCCGGCGCGCCTGGAACCCCAGGCGGCGCGAGGCCTCCTGCTGCAGGGTGGAGGTGATAAACGGCGGCGCAGGGGATTTGCGGCGCGTGCCCTTTTTGAGCTTCGAGATCTTATATTCGGCGCCCTCCAGTTCCGCAAGGATTTGATCCGCCTGTTCCTTGTTCTCAATCTCGATTTTCCCATTCTCGTCGCCATAGAATGTTGCGGGGAACGCTTTGCGGGACCCCTTGGGGATCATCTTCGCATCGATCGTCCAATATTCTTTTGGGACAAACTTGCGGATCTCTTCCTCACGGTCCACCACCAGGCGGACCGCCACGGACTGCACGCGGCCGCCCGAAAGCCCACGGCGGATCTTCTGGGACAGGAACGGACTGAGCTTATAGCCCACCAGCCGGTCGAGAATCCGCCGCGCCTGCTGCGCATTGACCAAATCCATATCAATGCTGCGGGGATGCTCCATCCCGTTTGTCACGCCGGTTTTTGTAATCTCATTGAACGTCACCCGGTTGTCGTCCTCCGTATTGAGGTCCAGCAAATAGGCCAAATGCCAAGAGATGGCCTCCCCTTCGCGGTCCGGGTCCGTTGCCAGGAATACATAATCGCTCTTTTCTGCCTTTTCCTTCAGTTCCTCCACCAATTTTTCTTTGCCTTTGATGATCTCGTACTTCGGTTTAAAATCCTTCTTGATATCCACGCTCAACCGGTTTTCCGGCAAATCGCGCACATGCCCCATCGAGGCAATCACATCGTATCCAGGGCCCAAATATTTCTTAATGGTCTTCGCCTTTGCGGGCGACTCCACAATTACCAATTTCGACATCTATCTATCCACCTCTTTCATCTCGTACGGCACAGCCGCCGTACCGCTGCGGGAACTCCATCTTCCCGCACAACAACGTTCCTATATATCTATGTTTTACAAATCAATGTTGATCTCCAAAAATGGCAAAGTCCTTTAGACTTTGTGAAAACCTGTCCACAAGACATTTGGACGGGCTTTCATAAAGCCTAAGAATGTTTTAAGGCGTATCTTCTCCCCGAATACCCCTGGATGCAACCCATCAGCTCCAGTTCCGTAAGCGCTGGAAGGGCGCGTGCCGCCGGAACCCCTGCCTCCGAGCAAAGCTCAGCCAAGGCACGCGGCTCTCTGGAAAGCGCCTGGAACAGCGCAGAGGCGTCGTCTGAAAGGCCCTCCGGCACTTTTCGGCAGGCCGGTGTGGGTTTCTGCTCCTGCGGTGCGGCCTTTATCAGCATAACACTTTCCGCCGATTCCTCCAAGTGGATTTTTCCTGGAAAGCGGAAAAGATATTCCTCCAAAATGTCATTTGCACAGCTGACCGCCTTCATTCCCTCGCGCAAAAGGTTGTTGGGACCTTGGGACATACGGCTCCCGACCAAGCCGGGCACGGCAAAGACGTCGCGGTTTTGATGGATCGCATTGTTCGCGGTGAGCAAAGACCCGCTCTTTTCCGCAGCCTCCACCACCACCGTCCCGACGGACAGTCCGGAAATCAGCCGGTTGCGGATGGGGAAATGATTGCGAAGCGCCGGTGTCCCCGGCGGATACTCCGAAAGCAGGGCGCCGCTATGTGAAATCGCCTCCCGCAAAGAGGTATTCGCGGCTAAATACGGATAATCGATCCCGCAGCCGAGCACGCAGACCGTCTTTCCTCCCGCAAGCAGCGCGCCCTTGTGGGCAGCTGTGTCGATGCCCAGCGCACCGCCGCTGACGACCACGGCGCCGCCCTTGGCAAGCCCATACCCCAAGCTGTGTGCAACCCGCTTCCCCACCAGCGTCGCTTTCCGCGTCCCCACAATGGAGATGGCGGGGACTTCCGCAAAATCCGGAAGTTCTCCCTGTATATACAATACAGCCGGAGGGTTATGAATCTGCCGCAGAAGGAAGGGATATTCCCCGTCCTCCGGCGTGAGAACCGTCTGCCCCATCTGCGCACAATGGGCGAGTTGGGCCTGTGCCTCCTGTAGGGGATATTCCCGCATTGCGGAAAGCTCGCGCTGTGTGAAAATCCCCAGCAGGCCCCACTCCTGCGGGCCCGCACGGTAAAAATCCTCGATGCTGCCAAAGGATTCCAGGATGTGGCGCGGCTTGCTGCTGCCCGCTTGCAGGGCATGTTGCAGCCAGATCCAATAGGCACGCCGGTCCAACTCCATCCTGTTCTCCTCCTCTCAATCCCGCATCAGTTCCCACATCAGAATGGCTGCGGAGGCCGCCGCATTGAGCGACTCCGCGCGCCCCCGCATGGGGATCGTCACCGCTTGGCCGCACGCGGCCACTGTCTCCGCTTCCAACCCGTTCCCTTCGTTGCCCACCGCAATGATGGAAGGCTTTTCAAAGGAGAGCTCCGTAACCCGCTTTGCCGTCCGATCCGGCACAGCGGCATAGAGCGCAAAACCGATCTGCCGGAGCGTTGGCGCCGCATCCGCCAGGCGCTCCACCGAGCGGAACGGAAGGCGGAACACTGCCCCCATACTGGCGCGGAGCACCTTCGGACTATACACATCGCAGCAGTTTCCCGCCAGCAGCACGCCGGAAAGCCCCAATGCCTCCGCCGTGCGCAGGACCGCCCCCAAATTGCCGGGGTCCTGCAAATTTTCGACCGCCAAGAGGTGTCCTTGGGGCGAAAGCCCCTCCAGCCCCACCGTCCCAGGGCGCTTTTCACAGATACAGAAAACCCCCTGCGTCGTCTTGGTCTCCGCCAGCAATTCCGCCACATGCGGCGCCAGCAGATACGCACGCGCGGCCCGGGGGACCACCCGCTCCAAATACGAGGCATACCGCTGCGCCGCCTGTTCGGTATAGAACAGCGTCCGGACCGCGATGCCGCTGTCCGCAGCGTCCGCACACAAACGGGCCCCCTCGATTATAAAAAGGCCCTCGCTCCGCCGGAATTCCGCGGAGGAGGCGAGCTTTGCGGCATGACGCACCCATTCATTTTTTCGGCTTGTAATCACTTCCGGCATCATTTTCACCCATAACGAAAAGTTGCGCCCGGCATCTCTTCCGGGCGCAATTCCAGCTTTTTTATCTTGCGGCTTTTGCCTTCTCAACCAGCGCCTTGAATGCAGCCTCATCGCTCACAGCGATCTCAGCGAGCATCTTGCGGTTGAGCGCGATATTTGCCTTCTTCAGCCCGTTCATGAACACCGAGTAGCTGATGTCGTTCATGCGGCAGGCGGCGGAAATCCGGGTGATCCACAGGCGGCGGAAATCTCTCTTTCTCTGCTTGCGGCCGATGTATGCATAGTTGCCGGATTTCATGACGGCCTGTTTCGCCATCTTAAAGTGCTTGCTCTTTGCACCAAAATAGCCCTTCGCCAGCTTCAAAGTCTTTTTTCTTCTCTTGCGTGTCATCAACGCGCCTTTTACACGTGCCATTTTATATACCTCCAGTAATGGTTATAGTTTTGATCGGAAACGAAACGCTGCCTCGATTATTTATAAGGCACCAGGCGCTTCACCTGGCGTACATTCGTCTTGTCCGCCACAGTGGTCTGACGCAGGCCTCTCTTGCGCTTGGTGGTCTTCTTGTTCAGGATGTGGGATTTATTGGCGTGGGCGCGGATGACCTTTCCATTCTTAGAAAGCTTGAAGCGCTTTTTCGCGCCGCTGTGTGTTTTAATCTTGGGCATGATATGCTCCTCCTTAATAATGATTATTTAGCGGGTTTGGATGCAAGGAACATCAGCATGTTGCGTCCTTCCAGCTTCGCCGGTTTCTCCACATTGGCAAGCTCGCTGAGCGCCTCTGCAAAGCGCCGCATGATCTCGTGGCCCTGCTCAGGATGCCCCATCTCACGGCCGCGGAAGCGGATGGAAACCTTGACCTTATTGCCTTCCTTCAAGAATCGGGTGGCATGGCCAACCTTCGTCTCAAAGTCGTGGGTGTCGATATTGAGGGACAGGCGGATTTCCTTGATCTCGACGACACGCTGGTTCTTTCTTGCTTCCTTCTCGCGCTTCGTCTGTTCAAAACGGTACTTTCCGTAGTCGATAATTTTGCAAACCGGAGGCGTCGCCTGCGGCGCAATTTTTACAAGGTCCAAATTTTGTCCGAACGCCATCTCCAACGCCTTCGCGGTGGGCATAATCCCAAGCTGGTTGCCGTCCGAACCGATGACACGCACTTCTCTGTCACGAATTTCTTCGTTGATCTGTAGTTCCTTGTTGCTAATGGTTAAGCACCTCCAAATCACGTTATTTATGAATGCAACAAAAAGCGCGGGCAGAATCCTTCCGCTCGCGCATCAATACCCCATTTCACAGATTGCTCTGTGTACGTATTGACCCATGACGGACGGAACCACACAGGTGTGGGCAAAGCCCCGCTTTGTTTTACCTACTAACTTTACCATCTAGCCCAGCGTTTGTCAAGGACAATTTTTCAAAAGATGGACGCACATCAACCCATCCCTTCCCCACGGATTTCGCGGTTCAGATAAAACGAGTACAGCAGGCATTCCTTGACCGGCAGGCCGGTGCAGACCGCGAGCGCCCGGCGGTAAAGGGCCAACTGTGCCCGGTAGCGCTCCCACAGGGCGGCTTCGTCCTTAGTGTGGTCGGTTTTAAAATCCACGATAACCAGGCTACCGTCCTCCTCAAATGCACAGTCCACCGCGCCCTGCATCACCACCGGCTCCCCTGCGAGCGTTTCCGGCAGGCCGGGCTGCACTTCTCCGGAGGGAATCTCCACGGTAAAGCGGTACTCGCGGAGGACTTGCTTCGCATGCAGGATCCTTTGCGCCAGAGGTGAGGCAAAAAACGCCTGCACCCGGTTCATCTCCACCGCGTCGCCCTCCTCGCGGGAAAGGAACCCCTGTTTCACCAAGCGCTCACACTCGCGCTCTGGCTGCGTGCGCGCCGTCTCATAGTCGCAGAACTGCATGTACTGGTGCAGCGCCGTGCCGCGCTCTGCGGGGGTCAGCCCCTGCTTGCTCAGAAAAGCGGGGCGCGCTGTGGCGGCATACTGGAAAGAAAACGGTTCCGCCGCCAGATCGCTGGCCGCCACCTTGGTCGGCACGCCGCGCAAACCGGCGTAGGGATATACAAAATCCAGTTCGCTTCTCAATTGGCGGAGCAACGCCTGGTCGGGCATTGCCGGGTCCTCCGCTTCTGGCTGCCCCTGCTCTTCCGCGGCGGGGGGAGAAACGATCCGAATGGCCCAAGGGGTATCGCAGGAAACGGTGACGCCCGGCAGCGCCGCCGCCATCTCGCGCAGCGTTTCTCCATCCGGATGACGCATCGCACACAGGAGCAGCCAGTCGGAGATACAGGAAGCGCTCTGCACCACATAGGGCTGTAGGCGCGGCTCTTCGGTCAGACGGGAGGCCAGCTTTCCCAGCGTCTTCTCCGCATCTTTCACCGTGGTCACAAGCAGCAGCTTTTCTTTTGCGCGCGTCATCGCCACATACAGGACGCGCAATTCCTCGCTCATCTCCCCGCGGTCGATCTCCAATGCGGCGGCCTCCCTGGGCAAGGTTGTCACCCGCGCGCCGGTCTCCGGGTCGCGCAGTTTCACGCCGAATCCCAGTTCCGGATGCAGCAGAACGTCCCCGCGCTCCTTGTTAAACCGCCGGGAGCAGCCCGCCAAGATACAGACCGGGAATTCCAGCCCCTTGCTGCGATGGATGCTCATAATCTGCACCACTTCGGCCCCGCCCACTGTGGAGGCTGAGGCGAGGTCGGCATCCTGCTGTTCCAAGCGGTCCAACATCCGCACAAAGCCGGACAGCCCGTTGAAGCCGGAACCCTCGTATTTTTTTGCGTACTCCAACAGCAGGCGCAAATTCGCCAGCCGGAGTTCGCTGTTTTCCATCGCCTGCACCAGATCCGGATACCCGCTTTTCTCGTACACCAGATTGATCAGCCGGTCTGAAGGAAGGGTGGCGGCCAGAGCACGGTACTCCTCGATGTCCCGCAAAACCTGCGTTGCCCGCCCATCGCCCTCCTGCGCCGCCCGCACCAGGGCGATGTAGAGCGGCTCTTTGCGCTCCCGGATGCGGATGTCCGCCAGATCGTCCGGGGTAAACCCATAGATTGGGCTCATCAATACGGACAACAGCGGGATGTCCTGCATCGGGTTGTCGATCACCCGCAGCAACGACACCGCCACAGCCACCTCCGGCGCGGCAAAAAAGCCCCCGCCCGTATCCGCCCATGCGGGAACGCCAAGGCGCTGCAGCTCCTTGGCATACTCCTTTGCGTACCGGTTTGCACTGCGCAGCAAAATGCAGAAGTCGTGGTAACCGCCGGGGCGCTGCACCCCATCCTCCGTGACCAGCAGGCCCTCCGCCATCATGCGGTGGATGCGCTCCGCAATGTGGCGGCTCTCGACGCGGACCATCTCTTCCTCGTCCCCTTTGGAGAGGTCGATGATGTCGAGCTGGGTGTCGGGCTCCGCGCTGGGGGGATAGGACGCGCCCGGAATCAGCTCCTCCCCCTCCCCGTAATCGAGGTCGCCCGTCTGGACGCTCATCAACTGGCGAAAGACAAAGTTGACCGCCCCGGTGACCCCTGCGCGGCTCCGGAAGTTCCGGTCCAGCGCAATGCTGGCCGGGTACACATCCCGCGTGCGGTCGTAGGGCGGATAGGCCGCGCGGCGGCGCAGGAAAATCTGCGGCATGGCCTGCCGGAAGCTGTAGATGCTCTGCTTGACATCCCCCACAAAAAACAGGTTCGATTCTTCCCGCGACACCGCGCGGAAAATCATGTCCTGCGCCTCGTTGGTGTCCTGGTACTCGTCCACCATGATCTCATCAAACCGCGCGGCCAGCTCCTCCGCCTCCGGGGTGCGGACAGCCCCCTCCGGCGTGTCGCGGACAAGAAGCTTCAGCGCCCAGTGCTCCAAATCGCCAAAATCGGCGGCGCGGCGTTCCTGCTTCAAGCGGTCGAGCGTCTCGCCAAAGCGGACCGTCACCTCGAAGAGCTTGGCCACCAGCGGGGCCAGGCGCGCAATGTCCGCCGCACATTCCAGCTCGCTCTCCTGAAACAGGCCGGCCAGCTTTTCCACCGTGGCCTTGACCTCTTTGCGGGAAGCCGTCAGCTTATTTTTCAAAGGGTCGTCCCCATAGCCGCGCAGGGGCTTCAGCTTCTCATAGGTAAAATCCCCGCACGCAAAGGCAAGCCCATTCCAATCCTTTTGTGCGATGCGCGCCTGCAAGTCCAGCAAACCGGCCAAGTCCGACGCATACGCATCGTGATAGGCCTTTTCGATCGCCTCATCCTGCCGCATCAGGGACAGCGCGTTCTGTGTCAGAGCGATAGCGTACGCCACCGCGTCCGCCGCATAGCGGAGCGCCGTCTCCCCCCAGATGGTCTGGGATGCGGGGAGCTCTTCCCGGTAGAGGGCGGCCTTTTCGCGCAGCCACCGCTCCGGGAATGGGTGGGAACGCACAAATTCATAGAGGGTCTCCACTGTTGAGACAATCCGCGCATCGTCACGCCCAGCGGAAAAGGCGTCCACCAGCTCCAAAAACGACGGGTCTGAAAGAGCGTAATATTCATCCAGCACCTGCGCCATCGCATCGTTGCGAAGCAGCGTCATTTCCGCGTCGTCCAAGATGCGAAAATCCGGCGACACGCCGAGCTTATAAAAATTCTCCCGCACCAGTTCGCTGCAAAAGCTGTGGATGGTGCTGATCTGTGCCCGCGCCAACAGGATCTGCTGACGCTGCAAACGCACGTTATACGGGTCTTCTTCCAACAGCAGGGCGATCTGGGCGGCGATCCGGTCCCGCATTTCCGCAGCCGCGGCCTTCGTAAACGTGACCACCAAAAGGCGGTCCGCATCCGTCGGATGGCGCTCGTCGGTCAATCGCTCGATCACGCGCTGCACCAGGACCGCCGTCTTGCCCGAACCGGCAGCGGCGGAAACCAGCAGCGTCCCTCCGCGCGCTTCAATCGCGTCCCGTTGGCCTGGCGTCCAATTCCGTCCCATCTGTATGCTCCCCCTTCCTTGTCAATTCCGCTAGGGCCGCGTTGCGGTCCCATTTGCCCATCTGCCGCGCGGCGTCCTCCTGTTCCCTGCCGCAGACCGCAAAATACGGGCACCACTGGCATGCGTCCGTATCGCCCTTGAGCGGGACCGCCGCCACGCGGCCCCGGTGCAGCTCTTCTGCCATGGATGCGGCCAAATCCTTCACCCGGCGCAAGATGGCGTCCATCTCCCCCGGCGACACCACGCTGTCGCGCCGGGCGGGAGCGCCGTTTTTGATGGTCACCGGGATGTATGTCCCCGCGCCGTCGGGTTCCATCGCGTGGAGAATGTCTGGGTCGTCGATCAATAGGCCGTTCATGCGCAGTTTTTTGGTTTCTTCCTGCCGCACCTTTTCCTTGGACGTGCCACGCGCCACGGAGAGATTGGGCCTCGAGGCGGGCACATAAAGAATCCCCGCCGGCGCCAGATTGCCGCCATAGCGCGCTTCCGCGTTTTCGCTCAAGGTCGCCAAATAGATGAGCATTTGCATGTTGACGCCATAGATCACATCCGACAGCTTGAATTCCTTCTTGCCGGTCTTGTAATCCACCACGCGCAAATACTGGACCCCGTCCCGTTGGAGCAGGTCCACGCGGTCCACCTTCCCGTCGATGGACACCCGCCCGCCGTCCGGCAGGGGGATCGACAGAGCGGGCACCCCGTCCTCGCCGACAGGCAGCTCGAAGTCCACGGGCGCAAATTCGCTCTGGCAGAGTTCCTCCGCTATGTGCGCAACGATCACCAGCGCGGACTCGGACAGCCGTGCAAACAGATACGCAAAACGCGGCGACTTATTGCGCGATCCGCCGAGATGCGTCTCCATATATTGCTCCAACAGGCGGTCGATCTCCGCTTTGAGATCCTGTTGGCCCATGGCGTGCAATTCCTGCGCGCCCGTCTCGCGGAAGAGGTGCTCCAAAAGGTAGTGCATCAGGCTCCCGTATTCCAATGCATCCATCTCCGCGGTGCGGCGCTCCTTGGCGCGCAGCCCATAACGGCAAAAGTATTGAAACCGGCAGAGGTAAAATGTCTCAATTTGCGTTGCGGATACATGCATATTTGCGCCAAAGAGCTTCCGCGCTTTCTCCTCGTCCTGGAAACCGGCAGCACCTTTCCGAGCCGCTCGGTCCACCGCAGCGGTGCGCGCCGCATAGCCGGGCCGCTCCGCAAAGAGCTGCTTCATCGTTGCGGAAAGCGGCGTATTCCGCTGCCATTGCTGTGCGGCCAGCGCAAAGGCGGGCTGCGCGGCGTTTGCCGTCCAAGTCTGCGGCAGGCTGTACGGGGTGTAAACAGGGACCCCCTGCAAAATGGACAGTGTCTCCGTGACAATCGCAGAGGCGCGCTTTGGCTCGCCCTCCGGACCGGCCGCGGCAAAGCTGATGTACAATCGCTCCGAAGCGGCGCTCATTGCAGCATAGGCAAGGAAGCGTTCCTGCACGGCAACGCCCTCCAGCGTATCGTTCAGCGGCAGGCCGAGCGCGATCAACTCCCGGCGTTCCCCATCGCTGAACACACAATGGGAGCTGGGAGAGAGCGGGAAATCGCCCTGCGCTGCCCCTAACAGGAAGACTACCTTCGGTTCCTCCGCGCGGATACGGTCCGCAGCGCCGACAGTCACTTCGTCCAGGCCCTCCGGAATGCTGGCAATGTCGTTCGCCAGGATCACCAGACGCAGAAGCTCTGCATACCGCGCATGCCGCAGGCGGCACCCCTTGAGCACCAGGGCGCTCTGGTCGAGGATCGCCATCAGCACATCCCACAGGCGCAGCTGCCGTTCCGCCAGCTCCGGCCTTCCGTCCGCCGCCAGCCGTGCCGCCAATTCTTTTAGATGTTCCGCCGCCTGGACGTCCTCCAACAGGCGGTACACCGCCAACGCCATCTCTTCGCCGTCGGCCTCCGCCACCCGCTGGGCAAACCGGGATAAAGGCTCTACCACCGCACTGCGGCTCTCATTCAGCGCTTCCAGCTGCTCGCGGTCCCGCTCCGTCCATTCCTCCACAAATCCACGTGGATGGTCCGCCCATGCTTCTTTCCACTTCCGGCCGGACAGATTCCATAAGTAGGTATAATTTTCCAACGCGGAAATCTGTTCCGTGGAAAAGCCGGCCAAACCCGTCTTCAAGTAGGCAAACACGTCCGCAGAGGCAAATCCAGAGCGCACCACCTGGAATGCAGAAAGCACCAGCCGCATCAGGGGCTCCGCGTCCACCGCCTGTGGCTTATCCATAAAGTAGGGGATGTCCCGATGCTCCAAAGCCACATCCAAGATTCCCCGGTATTGGTCCGGCGTGCGGGCGATCACGGCAAAATCCCGGTAGCGGTAGCCATTTTCCATCACCAGATGCCGGATTGCAGCCGCAGCGGTCTCTGCCTCGTCGTATAGGTCCTTCGCTTCGTAGAGGACCACTCCCTGCGCAGGCTGCGGGGCGCCGTGGGCCGTCCGAAAGGCGCCTGCCTCCAAAGCGAAAAGGCCCTTGGCGCGAAACCGTTTCCCGGGTTCCAACACCTCCGGTGCGGCAACACGTACCCCGCGCTCCTTGGCCATCCGGATGAGGGTGTTCCCCGTATGGCGCACCAGGGAAAACAACCCCATGCCGCGCTCGGGGTCGTCCAGCTGGTCCGTGCAGAGGGACACATACACCTCGTCCGCCTGTTCTAACATGGCGGCGATGATCTGGTATTCCTGGACCGTAAAGCTTTGGAAGGAGTCGAGCGCTACCACACAGCCTTTAAAAAGGGCATGTTGCTCCAAAAGCGCTTTCAGCCGCGTCAGGTCGTCCAGCGGGTCCACGTAGCTCTGCGCCACAAGCGCATCGTAAGCCTCCAAAATCAAGGAAAGCTCCCGGGCTTTCTGCTGCAAAGTGCTGGACAACGGCTGGTCCGACGGCGTTTCCACCGCCTCCAAAAGATCGGACGGCCGGATTCCGCACATCTTGAGCTCCGCTTCCTGTGCCAACAGCAGCCGGACCAGCTCCGCATCCTCCGCACTCTTGCGGTAGAAGTCCAACTGGTCCTTCACCTGCTCGAGCGCCAGGCTCATAAAGATGCTGCGGCCGCCGTCGTCCAGGCGCCGGCCGGCCGACCCTCCAAACCGGTGGAAAGCAAAATCCGCGAGGCGCGAAAAGCTAAAGACCCAAACCCGCTGGGCTTCCTTTGGCCCCAATAGGCGCAGCATCGCGCGTTCATTTTGGAAGGACCCCTGCTCTGGGACCAGCAAAACCGGCTGCTGTTCCACCGGCGTTTCCTTGAGCAGATTGCGCAGGCGTACCGTTTTTCCGCTTCCCGCACGGCCAAGAAGTAAATGTAGCAAAATGAACCCCTCCGATCGTTCGTTCCTTCCCATTATACGGTGTTCCCGGCAGCAAATAATTTGAAATATGAAAAAAGGAACCCATCACCGAGTTCCTTCTCCTTCATATGGCTCTCACAAACCAGCCAGCCACGCTTTGATCTGTTCATAATATTCCAACGCTTTAAATTTAATCACATACCGGTTCTGCCCCTCCACAATCTGAAGCTGTTGGGCGTCCAGCACATCTGCAAGCTCCTGCGGCTCTTCTGCCGCCGGAAGGCACATCGGCGGGAAGATCACACACCACCAGTTGTGCCCCTCTGCCGCGCCGATGCACACCCGAAGGGCCTCATAGGTGCCGGCAGGCAGGGTCACCTGCTCATATTCTCTGGTGGGGAAGTAGGTTTGTTCCAGCTCCACAGTAATCGGATAAGTATAGCCGCGCTGTTCGATTTCGTCTTCGGCGGCGCGCTGCAACGCCGGGAGCGTTTCCCGGATGCGCTGTTCAGCCTCTTCCTTGTTGCGCACCCCGTCGAGCATCCCCGCGCTCTCCTGCAAAATGCGGTCGCGCACCTGCAATTTTAACGTTTGGTCCTCCTGCGAATCGGAGTTTGCCAGGACATGCAGGCGCAGGACGTGCTCCGGAATATCCTCGCACTGCGCTGCAAACCCGGTGAAGGAAAACAGCACGGCCAATATCATTGCAAGGCAGATCGACTTTTCGAACACTTTCATGGCAAGTCCCTCTTTCTGTTGGATGCCGGGAGTATTGCCCCATATTTTTGAAATTATACATCGCCTTCCAAAGAAACGGGAAATATGCCCCTAAACAGTTTGACAAAATCCCGATGTTCCGTTATGATGCAAACAAAGAAATGAAGGAGGAAGAACATGTCCAGATATATTGCAGATTACACCATCAACAAGCCGGACGATCTGATCAAATTCATTGCGGAAGATTTTCTCACGAAGGAAGGGTTTCGTCAGACGGTCTATAAGGGCGAAACTGTGTGGAAAAAAGGGGTGGGGGCCGTCTCCGCTCCCCAGTTCATCAAATTGCAGTACGGGCAGGGAAACGTGCATTTGGAAGCCTGGATCAAATCCTTTGGCGAGCACGGCGTAACCGGTTTTTACGGCGCGCTGCCGAAAAGCGAACTGAACAGCCGGGTGCAAACCCTTGTGCAGCTTCTCTCGCAAGAGATTCCTGCGACGCAAGCACCGATTCCCACAGGGGCAACCGCAGCAGATTCCTTCGCAAAGGAATCCCCCACACCCGCTCCCGTCCCAGTAGCGGTACATAACCCCACCAACAAGGCGACCATTTCCCTTGTGACGGGCATCCTCAGCATCCTTACGTCCCTGTTTATTCCCTTGATTGGCGTGATTCTCGGCATCATTGCCATTTCCACCGGCAGGGTCGGCAAACAGAGCACCGCAAAAGGGCTGGCCTCGGCAGGTTTCGTCACCGGTATCATCGGCCTCGTGATCGGTGCTGCTATTTGGATTCTCAATTTTGTGCTGTCCTTTGTTCTGGCGATTGCCTGAGCGGAAAATGAAATCGAATCCCCCATACCATGTTTTGGTATGGGGGATTCTTTCATGTCAAGCAAAATTTTTGTGCGTTGCCCCATAGGAAACGCAAGCTTCCTGGCAGTCCGGCCTATTCCAAAACATCCACGGGCGTAGATATTGGCAGGCAGACAAAGGTCTCGGGGTACCGGCCTTGTAGCCGCTCCTTACATGCTACTGCCGGTTCTTCCCGATCGAACAGCCCATAGACCGCCGAGCCGCTCCCGGTCATGCAGGCCCCTTGCGCACCGCACCCGCGCATCCCGGCCTTGATGGTTTCGACCTCCGGCAGCTGTAAAATATCTTCAAAGGCGTTTCCCAAGGATGCGCCGACCTCCGCAAGGTTTCCCCGCGAAAGCGCTTCCATCACCTTGACCGCATGGCGCGACGCGGAGTTTCCCCCCTGGGCGTCCGCCAACCGGTACGCCTCCTTTGTATTGACCCCGACCGGCGGCTTACAGACCACCAACCAACCGCCTGGAAGCAGTGGGGCGCGCTCCAGCCGCTCTCCAATCCCCTGGACCCGCGCGGAACCGCCCCACACGCAGAAGGGTACATCCGCACCAACCGTAAGGCCGATTTCACAAAGCGTTTCGAGCGGCAATTCCGCGCGGTACATCCGATTGAGCGCATGCAGAGCAGCCGCCGCATCTGCGCTTCCACCGGCCAAACCTGCCTGGGAGGGAATCCGCTTTTCGATCTCGATCGAAAGATTCGGCCGCTGCCCGATCACCCGGAAGAACGCCTCCGCTGCACGGTACACCGTGTTTTCCTCTCCGCACGGCACATCCGTCCGCCCGCAGGTCACGGAAAGCCCGTCGTCTCCCTGTTGCAGGGTAAGGACGTCGCATAGGGAAATCGTGTGCATCACCATGTCCAAGAGGTGGTAGCCGTCTTCCCGCCTGCCTGTGATGTCCAACGCCAGGTTGATTTTTGCATACGCCTTGATCCGCATGACCATCCCCCACAATAAAATCGGGACCGCCATGCGCGGCACAGCAATCCCCATGTTTTGTATCTTCTGTATTTGTGTCAAAAGCGAAATAGCCGGAAGCGCTTGATGTCGATCACGTGCTTCGGACACATTTCATGACAGCAGTAGCACCGGATGCATTTCCGGTAGTCGATCACGGCGTGGCCGCCGGCGATCCGGATGGTGTGCTGCGGGCAGCTTTCCGCACATTTTCCGCATCCGACACAGTGATTCGTCTGGATCTTCGGAACCGGCGTGGCCACCTTTTCCGCCAAAGGGCGTAAAAACTTCGGAAGCCAATCCAAAAAATTCACACTGCACGATTCCGGTTGAATAAAGTCGGAAACTGCCAACGATTGTACCGGCACGCCCCAAAGGGAAAGCTCGTCCAAGCTCTCCGGGCACACCCCACGCTTCATCCCCGCGCGGAGGTATGGCACATGCATGGGGTCCTGATGGACCAACGATGCGCAGGCCACATCCAGCGCAAACGGGTCCCGCGAAGCGGCCAATGCGCCCACAAGCCGCGGTTTCCCGCCGGTGGGACCGTTACCCTCCATCCCCACGATGCCATCCACCACACAGAGCGCGGGCTTCAAGGCGCAACACAGGTCTGCTACCATCTCCCCGAACGCCTCACGCTCCGGGAAACGGCAGTGCAGCTCCGGTTTCATCAAACCGGGGACGCAGCCGAACAAATTCTTGACCGCCGCGCTCAACCCCATCATTCCATGTGTTTTTAGCTTAGCGATGTCCACCAGGAGATCCGCCTCCAAAACCGGCTGGATGACGTCAAACCGCTTGCAGCGCTGGCCCTGCGGCGCCTCGAGCGATCCATAGGAACAATCAAAATTCAAGGAAAATCCATATGTTTGGGCCAGCTCCGTATATCCGCCTGCCTCGTAGATCGCTCGCAGAAGCGGCGGCGTATAAGGCCCTCCGGGGCTTTCTGCCACGGTCACATGCCCTGCGCCGCGCTCCAAAAGCTCCACCGCCACAGCTGCCACCACGGCCGGATGGGTGATCACACCCTCTTCCGGTTTGGAACGGATCACCAGGTTGGGCTTTATGACCACGCGGCATCCGGGAAACAAAAGCTCCTCCACATGCAGCGCGTCCAATTGCTCCCGCAGGGCTGCGTGGACCTCTTCAAACGCATAGGTCTTACAAGCGGAAAGGCAAACCTGTCCCTTTTGCTTCAATGGAACCACAGCGCTACTCAAGACTCAAACTGTTTGATGAAGTGCTCAATACGTGAAAGCGCTTCGGTGATATGTTTGATGGAATAGGAATAGGAGACGCGCACAAAGCCTTCGCCGCAGTCTCCAAACGCCGACCCCGGGACCACCGCGACGCGCTCCTCATACAGCAATCTTTCGCAGAATTCCTCTGAAGTAAGCCCTGTCTTTTTGATGCATGGGAATACATAGAATGCCCCTTCCGGTTCGAAGCATGTTAAGCCCATGGAGTTGAAGCCGTCCACGACCAGGCGGCGGCGCATGTCGTATTGCTCGCGCATATAGACGATGTCCTCATCGCCATTTTTCAACGCTTCAATGGCGGCATACTGTGCCGTTGTCGGCGCGCTCATGATGCCGTACTGATGCAGTTTCGTCATCGCCTTGATGATCTGCGCCGGGCCAACCGCATAACCCAAACGCCAGCCCGTCATGGCAAATGCTTTGGAGAACCCATTCACCACAATGGTCCGCTCCCACATACCGTCAATCGCGCTGAAGGTGACATGGTTGGTATCTCCGTAGGTCAATGCACTGTAGATCTCATCGGAAAGCACCATCAGATCATTTTCCCGGACAACCTCCGCAATCGCCTCCAAATGTTCACGGCGCATGACTGCGCCCGTGGGGTTATTCGGATAGGGCAGAATCAGCAGCTTTGTCTTCGGGGTGATCTTGGCACGCAGGGCTTCCGGCGTGATGCGGAAACGATCCTCAGCCTTTGTCTCCAAAACAACCGGTACGCCGCCCGCCATTTCTGTCAGCGGCACATAACACACAAAGGACGGCTCCGGAATCAAGACCTCGTCTCCCGGGCTGATGAGGGAGCGCAGGCAGAGGTCAATCGCCTCCGAGCCACCCACCGTCACTAAAATTTCCTCTTTGTCATTATAATTCACATGATAGTGGCGCTTCAGCCAGCGCGAAATTTCCTGGCGCAGTTCGATAAAGCCACGGTTTGGAGAATACCACGTTTTCCCGTCCTCCAAAGAGCGGATTCCCTCTTCGCGGACATGCCACGGCGTTGTGAAATCCGGTTCTCCAATCGAGAGGGAAATCACATTGTCCATTTCATTGGCAATATCGAAGAAACGGCGGATACCGGATGGCTTGATCGCCTGCACCTTTTGGTTGAGCACGGTGCTATAGTCAATCACAGAGCACACTCCTTCTCTCATCGTTTTCGTCCTCGGTCTTGAGAACGACCCCACCATCCTTATAACGCGTCAGGATAAAATGGGTGGCAGTGGAAAGCACAGAATCGAGCAGGGACAGGCGGCGGGCCACAAACATGGCGATCTGCTGCATCGTGTCCCCATGCACCATTACGGCCAGGTCAAATCCGCCGGACATCAGATAGACGCTGTCCACCTCTTCAAACTGCATAATTTTCTGCGCAATCTCATCGAACCCGCGGTCGCGCTTCGGTGTAACGCGCAGCTCGATCAAGGCAAATGCCTTGTTGGCATCTGCGCGTTCCCAGTTAATCAACGTCTGATAGCCGCGGATGATTCCCGCCTTCTCATAGGCGTCGATCTGATTGCAGATTTCCGACTCCGGGCGATCCAGCATCGTGGCCAGCTGGCGGGTGGTCAAGCGGGCGTTCTGGCTTAACAATTCCAATAGACGATCCATAAGATTCACTCCTCCGGTTATTTATTGGGAAGGGCTAAGGAATAAGACCTTCCTGTGTTTCAAAAGTTGGATATTAAATTATAGTATACAACAATTGCCAACCAATGAAAATATCCAATCCAAAAATAAGCCATAAATGGGAATTGCGTTGTATATCGTTTTCATCGTGATGAAACCGACGAACGGGATCGAAACCATATTTATCAACAAGGGGCCCTCCCCAAAATTGGGAAGGGCCCCCTGAAAATGTACTCATTCGATTGGAAGGAGCTTCGGCTCATGATGGGAATACAGGGCAAAATGGGTGAATCCAGCTTGGCGGATAAGCTTCATGCCCTCTTCCATCCCGGCGCCGACATCCGGCCAACGGTGTGCGTCTGAACCCAGCGTCACCAGTTTGCCTCCCAACTCATAATACCGCTTCACAATTTGCAAATTCGGCATGGTCTCCCCCAGCTTTTGGCGCAGGCCGCTCGTGTTGACCTCCAGCGCCTTTCCATTCTTAATCAGCGCTGTTAAGACCTCGTCAATCCGCCCCGATAACTGCACGTCGTCGATAGCCAAACCATGTTCGCCAACAATATACCGCCAAGGGTATGTCAAATGCGCAAGGGAATCAAACTTCCCCCACTCGATGGTTTCTAGAATCTCATCGAAATACTGATGCAGCGTCTTGGTAAGATCGACCTGGCTGTAGTCCAGCTCATAAAAATCCGGCATCCCCTGCACATTATGCACGGAGGCAAGCGTAAAGTCAAAATCGCAGGCATCGAGGATGTCCTCCGCCGCTTCTATGTTTTGCATGGGCTGCCCAAGCTCTATACCGGCGCGCACATGCAGCCGGCCATGGAAAACAGCCGAGGCTTTCCGTGCCTCAAAATACGATTGCCGGACAGAACGGTCATATTCCTCTTCCCTGTAAACATTACATTCACAGTGGTCTGTGATGGTCAAGGCATAAAGCCCCAACCGGCAGGCGCATTCACATAGCATCATGGTCGGGTCGGAAGCATCCGGGGAACAATCGCTATGGGTATGGCAGTCAGATAGGTACCGATATTTCATTGTCCAACTCACTTTCTAAACGATATTCTTATCTTTATGTTCACTAAGCAGAATCATCCGCCTTTTATTTGTATTCAGTCTATCATAGAACCGGCCTTATTTATAGATGAATCCTTCCCATTTTGCCGCTGGAAAACGCCGCCGATTTTAAACAGATTCCCCAAGGGTTGCACAAAAAAGTTGCTACAGCGTTAGATTTTACGCAGTTTTACCAGATATTCTGTTCAATGTTTCGATTTGTTTTGCCCCGCTTTCCATCCATGGATGTACCCCTTTGGCCCCTTTCCTGCACTCATACGCTCCTCGCAAAAAAGACAAACCGCCTTTCTTGACAGAAGATTTTTTTCCGTTCATAATGAGGACTGGAATTTGTATTATCCGGGCGATTTTATGCACCGGAGCATTTCTTAAAGACGGATCATAAAAATCAATGAGGAGGTTATCAGCAATGCGTGCAGTTATCACTGTAATTGGAAAGGATATGGTGGGCATTCTGGCCCGTGTTTCCTCCATCTGCGCAGAAAATAATGTCAACGTTGTGGAAGTGACCCAGTCCATCCTGCAAGACTTGTTTGCCATGATTATGATGGTGGACATTTCCAAGTGTTCGATCCCGTTCCAGGATCTGGTGGATGCGCTCACCGCGATTGGGGAAGGGATGGGCTTGACCATCCATGTCATGCACGAGGATATTTTCAATTCCATGCATCGGATTTGACCAGCATCGGGCATTTTACTTTTTACTAAATATATCGGTTTTCAAACCTGATGTTTTTTAAATCGGATTCATGATCATACGCCTTTTGAGAAAGAATAAGGAGTGATTCCCAAACATGCTCAATTCCCATGATATTCTCGAAACGATCAATATGATCGACAATGAAAATCTCGATGTGCGCACCATCACGATGGGGATTTCCCTCTTGGACTGCGCCGACAGCAACGTCACAGCCGCTTGTGACAAAATCTATGATAAGATCTGCCGCTATGCCGGGAACCTGGTCAAAACCGGCGAGGACATCAGCAAAGAATACGGGATCCCGATCATCCATAAGCGCATTTCCGTCACGCCGATCGCCATGTTGGCCGCCGCCTGCCCCGGAAGCAGTCCCGTGCATTTTGCAAAAGCGCTCGACCGTGCTGCAAAAACCACCGGGGTCAACTTTATCGGCGGTTATTCTGCCCTGGTACACAAAGGGTTTGGCCCTGGCGACTATGCTTTGATGACCAGCATTCCAGAGGCGCTCGCAGAGACTGAATTTGTCTGTTCCTCGGTCAATATCGGCACCACCAAAGCGGGCATCAATATGGATGCTGTGGAAAAAATGGGCGCCATCATCCGGGAAACAGCCGAGCGCACAGCGGACCATGACTGCATCGGCGCAGCCAAGCTGGTGGTATTCTGCAACGCCCCGGAGGACAATCCCTTTATGGCCGGCGCCTTCCACGGCCCCGGTGAACCGGACTGCGTCATTAACGTCGGTGTTTCCGGCCCCGGCGTGGTGCGCGCTGCGCTGGCCAAAGCCGGCGACTGCGACCTTTCCGGCGTGGCAGACATCGTAAAAAAGACTGCCTTCAAAATTACCCGCATGGGCCAGCTGGTTGCACAGGAGGCCTCCCGCCGCCTGTTTGTCCCCTTTGGCATTGTCGACCTATCCCTTGCCCCAACGCCGGCGGTGGGCGACTCGGTTGCACACATCCTGGAGGAAATGGGCCTGGAAAGCTGCGGCGCCCATGGCACAACCGCGGCGTTGGCGCTTCTGAACGACGCTGTGAAAAAGGGCGGCATCATGGCTTCTTCCCACGTGGGCGGCTTGTCCGGCGCGTTTATCCCTGTGACCGAGGACGCCGGTATGATCGATGCGGCCCGCTGCGGCGCGCTCTCGCTGGTCAAGCTTGAGGCCATGACGGCGGTTTGCTCTGTCGGCTTGGACATGATCGCTATTCCCGGCGATACCCCTGCCGAAGTGATCTCCGCCATTATCGCGGATGAAGCGGCCATCGGCATGGTCAACTCCAAGACAACCGCCGTGCGTCTGATCCCTGCGATCGGGAAAACGGCCGGCGACGAGCTCAATTTTGGCGGCCTATTGGGGGGCGGCCCCGTCATGGAAGTCAACCGGTATTCGCCTGCCAAATTTATCCATCGCGGCGGTCGGATTCCCGCGCCAATGCAAAGCTTAAAAAATTAAAAGTATCATGGGCAGTTTGAATAAAATAATTTGGAAACCTCGCTAAATCTTCCCCATCGGATTTGGCAAGATTACCGAAAATCATATTGAAAATGCAACTTGAAACGCTTATAATATAGCCGAAATCTTGCAGGAACCAAGTCGAAAATCTGCAAAATTTAAAGTGCTTTTGCCCGCAGTTCTGCCTATTTTGACAGCTTCGTACCGAGGGTGGCAAAGTAAGTGCAGAACTGTTTGTGCGTTTGTAGCCGGTTGATTCGGCTGAACAAATCAATCCGTTTGGAAGGAGGGGCACGGTCATGCAGGACATGATAAAAGAAATCGTCGATATGGACCGTAAGGCCAGAGAAATCACGGATGCCGCCCAATTGGAAAAAGTTAACTCCGAAAAAGAGGTGGCGGAACGCCGCGAACGGATCCGTGAAGAGTATCTTGCGCGCGCGCGTAAACGCATCGCTTTAAACGAACCGCAGGAACGCGCAGCTGCTGAGGAGGAATGGAAAAGCAAGGAGGCAAAAAACCGGGAATACTCGCAGCGCTTGGATGCGCTATATAAAGAAAAGGGCGACGAATGGGTGCGCACCCTCGTGGCCAGAGTGATTGGGGAGTGATTCCATGCTTTCCTCATTTGCTTCCAATGCCATCTTATCGAAGGCGCGCGCGATGTACGGCAAACGCCTCCGGGAAGAAAATTACCGGGATCTGCTGAACTGCAAAACGGTCAGCGAAGTAGCCGGCTATCTCAAAAACCGCACTTCCTACAGCGGCATTTTGGCAGGCATCAACGAGAACGAGGTCCATCGCGGCCAGTTGGAGGGCAAACTCCGGCAAAAGCTGTTCGAAGATTATGCTTCCCTCTGCCGTTATGAGCTCTCTGTTGGGGAACATTTTGCCGATTATCTGTTGGAACACGGCGAAATCGAACAGATTTTGCACAGCTTGATGTATCTTGACGCCGGGAACCCGGAGGAATACCTCTTCTCGCTCCCCGCTTTTTTGAACCGCCATACGCGCATCGACCTTTATGCGTTGGCCCATGTCAAGAACTATGAAGACCTGCTGAGCGCGCTCAGCCACACCCCTTACCGCAAGCTCATGGAACCTTTCCGGCCCGTTCCGGGCATACCGATGAACTACACAGGGATTGAGAACGCCCTGTATACCTATTTATACAACAGCGCGTTCGAGATCATCGACAAATACACCCATGGCCAAGCGGCCCGCCAGCTGCGGGAATTGTTCCAAACCTATATGGATTTGGTCAATGCAGCGCGTATTGTCCGGCTGAAGACGGTTTACCGCGAAAGCCCGGACTTTATCCGCAGCACGTTGCTTCCCTTTGGGACGCTCCATCCTCGCCTTCTGAATGAGATGCTAGAGGCAGAACCGGAAGCGGTCCTCGATGTCATGGCAAAAGCGCCCATTGGGAAACGCTGTAAAAAAGTGCCCCATACGTACATCGACCAGATGGCAGACCGGATGAAATATCTGACCTGCCGGCATGATATCCGTTTTTCTACGCATCCCTCCGTTGTGATGCTTTCGTATATCTTCCTGGCACAGATCGAGATACAGGATATCATCAATATTATCGAAGGTATCCGCTATCATTTGGCATCAGAAGAAATTCAAAAACTTCTCACGGTTGCTGATTTTTCAAGAAAGGAGGCGTGATGGTTGGCTGTACAAAAGATTAAGGTAGCGAGCATTATCGGGCGCATGGACGAATTAGACCATGTGACTATGATATGCGGCAAATCCTGCGTGTTCCATCCGGACAATTCCCTCTCTTTCTATTCGGACACATCCGGCTTTTCCCCTCTCAATGAGGAAAACCCGTACTCCACTCCTTTGCAGCAGTTGACGGACGCTGTAAAAGGCGCCCGCAAAAAGCTGGTGCTATTGGATGAGAAGGATATGGAGGGCATCCAGTACACGCGCGAGGAGTTGGACGCCTATGTTCGCCGCATAGCCACCTCCCTAGGCGACCTGCAAAAGGAACGCACCCAGGCGCAGCAAGAGGTGGAGCAATATACCCGTGAAATTGAACAGGTCAGCCATTTCGTCGGCATGGATTTAAACCTCGACGAAATCCGCAAATGCAAATTTATCAAAGTGCGTTTTGGATCTCTCCCGAAAGAGGGCTACGAAAAATTACAGGCCTATAAGCAGAATCCCTATGTCATCTTTTTCCCATGTACCAATGACAACCTTCATTATTGGGGCGTTTATTTCGCCCCGATTGACGTAGTCAGCGAAATAGACCGGATTTTTTCCAGCCTCTATTTCGAGCGAACCCGATTTATGGAATTTAAAGGCACGCCGGAGAGCAGCGCAGAAGCCCTGCGCGCCCTGCGTGACAAGGAGATCGAGCACATCCAGCGCGTGGATCAAAAAATTGACACGCTCTGGGCGCAGGAGGAAGCGGAGTGCCAGAAGGTCTTCTCCTTCCTAACGGAAAAATCCGTTTACTTTGGTATCCGCCGTTATGCCGCACGGTATAATGACAATTTCATTCTGACCGGCTGGGTCCCTGCAGACCACGAGGAGGACTTCCGGCATGCGCTCGACGGGTTAAGATCTGTGGAGTATACCTTTGAAGATGCGGAAGAGGAATTGAGCCACTCTCCGCCGGTCGCCTTGAAGAATAGGAAAGTCTTCAAGCCGTTTGAGTTCTTTGTGGATATGTATGGCCTTCCTGCCTATGACGAGGTGGACCCCACCCCCTTTGTGGCGATCACGTATGTGCTTTTATTCGGCATTATGTTCGGCGATCTCGGGCAGGGGCTGTGCGTGTCCATCGTAGGATGGCTAATGTGGAAATGGAAAAAGATGAAGCTCGGCAAGGCGTTGATCCCATGCGGCATCTCATCCGCCATTTTCGGGACCTTGTTCGGCTCGGTCTTTGGATTCGAGCACGCATTGGACCCCCTCTACAAGGCGGTATTCGGCCTTGACGAAAAGCCCATCGAGGTTATGGAACCCAATACCACCAACCTGATTATCTATTCGGCTGTGGGCATCGGCATGTTGCTGGTGGTTGTCGCCATGCTCATCAACATCTATTCGAGCTTGCGCAGGCATCACTGGGAGAACGCGCTCTTCGGCCCCAATGGTTTGGCTGGACTGGTCTTTTACACAGCGCTGGTCGCCGGCTTTGGCGGGCAGCTTGTATTTGGCTGGCAGATTGTCAATACTGCTTATGTGCTCGGGCTGATCGTCCTGCCGATCGCGGTCATTTTCTTCCGCGAGATCCTCGGCGGCTTGGTGGAGCGCCGCTCCGATTGGAAGCCGGAAAGCTGGGGAAACTTCATCATGCAGAATTTCTTCGAGGTGTTTGAATATCTGCTCAGCTATGCGACCAACACCATGTCCTTCCTGCGCGTCGGCGCGTTTGTCCTGGTCCATGCGGGCATGATGCTGGTGGTGTTCACACTGGCGGAAATGACCAGCGGCATCGGCTATGTGCTGATCGCCATCATCGGCAATGTGTTCGTGATGGGCCTGGAGGGATTGCTGGTCGGCATCCAAGTGCTCAGACTTGAATTCTATGAGATGTTCAGCCGTTTCTTCGACGGGGACGGCCGTCCATTCAACCCGGTTGTGGTCCGCAGGGACGCCTAACGCGCACAGATTGCGTGTTCCCTCCCTGTTCGCCGAACGCCGTTCCTTTGCGGTCCGGCAAACATAAATTCCAAATCTACGAAAATTTCATTTGGAGGTATTTGTCATGACTATTCTGTTCTGTGTTCCGATTGTATTTCTGATTGTTTCCGTTGCATTTTCCATCCGTGCGGTCAAGCGCGGTAAAAAAACAAGCCGGGCGGTCGCTACGCAGCTCATTGCGTTCCTCGCCGTTTGCATCGTCACCTTTGCAGCGCCGATGATCGCTTCCGCTGCCCCAGAAGACAGCGAACCGGCGGCAGCCCCTGTTACTACCTCTGACACGGCCGCGGCCCCTGTGGACAACTCCAAGGGCTTGGGCCTGATTGCAGCGGCTCTGGTTACCGGTCTTGCCGGCATCGGCGGCGGCGTTGCCGTTGCAGCGGCAGCTCCGGCAGCAATCGGCGCGACCAGCGAAGACCCGAAGGCGTTCGGTAAATCCCTGATCTTTGTGGCTTTGGGCGAAGGTATTGCCCTGTACGGCCTGCTGATTTCCATCCTGATCCTGAACAAGGTCTAAGCGAAAAGCGCCCGATGCCATCGATAGAAGGAAGGGATTTACATGCGCTTTTATCTCATCAGCGATAACGTGGACACCCAAGTGGGCATGCGCCTGGCGGGGATCGAAGGCGTGGTGGTCCATGAGCCGGAGGAGGTCAAAAAGTCTTTGACCGAAGCAATGGCCATGGACGACGTGGCGGTCATCCTGATTACCGAGCGCCTGCTCCAATTGTGTCCGGAGATGATCTATGACCTGAAGCTCAAGGCCAAGCGCCCGCTGATTGTGGAAATCCCCGACCGGCATGGCAATGGCCGCACCAAAGATTCCATTACCCGCTATGTCCGCGAGGCCATCGGGATTAAAATTTAGGCCGCTTCCAGGCGGAATGGGGGTTTGACATGGCTATCAATTATAACGACGAAAAGATTGGAAAATTTTATCAGGCGATCCTCCATTATGGCGAAGAACAGCGCAAAAAAATTGAGGAAGAGGTCGCCGCCTTTAAGCAAAAGGAACTCGACGAGGCAGAAATCGGCGTGCTCACCGAGGCTTACCACTTGATTCAAAAAGAAATGGCGCAGATGCGCAGCGGCATCGCCCGCGAATTGGCGCAGCGGGAGATGGACGGCCGCCGCGCTCTTCTGGAGCAGCGCCGCAAAATTATGGAGCAGGTGTTTTCCCGCGCGGCGGAGGAACTCCGCGCTTACACGCAAAAGCCGGAGTATGCAGCCCTGCTGCAAACCTATGCGCGCAATCTCTCCTCTGCGTTCCAAAAGGAAGGGACCGTCATCCTTCTGCGGAAGGAAGACACCCCCTATCAGCAGCAGATTGCCGAAGCCTTTGGGCAGCCCTGCCGCTTTGAAACCGATCCCACCATCCGGATCGGCGGCCTGCGCGCTTATAACAGCGCGATGGGGATCATGGCGGACGAAACGTTGGACGCCATGCTGGAGGACCAGCGCGGCTGGTTCGAAGAAAACTCTGGATTGACGCTGGCCGGATAACCGTTGCAGCTACAAGACGGAAAGGAATGATCCAAACATGAAAAATGAAACGGTCATATATGGCATCAATGGGCCGGTCGTCACCGTCAAAGCCGCGCAAAGCTTTTCCATGATGGAAATGGTCTATGTAGGAAAAGAACGTCTGGTGGGAGAGGTCATCGGAATCACCAGCGACTTCACCACCATCCAGGTCTATGAGGAGACGACGGGCCTCCGCCCGGGCGAACCTGTTGTAGGGACGGGAAGCCCGATGAACGTCACCCTGGGCCCGGGCATCCTCGACAATATTTTTGACGGCATCGAGCGCCCGCTGAAGGCGATTGAAGAGGAAAGCGGCGCGTTTATTTCGCGCGGCAGCTCTGTCCCCTCCCTGGATACCCAGCGCCAGTGGGATGTGACCCTCTCGGTCAAGCCGGGCGACCGGCTCAAGGGGGGCGACGTCTATGCCGAGTGCCCCGAGACGCCCATTATACGCCATAAATGTATGGTCCCGCCGCAGATCAGCGGCGTTGTTCAAAAGGTCGTGCCAAACGGGGCGTACCGTGTGAACGATACGATTGTCACCCTGCAGGACGACCAGGGAGCGCTCCATGAGCTCTCCCTGTGCCAGAAATGGCCGATCCGTGTTCCGCGCCCCGTTGCAGAGCGCCTGCGCACCGACGTCCCGCTGATCACCGGGCAGCGTGTCATCGACACCCTGTTCCCCATCGCCAAGGGCGGCACCGCGGCGATTCCCGGCGGGTTCGGTACGGGCAAGACGATGACGCAGCACCAGCTTGCCAAATGGTGCGACGCAGACATCATCATCTATGTGGGCTGCGGCGAACGCGGAAACGAGATGAGCCAGGTTCTGGACGAATTCTCCGAACTGGTGGACCCGAAGTCGGGCCGCCCGATGACGGACCGCACGGTGTTGATCGCCAACACGAGCAACATGCCGGTGGCAGCCCGTGAAGCCTCCATCTACACGGGCATCACGCTGGCGGAATATTACCGCGATATGGGCTATCACGTTGCAATCATGGCCGACTCCACCTCCCGTTGGGCGGAAGCCCTGCGCGAAATCAGTGGCCGTTTGGAGGAAATGCCCGCGGAGGAAGGCTTCCCCGCCTACCTGCCCAGCCGCTTGTCGGAATTCTACGAGCGCGCCGGCATGGCCAAGAACCTCAATGGGACCGACGGGTCCGTCACCATCATCGGTGCTGTATCCCCCCAGGGTTCCGACTTCTCGGAACCGGTCACCCAGAATACCAAGCGTTTCACCCGCTGCTTTTGGGCGCTCGATAAGGCGCTGGCCTACGCGCGCCACTATCCGGCTATCAACTGGACCCAGAGCTACAGCGAGTATTTCGGCGATCTGGACCAATGGTACACGGACCACGTGGGGGCGGACTTTGTCAAATACCGCAGGCGCATCTCCCATATCCTCCAGGAGGAAAGCCAGCTGATGGAAATCGTCAAGTTGATCGGTTCGGACGTCCTTCCGGACGACCAGAAGCTGATTATCGAGACGGCCCGCGTCATCCGCGTGGGATTCCTCCAGCAGAACGCCTTCCATGCGGACGATACGTTCGTCCCCCTGGAAAAGCAAATGTTGATGATGAAGGTCATCCTGCATCTCTACAAAAAGGCGAAACAGCTGGTCGCGGCCAGCGTGCCGATCTCCGGCATCCTTGCGAGCGGCTTGTTCGATAAGCTGGTCAAAATGAAATACGATATTCCAAACAACAAGCCGGAGATGTTCGACAATTACATGAAAGAAATCGACGAAACTCTTTCCAATATTGTAAACGCATAAGGAAGCAGGTGATAAAATGATACTAGATTATATCGGCGTAAAGGAGATCAACGGCTCCTTGATCGTTCTGGACGATGTAGAAAATGCTTCCTTTGAAGAGGTGGTCGACATCCGCATGGATGACGGCACTATGCGGCAGGGCCGAATCGTACAGATGGAGGGCAAGCGCGTCGTCATCCAGGTGTTTGAAGGAACGCGCGGCATTTCCCTCCAGAACACCCGCACACGGCTTCTGGGCCACCCGATGGAAATGCCCCTCTCCCCGGAAATTTTGGGGCGCGTGTTCGACGGCGCAGGCCGCCCGATCGACGGCTTGGGCGATATCTTCCCGCTCAAGCGCGCCAATATCAACGGCACCCCCATCAACCCGGTTTCCCGTATCTATCCGAAGAACTACATCAACACCGGCATCTCCACCATCGATGTGCTGATGACGTTGATCCGCGGGCAGAAGCTGCCCATCTTCTCCGGTTCCGGCATGAAGCACAATGAGCTTGCTGTCCAGATTGCACGCCAGGCGAAGATCAAAGACGCAAATGAGAACAACTTTGCCATCGTGTTTGCCGCTATGGGCGCCAAGAACGACGTGGCCGAATATTTCCGCCGCTCCTTCGATGAATCCGGCGTGCTGCAAAAGGTCGTTATGTTTTTGAACCTCTCCAACGACCCGATCATCGAACGTATCCTGACGCCGCGCTGCGCCTTGACCGTCGCGGAATACCTCGCCTTTGAGCTCGGCATGCACGTGCTGGTCATCATGACGGATATGACCTCCTATGCGGAGGCGCTGCGTGAATTCAGCTCCAGCAAGGGCGAAATTCCCGGAAGAAAGGGCTACCCGGGCTACTTATATTCGGACCTCGCCTCCCTGTATGAACGCGCGGGCATGGTGCGCGGTAAAGAGGGGTCCGTCACACAGATCCCGATTTTGACCATGCCAAACGACGACGTCACACACCCGGTCCCCGACTTGACCGGTTATATCACCGAAGGACAGATCGTTCTGGACCGCGCCTTGGACAACAGCGGCATCTATCCGCCGGTTTCCGTGCTGCCCTCCCTCTCCCGTCTGATGAAGGACGGCATCGGCGCCGGATATACGCGCGAGGACCACTCGGCGCTCTCCAACCAGCTCTTCGCCGCCTATGCCAAGGTGATGGACGCGCGCTCGCTGGCCTCCGTCATCGGCGAAGAGGAACTCTCCCCGACGGACAAAAAGTATCTGGAATTTGGCAAACGCTTCGAGGAGCAATATGTCAACCAGGGCTTTAACGAGAACCGCAGCATTGAGCAAAGCCTGGATCTCGGCTGGACGCTGCTTGCCACGCTTCCACGCGAGGAGTTGGACCGTGTGGACGATGAACTGCTCGACAAATACTATGAAAAGGCCAAAAAGCAGCTTGAAACAGAGGGAGAACGGGCGTCCCAGCCAGCGGCTGCGGGGCAAACCCCGTGATGCGGGGCTGATAAGGAAAAGAGGGCACCATTATGGCAAATCAAGTTGTACCAACCAAGGGAAACCTTCTGGCGACCAAAAAATCCTTAGAGCTCTCCCGCACCGGGTTTGAACTGTTGGACCGCAAGCGCAACATCCTCATCCGCGAAATGATGGCGCTGATCGACCGTGCCAATGCCATTCAAGGGAAAATCGACCAGACCTATGAGGATGCTTATGCGGCCCTACAGAGGGCCAACATCACCCTGGGTATCTGCGGCGAACTTTCCCAGACGGTCCCGCTGGACGACGGGTTGAACGTCGCCTACCGTAGCGTCATGGGCGTGGAAATCCCCATGGTCTCCCTGACGCCGCGCGAAATCCCGATCCCGTTTGGCCTGAACACCACCAACATCATGCTGGACGACGCTTACAGCAAATTTAACGAGGTCAAGCGGCTGACGGCAGAGCTGGCTGAGGTGGAAAACAGCGTCTACCGGTTGGCAGACGCCATTAAAAAGACACAGAAGCGCGCCAACGCCCTCAAGAACATCATGATCCCCCGCTTTGAGGAGACCGTGAAATTCATCACAGATGCGTTGGAGGAAAAGGAACGCGAGGAGTTTTCCCGCCTGAAAGTCATCAAAAAGCAAAAGGCCGGAAAAACCGAATCCGCATAAAAGAATGGCTGTCCCGGCGGTTTTTACCGGGGCAGCCGTTTTTGCATATTTCTGCGGCGAAGCAGCCATAGGGCCAAAGGAATTCGATAAAAAGCGGCGGTGTGATTCTCTCACGCCGCCGCTTTGCTGTATTTCTCATAAAAACGAATGGAACATTGCGCTTCAAACCGCTTTAGATGTCCTCTAGGTCAACAATGGTCTTGTCTTCTGTGGACGCATAGTTCAGCTTTTCCACGATCACCTTGGTATCGCGCGCAATGACCAGCTCCTCGTTGGTCGGGATGACGTAGACGGCAACCTGGGAATCAAACGTAGAGATCTTGCCTTCCTTGCCGCCGACCATCTCTTCGTTGCGCTCTGCATCGATCTTCAGGCCGAGATAACGCAGGCCGCGGCAGATCGCATAACGGTGGTGCGGCTGGTTCTCGCCCAGGCCGGCGGTGAACACGATGGCATCCAAGCCGTTCATGGCCGCCGCATACGCGCCGATCTGCTTGATGATCTGATAGGCCAGCATATCATGCGCCAGAATCGCGCGCGGGTTGCCCTCAATTGCCGCCTTCGTCACGTCGCGGTCATCGCTGGAGATCCCAGAAATACCCAATAGGCCGGACTTCTTATTCAAGACTTCGTCCATCTGCTGAGGGGTCAAATTCTCTTTCTCCATGAGGAATGTGACGATGGACGGGTCCAAAGAACCGCAGCGCGTGCCCATCATAAAGCCGTCCAACGGCGTCAAGCCCATGCTGGTGTCGATAACACGGCCATCCTGGATTGCGGCAATCGAAGAGCCGTTTCCGATATGGCAGGTCACCATTTTGATGTCCTCCAGCGGCTGGTGCATCAAATGCGCGCAATGACGGCTGACATACCGGTGGGAGGTTCCGTGGAAACCGTACCGGCGGATACCGTATTTCTCATAGTACTCATAGGGGATGGCATACATATATGCCTTGGGCGGCATGGTGGAATGGAAGGAAGTATCAAATACCACGACTTCCGGAATATCTTCCCCAAATACCTTTTCGCAGGCAAGGATACCATCCAATTCCGGGCCGTTGTGCAGCGGCGCCAACGGAATCAGGCTGCGGATTCCCTGGATCACCTCGTCGTTGACCAAAACGGATTTGCGGAATTTGGAACCGCCCTGTGCAACGCGATGTCCAATGGCGCTGACTTCGTCCAAATTCTTGATGACGCCCACCTTGGGGTCGGTCAATGCCTGCGTAACATGCATAAATGCATCCGTGTGATCCTTCATGGGCACCTGCATCCGCTTGCCGCGGCCGTCGGACGTTTTATGAATAAAGATGCTGCCGTCCATACCGATTCTTTCGCAATTGCCCTTGGCCAGCATCCGCTCGCTGTCCATGTCGATCAGCTGGTACTTCAAAGAAGAACTACCGGCGTTAATAACCAAAACTTTCATTGGAAACCTCTCCTCCTGTTTTACAGCACACCGTCCCCAATGACAAGGGAGCTCCCTCCCGGACCGGCAGCGCTGCTCTTTTCATCCGATATTGTCGTTTGGATAAAACAGAAAAAAACGCTCTTCAACCAATTTTATGTTCAAATAACCTGACAATATGGTATTATTATAATAGTACAAGAATCGAACAAATTCAAGGAGTTTTCCAAGGAAATGCAGATTGCTGGAATGATTTGTGAATACAACCCCTTTCATTTGGGGCATCTTGCCCTCGTCGAGGAAACGCGTCGGCAGGGGGCCACGCATATTGCCGCCGTTATGAGCGGAAACTACGTGCAGCGCGGGGAACCGGCCCTGCTGGAAAAGCGTATGCGGGCCAAGCAAGCGCTGCGCTGCGGCGTGGATCTTGTGGTGGAACTCCCGCTTCCCTGGGCCATGAGCTCTGCGGAAACGTTTGCTCGGGGCGGCGTATTTTTGCTGGATTGCCTGGGAGCGGACGTCATCAGCTTTGGAAGTGAATGCGGAAACGCAGCCCTTCTGATAAAAGCGGCAAAAGATTTGCTTTCTTCAGAATTTCCGCCGCTTTTGCGGGAAGAACTACAGAACGGATGTACCTTTGCACGCGCGCGGGAACGCGCCTTAGCGCGCTTGTCCGGCCCAGAAACCGCCGCAGTCCTGCAAACCCCCAACAACACTCTGGGGGTGGAGTATTGCAAGGCGCTCCTGTCCCAGTCCTCCCCCATGCGTGTGTTTACCATGCAGCGGGTTGGCGCTTCGCACGATTCCTTCACTAGCGACGCCGAAACCGCCAGCGCCAGTTATATCCGTTCCCTCGCAGCGGGAGGCATGGATTTTGCCCCCTATATGCCCGTCCCCGCAGCGGAAATCCTTCAAGCAGAATTAGATGCCGGTCATGCGCCCGCCTCCTTGGAGCGGATGGAACGCGCCATTCTGGCCAAACTAAGAACCATGGAACCGGAAGCTTTTGCCTGCCTTCCCGATATCAGCGAAGGGCTGGAAAACCGGTTGTATGCCGCGGCTCGAAAGGCCGCTTCCCTGGAAGAGCTCTATGCCTTGGTGAAGACTAAGCGCTATCCCCTGGCGCGGCTCCGCCGGTTGGTTCTTTCCGCCTTTTTGGGGGTCACTAACGCGCTCACCCAGAGCTTTCCCCCTTATGTGCGGATTCTTGGGATGAATCCCCGTGGGGCGGAAATTTTACATGTATCAAAAATGACGACAAAACGCCCGATCATCGCCAATTCATCGGACATTTTATCTCTTGACAATATTGCGCAAAATGTGATTGAATTAGAGAGCCAATCCACGGATGTGTATTCCCTCTTTTTGCCAAATCCTTACCCGTGCGGGCTGGAATGGACTGCGGGAATATGCAAAGTGTGGGACAACATGTAGCTTCCTTTCCAGCATGATTCCGTCTCTTTTGTGGAGCTACCGCAAGAAGAAATTCCAATTTGAAGGACGTGTCATTCTTTGGATCTTAAGGAAATTGATTTCGAAAACTATGGAAAGTGCGTGCAGCTGTCCAATGGGGTCATTGATCTTGTGGTAACCATCGATTGTGGACCGCGCGTTGTACGCTTTGGATTTATTGGGAACGAAAATATTCTGTACAACGACTTGGATCGCAAATTTAAAGTGCAGAACGAATTTATGGACGATTACTATTCAGAAGGCGCTGCCTGTTATTTTTATGGCGGCCACCGGCTGTGGCTCGCCCCAGAACGGATGCCGGAATCCTACTTTCCAGACAACGACCCCGTCATCTACGCCCTGCTTCCCGACGGTGTGACCTTTTCCTCTGCCAAACAGAAAAATAACGACGTGCAAACCCGCCTGGAAATTGTGATGGGGGATAATACCTCGGACGTCATGCTGGTCCACAGTGTAAAGAATTTTTCGAAAGAACGGCAGATGCTGTCTCTCTGGCCGATCACCATGGTGCGCGGCGGCGGCCTGGAAATCATCCCGCAGAACCGTGCCGATGAGGACGACGAACTCCTGCCAAACCGGGTGCTGACATTTTGGCCCTATACGGACCCGCGCGACGAGCGCCTCTATGTTGGCAACCGCTTCCTCACCCTACGGCACGACCCCTCGAACGGCCGGCCGCTCAAACTGGGCACAAACAATACGCTGGGCTGGGCCGCCTATGTTGACCGGACGTACACGCTTATCAAGCACTTCGTATACTCGGATGCCGCCTATCCCGATTACGGCAGCTCCTTCGAGACCTATTGCAATGGGGACTATCTTTCGATGGAAACCATGAGCCCGCTCTATCAGATCGAAGCGGGCGGCGCGCTCCGGCACGTGGAAAACCTTTCCCTGTTCCGCACCTACAGCGATGTGCATCCCACCGATGAAGACAGCATCCAACACTATATTGAAAATTTAAAATAAAATTACATTTCCATATAGAAACACCGGCAAGCTTGTCGCTTGCCGGTGTTTCTTCATTTCTTCCTAAATATCAAAGCGTTCCAAAGATACGGTCGCCCGCATCGCCCAAGCCCGGGACAATATAGCCGATCTCATTGAGATGATCGTCCACCGCTGCGCAGTAAATCTGCACATCGGGATGCGCCTCAGACAGCGCCTTGACGCCCTCGGGCGCCGCAATAATGCACATGAATTTGATGCTCTTGGGATTGCTGCGCTTGACAATGCTGATCGCATCAATCGCAGATCCACCGGTCGCAAGCATGGGATCGAGGACGATCACATCGCGTTCCGTGATGTCCTGCGGCAGTTTGTTGTAGTATTCCACCGGCTGGAGCGTCTTGTGGTCGCGGTAGAGGCCGATATGGCCCACCTTAGCGGCTGGCACCATTTCCAACACGCCCTCCACCATGCCGAGGCCTGCGCGCAGGATCGGCACAAACGCCAATTTCCGGCCAGCGATCACTTTGGTGGTCGCCTCGCCCATCGGCGTCTCAATGTGTACTTCCTGGAGCGGAAGATCGCGCGTCGCCTCGTAGCACATCAGCATAGCGATCTCGCCCACCAGCTCGCGGAACTCTTTGGAACCCGTATTCTTATCGCGCAGGAAGGTAAGCTTGTGTTGAATCAACGGATGGTCCATGACAAAAACCTGATTTTCCATTTGTTTTCCCCCATTTATATTCTGTAATGAATAACGTCCTATAATTTTGCAAAGGGAAATTTTGCCGCAGGACGGCCCCTTTCCCTGCTATCCGTTTACAGCTCTCCGCGTTCCACCGCAGCGATCTGATCGACCCTTCTCTGGTGGCGGCCCCCTTCAAATCCGGTCGACAGGAAAATCTTTACAAACTCTACCGCCTTTTGCTCGTCGATCACCCGTCCCCCCATACAGAGGACATTTGCGTTGTTATGGCGGCGGGTCATCTCCACACAATAAGGATCTGCGCACACCGCCGCACGAACGCCCTGCACCTTGTTGGCCGCCATACTCATGCCAATGCCCGTACCGCAGCACAAGATCCCGAACTCGCCCTCGCCGTTTGCAACCCCATGCGCCACCTTGGAGGCGATGGGTACATAGTCGACCGACTCCGTATCAAACGTGCCAAAGTCCTTGCAGGCGATGTGATTCTGCTCCAAATAGTTTTTGATTGCGTCTTTCAATCCGACGCCGCCGTGATCGGCTCCTAATAAAATCATCAAATTCCTTCTTTCTATCGTTTCTCAGGCAACCCGGACCGAAAATTGCGGCACAGGCGTTCCCCCGTTTGGGGTCGCGTAAATGTAAGTCTGCGTCCCGGAAGCGTTTGCCGTAGCCGCAGCCGTAACCGCATAGATCGCATAGTTGCCGGAGGTTTTGGCCAATTTCACACCCACAATGCCATTCCCCGAACTGACATAGGGCAACACCAGGGGTCCAGAGCCATTATAGGTCAGTTTAAAATAGTAGGTCTGGCCGGGGTTCAAGGTAAGCTGTCCGGTGGTATCGCTCTGATAAAGGTCTCCCTGGACTGTCAATGGGAACCGCGTGCTTCTTCCGCTTTCAGCAATGATTTCAATCTCCGTGTTTCCCTGCTGGAGCCCCTCCAACTGGAAATAATACGAGCCGTCCGTCTCTGCGCGCAATAACTTCACGCGCGCAACATTGCTGTCCACCGGGCGGGCGACCACAATCTGGTTGGGCGAAGCGTTCACCTTGAACACATAGGTTGAACCCTTTTTACAAGTATACGAAGAGGTATCCACCGTCAACGCCGTATTCGAACGGTATTTTGTCTCCATCTGGGAGATGAACTGCCTCCAATCCATGTTATCCAAGATGGTGCTATAGGCCGGCGATGGCATGTGCTCCCAATTCCTGTGCTGGTTTTGGTTGTTTCCTGCCTTCATGTCGCTCGTCAACAGCATATCGACCGAATACCTGCCCGGCCGGTCCGGCGCGCTATCGTCCCAAGTGACGTCCACATGGTACCAGGTCCCGTCGAGCTGCACCGCGTTCCAGGCGTGGTTCATGGGGTCGCTCTCCACAATCGCACACGGGATCCCCAGCTGCTGCATCAGCAGCTCAAACGCCAGAGAGTATCCCTGGCAAACCGCCCGGCGGCTCACCAGCGCGCCGTAAGCGGTATAAGAACTTCTCGGAATAGTATCTGTCTGATAGTTTTCATAATCATAGGCACAAGTCAAAGCAAGATAATTATGTACCTGCACCACCTTTTCGGTCGCCGTCATATTCGGGTCGATACAGGAGAGCGCAGCCTGCATGGATTGGGTCAGCTCTTCCCGCATCGTCTGGACGGTCGCCGGGTCGTATGTATTGCGTGGGATCATATCGACAACAATCCCGCTCCGGTTGACATGGAACGTACATCCCTCAACATAGAAAAGCCAGGGGTCTTCCCGCAAGATCGCGTCGTACAGATCGGAAAACTCCTGCTCCGTCAGCCCGTATTGTCCTAACTGAACGGACTCGCTCATATTGGACAGGGCCTGATGGATCGCATCCTTTGCCTGATCCAGATTGCTTATAGAAACCTGTTGCACAACAGATTGTGGGGCAGCGGCCGGTATAGTTGCTGCGAACGCTGCTGGACTCCAGCTGGAGGTCAAAAGGACGGCGGCCAAAAGGGCGCTAACAATTGGCCTTTTCTTCATCTTTATCCCCTTTCCGGCTACATTTGGGCAGCCTGCCGTTTTTTCAGTTCCCGTTCGGCCTGCGGCATCCGCAGGTAAACAGGGGCCAAAGCCGCAGCAGTTAGGGTTTCTCCTCGCTCGAACAAGTCCTTTGCAACCTCTGCAACCCCCCAAGCGCGTTGGTACAAAAGGGGTTCCGGCGGCAATTTTGCGCCTAAAGCCTGCAATCGTTCTTTATTATAGCACAATTTTGCGCCGTCACCAACCAGAAACAGCGATTTTCCTCTTTGCATCTCCTCTAACTCTGCAGCAAGATCCTCAATCGAAATCGCGCGGTCCTCTGTCAGACGCGTGAGCGTTCCTCTTTCTGCCAGGAACAGCGCGTTATATACCTGCCCACACCGGGCATCCATCACCGCACAAACCAACCCCTCCAGGTGCGCTAGGTTGCGCGCCATGGCCTCCAACGTGGAAACCCCTGCACAGGGCTTCCCTTGGGCCATGGCAAGTCCCTTGATGCTGGCCACGCCGATCCGGACCCCGGTAAACGATCCGGGGCCCGCCGAAACAGCAAACAGGTCGATGCTTTCCAAGGGCACACGCGCACAGTCCAATACGCCGCCGATCATCGGCATTAACGTCTGGCTATGGGTCAAGCGTGTATTGGTGAAAAACTCCCCCAGTAGGCTGCCATCCTCCCAAATTGCTGCGGAGGCAGCCCCTGCCGAGGAATCAATTGCAAGAATCCTCAAAGAATCATCCCTTCCATGTTCAGTCCGTCGATCTGGAACACCCGCTCGTCTTCCGCCGCACCGCGCGAAATCGCAATGCGCACCGCGTTTTCCGGCAGGGCGTTTTCAATGTTTTCACTCCACTCAATCACCAACACGCCGCCGCATTCCAGATAGTCAAAAAAGCCGGTGGAATAGAGATCGTCCCAGCCGTCCACACGGAACATGTCAAAGTGATAGATGGGCAAGCGCCCATGGTATTCATGTACCAGCGCGAAGGTGGGGCTGGAAACGCCCGCCTCCACGCCGAGTCCCCGCGCCAGGCCGCGCGTCAGGGCGGTTTTTCCCATGCCCATGCCGCCAAACAGCGCCAGCACCTCTCCCCCGGAAAGCCATTGGGCGATGGCCTCGCCCAGCTTCTCCGTTTCCTCTGGGGAATGGGTCGTATAGGTCAAATTTCTCACCTCAGAATAAACCAGATATTTTTCCGGATGCATCCACATCGATCCGCTCCGCCGCAGGACGCTTCGGCAGGCCGGGCATCGTCATGATGTCCCCCGCATAAGCGACCACGAAGCCCGCGCCGTTGGAGAGGCGCAGGTCCCGGATGGTAATTTGGAACCCAGCCGGGCGGCCCAACAGCGCTGCGTTGTCCGAAAGCGAATACTGTGTCTTGGCGATGCAGACCGGCAGCGCATCGCCGCCGAGCGCTGCAATCTCCTTGAGCGCTTTCTCCGCCTGGGCTGTATAGGTAACCCCATCGGCGCCGTAGATTTCCTTTGCGATGGTTGCAATCTTTTCGCGCACGGGCAGATCGCCCGCATAAATGGGGTGGAAATCGGAGGGCTGCTCTGCGGCGGCGCACACCTTGCGCGCCAGTTCCATGCCGCCCTCGCCGCCCTTGGCAAACACCTCGCTGAGGGCAAAATCCGCGCCATTTTCCTTGCAATACTGCTCAATATATGCAAGTTCCGCATCCGTGTCCGAGTCAAAGCGGTTGATCGCCACGACCACGGGCACGCCGTACTTGCGCATGTTCTGGATATGCGCGCCCAGGTTGACGATCCCCTTCTTCAGGGCTTCCAGGTTTTCGTTCCCGGTCTCCGCCTTGGGGACCCCGCCGTTGTATTTGAGCGCACGGGCGGTGGCAACCACCACAACCGCGTTCGGGCGCAGCCCCGCCAAGCGGCATTTGATGTCAAAGAATTTCTCTGCGCCGAGGTCGGAACCAAACCCCGCCTCAGTGATGCAATAATCCGCCAGTTTCAACGCCAGGCGTGTCGCGCGCACGGAATTGCATCCATGGGCAATGTTCGCAAACGGACCGCCGTGCATAATCACCGGCGTTCCTTCCAGCGTCTGCACCAAATTGGGGTTGATCGCGTCGCGCAGCAGCGCCGCCATGGCGCCCTCCGCTTTCAAGTCCTTCGCATATACCGGTTCGCCGTCCAGATTATACGCCACCAAAATGTTCCCTAGGCGTTCCTTCAAATCCGAGCTGTCGGCAGCCAGGCAGAGGATCGCCATCACCTCGCTGGCCACCGTGATGATAAAGCCATCCTCGCGCGGGATTCCATTCATTTTTCCGCCGAGCCCCACCACCACGTTGCGCAGGGCGCGGTCGTTCATATCGAGGCAGCGTTTGATCAGCACACGGCGCTGGTCGATGCGCAGCTCGTTCCCCTGCTGCATGTGATTGTCGAGCATGGCGCACAGCAGGTTGTTTGCCGAAGTCAATGCGTGCATATCACCGGTAAAGTGGAGGTTGATATCCTCCATCGGCACCACCTGTGCATAACCGCCGCCGGCCGCGCCGCCCTTGACGCCGAACACCGGCCCGAGGGACGGCTCGCGCAGGGCGATGACCGCATTCTTCCCGATCTTTGCCATTGCTTCGCCCAGCCCCGCCGTTGTGGTGGTCTTTCCCTCTCCCGCAGGGGTCGGGTTGATCGCGGTCACCAGGATCAGCTTTCCATCCTTTCGATCCTTGAGGCGGTTGTAAAGCGAGTCGTTCAGCTTCGCCTTAAACCGGCCGTACGGTTCCAGCTCTTCTTCCCGGATCCCAAGGGAAGCGGCGATCTCTGTGATGGGTGTCATCTTGGTCTGTTGAGCAATTTCAATATCCGTCAGCATTCCCATTCTCCCTTCAAATGACGCGGTATCTTCCGTTCAACCGCGCCTCCAAATCATAGAATTATCAAAATTATACCACAACCATGCAAGGGAGAAAAGGGATTCGCGAATTGTTTCGTGCGTCGACTTCTTTTTGGGATTATGTTATAATAAAACCTCGTACCGTCCGCGTAAGTTGCTGTTTCTTTTATTTTGGGTGGTACCTTCCCGTTCCAAACAACCAAAAGGAGGAGTTTTACGATGTGGATCGTCAGACAATACCAGGAAACCGGGCGGTTTTTCCGGAAAAAGCTATTAAAGCTCTTTTTGATCCTGTGCATCTGCTTCGCCGGCCTTTGTGTGCTTTCCGGCATTTGGCTGGCCAGCGAAGAAGCGTTGTTAAACGAATTCGTCCAGCAAATCGCCGCTGGTTTTGAAGAAAAAGGACTTTTTGATGAAGGCGGTATCTCGTTCTTTACCCTCTTGCTCAACAATCTTTATGCAGCTGGGATCTCTATTTTAATCGGCTGCATTCCGTTTTTCTTTCTCACCATCCTCCCGCTTTTTTCCAACGCGGTGGTGTTGGGTGCGATGGGAGCACTTTACCAGACCACCGGCATCGGGATGGGGGCGTTTTTGATTGGGATCTTGCCTCACGGCATTTTGGAACTTCCGGCCCTTCTGGTTTCCTTTGCCCTTGGCCTGTATCTATGTTGGACGCTCTCCTACAAAATCTGCCTACAACGGGAGCGCTCGTTCCGGCTAGCGCTCAAAGAGGTGGGGCGTGCCTATCTGCTGATCGTCGTGCCGCTTCTCCTGGCGGCGGCGGTGACCGAAACCTATGTGACCCCTGTACTGATGGGGCTATGTTTAGGCGCATAGGAAAGTATTTTCGAAATGGTTATCCGTAAGATTTCTTTAAGAAATCCATTTCGTTTTTTGTAAGGATTCTCCCTTATCATGATAGACACGGAACATACTTTGGGTGAAAAGGATCTGAGATTATGAATGAAGGCAGTATTTTGGTTGTGGACGACGATCGGGAAATTGTCCGCTCCATCGCCATCCACCTGGAAAAAGAAGGATATTCGGTCCTATGTGCATACAACGGCTTGGAAGCGCTGGACATGGTGATGAGCCAGCCGGTCTGTCTGATTATCATCGACGTGATGATGCCCAAAATGGACGGCCTGTCCGCCATCATGAAGATTCGTGAAAAGCGCAACCTGCCCATCATCGTGCTCTCCGCCAAAAGTGAAGACACCGATAAAATTTTAGGACTGTCCATGGGCGCGGACGATTATGTGACGAAGCCGTTCAACCCTATGGAATTGGTCGCACGCGTGCGTTCCCAGCTCCGGCGCTATACCAGCTTAGGGGACATCCATGCACAGCAGGGCAATCACGTGATTGTAAACGGGCGCCTGCGCTACAACACCGAGGAGCATATCCTCACCGCGGACGGCGAGCCGGTCAAGCTGACCGCCACCGAAACTAAGATCATCGACTTGTTTATGCGCAATCTCGGCCGAATCTTCCCCGCGGAGGAAATCTACCGCCGCGTTTGGAACGAACCTGCTTTTTCTGCCGAAAACACGGTGATGGTTCATATCCGGCGCATCCGCGAAAAGATCGAACTCAACCCGAAGGAACCCGAATATCTAAAGGTGGTATGGGGAATTGGATACAAAATTGAAAAAAAGTAAAGCAATCGTCAGCCTCATCAGTTTTTTCCTCAGTATGGGGATCTTGATCGCCACCGCCATATTCGGCATCTCTTTTCTGATGAACTATGATTATGCCATGCAGCAAATGAGCGATCTCAAACAAGAGGATTATCAGAATACCAATGCATTCCGGGCCGAACTTTCCCAGATGCTCAACCATATCCTGCACGTTATGGATACGCTGTCCTCTTCCGACACCGCCGCAGAGACGGAGCTGCAGGATTCCGTCTATTCCGATTCCGATGGAAACCGCTACTACTATTTTTCCGATGCCGACGATCCGTTCGGCCTGAACGCGGATACAGCGCGGAACCTGCTGTATCAGGTGGGGACGGCTTCCAATCGGACCGCCTATTCTAACGACACGGAGCACGAGAACCTCTATGAAGGCGATCTGCCGGAGGGATACAATTTCCGATTGATTTTCGACGGTAAAACCGTCTCCATCGAAAAGGACGGGGGCGCCGTCGATGTCTACGGGGACGGTTTTTACCGCAGCGACTCCGGCATGTGGAATGTGCCCGGATACGAAAACATGGCGGCCAACCCGGATTACGAGAATTTCCGCGTCTGCCTGGTCGCGCGCCAAATCCCTGTGGAGCCGGTGGACGGTTCCAGCGCGCTTTACGACATTCCCCAGCAGGGAAGGGAAACGCTTTTGTTCCTGCGCATCTGGTCTTGCATCATTGCTTTCTCTGCTATCCTGTTGGTTTTGGCGTTCCTTTGGCGAAAAGAGCGTCGGGAGCTGAGCCGCCGGATTGCCGCGCACACGGCCAACCTCTATTTCGAATGGAAGCTGGCGTTCGCCATCCTTGTGTTGTTCCTCACTACGGGGTTTGTCAGCGGTAGCATCCCGGGCAACGTGGTCTGTTTCCTGCTCTCCCTGCCCGGCTATTATCTGATTGCCATCGATCTACGCTATAACCGCGGGAGTTGGAGGCGCAATGTCATCAGCACCATGTTGCGTCGCCGGGCCGAGTACCGAAAAACGTTCGAGCAAAAGCTGCCCCTGGAACGCCGCCTGCTCGAACGCTGGGACGATTTTATCAAGTGTGAGGCGATCACGTTCAGCGTAGGATTGGTCCTCAGCATTTTTACGGTAGGGCTGCTGGCTCCGGTCACCATTGCACTCATGGTATATTTTGCATATCGTTATGGGAAGCTGCACCGCCAACTGGCGCAGGACCTTGGCCGCCTGACCACACAGATCACCTCTGTTCAGCAAGGCAAAAATACCGCATCCTTGCTGCTCCCGCAGGATTCCGATCTGCGGGAGGCCGCCCATGCCCTAAACGATATTGAGCACGGCGTAAACACCGCTGTGGAGGAACGTGTAAAGAGCGAGCGCATGAAGGTGGAGCTCATCACCAACGTTTCCCATGACATTAAGACGCCGCTTACCTCCATTATCAGCTACGTAGATCTGTTGAAACAGGAGGAGACGCTTCCCGACCATGTAAAGGATTACATCAAAGTTCTGGACGAAAAATCCCTCCGCCTGAAAAATATGATCCAGGATATTTTCGACGTCAGCAAGGCGGCCAGCGGCAACATGGAACTCCAAATGGAGCCGTTGGACCTTGGCAAGCTGGTGCGTCAAACGCTGGCCGATATGGACGAAGCGGTCCAGGCTTCCCAGCTCCTGTTCCGGGTGGATATTCCCGACCAACCGGTGACGATCACCGCGGACGGCGGGCGCCTCTACCGCGTATTTCAAAACCTGATTTCCAACGCACTGCGCTATTCGTTGGAAGGGACACGGGTCTTCGTCTCCCTCACCGAGGCGGACGGCTTCGCCTGCGTCGCATTGAAAAACATCTCCCGGTATGAACTCGATCCCAATGTGGATATTACAGAGCGCTTCGTGCGAGGGGACGCCGCCCGTACGACCGCAGGCAGCGGGCTGGGCCTCTCGATTGCCAAGAGCTTTACCGAAGCCTGCGGAGGGGAGTTTTCCATCCAAATCGACGCGGACCTTTTCACCGCACGAGTGACGTTTCCCCTCACGCCTCCCTCTATCGCATTACAAAAGCCATCCGAAGCCTAACCCAATCGGTTTTGGACGATCGTTTGCTGCATACGATGGATTTTCTGTAACGATTTGTTTATTGTGGATTCAAAAATGCTATGCTATAATAAACGCATAGCATTTTTATTTGCCGACTGCCAGAAGGATTCGCGGCTATGCCGCGATTTCTTTATATACGGGCCTCGCAGCTATGTACACGGGGCTATAGAGACATAATATAAGGGGTACACAAATGGAACGATTGGGAAAATCCTTTTTGGATTATTTTAAGCGGGCGGACAAGTTCCTTTGGCTGGTGATGCTCGCAATTTCTGCATATAGCTTATTGCTTTTGAAAACCGTCCCTTCCCCTGCGGGAAGGCGTTCGTACTTCGCCACCCAGCTGATTGCCATTCTGATCGGCTATATCGGCGCCTGGTTGATTACCCTCATCGATTACCGGGATTTATCAAACCTATGGTATATCATCGCGGGCTTCTGTATTTTCCTGCTGATCTATACGCACTTTTTCGGCATCGCGGTGCAAAATTCTGGCGGCATCAATGCACGCGCCTGGATCAGCATCCCCGGATTGGGGACCTTTCAGCCGTCCGAGCTGGTGAAAATCGGGTTTATCCTCACCTTTTCCAAGCATTTATCCGTATTAAAGGACCGCGGTTTATTGGAGCGCCCATTGCATGTAGTTCTCCTGGGCTTCCACGCTTTGATTCCGGTCGCGGTGATGTTCCAGCTGCAGGGAGACGCCGGTTCAGCCGCCATCTTTTTCTGCATGTTCCTGGCGATGAGCTTTGGGGCTGGCGTGCAGCTCCGCTATTTCATCGGGCTGTTTGCCGCCATCGGCGTGGCCTTTCCATTCGTCTGGAGATACCTGTTGGACGACTACCAGCGGGACCGCTTCACGATCTTCCTGCATCCGGAGAGCGACCCCACGGGCAAGGGCTTACAGCAGTTGCAGGGAAAAATTTCGATCGGCAGCGGGCAGTTGTGGGGTCGTGGCCTCTTCTCGCCGGATTCGCGCGTACAAAAGGGCAGCGTCCCTGTCCAACAGAGCGACTATATCTTCTCCGTGGCAGGCGAACAGCTTGGTTTTATCGGCTGCATGCTGATTATCGTACTGCTCTTTCTGTTGCTGGTGCGCACGATCCACATCGCGCGCCATGCCACGGAACCGCTCGGCAGCAGCATCTGCTATGGATTCTTTGGGATGATCGCTTCCCAGATGGCGTTTAATTTGGGCATGTGCCTCAATCTTTTCCCCGTGATGGGCGTCACCCTCCCCTTTTTCAGCGCAGGCGGTTCTTCCGCCGCATGCCTCTACTTTGGATTTGGCTTGGTGCAATGTGTCGCCATGCATAAGATCAATATGGACATTGTAAAGATCCACACATAACAATCGATCCAACGATACAAATCGAATTTACACCCGCACGATCCCCTATAACAAACAGAATCCCTGGTCCGGATATTGGACCAGGGATTTTGTTTTTATGCCCGGCTATCTGAAAGGATCGCCGTTAGAGCAAGGAAATGAAACCATCAAAAGCACTTGTGGGAGTACCTGTATGCTGCGCTTTATCCAACGTGTACCACACAATGCATCTGCGGGTTCTGCCCCGGCAGCGTAGTATACACGCCGGTGCTACTTCCCGGGGCACCGGTCGCCCACACGCGGAAGTAGTAATCGTTGCCAATCTTTGCAACAAACTGCGTTTTCAACACATCTCCGTTGCCTACGGTAAAGCTGGGAACGGCTGTTGCACTTCCCATCACGGTCATCTTGAAGCAGTACGCGCTGCCTCTCTTTACCGTAAACGGAAGCGTTGTGTCAGAAACCACATACACTTGCGTCTGTGCCACTGGGATATTTGGGATAACAGGAGACGTTATGGCTGTAGCCGTACCGGTTCCAGAGGTGCTGCCGGACGAAGAACCGCCGCTGGAGCCTCCCGAATGGGAACCATCGTGCTTTTTCGTCTCCAACTGCCCAACTTTCTCCTCGACGTCGTCATAAGCGCCGGCCACCTGTTGGGGCGTTGCTTCCGGATCGTCCAAAACTTGCTTTGCTGCATGCACGGACGCGTTCAACGCCTGGACGGAAGCCGCTGTATAGTCGCTCAAGTCCATCCCTTCCACCTGTGCGATCAGGTCCTTCAGCGCGTCCCGATCCGGGATTTTGCGCAGATCCTTGATTGCCTGGGTGAGCGCCAAAGCCGCCTCGTCGACCGCCTCCTGTGTGACATCGCCCGCTCCCTGTTCCAGGATCGCCTCCGCTGCGGCAAGCGCTTCTTGGAAAGCCTCCTGCCCTTCCGGACGATACTCGTCCATATGGAGGGAATTCGCATAATCGACCAGGGACTGCAAGCTGCTCAGGTCTGCCCGGAAGACCAGCCGATTCAGGGCATCTTCCAGAGCCTGGTACGCTTCCTCGACGTCCGCTTTCAAAGCGTCGCCACCCTGTGCATAGACGTCCTGTGCGCTCTGGTACGCTTCTTCAAAGCCTTCGTAGCTGCTTTCGGTAAAGAGCTCGGGGTCAATCTCGGATGCAATCTCCAAGAGCTTTCCGAGGGAATCCACATCGCCCTTTTCAAATTCGAGATACTGAATCGCTTCGATCAGGCGTTTCCACGCCGCATTGACCTGCGCCTGTGTCGCCCCATCATCCTCATATACCTCTTGTGCCGCAGCCCGCGCCTCCAGGAAATTCTCCCTTGCCGTATCTGCAAGGCCGGCCAACTCTTCTTCCGTAACCGCATTTGCTACATCCAAAGCAGCCTCCAAAATGGTCTTATTGACCACCGCAAATTGGAAATACAGTTTGGTATTTTCATTTGGCATGGTGACAGAGTACGTGAAACCGTCCGCCTCGAAGGGGACCGTTTCTCCATTGCAGGTAACCGCGCTGAATACACGGTCCACCGGCGTGAAGTGCAGCTGCAACGCTTCGTTCGCCATCACCTTTGCGCTGTAAACGCCGTCCCGATCCATAATGACGCTTTCGACATTGCCCTCCACTTCCAAGTCCGCGTTCTCATTCCACTGGACAAAGAAGAGGTGGGCGGATGGCTCCTGCTCAGGCTCCACAACTACAGTTGCCTCCGCCTGCAAATTTTCCGGGTTTTGTACGCCTTCCGGAAGCGTCAGGACGCCCGGAATCGTATAGGTGCCCGCCTCCGGCTGATAGCCGTCCTCTTCCCAGGCGACCGCCGCATCCGCCGTTGATCCATCGCTCAATGCAACTTCTACGGTTTCCGGCAGGTTCAGCTCTGCAAAGGGAGTCCCATAGGCGACGGTCTGCGGTTCCGGATTCGTCACAGAAATGACGGATAATTCCGGTTGTACAGCCGTAATCGTAAACTTGTCCAAATTGGCAGTGGACGTTTCATCGTTGTAGAATTTCAGACGGTCCACGCCCTTCTTGAGCTCGACCTGGATGGTCTGTTCGGCAAAGTTCGGATAGGTGTTCTCGCACGAAATACTGCCGGCGATGGTCTTGTCGAGGTTCTCATAATAGAGGACGTTCGGCGCTCCCGCCATGCAAGACAGCGTGATGTCATAAACGCCATCCGCGGGTACCTCCACCCAGAGGTTCAGCCATGCGTTGCCATGGTCGCCGCAATTGCCCAGCCAGCCGACGGCCTTCCCGCCGCTTGCATAGGAATTTTCCTCTACAAGGGCGCCCTCGCCGCCAAATTCCAGAAGCTCTGCTTCTACATGGACCGGTGTCGCGTCCTGATTCAGGACAACGGGATTGTTCTCCCCGTAATGGTCCATCGCGCGGAAGGAAACTACAATCGTATGGTCTCCTGCAACGTCCTCAAACGTATAGGAGGAAACGGCACCGGCCGATTGGCCATCCACCAGGACGTCCGCCACCTCATAGCCGCGGTCCGCTGTCATGGTAAAGGTCTGCGAATCGCCTTCCTCCACAGAAACAGCCCCGGACGGAGTGATGGTCCCGTGCTCTTCCGCGGAAGCGGTGATGGTATAGGTGTTCGCCACCAGATCCTTGGCCGTGAATTCAAATTTATCCAGGTTCGGGCCCGCATGGGAGTCCGCTGTAATCGCCAGTTCGCCGGCCCCGGGCTCCGTGATGACCAAATCAAATTGGATCTCCTTATAGGGTGCGCTGCTGTCGCCATAGACGCTCACCGAACCGCTTTGGATGTGTTCGCCGCTCCAATTGATGGTATTCGCCGTCGCTTCGCTGAGGCGGCCGCTTTGGTAACGGCAGTTCACCGTATACGTGCCGGCATTGGGTGCCACATAGGGCAGCTTGATAACGTTGCCCGGCTCCATCCAGCCGACTTTCTTGCCGTTGCTCGCCCCGTCATCCTCTTCGATCCGCACATATTTATCCCCGGAGATGGGAACCAGCGTAAAGAACTCCGCCTCAGCCAATTTGGTGCCTTCACTGGTTCTCGGCAGCACAAACGGGTCTTCCGCGGTATAGGCCGTGCGCGGCTCCAGCGCTTCCTGGGCATTCTGGAGGTTCGTCAAAGCCGTGCCGACCTGCTCGCCCGTCGCGTCCGGATTGTCATATACAGCCTGCGCTTCCTCGCGGGCCTGTGCAAAGGCCTCCCAAGTGGCGGACGTATACCAGCCTTCGTTTTCTGCATTTGCGGCGTCGATCGCCGTCTTGAGCGCATTCTTGTCGACAAGGTCGTTGTCCTTGATGATGACGTCTGCGCGGGTATTAAAGCCCAGAATGGCGCCGCCGCCCGGGTTGACGATCTCCGCATAGAAGCGAAGGTCCCCAGTCACTTCGGTGTTTTCGATGGCTTCCACCGTTACGGTCGCCGTATCCTGGCCGTCTTCAAAGGCGACGGTCTTGCTCACATCGTTGTAATGCCGGCCATGGACAGCGGTGTCCGGCGCGGTTTGGAAATCGACGGTCACTTCCCCGTTCGTTCCGCCCACACGCTTGATGGTGACATCCTGTGTCCCAGCCTCGTTTACCGTATAGCTGGCCGGGTCAATCTCAAACATCCCTGCGCCCTGGTTGTCCAATACAAATGCAGCGTCCAAACCGGTCGCCTTATTCTTGCAGACCATGCGCACCGTATGCTCGCCATAGGGCAGGTCGTCCGTCGTATAAAGGATCTGTTTCAGCGCCCGGTTGGGCTGGTATGCGTCGGGCGTAGCCACCAAATCCCCATCCACGTACACATCCATGGTCCCGTGGTTCGGGTCCTTCGTGCCGACGATCCATGCCTTGGTGCCGGTAAAGGTGAAGCTGGCTTCCGCACCGGGATTTGCCCACATACCGGTTTCGTTGACGCCGTCAATGGTCTCCAGATTCCAGTTGCCGCTCCGCGCAAATTCGCGGTCGTCGATCATCGACAACCCCTCGGGCATAACGGATTCCTGTTCAAACGCGCCCTCCGCTTTGAACACACCCACGTTTTCAATCAGCGGGACCGCCTGGGAACCGGTGATATTGATGCGCACCTGGTCGGCACGGACCGGCGTGCTGCGCACCAGGCGTTTTGCGCCGATGGTATAGCCGGAGCCGAACTCTTTCCAACCGGAATCGGTGTGTACATCTACGGTAAATTCGGAGATGCGCTGTCCCAGCTTGATGTACTCCTCAATGGAGACGATGTCGAACAGCTTGGTCCCGCCCAGATCGATGGTAATGCTGCCGGTCGTTTGGCCGTCATCCATGGTCCAATAGGTGTCTGCATTGTCGTCCAGGACATTGGACGCGGCGTAGTCCGGGCTGTTGCCGCGCACAGCGGTGGCCTCTGCGGTTACGCCGTCCTGTTTGGTCAGATCGGTGCGGAACGTATCCCGGATGGTCTCCCCCAGTTCCGCCACACGGTCGACGAAGTCCTGCGGCAGGACGCCCGTTGTATCCGGGGGCACATTGAGCAGCAGCGGCTGGCCGCGTCCTACCGATTTAAAGTAGATGTCGGTCAGCTCCTCCATGCTCTTTGGCTGCTTGCCGGATTTCCAGAACCAGCCGGAGGTCAGGGAGACGTCGCATTCGCCGATGCTCCAAATATCGCCGTTGGGGTCGCCGCTGTTCAAATAGGCCGCTTCATCGCCGCCGTACGTATCGTAGTAGTTCCTCTGGCGCTGCTGATCCAGCTTTGACCAGCAGGGGTCCCCCGCCTTGCCGGATTCATTGCCGATCCAGCGGATGGTGGAGCCGTACGGGCTGAACACCACTGCGCCGGGCTGGAGTTCCTCGATGAGGTCAAACCACTCCTGGAATTTGTAATGCTGGGCGGCGGCGCCGCTTCCCTTGGCGCCATCCATCCAAACCTCTACAAATTTGCCGTTGTTTCCATACTTCGGGTTTCCAAGCACTTCCCGGAGCTGATTCATGTAGTATTCGTTGTAATCGCCATTTGAATCCGTTTCCTCGTTCGTGCCGCTCCCGTATCCATAGGTGGGATTGTTGGCGTCCCACGGGGAGAGATAAAAGCCCATGTCCATATCATACTTTGTGCATGACTTGGAGAGCTCTTCCAAAACATCCCCGGACTGTCCTCTGGCAGCCTGCGTTGCCTGGAAGTCGGTGCTGCTGGCAACGTCCTGCGTGGTGTAGTCGCTGTTCCAAAGGCAGAACCCATCGTGATGGCGGCCGATCATAATGATCCGCTCAAAACCCGCATCCTTCAGGGCTTTCACCCACTGGTCCGTGTCCAAGCCTGTTGGATGGAATACGTTTGGATTCTCCCGGCCGTTTCCCCATTCCACACCGGTAAACGTATTCACGCCGAAGTGGATGAACGCGGAAAGCTCTTCCTCATGGTATTGCAACTGCGTTTCCGTGGGGATGGGCCCCCAGGCCTCCGGGGGAGCCACATCATCCGCCGGCGCTGCCGATACAGGAAACGCCAACGGCTGCAAAGCCAGCATTGTGGCTACCAAGAGCGCCAGCCATTTTTTTACCTTCCTCACTCTTTCTCATTCCTTCCTTTTAAACGTTTAGCCTTTCGAATTTGCCATGCTGCCAAAAAGCTAACAAGTTGATTATAACATTTTCTATAATTTTCATCAAATAGTTCTCAAACAATTGTGTATATTATTGTATTTGTTTCTTGTACTTTTGCGGATTTTTCTCAATGATATAGTATGTTCGATATATGTGATTTTTTGAATAATGGAAGGATGAGAAATGTATTAGACTTTTTACCATTCATCGCCGCCCATAAAGTCCTCAAGAAGATCCATAAAGTTGTCATAGGAGACGAAATTCCGGTTCAATTGCGCCACGAAGCGTTCAACGGCCTTTCGGTCCGTTGAGAGGTCGGGGATCACTTTGACCCGTTCGGCACGCCCCATCGCGTAAAATGTAGCCTTTATCCCGTAGACCCGAAGCCCGCGATACATCGTATCTCGACACCTGGAAGAAATCACCTCATAAAAGCTGTGGCGGATCAAACGAAGAACCTGCGCCACCAGGGATTGGACATAACTGCTGTCCAATTCGATATTTACAACATCGTTCAGAATCTGTAGCAGCGCCCGGGCGGCAGAACGGTTCGGCTCCGGAAGCGCTGGCAAATAGACATTGTGCAGATACCCGTTCATCCTCTCTGAGGATGGAGCTGCCAACAATTCCGGCAAATCCATTTCCAACGCATCCGCAACGCGCAGGAGGGTATTTAGATTTGGATTGGCCTGGGCCCGCTCGATTTTTCCTACGGAGGAAGGCTACATCCCCGTCAGATCCGCCAAGTCCTCCTGCGTCATGTGGCGGCGTTTGCGCTGCCGTCGAATATTCTCCCCAATAATGGCTCGGTAATCTTCCATACAATCTCCTCTTTCCTGAACGTATCGTAATCATACTATAAATCTGGAAGTTTCACAAAGTCATAAAAAACCTATTTGTGTCGAAAAGATTGTTTTTATGGAATGATTTCGGGTGCAGAAGGAGCATATGGGCGGGGCATTCGCATCGTTCGGTTCAATCTGGTGGATTTGCCCTTCGCTGGAGAATGGCATTCAGTAAAGGGACTGGTATTAAGAAAAATACATCGATCTGCTGTTTGAACAAATTGGCAATGAAAAAGCCGCCGGTAAACCCGGCGGCTTTTGGAGTTCGTATGACAAAATGGGAAGTCCATTTTTCTCTGTTGATCAAGTTTGCAAAATTGTTGATCAAAATGTTGATCGAACATAAAAAAAGAAACCTTAAAACCCAGCATTCATGCGGGTTTCAAGGTTTCAAACTTGGTGCGCGAGACGAGACTTGAACTCGTACGTCATAGACACACGCCCCTCAAACGTGCCTGTCTGCCAGTTCCAGCACTCGCGCGTTCAGCGAAAATGATTATAGCATAGGTAACAAGAAAATGTCAAGACAAAATATCAATTTTTTTGCATTTTTTGGTCAATAGAATTCAGACACTCTACAATTCCTGCACCAGCTTATAGAATTCTTCATACCCCATCAAGCTGTTCAACACTTTGACCAGGGCATTGGGGGCCAAATGCTCCGGCAGCTTCAAGCGTTTCAACAGCGCCCGGCGCTTTTGTGCGCTGTTCTCCCCGCCGGAGAGCCCTGCCTCAAATAGGTCGGTCTTGGTAATCATCCGTTTGGGGCACGCCACTGGTTCCTGGCCGCAGGTGGCTCCCGCACGCTGCAACGCCTCCAAAATCACTTGGGCCGGCACGCCCTCCACGCCGAGCTTCCCCTCTTTGGAGGGTTTCTCTTTGCGTTTCTCCTTGCCGAACATATCCGGCACATAGGCATGTTTGATCTGTTCCGCCGGGATGGAACTGGAAAGATAATTGCGGATGACAAAGCCGGCCCCGTCGCTGTCTGTCAGGACCAAAATCCCGCGTGTCTCCGCCAACCGGCGGATCATGGCCATCTGCTCCGGATCTTTAAAAATCTGAAATCCATTGGTCTCGATAATGACACCGTCAATTAGGGAAGACAGTTTGATCTTGTCATACTTTCCCTCCACAATCACGGCCTCTTTGACTTTCAGACGCACTGCGCTCCCCTCACTCTGCAAATTTTTCCCGTTCCGCGATCAAAAGCAACCGCGCAATCAACGTTTCCATCACCGTGCGGCGATTCCCCCGCGCGCTTTTTAACGCGACATCGGCATTTAAAAGCGCATCCAAACTTTCGCGCAACATCTCTATGGAAAATCTTCCGCCGTCGCGTTCCGCATTGCGCAGGCGGAACTCCTTTCCCTTATAGTCGAAATACTTTGCCGGTTCCAAGGCGCTTTCCCCACTCTGTACGGCCGCGCGCACGCGATACAGATCCAAGTAAGCCGTGGAAAGCACTGCCAAGACGGAAACCGGCTCCTCATTCTGATAAAAGAGCAGGTCCAAAATGGAATAGGCTTTGTCATATTGCCTTGCTAAAATGGCGCGGGAAAGCATAAAGACGGTGGTTTCAAAATTTTTGGTGACCAACTGATCGATCTCCCGGCGGGTGATCTCCTTTCCCGGCCCGACATAGGCGCAGAGCTTTTCCAATTCGTGAAAAAGCGCCTGCAGATCGTTCCCCGTATATTCGATGATCTTCCCCGCATCCGCGCGCGACAGTTCGCAATGGCGCTTCGCAGCGGCTGCACAGAGCATTTTTTCCGCGTCGGCTTGGGCCTTCCGTTTAAAACAAACGGTATTTCCCGCTTTTTGGACCGCAGCCAAAAACTTCTTCCACTTCGCGGATTTTTTATAATCGATCTCGACCGACGGCAGATAAAACACCAAAACGGTACTCTCCGGAACCATCCCGATCAATTCATAAAGCTTCGAAAGGTCCGACGCACTGCGCGCCTCTACGTCGAGGTCGGACACCGCCACACATTTTCGCTCAGACAACAGCGGCACCGCCTCCACCGCAGCCGCCATTTCGTCGATGGACACGCTTCCGCCGTCCATCCGTTGCAGGTTAAAATCCTGAAACGCATCCCCGCAGGCTTTTTCGATCAGGCGGTTTGCATAGAGCTTGAGCAGGTATTTTTCCTCCCCGTGCAATAGATAAAGCGAGCCGAAGGTTCCTCGCTCGATCTGCTTCTTGAATTCGGTTTCTGTGATTTCCGGCATCATGCATCCCTCCTGATCCGGCAAGTTTGTCCGTCCGTGATTTCGATGGCCACTGTGCCAAGTCCCGCTGTAGCCGTTACCTGTTGTCTTCCGGCAACCGCATCACCCACATCCGACTCGTCCATGGACAGCACCGTATATTCCGCTTCGATTCCCTCAACATCCTGTGCCAGCACTGCAAAATGGGGCGAGCGCCACGCCTCCGGCAAATTCTCCGCCTGTACACCGGCTGGGCAGAATAAAACGGTCACACCGTTCGCGTTCAACAAGGCCGCCCCGTTGACCATCTCCACAGAGATCGCGCTTCCAAGGGTCAGCTTTGCAGCCTCGCGGTACGGGTGTGTTTCTCCGATTTCCGCCGCCTCCGCTTGCAAAAAGTCGTCCATGTAGCCGGACGGCAATACCAGCCGGTCGGCCGGATAGTCCTCCAACACCTCGGCAGCGTTATGCGCTTCCTCTCCAAAATGGGTAAACAGGAGCATCCCATCCAGGGATTGCACCCCTCGCCCCTGTAATTCGTTCTCGAGGGACTGTGTGGAATATCCTTCGCAGCCGACCACCAGGGCATGCCCGTTGCGTGTCACCGCTACCGACAGCCCGCTCCCCACATCCGCCACTGCAATGCGTGTGATGTCCCGCCGGGAGACTTGATAGGAAAAGATTCCCGCCAACAGAAGAATGCAGGATAGCCAAGCGGCGGTACGCAAAAGCGGTTTGGAAGGCCCCATCCACACACATACCGCCAGCAGGATCAGCACAGCCGCAATCCATAAGAGCATGAACCCCATCGAGACCGGCAAACTGGCATAGGGAACCTGCGCAAGCAGATGGACAATCCCTTCCACAAGCTTTGCCAACCATCCCGCTGGAATGGCCAACGGCATCGCCGCCAACGTTCCCGGCAACAAAAGCTGGAGAAATGCCGCTCCCAATCCCAATTGGAGCAGCAATGTTGTCGGCCACAAAGCCAACAGGTTTGCCAGCAGCCCTACCGCGGATACGCTGCGGAACGTCAGCGCAATCACGGGCAGGGTAAAGAGGGTTGCGCTGACGCTCGTCGCCAAAACCAGGTGGACGGCATGGAACAGGCGCTTCCCATATTGGAAACTGGATACACGCGCGTCAAGCCAAGCTGTGAGTGGGTTGGAACACAGGATCAACCCCAGGGTGGCGGAGTAGGAGAGCAGCAACCCGACGTCCGCACCGGCGTAAGGGCTGGCCAGGCACAGCACCCAAACCGCCAATCCCAGCGAGTTTAGGGAATCCGCCCGGCGGGAGAGCAGTGTCCCCGCTAAGTACAGCAGGCACATGATGCCGCTCCGGGCCGCGGAGGGGACAAAGTCCGCCACCACCATAAAGAGCAGGACCCCAACGGAAGCGATGGCCGCGCTTCCCTTCCGAGGGACCCGCAGGGCCAGCAGGCTGGCCAGAAGCAAATTCGCCACGGTGGTCATGTGCAGCCCGGAGACCGACATCACATGGGAAAGGCCGACGGTCCGAAAGTCCGCCGTAAGCTCCGGTGAAATACCGGAGGAATCGCCCATGAGGATTCCCTTTAAAAGGCCGGCTTCCTCCTCCGGCAAGATCGCCTCGACTGCTTTTCCAAGGGAAGCGCGCAACTCCTGCATCCAATGGGAAAAAGAGGCCGGCTCCTGCGGGACAACCGTATAGGGTTCATAGCTATACAGATAGGCGCATGCGGCGATCCCCTGCGACGCATAGTAGTTCCGGCTGGAAAAGCCGTCCCCACCGCGCGGAAGATACACATGCACCTTTCCCTCCAAGCGATCCCCGGCCTTTCCGACCACACTTTCCGGAAGGGAGAGGCGGATTCGGAAGTCCGCGGGCTTCCCGTCCACGTTGTCCACCTGCACCGTACAATAGCGGTTGTCGTAGGAGCGGTATGGCGCCTCGACAAAGGTACCGGAAATCGCAGCATCCGTATTGTCCAACGCCTCCCCCGGCGCGGTGACCGCCGGTGCCAAGGCTGCAAACCCGCCAAAGGCCAGGGATGCCGCGCAGAGCGCCACCGGAAAGATGCTCAAGCGCAAGCGCGGAAGAAGCAATGTGACCCCCATGAGAAGCAACAGCACACAAGCCACCGGCAACGCCCAAGCGGTCCCCAGAAAAACGGCGGCCACCTGCGCCAGCAGATACGTGAATCCAACCAGCGCAAATGGCCGCCGCATGTCCATTCCTCCTCAAAGAGGTTTCTTTTGTCCGCAGGGGACGTATTCTTTTGCCGTCCTTATTTCGTAAAGAGCGGCAGAGGCTCCAAATAGATGATATCCTTGCGGTCCGCCGCATCGCCTTCAGCGAGCACACAAGCGCGTCCCACAATATTGCCGCCGAACTGTTTGACCAGGTCTTCCATTGCGGCTAGGGATTCTCCCGTGCTGATGACGTCGTCCACAATCAGGACGCGCTTCCCATTCAGGCCCTTGTAGTCGTCCTCCGCCAAATAGAGCTTCTGCACATGATCCGTTGTGATGGACTTGACCTCCACATGGATGGGATTGCGCATATACGCCTTTACGCTCTTGCGTGCGACGATATAACGGCGGCAGCCCTGGCGCGCCATCTCATAGCACAGCGGGATTCCCTTGGTCTCTGCGGTCACCACCACATCGTGCTCCGGGCATTTCTCCAAAAGCGCCTTTGCAGTCTTTTCCGTGATTTCCACATCGCCCAGCATCACAAAACCCGCGATGTCCAAATGCTCGTCGATGGGGCAAATGGGCAGGTCGCGTTCACAGCCCGCGATCGTCATATGGTAATACTTGTTTTCACTCAAAATAATCCGCCTCTCTCCTACACGCCGTAGCGCGTAATCCGTTCCATTTCCGCTTCAAACCGGCCATCAGCCCGGAGGCCATGCCATAGAGCGCCCACCCAACAGGTGGAAATGCATATGCATCACGGTTTGGCCGCCGTCCTTGCCCACGTTGGTCACAACGCGCCATCCCTGCACAAGGTCCAATTCCTTGGCGAGTTTTGCCGCCACCGCAAAGATATGCGCCACAATCGCGCTGTTTTCTTCTGTAATGTCCGCTGCCGACTCGATGTGCTCCTTCGGGATCAGCAAAATATGTACAGGCGCCTGGGGATCCAGGTCGTAGAACGCCAGGATGCGGTCGTCCTCATAGGCTTTTTTGCTCGGGATCTCGCCCGCCGCAATTTTACAAAAAACGCAATCCAACGATTTTTCCTCCTTTCGCCGTCTTTTGGTCCAAAAAGACGTTTTATACGATTTTTGACGGAACCATTATACCATACGGGGAAAGCCCCCGCAAGAAATTACTGCATCATCCCGCTGACAACGCCCTCTGCAGCTGCAAGCGCCTCGTCCAGCTTGGTGAGGTCCTTGGCGCCCGCCATGGCGAACTCCGCCTTGCCGCCGCCGTTGCCCCCGGCAACCTTAGCGACCTCGCGCACGATCTTGCCTGCGTTGAGGCCCTTTTGCTGCGCTTCCTTGCCCACCGCTACGGCAATATTCGCCTTGCCGTCCTGCGTGGCAGCCAACACTGCCACCACGTTTGGCGCATTGTCGCGGATCTTATCGCACATGGTGCGCAGGGCATTGGACGGAGTCGCGGAGAAGAGCGCTGTAATCACGCGGACACCGTCGATGTCCTTCGCACCCTCGAACAGGCCGTTGATGCGCATATCGGCCATCTTTGCGTTGAGCGATTCAATCTCGCGGTCCTTCTCCTTCAGCTCCGCGGTCATCTGCTCCGCACGCTGTGCCAAACCGGAAACGGACGTCACCTTCAGGGCGGAAGCAACCGCGCCGAGCTGGGCAAGCGTATCGTTCAAATACTGCAATGCATTCAACCCGGTGACCGCCTCAATACGGCGCACGCCGGCCGCTACAGAGCTCTCCGAGAGGATTTTAAACAGGCCGATTTTGCCCGTATTATCTACATGGGTGCCGCCGCAGAACTCTTTGGAGAAATCCCCTACGGAGACAACCCGGACAGTGGAGCCGTACTTTTCGCCAAACAGCGCCATTGCGCCCAGCTTCTTGGCCTCTTCAATCGGCATCTCACGGCATTCGACCGGCGTACCGCTGAGGATCACCCCGTTGACGATCGTCTCCACGCGATGAAGTTCCTCCTGCGTGAGGGCGGCAAAATGGGTAAAGTCGAAGCGCACATATTTTTCATCCACCAGCTGGCCAGCCTGCTCTACATGGTCGCCCAGCACGGTGCGCAGCGCCGCCTGCAACAGGTGTGCCGCTGTGTGGTTGCGCATGATGGCGCGGTGGTTCTCCGGATCGCCCTCGGTCTGGACCCGGTCGCCGACCGAAATCGTCCCGGCGTTGATGACGCCGTGGTGGATAAAGTTCTTCGCATGGTTCTTGGTGGTATTGTCAATGGCAATCAGCGCGTCCGCAGAGGAAATCGGGCCGACGTCTCCCACCTGGCCGCCGCTCTCCGCGTAGAAGGTCGTGCGGTCCAATACCAGGGCGATTTCGTCGCCCGCCGTTGCATGATCGACGCGCTCCCCGTCCTTCAGGATTGCCAGCACCGTCGCCTCGGTCTGGGATTTCTCATACCCCAGGAACTCCGTCGGCGGCACATCCGCCAGGACGTCGTTTTCGCCCGCCCAAGCGTCCGCACCGGCGTTTTTCCGGGCATTGCGGGCGCGCTCGCGCTGCTCCTGCATGAGCTGGTGGAAGCGCTCTTCGTCGACCGTCATCCCGCGCTCCGCAACGATCTCCTTGGTGAGGTCGAGCGGGAAGCCATAGGTATCGTTCAAACGGAATGCATCCTCACCGGACAGGCAGGCATTGAAGTCCTTGTCGATCAGGCTGTTCAACATCTGCATTCCCTGGTCAATCGTCTTGGCAAAGCTCTCCTCTTCCACATGGATCAGCTTTGTAATCATCGCTCGCTTCTCGTCGAGCTCCGGATAGGCATTCTTGTTCTCGTCGATCACCGTGTTCGCGACGTCCGCCAGGAAGGTGTGGTTGATTCCCAACAGACGGCCGTGGCGTGCCGCACGGCGGAGCAAGCGGCGCAATACGTAGCCGCGCCCTTCGTTGGAGGGCATGACGCCGTCGCCAATCATAAAGGTGGTGCTGCGGATATGGTCGGTAATCACGCGCAGCGAAATGTCCTTTTTCTCGTCCTCGCCGTACTGAATGCCGGCAATCCGGCAGATATGCTTCATGATGTTTTGCACGGTGTCCACCAGGAAGAGGTTGTCCACGCCCTGCATGATGCAGGCCAGGCGCTCCAGACCCATGCCCGTATCGATGTTCGGATGCTCCATCGGCGGATAGTTGCCCTTGCCGTCGCTGTCAAACTGGGAGAACACCACGTTCCAAAATTCGACATAGCGGTCGCACTCGCAGCCCACGCCGCAATCCGGCTTGCCGCAGCCGTACTTTTCGCCGCGGTCAAAATAGATTTCCGAGCAGGGGCCGCAGGGGCCGGAACCGTGCTCCCAGAAGTTGTCCTCCTTGCCCATGCGCACAATGCGCTCCGGCGCAACGCCGACTTCTTTCGTCCAGATGTCAAACGCCTCGTCGTCATCCTGGTAGATCGTCACCCAAAGCTTGTCCACCGGCAACTCCAACACCTTGGTGCAGAATTCCCACGCCCAGGCCGTCGCCTCATGCTTAAAATAATCGCCAAACGAGAAATTGCCCAGCATCTCAAAGAAGGTGCCGTGGCGCGCCGTGATGCCCACGCGCTCGATGTCCGGCGTGCGGATGCACTTCTGGCATGTGGTGACGCGCTTGCTCGGCGGCGTAACCTCTCCGGTAAAATACTTCTTCATCGGCGCCATGCCGGAGTTGATGAGAAGCAGGCTGTTGTCGTCCTTCGGAATCAGCGAAAAGCTGGGAAGGCGCATATGCCCTTTGCTCTCAAAGAAGGATAAAAATTTTTCGCGCAACTCATTAAGTCCTGTCCACTGCATGTTTGAAACTCCCATCCTCTACAAAAAAATAGAGCTTCCCCGTCCACATGGGACGGGAAAACCCGTGGTACCACCCAAATTGCGCCAAACGGCGCCGCTCTTATCCCTATAACGCGGGAAACGCCGCGGTTCCTCGCCGCGGGGCTGGGGGCTGGCTTGCCGCACGCCGCTTCCGGCAGGTCCCTTTCAGCCAGGAAGATTCCTCCCCTGGAGACCCTCTCTTTTGCCGTGCAGACAGGGGCATCGGCCCGTCATCGCCTGTTTTTTATTACAGATTGATTATAAACGTCCACAGCCGGAATGTCAAGAATCCATCCCGGCAAAAGGTAGCCTTCCTGCCCGATTTCTGCTATTCCAGCGGCAGCGCGTCCGCGATCTCCTTAAACACCGGGCCACAGGTGGCCCCGCCGCCCGTTCCATCCTCGCCCATTACGGTGATGACATAGCGCGGCTCCTCCTGAGGATAATACCCCGCCACCCAGGAGATGACCTTTTCCACGCCGTCCTCGTATTTTCCCGTCTGCGCAGTGGCCGTCTTTGCACCCGCACCGCCGGAGACAGGTGCAAATTTTTCGCTGGTCCCTTCTTTGACCGATTCTTCCATAAACGACCGCAGCAGGGACGCCGTGTGTTCCGTCATCACGCGCCGGGTCGCCGGTGTCTTGGCCCGGTCCAGATATTGCAGGTTTTCGTTGACAAACCCTTCGTAGATCGTCGGGGCGGTGTATTCCCCGCCGCTGGCGATCGCATTGACCATGCCCGCAATCTGCACCGGGGTAGCGGTCAAATCGCCCTGCCCAAAGGAGAAATTGGCCAGGGCCTTCGGGATGTTCAGGCTGTCCAGTGTGGGGAGGTCGCCCGCCGCAGACGAAAGGCCCGGCGCGATCTCCACGCTGCTGCCAAAGCCGAGATTTTGCGCCATCAACAGGAATTGCGCCTGCGGCACCTGCTGCATCACATGCACAAAGTAGGTGTTGCAAGACTGCGCAATCGCGCGGCTCATGTCCTCCTCGCCGTGGCTTTCCCCGTTATAGCAATGGAAGATCCCATCGGAAACCTGGATGCCGCCTGTGCAGGTGTAGCGCGTCTCCGGAGGGATGCCATATTCTAGGGCGGACGCCGCGGAAACCAGCTTAAAGACCGACCCCACGCTGTAGGCGGACAGCGCGCGGTTCAGCAAGGGGGCGTCCTCGTCCTCCAACACGGAGGCCACATCGTTCGGGTTGAAATCCGGGAGGCTCACAATGGCGCGGATTTTGCATGTGGGGATCTCCGTCACCACCACAGCGCCCTTTTTGAGGTGCTTTTTGGCCGCCTGTTCCGCAATGGTTTGAATCTCCTGGTCGAGCGTCAAAACCACCCCACGGCGGCTGAGGAAGGATGTGTCGTTGATGGTCTTTTCCTCGCCGGCAAGCACCCGGTTGGTCGCGTCCACCTGATACGTGACGCTGATCTCCCCCTGCCCCTGGGAGAGCTGTTGGTCAAAGAGCTTTTCGATCCCGGAGACGCCCACCCCCGCGCCGTCCAGGTAGCCGATCACATGCACGGCGGACTGCTCGTCCGTATACCGCTTTTCCACAGGAAAGACATCCGCCCCCTCCGCAGTAAAGGAATCCTTTACCCGCAGGGCGAACGGTTTTCCCGCAGTCAGGGAGGGGTATATGTCCGCCATCTCCTGCTGGGTTAGGATGCGGCTCAGGGCCGCCGCATCCTCAATGGTGGGCACGATCGCCGCCGCGTATTCGGTCTGCTGCCCTGTGAAACTGCGCATCTTGCAGTCGTAAATCGTCCCGCGCGTCTGCGTCACCTCCAGCCGGTAGCTCCGCTGCTGGTCGGCGGTCTGGGCAAGGGTGGTCCCGCTGGCCACCGTAAACACGCTCAAAACCGCGACCAGCATCCCCAGCATCAGAAGCAGGAAAAAGGCGATGGTCCGTTTACAGATCCGCTCCATACCGCTCCTCCTCTCCATCAAATAGAAAATGTCCTCTTGTCAGTATGGCCTGGCAAGAGGACATTTAAACCATCAGGATTCCCCGAACCGGAATGTCCCGGAAAGGATTTTGGAATGGTCCCGGATCAGCGGGATTACCGTCCGGCTGGAAAGATACAGAATGAAAAATGCATAGACGAAAGCGGCAAAATGGGAGGAGATTTCCAGCTTCAACCCGGTCAGGGAGACCAAGGCCGCGAGAATCTCCTTCATAATATTTTCTGTGCCGCACAGAATCAGCGTATTGCGGCCGATTTCCGTAAATGCGTGTACATGCGCGAGCAGTTTTGCCCCGATAAAATTCAGGAAGACAAGCGATAGCGCCAAGCCAGCGGAATAAAACACGCTGATAGCCCTTGGCAGTTCGAACGGCAGCGCGTCAATCGGGAACGACGGCCCCTTAAAATAAACCACACATGCGACAAATGCACACGCCAGCGTCACAGCCCAAAAGAGCGCCTTTGCCCACGGCTTCAACGAACGAAAATGGAAGTCCTTCAAATAGGGAAAAAGCGCCGCGCCCAAAGCATAGTAGAGGATATAGCACATCGCGCTGTCGATGCCGAAGAACATGCGCGGCTCCCCCACCGGCCGGTAGGGAATGCCGATCTCCGTGGCCACGTAAAAGCCGAGGCCCACCAAGACCATCAGCCATTCCCACCGCAGGAGTTTCTTCAGCAGGTAGTGCCCAATCGAAATCACAAACAGGCACGGAAGGAACCACAGGGCGGCAGCAGCCGTTTTCGTCCGTACGCCCATGAACACCGCAACCACCAGGTCTACAAATTCGGTAAACGAGCAGCCCCAGGTGAGCACATTCACCACCACGTTGATGGCGCTGAACGCAAAGTACGGCAATACGATGGCGCAAAACTTCTTCTTGAGAAACGGCCAAAAGGCCTGCTGTTCGGTGTGCGGGGCAAAAAAGCCCGACGCCAAGAAGAACAAGGCCACACAGTACTGAAACGTAAACGGATACAGCGCGCCGGCCGCTTCCCCCATATGGCCGACATAGATGGACGAAATACCAAGAAATTTCAGCGCGTCCACCCAATCGTAGCGCACCTTCTGCGTTGGAGTGGTCTGTACAGCTTCCAAATGGATTGCCTCCTCTTACTCTTAGGAATCCTCTGTGCGGCGGTGCCGCAGGATCGCCCCGCGTTTGAGCGGCCGTTCTGTTTTTAACAGGACTGTCATGGTCGCATGCGGCGCGGACTCGATCGGCTGCCCGTCCTGATCGAACAGTTCGTCCAGCGGCAGGTCGAAGGGCTGTTCCCCGACCTCCAACACGTCCGCCGTCTCCCCGCGGAAAAAGCGGTTCCTCTGTGATAAAATTGCAATGCCGTCGTGGTAGTCCTCGCAGACGGCGATCACCTCGTAATTGCGCACATACCCGCCCTGGACGGTCTCCTGGCCCGGCTCGCCGCCGAGATAAAAGCCCGTGCTATAGGGCCTGTGGCTGATCTTATCCAGCTCTTCCACAATCCAAGGCGAAACAGGGGTGTCCGGATGCTGCTCCAGCTCGTCCAGCGCCCAGCGGTAGGCGTTCGTCGTCACCGCCACGTAATACGACGACTTTGCACGTCCCTCGATCTTTAGGCTGGTAACCCCCGCCCGGAGCAGCTCCGGCAGATGGCGCACCATGCACATGTCTTTGGAGTTCAGGATATAGGAACCCTCCCCCTCCTGGTAGATGGGCATATATTGGCCGGGGCGCTTTTCCTCGACCAACGCATACTTCCACCGGCACGGCTGCGCGCAGGCGCCCCGATTGGCATCACGGCCCGCCATATAGTTGGACAGTAAGCACCGCCCCGAGAACGACATGCACATCGCGCCATGCACAAACGCCTCGATTTCCAGATCCTTCGGCGTTTTCGCCCGGATCTCCGCGATCTCCTCCATGGTCGTTTCGCGCGCCAGCACCACGCGCTTGGCGCCGAGCTGGTAAAAGGCGTTCGCCGCCGCGTAATTGGTGATGCCGGCCTGGGTGGAGACATGCAATTCCACCTTCGGCGCATAGCGCTTGGCGAGGTCGATCACCCCTAAATCGGTGACGATCAGCGCATCTACCCCTGCCGCCTGCAAAAATGCAAGATAGTCCGGGAGCAGGTCGATCTCCTTGTTGCGCGGCACCGTGTTGCAGGTTACATACACCCGTACCCCGCGCGCATGCGCCAGGGCGACCGCTGTTTGCAGCTCTTCACGGGTAAAATTGGAGGGCGCCGTACGCATGCCAAACATCTGGCCCGCCAGATAAACCGCATCCGCCCCGAAGTCCAGCGCCGCACACAGGCATTCCATATCCCCGGCCGGCGCCAACAACTCCGGCCGGTTCTCTCTGATATCGCTCATCGCAACCCCGCCTTCTGTAGATTCTGCTGATGCTGCTCCAGCGTTTCCGCGTAGTACGCATTGCGGTCCGCATCGTGGCAGAAATAATAGTAGTTGGTATCCGCCGGATGTAAGGCCGCGTCAATCGCCTTGGAGCCGGGATTGCAAATCGGCCCCGCCGGGAGGCCCTCGATTTCATACGTGTTGTATTTGCTCGAATACGTCTCCCGGATGTCCTCTGGAATGGCATCCCTCGTACGGTACGGATAGTACATGGTCGGGTCGGATTGCAGGCGGCGGAGCCCATTCGACCCGTCGCTGTTCAAACGGTTGTGGAAGACGGAGGAAATCATATACATATCGTCTTCATCCGCGGCCTCAGCTTGGATCATGGAGGCCAGCGTCATCACCTGGTCGATGGTCATGCCGCTCGCCGTGATCTCCTGACGGATCTCGTCGGTCAATTTCCGGTCGCAGTTGTTCACCAGCTTCAAAATCGCATCCTCCGGGGATTCGTCCTTGAAAAACTCGTACGTGTCCGGGAAGAGGTAGCCCTCCATATGATAGTAACGGTCGCCGGTGAGCTGCTGGAGAAAATCGTACTTCGAATCCAATGCGTTGGAGTTGATGTAGTTCAATGCGTCCTCCTGGGAGCAAACGCCGTTCTCCTCCAGAAGTTGAGCAATCTCCAACGCGTTCATACCCTCTGTGAATGTGATCTTGACGATGTCCACACGGTTGGCATTGGACTGCAAATTGTTGATAATCGCCTCATAATCCATGCTGGTGTTCAGCTTATAAGTACCGTTGTTGTAATGGCCGTCGGCCTTCGTCATCGCTGAATAGAGCTTAAAAAAGTCTGAGCGCTGGATGACGCCGGCCTCCTGCAACACCTGGGCGATCTGGTCAGTGCTGGCCCCTTTAGGGATATCAACCGTGACATTGACTGCATCGCGTCCAATCGCCAACATATCGTTGATACCGGTGACTGCATACTGCGCCAGCGCAACCCCGATGAACAGCACCATCATCAGCCACACCAGGCGGAAAAAGAGCTTGTTCTTGCCACGCTTTTGTTTATTGCGCTTCTTATGGGCCTTTGCCGCCCGCCGTGCCGCCTTACGCTCCGCCATACGGACATCCGCCGCTCGGTGGTTTTTCTCCGGACGGCTATAACTATTGATCGCCGGCGGCTCCTCCCGCGGGGATCTGCCTGATTCCTGCGGGAATGAATCCTCGGGAATCTGCACCCGGAAATTTTCAATTTTCCTCCGGCGCAATTCCTCGTTGCGCTTATCGTCATTCATGGCGTATCCTCCTGCCTCGCAATTCTACGGACATACTTCTCTGTGATCAGAATATCGACGGGCCGGTCGTAATACCCGTGGGGCAAATTCCATTGGATGCACCCCAGATAGCATATGCCCACCGTGATCCCGCGGAACTGCGCAAGGTAACGGTCGTAATATCCTTTCCCATATCCCAGGCGGTACCCCTGTGCATCAAAACTCAAGCCAGGAACGATGCACAGCGCCCGCCCATAAGAATCCCCCACGCGCTCGCATTTGTCCACAATGGGTTCGAGCACGCCGAACGTTCCCTTTTCCAGGTCGCTCAGGGAGGTGATGTAATAAAACTCCATTTCAAAGGTATCCGGCACACAGCGCGGCACGGCCACCCGTTTGTGATTGGCGAGCGCAGCATTAATCACCGCCAGAGTGTCCACCTCGATGGGCTTGCTGACATAAATAAAGAGGGTTTCTGCATGCAGGTATTCCTCCAACGTCAGGAGGCGGCATTGGATCGAGGCGTCCAGGCGGATCTTCTGCTCCGCGTTCATCTTCTCCCGATAGCGGCGGTATCGCGCGCGCAAATTCTTTTTCAGTTCCTTGATGTTCTTGATATACATGCGATCTTCCTTTATAGGAGGGTCAGTTCTGACACTGGATGGATTTCTTTATCGCAGCCGATTTCTGCGAGCCGCAGAGCTCCGCCACAATGCGCAGGGCAAAGTCCACCGCTACCCCTGCGCCCTTGCCGGTGATGATGCGTCCGCTGACGCAGACCGGCTGGGAGGAAAGGCTCGCCCCCTCCAATTCTTTTTCAAACCCCGGGAAACACGTCGCGGTACAGCCTTTCAGCGCGCCGATATGCCCCAGGATGGAGGGTGCCGCGCAGATGGCCGCCACATAGATGCTGTTATCCAGGCAATAGCGCACGGACGCCATCACAATCGGGGACTTCTCCAGGTTCAGCGTGCCCGGCATGCCGCCCGGCAAAACGACCAATTCCATGTCGTCCGTCGTGACATCCTTTTCCTCGATATCCGCAGTCACCGGGATCCCATGCGAACCCGTGACGGTCTTGCCGCCCACGCCCACGGTTTTGACATCCAGTTCCGCGCGGCGGAGGATATCCACGGTCGCCAGCGCTTCAATTTCTTCAAATCCATTTGCCAAAAATACATAGATCATTGTGTAACGCTCCTTTCCTTGCGGATGATCTTTAATCTTTTCCTAAGCCAAGATACGGCTTTTGATCCCCAACATGAATTTGCTCCAAGGAGGCGCCGTCCAACGGCCGGAGCATCCCGCAAAAGGCGGGTTCCGGGGCCGAAAGGGAGGGCACGCCCGCCGCTGCAAAAAGGCCGCTTCCCTTCGGAAGCCGGATGCGGTAATCCTGGGCAGGCATTTCCTGAAGCAGCGCCGCAAAGAGGGCCGGCAGGTGCTCCGGCGCGCTCATGAATTCGGTAATCTCACAGACATCCGGTTGTTCCCGCCGGCACACCGCATAGGACGGTCCCTCGGCGCACACCAGCTTGCCGCCATAAATGCGGTTGTCCTCCACCGCAAACCAGAACGCGCTGTCTCCCCAAAGGACGGACCCTTCCCGGTCCCGCAGCAGCGCGCTGCGCATCCGGTTCAACGTGGCAGGCGTAAACGCTCTGCGTCCTCCCCGAACAGCCGCCTTTTCCCGCAGCTGTTCTGCCGAAAGCCGGTATTCGTCCCGTTCAAAAAAAGTGACGTAATCGGACTTTGCATAATAGTCATATAGTCCCGGGCTGGCGGGCAGGATCGCGGAAAACTGCTCCTCCCTCTGGGAACCCACCAGCGCGGCATAGGCCAGCAGCGCATTCATGTATCCGTGGGAACGGTGCTCCGGCGCGGTCGCACAGGCAAACACATAGTGGATGCGCACCGGCTTCCCGCCGCAGACGATCTTCGCCGGCAACAGATGCAGCATCGCCGCCGGCCGGCCCGCAACGCGGTAGACCAGGCAGTTCTCCGGGCGGAACGCGTTGTTGAAAAAGAAATTGGCGTACCGCCGCTCCTCTTCAAAACAGACCTGCCAGAGTTCCGCCAAAGCCGGACGGTCCTCCCATTTTGCAAAACCGATCACCGCCGCACCGCCTCCACTCAGTCGCCTTGTTCCAATTCCGTGATTTCCTCCGTCTCCGAAAGCAGGGTCGCGGAGTATTTTTCCAAAAGGATGGCCGGGTTGTAAGAGAGCTTTGCTTTCCGCAAGCCCTCAATCCCCAAATCCTCTTCCCGATTGATATAACGGTAGTTCTCCAGATGGTTCGCCGCATATTCGTGATTAATGGCGGCATAGAGCCCCTCATAACCGCTGAGGGCCTTTTCAAAGTGAAGGAGGTAGACCTCCGGGTTGATCTCCTCGCCAACGGTAAATGCCACCGGTTTGCCGTCCACGCGCAGCAGGCCGCCGGAGAGCTTCAGCTCCTCAAAGGAGCGGAAGGCCATATTGATGGCGCAGGTCTCGTCGTCCGTGCCATCCTCCTTGCCGCATCCGCCGTTTTGGACACACCATTCGTGGGCAATCTTCTTGCAATCCGCATAGTTTTCCGGCGTGATATCCTCATAGGACCAATTGTAAGAACGCTGGAACCGCGCCAGATGGTTCCGCTTCCCGTGGAACTTGCGGCCCGCCAGATGGATCAGGTCCTGCGACGCATAGATATAGTCCGACGCATCCCGGTCCAATTGGAACCGGAACATCCCCGGCATCGCTTCTTCCAGCTGTTCCGTCTCCTGTTTGGTCAACCCCCACAGGCGGAATTTGCATCCAGCTTCCTTTGCGTCGGCGAGCAACAGCTCCACCTTGCTGCGCAGATCCCCCGGTCCCAACGGCAACTGATAGAACCGGTTCCCCTCGGTCCCGGAACACCGCAGCACCCACCCGTCGTGCTGGCACACACGCGTGCCATATGCACAGGACCAAAGGTACAGGGTGCCAAAGGCAAATTCGCTGCCCATTCCGCCGGACGCGGAAAGCGCCGGCTGCATCCATTCACGATCCGAAACTTCTGGAATTTTCCAATTAAACATATAAGTTGATCTCTCCTGCCAATTCTTTCATCAATTCCCTGTGAATCTGTTCCATAGGTTTAGCATTGTCGCCCTCTGCGCAATTTATAACCAGCCAGCCGAGCATTTTTGCAGCGTAGGCCGCACTTTCCCGGCACGCGCGCAGATAAGCCGTATTACGCTCGTGGATATCCTTCTTTCGCTCGTCGCCGTGATAGCGCCCGCTCAGAAGCTTTTGACTCACAGAGGGGGGCATGTCCAGATAAACCGTGCAATCCGGTTGTGGAAGCCCCAGTTTGTTGTATTCGTAATCCTGCACCCACTGGATGAATGCATCCCATTCGTCCCTGGGCAGCTTCGACATCTGAAACACGATGTTAGAGGTGGAATAACGGTCCGCAACAATCACTGCGCCGCTCTGGTAGTCTTCCTTCCAAAACTGCGCGTAGCTGGCAAAACGGTCCACCGCATAAAAAGAAGAGGCCGCATAAGCGGACACATCCTCCGGATTTTCTCCAAATTTCCCGTCCAAATACATCTTTGCCAATGCGGAAGAGGGCTGCCCATAATCCGGAAACGAAATCTTCCGCACACGTATGCCCTTTCCGGCCAGCTCCTTACACAGGAGCTCCGTCTGCGTCGCTTTCCCGCTTCCATCCAGCCCTTCCAGGGTAATCAGTTTCCCGCTCATGCGTCTTCCCCCGAATGGAAGAATGCGCGTACTTCATTTGCCTTTCCGCAGGACATCTTCCCCTCCGGACAGATGCCGCGCAGGCAGCCAGGGCCGGCGTTTGCAAAGAGATGCGGCGCAACCTTGCGCACCAAAAACAGCATCTGTGTTGCAACGTCCCGGATCTCCCACTGCGCACGGTTGCAGCAGCGCAATGCAAAGAAGTTTTGGAGCGACCGTGCGTTGAACGTGCAGACCATTTTTGTCTCGCAGGCGTTCGGCAGCACGAAGCGCGCATCTTCAATCGCACGTTTCTCCGCAGCACGCGCGGCCTCCTTTTCGCTCTTTCCCTCGTCCAGCAGAGCCTTTCGATGTTTTTCCATTAAAAGCGCCGTCAAGCGCTCATAGTGCCGGCGATCCTCTTCCATGGCCGCCAGAAATTCTGCTTTCGCCTCCGGGATCGCTTCGATCTCCGGCGGGACCACATAGGCAAAATCGCTCTCCGCGACATAACGCTGGCTCTGCACGCTGAACGATGCAATGCGGTGTCGCGTGATCTGCGCCAACAGCGAGCGGGAAACGCCCTCAATCCCAAAGGTAAACGAGGCGTGCTCGATCGGGCTTTCGTGTCCGATTTCCGCCAACATCTGTACAAAAGAAGCCGTCTTTTCCTCCGTCAATCCCTCGCCGATCTGGTCGATGGAGGACGGCGAATAGCAGAGCTTCGCCGCCATCGCGACCGTCTTTTCCGGCTGCGGGGTATACGTTAGAAGGGTAACCTTCGCCATAAATACTCCATTCCCCGCCGGTTTTCATGCACGGGCAGCGGCCGGCGGCGCCCGCATCCCCATCTTTTTGGGCGCATTTTTTCGCCCTGTTTTTCGGCAATAATTGATTGTATTATAACAAATTCTTCCTATTGATTCAAGGTATACCGGCCGCGCGCCAGCCGAATCGGCAGATTCCCTATCTTCCATTCGTAGAATTCTTGAAAATACGTGAACCATATAGTAAGATAAAGATAGAAAGGGGAATTTTTCCTCGGAAGATAAGAATCCCACAGCGCTCGAAGCGCGGAGAAATCCTCCGGACCGATTTTTCATTGTCCGGCTTTCCATCAATATTTCTGAAGCGGTATCACGAACCTTTTCCAAGGGATGGCCAAAACGCCGCAACTGCTAAAACTACCATTTTGCTGCTCTTCTAACATAAAAGAAACGACACCGTTTTACGGAGGGATCGCGATGAAATTCGCTCTGCCAAGCCAAGAAACTGTTCTAAAAGCCGCCAAAGAGTATACACTCATCACTCTCAGCACCCTATTGATGGCTGTGGGCATCTATTTCTTCAAGTTTCCAAATAATTTCACGTTTGGTGGGGTGACCGGCCTGGCAGTGGTTGTCAGCCAGGTGATGCCCATCTCCCCCAGCACAGTCAACTTTATTGTAAACCTCGTCTTATTGCTTTTAGGATTCCTCTTTTTGGGCAAGGGATTCGGTGTGCGCACCGTCTATTCCAGTATGCTGCTGTCGGTGGCGCTTTCGGGGATGGAATATCTCTGGCCACTGGACAAGCCTCTGACGGACGATCCCCTTCTGGAACTGATCTTCGCCATTGTGCTGCCGGGCCTTGGTTCCGCCATCCTGTTCAACATCGGCGCTTCGAGCGGCGGCACGGACGTCGTGGCGATGATCCTAAAGAAATTCACCAGCGTCAACATCGGCAACGCACTCCTGCTGAGCGACCTGCTGATCACGCTGTCGGCTTTCTTCATTTTCGATATTAAAACATTCCTGTTCTCGATGCTGGGATTGTTCTCCAAATCCCTGGTGATCGACAACGTGATTGAGAGCATCAACCTGTGCAAATATTTCAATGTGGTTTGCAGCAGCCCGGAGCCCATCTGCGGCTACATTGTGCATAAGCTTGGCCGCAGCGCCACCGTCTGTGAAGCAGAGGGCGCCTTCTCCCATGATAAGAAATACATCATCTTTACGGTTCTCAAGCGGTATCAGGCTGTGCAGCTCCGGCAGTATATCAAGCAGGTGGAGCCCGGTGCGTTCATCCTCATTTCCAATACAAGCGAGATCATCGGTAAAGGGTTTCACAGCGTTTAATCTGCCTAGATGCCCGTGAAAAAAGGAACATCTGGTACAGCAACACCAGGTGTTCCTTTTTGATTTCTAAAAAAGTTCTTCACAAATTTTTATCAAACATTGGAAAGTATCCTTCCCAACAAAGCAGGCGAACGGTTTTTCAACGCCGTTTATGCGATTTCGTAATCGACGCAGGCGCGTCCGCAGGTGGAGGCGCGCACTGTTTCCGCCACGGCCAGATGCGCCGGATTGGTCTGATAGGCGTCCTGGTCTTCCTTGGTCGCAAACGCACAGTACAGGGCGATGTCATATTCCCCGCCGTTGTAGTTCGCACCAAATTCAATCTCTTTCAGGCCCGGGACCACGCCCAACAGCGCTTTGAAGCGCTCCTGCAGGGAAGCAACCAGTGCTTCCGGGTGGTCCTGCTTTACCTCGTCCTTCCATTTCCACATGACAATATGCTTGACCATTGGTAGATCCTCCTTAAAAATCAAAGATATTCAGCCCCGTCTCCGGGTCCAACCTGCGCCCTACATGGCCCTCGACCTTCCGGACAAACAGCTCACAGGTGGCGCTGACCACCGCCTCGTTGAGGTGCCCGCCGATCACCTTTCCGGTGAGGTCCCCGAAGGTGGCATGCAGATGCAGATAGGGTTCTCCGTCTTTTTCCGTGATGTTCCCCATCAGGGAGGTCAATTCCATCACGCCGTCAAAGGTGTTGGCAACATATTTCTGTTCATCCACCCGGTACACGCCCACCACCACATGGTTGACCGCACCGATGGCTGAAACCGTCCCCAGCGAGATGGATTCCTTCTCACATAACTCCCGCAGGCAGGCGAGCACCTCCTCGCCCCTTTGCAGGCGCACAACATACGTATCTCCAAACACACGGTATTGCATGGTATCGCGATCCTTTCCATCCGTCCGGTGAACACACCGGACGAACGCTGATTTGTCCTCATTTTAGCAAGACCTTGGCCGGAATGCAAGTCAATCTGCCCCGATGTCGTTTTGCAGCACCCCACAGATGGACACCGCATCCTTGCCAAACTTTTCCCGGATGGCGTCCAGGGTGGTCTCCAGCTTTTCCTGCTTTTTGCGTTCCTCCTGCCGGGAGTGTTCAAATAAACTGAGCTGCTCCCCCGGCGCTTCGTCCGCGGGCACCAGGTTGGTCCCGGTAAGCGTCAACATGCGGATCGGCGCATTGGGATTCCACGAATCCGCCAATATCTCCATAGCTGCACGGGCCAGCTCCTTTGACAAAAAGGTCGGCACCGCGAGCGGCTTTTGCCTCGAGATGGTTTTAAAGCTTGGATTGCGGATATTGAGCTGTACCGTATAACATTTCACCCCACTGCGGCGCATACGCGCTGCAACGGTATCGGCCAGGACTGTAACGCCGAGCCGGATGTCGTCCCACCCGACCAGGTTCCTTTTAAAGGTCAGCCCATTTCCCACCGACTTGACCTCTTTCGGCTCATAAATGCTCTTCACGGGGCTCTTGTCAAGCCCGTTTGCGTAGTCGTAGAGCTCGCCGCCGGCCTTTCCAAGGCTTGCCACCAGCGCCTTACGGTCTGCATGGGCCAGGTCGCCGATGGTGCGGACGCGCATGTTTTGCAGGGTTTCCTGCGCGCTTTTCCCCACATAGAGCAGGGCGCTCACCGAAAGAGGATACACAATGTCCCTGTAATTTTCCCGCGAGATCACCGTGGTCGCATCGGGCTTTTTATAGTCGCTGCCCAGCTTGGCAAAAATCTTATTGAAGGAAACCCCAACCGAAATTGTCAAGCCGGTCTCCCGTTTGACCTCGGCGCGCAGGCGGTCCGCGATCTCCGGCCCGGAACCGAACAGCCTCTGGCTCCCGGTGACGTCCAGCCAGCTTTCATCGATGCCGAAGGGCTCCACCAAATCCGTATAGCGCTGATAGATCGCGTTGACCCGCTTGGAATATATGGCATACTGGTCACGATGCGGCGGGGCGAGCACCAGGTCGGGGCATTTGCGCCGCGCTTGCCAGATGGTCTCCGCGGTTTGGACGCCGAACCGCTTGGCCCGCTCATTTTTTGCCAATATGATCCCGTGCCGGTTCTCGGGGTTCCCACAGACCGCCATCGGCACATCCCGGTAAGCCGGATGCAGCAGGCATTCCACTGATGCGTAAAATGCATTGCAGTCACAGTGCAGAATCACACGGTCCGGGCCCTCCATACGCTCATCTCCAATCAAATGTTCTACCTTATTATAGAACGCTGCCGCACAAAAATCCAGTGACTCTCAAATGGTTTGTATTGGAAAAACAGAAAGCCGCCCGGTGTCCATGCACCGGAGCGGCCGATCTGCTATCTTTCGCATTATCCGCGGATTTCCAGCAGCTTCTGTTTGAGTTCGTTTTCCAAGCGGCCCAGCTCCACCTCCGCCTCGCGGCGCTTCTGCCGGCCTTCCTCCTGTATATGCATCACTTCGTCCAGGGTGGAGATCAAATTTTGGTTGGTTTCGCGCAGGGTTTCCATATCCACGATGCCGCGCTCGGTCTCCCTGGCTGTCTCCACGGTCGCCATTTTCAGCGTCGCGGCATTCTTTCGCAGCAGCTCGTTCGTCATGTCCGTAACCTCGCGCTGTGCCTGCGCCGCCTGCTGCGAATGGGCGATCCCCAAGGCCAGGGCCATCTGGCTCTTCCAAAGCGGGATGGTATTCACCAGCGTGGACTGAATCTTTTCCGACATCTGCGTGTCGTTGCTCTGCACCAGCCGGATCTCCGGCGCCATCTGGATGGACACCATGCGGGTCAACTCCAGGTCATGCAGCTTTTTGTCGAAGCGGTTGCACAGGGCGTTCAGATCGTTGGCGGCCTGCGCATCCTCCGGCAGGCCAGACTGCTTAGCCTTTTCCACGAGCTTGGGGAGTTCTTCCTGCTGCACCTGCGCCAGTTTCTTTTTTCCTGCCAAAATGTACATGGACAGCTCTTTAAAATAGACCTTGTTCATCTCGTACATCTTGTCCATCATGGCGACATCCTTGAGCAACTGCACCTGATGGCGCTCCAAAACCGCGCAAATCTTTTCGACATTGGCTTCCACCTTGTCGTATTTCGCTTTTAACGCGGTCATCTTATTGGCTCCCCGTTTAAAGAATCCGAAGAATCCTTTCTCCTCTTCCTCCACGTCAAAGCTTTTCAGCTCCGTTACCACACTGGACAGCATATCCCCGACCGCGCCGAGATCCTTTGTGCGCACATTGTTCAGCGCATCCGCCGAGAAGTCCGCCATCTTTTTCTGGGCGCCCGCGCCGTATTGCAAGATCATATTGGAATTGCTCAATTCGATCTTTGCGGCAAAATCGTCCACCATTTTGCGCTCTTCCGGCGACAGGCTGCTCTCGTCGAACACCGGCGCTTCGGTGGGCGCCTGCGCAGGTTCTGCCTTTTGCAGTGAGGCGGACGGCTCATCCGCAAAGGGCTCAAAGGTCAATACGGGTTGCTCCTGAAAAGTCTCGTCCATAGCAATTTCCTCCGATTCATTTACGGTTTCTTCTTGCGGAACGCATCCTCGGTCAGGCCCTCCTGCGCGAGCATGGTTTCCAACACGGAGATATCCGTCGAAATATCCATCACATCATCCTGGAACAGGCTGTCCAGGAGATTCTCAAAGGCGGTGTTGATCGTATCCAACGTATCGCTGATCTCAGCCTTCACTTTGGTGACATTTTCTCCCTGCACCGGCTGTCCGTCAAACTCGCGATAGGCCTTGAGCAATTTTAAAGTGGTCGGCAAATAGTATTGCATAAATTTGCGGATGTCCGGCAATTTCTGCGGATGGGCCTCTACATGATCGAAAATCTTCGCGCAGATCTCTTCCAATCGGGACAGCTTCCGCGAAAATTCTTCTCCCGGAATCGCACGGTTTTCCTCGCGAATCTGCCAGAGATAATCGCGCCCCTCGGCAATCGCCCGCTCACATTCGCCGGCCTCATCCGCCTCCGGCTGTTGCTTTTTCCGTTCTTCTTCCAACTGCCGGCGGCGTGCGCTCTCTTGGGCTTGCAGATACTGCCGATAGGTCTCGTTCGTGGCAATAAAGCAGGTCTCCTGCTCATCGATATGCCCTTCCGGGAACAAGCCGTCCCGGATCATCTTCTGCAAATCGCGAATGACAAAGGATTTTGATTCACCCACAGAGGCCGCCAAAAGGTCGAGCGAGCAAAAGGTATCGCCATTCAACTGCGCCTGATACCGTTGAAACCGGCGTTTCCGGCGGACTTTGCGCACGCCGCAAATAGCCAATACGGTAAACCCCACACAAAGCGGAACCAGCACCACACTGGAGATCGCAAACGCGGCCCAGGGCATTCCCGCCAGCAGAGAAGCGAGCGCAAGGATCACAAACGCCAGACCGGTTGGGATTGCCCCAGCCAACCCGACGATCTCCATGACGGTACCCGCAATCGAGGTTCCCGGGTTCCCACGGACACGCAGCTGGACACTTGAGCGGGGAACGGGCCGCCCCGGATATATATAAGGCTTCGGGGGAGCAGGCCTGCGAGGTGGAACCGGCCTATGAGTCGGAGCCGGGCCTTTATGGGCATCTACGTTTTCCCGCACTGTGCGGACCACGGTCTCTTTCAGATATAGGGCGTCCTGGACTGTCTGGTGGATTTGCTCCTCCAAATGATCTATAAAATCTTTATCAATCATACGGTGTTCCTCCACACCAGGGAATCTTCCCAGAATATAACCGGTTTCATTATATCGCATTCCTTATAAAATAACAATATTTCGTGCGATGAACCGAAGGCAATTTTGACATCAGCCCATCGTTTATCCGATAATAAATATCCTCTCCGAAAAGGCTCGGAGAGGATATTTGTTTATTCTTTATGCTTTTTTGAGAGCTAGGCCTGAGCATCCGTAGAATTGAAATACAGCCAGTCCAAATTTCCCTCTGCGGTAAGATCGACCGGATATGCCCCCACTTGGCTGACGGTCAACGCTTCCTCTGATGCTTCTAAGATTGCGCCCTGGTTTGCCGCCGTTGCGCCGGCTGTTTGCCCTTGTCCATCCGACGCAAACGCTAGATTGCCAATTGGATCTGTCAAAGCCATGCAGAATGCCAGCAGGAAGGCAACCCATCTCTTTTTCAATGCAATCACCCTTTCTTTTTCATCAAACCCCGAATATTTATATAAAATATGTGCTTTTATACACGCTCTTTTCGTTCAATCCTTTCATTTATATATTTCATTTCATATTTTATATTATTGATTTTATAAAACCAATGCATGTTTTATACAATAATGCTCCATTTATTTTATTACATTTTACAGTCCTAAAACAGACTATTTTGTTGTTATTCCAATAAAAAATGCAGTGCACTGTGATACACACATTGCACTGCATCCATTCTTTAATAAGGTTCCATTATGCCTCGTCTTTTATAACAAGCTGATTGCCGTCATAATCCACGAGGAGCGTCTCACGCGGCTTGATGTTCCCTTGGATGATCTTCTTCGCAATCAGGGTTTCGACCTTGCTTTGGAGGAAACGCTTCAACGGGCGCGCACCGTAGACCGGGTCATAACCGCTGTCTACAATGAACGTCTTGGCTTCAGGCGTCAGCTTCACGCCGAGCTGCTTATCCGCCAGACGGCGCTGTAAGTCCACCATCTGTAAGTCCACAATATGGCCTATTTCGTCGCGCGTCAACGGCTTGTAGAAGACAATCTCGTCAAGACGGTTCAGGAATTCCGGCCGGAACTGCTGCTTCAACAGCGCGTTCACCTGCTCCTTCGCCTGTTCGCTGATCTGGCCGTCTGCACCGATCCCTTCCAGGATGGCGCTGGAGCCGAGGTTGGAAGTCAGGATGATGATCGTATTCTTGAAGTCCACGGTACGGCCCTGCGAATCTGTGATGCGGCCGTCGTCCAACACCTGCAACAGGATATTGAATACATCCGGGTGCGCTTTCTCCACTTCATCAAAGAGGATGACGGAGTACGGCTTCCGGCGGACCGCCTCGGTCAACTGGCCGCCCTCCTCGTACCCGACATATCCCGGAGGCGCGCCGATCAGACGTGACACGGAGAATTTCTCCATATATTCGGTCATGTCGATGCGGATCATATTGCGCTCGTCATCGAACAACGCCTGCGCCAGGGCCTTTGCAAGCTCTGTTTTGCCCACACCTGTGGGGCCCAGGAAGAGGAACGAACCGATCGGGCGGTTCGGATCCTGAATCCCCGCGCGGGAACGCAGGATCGCTTCGCTGACCTTCTCCACCGCTTCGTCCTGCCCGACCACCCGCTCATGCAGGATGTCGTCCAGGTGCAGCAGCTTCTCGCGCTCGCTCTCCATCAGTTTGGAGACCGGGATGCCCGTCCAGCGGGCCACGATCTTCGCGATCTCCTCCTCCGTGACCTTGTCGCGCAGAAGGTTTGTCTCCGAGGACTGGCTCTTTTCCGCGATCTGCTCTTCCTCTGCCAGCTGCTTTTGCAGCTCCGGCAGCTTGCCATACTTATATTCGGCGGCCTTGTTCAAATCATAGGCGCGTTCGGCCTTTTCGATCTCTGCATTGACCTGCTCGATTTCCTCGCGCAGCTTCTGCACTTTGCCGATGGCCTGCTTTTCGTTTTCCCACTTTGCCTTCATTTCCTTGAACTGGGCGCGCAGGTCCGCCAGTTCCTTCTGGATGTCCTTCAAATGCTCCTGCGTCAGCGGGTCGGTGTCCTTTTTCAGGGCCGCTTCCTCGATTTCATGCTGCATGATCTTGCGGGAAATCTCGTCCAGCTCGGTCGGCATGGAGTCGATCTCCGTGCGGACCATGGCGCACGCTTCGTCCACCAGGTCGATGGCCTTATCCGGCAGGAAACGGTCGGAAATATAGCGGTTGGAGAGCGTCGCCGCGGCAATCAACGCCTGATCCTGGATCTTGACGCCGTGGAACACCTCATAACGTTCCTTTAAGCCGCGCAGGATGGAGATAGTGTCCTCCACGCTCGGCTCATCCACCATGACCGGCTGGAAGCGGCGCTCCAAAGCCGGGTCCTTTTCGATGTATTGATGGTACTCGTTGAGCGTCGTCGCGCCGATGCAGTGCAGCTCGCCGCGCGCCAACATCGGCTTGAGCAGGTTGCCTGCGTCCATGGAGCCCTCGGTTTTGCCCGCGCCCACAATGGTGTGCAGCTCATCGATAAACAGGATGATCCTGCCTTCGCTCTTCTTGACCTCGTTCAGCACCGCCTTGAGGCGTTCCTCAAATTCGCCGCGGAATTTCGCGCCGGCAATCAGCGCGCCCATATCCAGGGAGAAAATTTTGCGGTCTTTGAGGTTGTTCGGCACGTCCCCGCGCACAATGCGCAGCGCCAGGCCTTCCGCAATAGCGGTTTTGCCGACGCCGGGTTCGCCGATCAGCACCGGGTTGTTCTTCGTCTTACGGGACAGAATGCGGATGACGTTGCGGATCTCGTCGTCACGGCCGATCACCGGGTCGAGCTTATGGTTCTTTGCAAGTTCAACCAGATCCTGGCCGTATTTGGAGAGCGCGTCATAGGTTTCCTCCGGCGTATCGCTGGTCACGCGGGTATTGCCGCGTACGCTGGACAGCGCGGTCAGGAAGGCGTTCTTCTCAATGCCAAAGCGCTGGAAGACATCCTTCATGGCGTTGTTGGGCCGGTTCAAAATCGCAAGCATGATATGCTCGACGGAAACATACTCGTCCTTCATCCGGTCGGCTTCTTTTTCCGCCGCAGTCAGGACTGCATCCACGTCTGCGGAAACATAGATTTTCCCCGCCTCACGGCCCGGGCCGGTCACACCCGGAATGCGGGAAATCTTTTCCGCCACTGCGCGCTGGACGGCGTCGCAGTCTACATGCATCTTTTTCAGCAGCTGCGGGATCAGCCCGTCGCGCTGTTGCAGCAGAGCCGCCACGAGGTGTTCTTCCTCGATCTGCATATTGTTGTTTTCAATGGCGAGGTTTTGGGCTTCCTGGATGGCTTCCAGGGATTTTTGGGTGAATTTCTGTGCATTCATGTTCAACCCCTCCTATCGTTTACACATTCAGTGTTCATGCGGGTTTGAGATGTATTTTTAGCACTCTTTTATCGAGTGTGCTAAAAGTATAACGCATATATATGAACAAATCATGAACAGATGAAATATTTTATGTAAACCGGAAAATTTGTTCCCCACGAGGGGAAGAATGCCCATTTTTTGCCCGGGATATGCGCAAATTGGAACGCCCTTTGGGAGAAAGGAAAACACCATGGAACGCCGGTTTTGGACACAGCAATCCTCCGTAAATAACACGATACAAGCAGCGGGGAAAAACGCCTGCAAAAGAGTTTGGAAAATACATCCGCCTCGAAACGCTAACCAGAAAAGCGGTTTCCCGGGCACAAAACCGCCTTTGTGCGAACCCCAAGCACACAGCCGTTTTCCGGGAAGTTCGCACCGCGCAGTGCGCCTGGGATGGAGCGGTATTTTTGCTAAAAGCTGGGCAAAATAGGGATTATTTTTATGAAGTTCGCACTTTGAGCCTTTACAACCCGCATGGTTTCTGGGTATAATAGGGGTGGAGTTACAACCCACGCCCCGCTAGGGGACGGAAACACAGCGTGATGGTAACCCTTCAAGCCAATATGAACAGTTACAACCCACGCCCCGCTAGGGGACGGAAACGCGTTATTGCCTTTACTTTTGATTATCGTCAATTGTTACAACCCACGCCCCGCTAGGGGACGGAAACTTGTGTCCATTCATCCACATTACCTGCAAAGTCGGTTACAACCCACGCCCCGTAAGGGGACGACAATCCCGTATGGTCCATATGATTATGAGTTACAATTCTTACCTCGCTAGGGGACGGCTATGGGATGTTATGGGATGTTAGAAATATTGGAGAACCATCACAACCACGCCCCGCCAGGGGACGAACATGCGACCTCGATTGTGATAGCCCTCTGATCGTTGGATAACAGTCCTCACCCCGACAGGGGACGGAAACTTCGGAATAAGCAGCGTGACGGAATACTTCGGAGTATTACAACCCACGCCTCGTAAGGGGACGGAAAACTATGTTTACATAAGTTCATTTTGTTAAATCCTATGTTTAAATCCAACCCCCGCCAGGGGACGGCTATGGAGTGTCATGTGAACATAGGAATATTGGAGAATCATCACAACTCATGCCCCGTCAGGGGACGAACATGCACCCTCGATTGTAATAGCCCGCTGATCGTTGGATAACAGTCCTCACTCCGACAGGGGACGGAAATGCGAATCAGCGATGGACTGTCATTACCATTTCCCGTTACAACCTATGCCCCGCCAGGGGACGGCAATTCTGCCACATCCAACCAAACTCCATCTATTCCAAGACAGAAATCTTACCCCGCCAGGGGACAAAACAAGGCGCCTACCCCACGCAAATGGGATAGGCGCCTTGTTTGATTCTACCGTTATTTATTTTACAGCCGGTTCCTCTTGGCTTTCCTTCTCTTCCGCGGCAGATGGTTCTGCCGCGGAAGTTTTTTCGGATAACTCCGTCTGCAAATTTTCTTCGTCCGTTTTTAAGCGGACGTTTGTCAATGTCGCGTTGGCATAATCGCGGATATCGATCGCCGGGACGGTCCCGAGCTTATAAAGCTCATCCAGAATCATATAAAAGAACGCGAGAACCGCTTCCTCCGGCTCGCTGTGCAGCATGGATAAGAAATTTCTCTCCGGATCGCGCTTTACTAAGAAAGAGCCGGATTTTACCGCGCATCCGATGTCAATGTTCGGATTGTCCTTCACATAAGACTCCACTGTGCTCCAACCAGCGGATGCCGCGGTCAGAATTCCGCCGAGAATGGGCGGCAGGGCTCTGGGTGGAACCTCCCGACCGGCGACAATCATTCCACGCGATGTCCGGTGCAGGTTCACCACGCTTTCGATTTTCCGGTTTGTGTACTCCACCGTCTCCTTGTCGATCTTCTGCTTGGAGTCAAAGACCGCATAGACGCTTTCCGCCGTGATGAATTTTTCGCCCGCATCGGTTCCAAAGATCAGCGGGGAGTACAGGGCATCATAGATGATAATATCGATCTGCTCGCTGACCGCCCCTTTGCTGTCGAATACGAACCCCTTATCCACCGCATATTTGCTGGGCAAAAAGCTCCGGAAAAAGTCGATCCAGGCCCCCTCGCAGTGGTCGCCCTTTGTGACCGGATGGTTGATCAACACATCTAGCTTGGATTCCAGCAGCGTCTGCTTGCTGCGAAGCAGGGACTTGATGTTCATCTGTTCCATGAAAAAACCTCCTCTGTTTTTGGGAAAGATTCTTCCACCGTACAGCCGCCCATCCCCAGCGCCGTCTTGATTCCAACGCCGGTATGGGGCAGCGCGCACATCAACAGCCAAAACAGCCGTTTCATGGAGGTTGGTCCATGGATGGCCAGCCGTATCCAACCGGTAAAGCCCGGTATCACGGCGCCTTTCATGCTGTATCTCTGCGTGTGGAGCGAATAGCCAATGATCCGCGCCGATTCGACGAGCTGCCGGAGCGCCTCCTCGTCCTGTAGCGTCACACCGCTGTCCAGCAGCGCAAAGCGCGAGGCCGCACTCTTTACCACCAGCCCTGCGGTGGGGAACAGCGCATACTGGTTTTCGGTTTTAAACGTCGTGGGGGACAGGAAGCGCAGCTGATAGGAAGATGGAAGCGCCGGCGCGGTAAAACAGCGCTCGACCGCCTCTTCAAAGCGGAACGTCTCTTTTTCCGCCCTTCGCACGCAGACCTGCTTCCCACCGCTGCGGAATGGAAAGGACGTGCTGTTCAGCAGGATGGGCGCGACCATCTGCACTGCGTCCTCCGAAAACAGCGTCCATTGATACACAGCCCGATGGCGTTCCTCCCTCGACGGGAGCAGATATTGGCAAAACGGCCGCTCGCCTTCCTCATGCAGATACGCGGCATAAGCGGGTGGAAGCTGCTCCATCAGCCAACCGTACAGGCAATAGGCGTCCTCCGCCACCAGGGGCGCGCGATGGGTTTCCTCCAATTCCAGGCGGATGCTCGTCGTCATGGAAACAGCACCTCACATTTCCCCATGGGGACCAGGCGGTCTTCCCATTTGGTGCATTTCAGCATGTGCGGGGAACCCCCGGCGGCCACGTCGGTTTCATGGTAGCCATCCGGGAACAAAAAGGTGAGCAGCTCTGCGGTGCAAGCAAGCGCTGCATCCCCATACAGGGACTGGAGGATCGTTTTGCTGGGGAACCCGCACCCGCCGCCCAAATAGAGCACGCACCCGCGTTCCTCCGCTTCATGTTCGAACCCATGGAATTTCGCGACGAACTGCCGGTTTTGCAGCGCATAGAATTCCTGGATTGCCTCGACCAAAAATTGCCGGTCCATCCCCGCCTCCCGCAGGAAGCAGTCGTCCAGGGTGAGGGCGGCGTGCAGCTCCGTACCGGGCTTCAAGCATTCGCGCATCATGGGCACGCGGGAGGAAATCCCGCCGCTGGGCCCCACGTCCAGCTTCTGGCACAGCGTCAGGCAGGATGCATCCACCGGCAGGCTGTCTGAAACCGACAGCCCGCGCATGGCGGAGCAGACCGCATTATAGCTCGGGATTTCTTTCCCCTTTTGGTTGATCAGCCGCAATTTGTGGAACTGCCCTTCTTCGATGTTTCCGGCTTCCCGGCGAAAAAGGCTCTTACTGGCACGCCCGTGCGGTTCCTTCCCGTATCTCACACGCGCGTCCATCTCCTGCACGCCCTTGCGGAACGCCTCTTCCGAAAATGGGCACGGCTTCTTGCCGGTGACCATCTTGTTCAGGAGCGCCGTCCGCATGGCGCCTTTGATGCTGCTGCCGGGAAGATAGGGTTTTCCGCCCGGCCCCTTTACCATGGAATGGATATCGTCCAGGCGGATCGGCTTTCCGTTGATGGTTCGATCCCCGCCGTGCGCCGTATACGCGGCCAATCCGCGAATCTCTTCCTTCGACGCCTTCTGGGACAGCAGCCATTGGTACAGGCTGTTGTCGCTGCTGAGAATGAAATCCGTATACGCGTCCACCAGATTCCGTTCCTGTAGCCAGGAGAAAAAGCGATCCCGGTCCGGCACATAGACGCGGTTTTCGTTCGGGATATAGATGTATTCCTTTTTCAAGAGTTTTTGCCCGCATCCCACAAAGACCGGCGTCAAGACGCGCAGCACCATATGGATGGTTTCTTTCATACATCCACCCCCAAAAACATCGGTTTTAACATGCGCAGCGCCGGTTGGCGTCCCTCCGGCGCAACATTCCGCACCTGGCCGGTAAACCGTTTGGAAAAGCAGGAACCGGACGCGAACGCATAGACCGTCCGCTTTTTGTAGCCCCCTCCATGGACGAAGCCCCCTCTTCTGCAAAGGGAATATTCCGCGTGCTCCATCGCTTCCTCCAGCTCGTCCTCTGCCGGGAGCGAGGTATTCAGGGTCATCCAGTGGGCGGCGGGTTCTCCGGACAGGTATGTCCCCAGAACCCGGGCCGCTTCGCAGGCGCTTTGAGCCAATTCGCCGCAGCACTCCAATTGGAATTTTCCGAAGCCAACGCTCCGTTTTCCGCCGATCCCGCTAAAGGACAGGGATTGCAAAAGGCCTTCCACAAGGGAGCGCACACGATCATCGTCAAAGGCCAGGATACAGTATAGGCCACAGTCCTTGTTAAATTGCAGCCCCCGCACGAGGTATGGGTCGGTCTCCTCCTTGCCGCGCACGGCGGCACAGGCGCGTTCATCCAAAAAGGACAGGTTTTCAAGCTGTTGCAGGCAGGCGGCCGCGTCGAATGGACGGCCCTCCCGCCAGAGGTCCAAGTACGCATCCCAAAGGGAGGCTGGCAGGTACGTCAATTTTTTGAACAGCTTCCGCTGTCCCGGGTCCTGCATCTGCCGGAGCCCTTGTTCTGTGCGGATCAGCGGCTTCGGGAGAAAGAGCTCGTCTGCCCGGTAGGGAAACGCGTCCGAAAGCAGGAACCGCCCTGCCGCAGCCTCTTCCAAAAGGCTGTTTCGCGCTGTTTCGTCCCGCAGCGCCTCAATACACAGGGCAGAAAACAGCGTATCGGAATGTAGCAGAATCCCAGACGACTGCAAGACATTCCGCCCATCGTCCGGCCCAATGTGGAGCGCCCCATAAAAATGGAATTTATAAAGGTAATACGTTCGCATCTTTCACACCCTCAAGCGTCTTTTGCAGGGTTTCGATCTTTTCCGTTTTGCCCGTCGCCTGGATGACCTTGAGCTCCTCAAAACGGATGCGTCCGCTGCCCCGGCTGCCATGGCCGCCCAAATAATCCAATTGCAGCAGCTGCATCCCCTTCGCGAGCGTTTGGAAATCTTCCTCTACTTCCGCCGGATTTTCCACATTATAGATCATCGCAAAGGAAAATTTTGCCCCCCGGATCACGCGCTCCAAAGGCCGCGGATTGGCAATCGACGTCAGCCGGTTAATGCTGTTTTCCGTTTTGACCTCTGTAAAGCCGGTGTCCATCAACTCGTCTGCATTGGCCAGGAAGCAATCCATAAATTGAAGCCGGGAAGCCACCGCCTTTGTTTCTGCACTGGAAGCTGGTTTTCCAAACAACCGGGCAATTGGGGGTGGATCGTCCTTCGGTTCCGGCAAGACATAGCCCTCCACGGCATCCCGCACCAGGAGCGTCCGGATTTTCCCTTTCAAGCTGCTGCCGGGAATGATGGGGTACTGCGTCTTTGGGTCCCGCACCACAGGGGAATTTGCCGCGCCGATGGCGGCATAGACGTCGGACGCGCCGATATGTAACCCGGTCAGCACTTCAATCTGCCCTTGAATCATCAATTTCTGATACATCGTTCCACCCCTTTAGTCCTTTTTATCGGTGTAATAATAGTGGTAGGCAACCAACGCTTCCATATAGCGCGCATACCGCAGGAAGCGCCCTTTATCCGTGCCGATAAAGTCGAGGCCCCTTAAAAGCCCCGACTCCTGCAAAAAGCTCTGCACATCCGCCTTCCGTCCCGCATCGTACACCATCCGCACCTTGATGCTCCCGATGTCCGCGGGGGTGATCTCCCCGCCGATGGTCACTCGGTTGTAGAGCCGCGTAACAAGCGCAAAGAGGTTCCGCATCTGGCTGCTGGTCAGCTCCCCATAATTTCGTTTGATTTCATTTTCCCGATTCCATTTGTTTTTACTGGGCCTTCCCAGCCGCTGCATACATTGATCGGCCAAGTCCACATAATCGTCCCTGCTGAAAAATGCCGGCGGTTCTTTGCCGGAGGACGCCTTCTGGCCGGCGGGCTGCCGTTGCGTCCGAGCGACCTCTTCGGGGGTCTTCCCGATCAAACCTCCCAGCGCGTCTTTCCAATCACTCGCCATATGGTTGCTCTTCCCCTTTCTCCTGTGATGTCCGGATCAAGTTCAAATACAGTTCCATCGCCGTCAGCAGCTGCCTGCGGCTTTCCGCATCCTTGATCCATTGATACAGCTTTGTCGAAAATTCATGATACAAATCGGACAGCTCGCGCTTGTCCTTTTTGGGCTCCATCCGGGCCAACAGATACGCAAAGCGCGCCACGTTGATCGTTTGCCCCGGGGTTCGATCCAACTGCTCCGCATAATTCTTCAGGCGGTAAAGGAACGAACTCCCCCGGCCGTTCTGTTCCTTCCGGTCCATTTCAAAATAGCGCTCCAACAAATAGAGCTTTTCCGTGACAACCGCTTCGATAAAGGTATCCCAATGGTACAGGTGCCGCGCCACATGCCGCACCGTCCCACCGGCGTCCGGCAGCAGCTCCAAGCCAAACAGGGCGAGGCCGTTTTTCCCGGCGTCGATCCCCTTGGCTGCGTCCTCCAAGATCGCCGTATCCTCCGCCATCGCATAGAGCGGATAGTGCGGGGAAAACAGGCCAATCCCGGCGGAAAAGGTCAAGCGGCCCCCGGTAAAGCCCCGGAACGCGCGGTACAGGTCCACCGACAGTTCCACAATTTCATTCCAGGCGCCCACAATAAAGAGATCGTCCCCGCCCGCATAGACCACGATGGCCTTGCGCGGGGAACGTTTGCCCGCTTCGTTCCACACAAGGTGGAACGGCTCGACCGGTCCCTCCGTCCCCTGCAAAATCGTTTGCAAGTGGGCCTTGAAAAACTGCGTCAACTGCTGCGAGAGCGACGCCGTCAGAGGGAGTCCGGAACCGGTTTCCCCGGACTGCAAACGCCGGTGGAACCCGCTGACGAACGCCCGACCCAGGTTGTCCACATCCGCCCGCAGGACGCCCAAACGCCGGATGCCCTGGGAACACGCCGCAAGGCCCTCAAACGTCGCCATTTTTTCATCGATCGTATATGCATAAGCGCCGAGCGGGAGCGGAATATCCGCATTGCCCCCGCTGCCCGGCGCATAAACGCGGACGACGGTCCCCGGCTGTTCTGCACGGAGGCGTTCCGCCTGCGCCCGGTCCATCATATAGACAAACCAATCCTGCCCATCCAGCGAGGGAAGCGTCAGGGGCGTGCCGCCCTCTTCCCAAACTGCGCGGCAGACGGCCGCCACCTTTCCCGGGGCAGCAAGGCCGGAGGAGCTATCCCGGAATTCCCGGCAGACCGGGCAGAGGTCGTCCCCATCCAGCGGCAAGCTGCTGCCCGCGCAGACCCGGCATTCCCGCTCCGGGTCGCTCATCTCCTGGGAATTCAGCCATGTCAAACCGCTGGCGTCAAACCGGCGGTTGCGCTTTTGGTTCAGCTTGTTTTCCAGCCGGGCAAAGATCTCCTGGTAAGCTGTCCCGCCCTCGTTTTTGAGCTGCGGCCCGGAACAGGGCTCCCAGGCATAGAGGAATTGCAGCGCGCCGGAAAAGCGCTTGAGCAGCCACTGGTTGACGCTGCGCAGGCAGGCTTCTAAGGTTTCCCGCGTGCGGTCCGTATTGGGCAGGACGGCATAGCTGCTCCCGCCGCCCACATACAGCCGGTGCGCCCGGCAGAGGTGCAGACGGTCCAGCAATTCCGTCATCAGATGTTCTTCCAGCAAATCCAAATAAAACGACCGGCTCCGCAGGGATTTCAAAACCCCTTTGCCGGAAATCGTGTACAAAAACTTCTGAATCCCCGGCAAGCCGCAGGAGACCAGCAGGAACGGGGATTCCAGCCCCGCTTCGCGCATACAGCACGCCAGGCAGACCTCCAGGCGCGCCTTCTGATACAGGGATACCCCTGGGATGCCGGAAGGATAATAGGAAAGCTGCTGCCTGCAAACCTCCAGGGCGGGTTCGATGCGCCCGTCCGCCGCCTTCAGCCCCTCCAAGCAGCGCTGCATCCGCTCCTGTTTTTCAGCTGGGCGGACGGCCTGTTCCGCCGGACATTGGAAGCGCTCCACCGCATCCGGGCGGAACATCCGGCCCGGCGTCCCTCCGTCCAGCAAATCGAAGATGGAAAGCAGGCCGCCCTCGGATGCATCCAGCTTTGCCGTGCCAGCGACAATCCCGGACGCCCGGCGCAAAAGCGCCTGTTCTTCCTCCGAAAGCGCCGTCTCCATGTCCGGCCCAAACGATGCCTGCCACACCTCCGGCGGGCCATACGGCCGCAGGGCATGCAGCAGGCATTTCCACGCAAACCGTTCTCGTTCCATAAGACCTCCTCCCCCGCTGAGCTTTCCACAAAAACGCATCGGCTCAAGCGTCTGTTTTTGTTATTTTAGCACAATTTGTCATCTTTTGCAATTCCTTAATAAAATTTTCCTAGTTGCATCCTTTTTTTGCAGCAATTTTGCACCTTGCACCACGCGGAACAAGGGGGATGCGCCAATGGGAAAGCTTGAACCCGGAGAGCGGAAGCCGCAAGCCGAGAGAGGGCTGCAAAGTGCGAAGCTGTCTGTTGGGAGGGGTAAGCGGCGCCCAGTTTCAGCCGCTTCGCGCCGATACTGTTACAAAAGAGCGATGGATTTCATGGATAATTTTATGCAAATTTGCTTTACTTGAAGCAAAACGCATGTTATAATGAAAACAGATTTGATGTGTTTGGCAAAAATACAGGAGAATTTTATGCACATTTGCCGAAACAATCAATACCCCGCCAGGGGACGGAATCTCTATGAGCATATTTTTCCTTTCCGCCCTCTATGAGAAACAATCAATACCCCGCTAGGGGACGGAAATAGCCAAGGCATCTCGTTTAGACACTGCACCATGAAAAAAATTACTGCCCCGCCAGGGGACGAAGCCATGAAATATTGACGAATTACTTTTCTTCCATCGAAACAATCAACGCCCCGTCAGGGGACGGAAATATGCGAGGCATCTCGTTTAGACATTGCACCATGAAAAAATTACTGCCCCGCCAGGGGACGGAAACTAGCTCACACTGCCGAATTTTCATAACACGAAACAATCAACGCCCCGCCAGGGGACGAGAAATCATTGTAATACTGTCTTGCTACAGCAATTCTATTTTGAAACAATCCATACCCCGCCAGGGGACGGAAAGGACATCCCTGCGATCGCTTTCGGAATGTTCATGAAACACAACCAACACCCCGACAGGGGACAAAAAAGAGCAGTCATTTTTGAATGACTGCTCTTTTTCTGTGCACGGCTTTTTCCTGATATCCGCCCCGCCTGATTTTGCACACCGCCTCCATCCCCTGCATCTGCGTGCCCGCTTGCCCATGGCGCTTGGCTCCGCGCGGCGCCTGCCTTCCTGCGCATCCGCCTTCTGTTTCTTTTGAAATATTCCAGTAGCAAAAAGAGCGGCCTGCCATAAACTGTTAGGGAGAAACAAGGTTGTGCGTGCGTCTGAAACGCCGCGCGCCGGGTTCTTTTTCCCGACTTTTCAGATGTAAGGAGGATTTTTACCATGGATGAGAACAATTGCAACTCCACGCCGCAGGAACCAGGCGGGAATTTCAAAGAAGCGGTGTGCATCGACGCTATGCGCATCTACGATAGTTGCAGCGATAAAGACTGCTTAGAGGACCTCCGCGTTTACTTCACGCCCGATAAGCACGACTTGATCGAACAAGCAACCAATGTACGTATCCGCAATGTGGAGGTTATCACGGTCTATCTCGACCTGGAGCCCGTGCCCTTTAACAAAGGCTTCTATTCGATCGACATGACCTTCTTCTTCAACGTCTGCCTGGACGTCTATTCCCTGCCGAGCGGCGGCCCGGTGATCGTCAGCGGCGTATCCGTCTTTAACAAGAAGGTCATCCTGTTCGGCAGCGAGGGCAACGTCAAGATGTTCAGCTCCGACTTGAATTGCGATGAGGTGGACGCCCAGCTCACCAGCGGCCGGGTCCTACCCAAGGCCACGGTGCAGGTCGCGGAGCCGATCGGCCTCTCTGCGCGCATCTGTGACCGTCCGATGGGCTGCTGCGACGCGTGCTGCCGCATCCCGGACAGCATCTGCCAGCGTTTTGGCGGCCAATTCGAGACCAACACCTGCCGCAATGTCTACGTCACCATCGGCGTGTTCACCATTGTGCAGATTGTGCGCAACGTCCAGATGTTGATCCCGGCCTATGACTTCTGCATCCCGGAAAAGGAGTGCGTCACCACCAGCGACAACCCGTGCGATATGTTCCGCCGCATTGAATTTCCGACGGATGAATTCTTCCCGCCGAAGGTGGGCGAAACCGGATGTGGCTGCGACTGCCGCAACCGCAAACCCAGCTGTTCCGACTAAAACGTTTGCATCGCTCCGTATGTCGGAGCATAAAATACGAGCCTGTGGGGAAAAGACCTCACAGGCTCGTGTTTTTGACGCCCACCCCATCAAACGGCGGGTTTCTTTGATCGAAAGCACATCATCCGGCAGGTAGGGTTCCAACCCCCAAAGCCGCCGGAGCGCTTTGTTAAGAGAGGGAAGCCGCAGCCCCTCCCCGTTCTTTTCGCTGTGCAAAGCATCATAAAAGGGGCTCACTGGTTTCCACTCAATTTGGTCAGCCGGGCAAAATTGGCCATCAATTTCTTTGTTCCAACCTGTTCAAACGCAATCTCCAACAGCGTATCGTTGCCCATCGGCGTTGCGGTGAGGATGCATCCCTCGCCAAAGGTGCGGTGCGACACACGGTCGCCCACGCGCAGGGGTTCTGACGGCGCATGGCCCTGTTCCAGGCTGGAAGGCCCAAAGTGGCGCGCTGCATTGGCGGACACCACCCGCGCTTCATAGGAAGAGGTGGGGAGCACCATCCCGGGCTTCGGCTTTTTCCATTCGCGCGTCCGCGAACGCTCGATCAGCTCCTCCGGGATCTCCGCAATGAACCGGGAGGGCTTATTGCGGGAGGTGCTGCCAAAGATCATACGGCTTTCCGCGTTGAGAATGTAGAGCTCCTCTTTGGCGCGCGTGATCGCCACATAAGCCAGGCGGCGCTCTTCTTCAATTTCATTCGGGTTATAGATCGCCTGCAATCCAGGGAAAATCCCCTCTTCAAATCCCGGAAGGAATACTACGGGGAATTCCAGGCCCTTCGCGGAATGCATGGTCATCATAACCACCGTATCCGCGGTTTCGTCGAAGTTGTCGATATCCGTCATCAGGGAGACCTCCTCGAGGAACCCGGAGAGGCTTGCCTCGTCCCCGTTGTCCTCCTCATACTTGATGATATTGGAAGACAATTCGTTGATGTTGTCGATGCGGTCCTGCGCGTCGTCGTTTTCGGCGGCCTTCAGCGCTTCGATGTAATTCGTCCGATCCAAGATGAGATGGTATAGATCGTTCAGGCTGACATCCGGGTCGTTGGAGGCCTCGATGAGCGACTGCATCAGCTCTGCAAATTGGAGCAGCTTCGGCGCCGTACGTTTGAGCGGTTCGTAGGAATCCGCGTGGCAAATCACATCAAACAGCGATTCGCCCAGGGTAGCCGCAATCTCGGAAGCCTGTGCAATGGTCTTGTCCCCGATGGAGCGCTTCGGCTGGTTGATAATCCGGCGCAAGCGCATTTCATCTGTGGGGTTGTTGATGACGCTCAAGTAGGCGATCATGTCGCGGATCTCCTTGCGCTCATAGAAACGCAAGCCGCCGATAATCCGATACGGCACGCCGGACTTCACGAACATCTTTTCCAAAATGTTCGACTGCGAATTCATGCGGTAGAGCACGGCAAAATCGGAATATTTCCGGCCGGCGGCTACCTCCTCCAAAACCTTCTTGGCAATATAATCCGACTCATCCTGTTCGTTGTATCCCGTGTGTACCGCAATCTTTGCGCCCGCAGGGTTCTCCGTCCAGAGGGTCTTCCCCTTGCGCTCCGTATTGTTGGAGATCACCGCGTTTGCCGCGTCCAGGATATTCTGCGTGGAGCGGTAGTTCTGTTCGAGACGGATCACCGCCGCGCGCGGGAAGCTTTTTTCAAAGCTCATGATGTTTTCAATCGTCGCCCCGCGGAATTTATAGATGCTTTGGTCATCGTCGCCCACCACGCAGAGGTTCTGCCGCTTTTGCGCCAAGAGCTTCACAAACATATACTGCGCGTGATTGGTATCCTGGTACTCATCCACCATCACATAGCGGAACTTGTCCTGGTAATATTCCAGTACATCCGGGCATTCCTCAAATAGCCGCACGGCATTGCAGATCAGGTCGTCAAAATCCATGGCGTCCGCCTCTTTGAGGCGCTGCTGGTACAGCTTATATGCCTGTGCCAGCAGGATCAGCCGGTTGTCCTTGCCCGCCTGCTGTTCGTATTCCTTTGGAGAAATTAAATTGTCCTTCGCGCGGGAGATCGCCGCAAGGATGGATTTATAGGACAAAACCTTATCGTCGATGTTGAGCGCCTTTTGGCAATCCTTGATTAAGCGGCGGGAATCATCGGTGTCGTAAATCGTAAAGTGGCTGGTATAGCCGAGCCGCTCCCCATCCCGGCGCAGCATCCGGGCGCAGGTCGAGTGGAAGGTAGAGGCCCAGATGTCGCCCCCGGCCGGTCCCAACATCGTCTCCAAGCGGTTTTTCAATTCCCCGGCCGCTTTATTGGTAAAAGTGATGGCCAAAATCTGCCAAGGGCGGCAGGGTTCCACGGCCAAACGCTCGCGGATCGCATCGGGCAGGGCCCGTCCCTCTTCCGCTGCCGCTTGCAGCAGATCCAAATCCTCCTGCGAAAGTTCCGGAGGCAGCGCTGTACTGTGATATGCCCCGCCCCAGCGGATCAAATTGGCAATGCGGTTGACCAAAACCGTTGTCTTTCCGCTTCCCGCACCAGCCAGGATCAACAAGGGGCCGTCCGTATGGAACACCGCCTCTTTTTGCCTACCGTTCATCCGGGAAAACTCCCGCTCCATGACCGCTTTCTTCCACTGTAAAATTGCATTTGCTGTCTGTTCCTTCATTTTCTTTACTCCTAACATTCTAACCGGAGCGCACCATGCTCCTCAATGAAATACCCGCACGCTTTAAGAGTGTGCGGGTACAGTTCGTTCAACACCTATTTCGTTTTCAAATTTCATCAGCCGAGGATACTGATCAACACGCCTGCCGCAACCGCCGAACCGATTACGCCGGAAACGTTCGGCCCCATTGCATGCATCAGCAGGAAATTGCCCGGATTTTCCTCCTGGCCGACCTTTTGGCTGACACGCGCCGCCATCGGCACCGCCGAAACGCCTGCGGAACCAATCAACGGGTTTACCTTACCCTTTGTGGCGATAAACATCAGCTTGCCAAACAACACGCCGCCAGCTGTGCCGAAGCAGAACGCCAACAGGCCCAGGATAATAATGCCAATGGTTTGCGGGCTCAGGAAAACTTCACCGCTCGCCGTTGCACCAACCGTCACGCCCAAGAAAATCGTGATAATATTCATCAATTCATTCTGCGCAGTGTTAGCAATACGGGAAACAACGCCACTCTCGCGCATCAAATTGCCCAGCATCAGCATGCCAACCAGCGTTGCCGCATCGGGCAGCAGGAGGGAAATCAGGATGGTGACGATGATCGGGAACAAAATCTTTTCCAGCTTCGAAACCGGGCGGAGCTGTTCCATAACCACCGCACGCTCTTTCTTGGTCGTCAACGCCTTCATAATCGGGGGTTGGATAATCGGGACCAAGGCCATGTAGGAATACGCCGCTACAGCGATTGGCCCCAAGAGCTGCGGGGCCAATTTGGATGTCACAAAGATTGCCGTCGGGCCGTCTGCGCCGCCGATAATCGCAATCGAACCAGCTTCTTGTGCCGTAAAGGACAAATTCGGGATGCCAAGGTTTCCAATAAAGATCGCGCCGATAAAAGTCAGGAAAATGCCCAACTGCGCGGCAGCTCCAAGCAAAAAGCTCTTCGGGTTGGCGATCAGGGGGCCGAAATCTGTCATGGCGCCAATCCCCAGGAAAATCAAAGGCGGATAAATACCAAGTTTTACGCCCTGATATAAGTAGTAGAATAAGCCTCCGTTTGCCGTGGCTGTCGGTTCGGCCATAATCGCTGGATACAGGTTTACCATCATCATACCGAACGCAATTGGCAAAAGCAGAAGCGGTTCGAACTCTTTCTTAATCGCCAGATAGATCAAGATGCAGGCGATTCCGATCATGATATAGTTGCGCCAATCGTTGGTCATAAAACCGGAACTTCTCAAAATATCCAAAATGGAATTTACAAATTCATTGATAATTTGCACTGAAAATGTCAGCCCTTTCTTTTTCAAATTGTGTCAGGCTGAATGGCCTGTCCGTTACAAAAACATTCCTTACATAATCAATCGTTGTTTTAGAAGGGGCGTGTATTTTCCAGCCTGCCCGCTTCCCCCCAAAGGGAACGCGGATTTGTGGCAGCACGCTTAACGGAACGGATCACGGGAGCGGAATCGCCGCATGTCATATAGACCGCTGCAGAAATGGCCGCAACCACCTCGCCGGGGATTCCCTCCTCTACCTCAATGGGAGCAGGTTCCGGTGCAGAAACAGGCGCACGAACATCTTCTGTTTTGTCTCTTCCTTTGTGCCGCTTTTGCGTTACCTTGTAAATGATATTGCCATAGACATTGATAATCAAGATCAAAAAGATCAATACGGCAAATACCACCACAAGGCCGGTCAACAGTATTGTTAATGAGAGCAATGCTTCATTTTGTGGATCCATTTGAATTTCCCCATTCTTCCTTAAAGATAATATACAATAGGGTGGATCGAAAAACAAACCACCCTTTAAGTGCTTTACATCTGGCATATCTCAATTTTAAACAATATATTTACTATGTATTAAAAAATTCATAAATAACAATTCATATTATAACCGATAACAAGACCAATTTCAATGAATTTTTGGTATAATTTAGGTTTTCTTTTTCGATAATTGCCACAGAGTCATTGCACAAAAGCGCCCGAGGAATTATAATAGAAATACCCAACACCCGCGTTTCATTGGAGGGATTGGCATGACGAACGAAGAATTCCGGCGTTCCTTTAAGGTGCCCCACCACAACAATTTGGGGCTTGCGGTGTACAGTTGCGGTGTGCAGCGCTGCGCCGCGGGCCACAGCTGGGGACCCGCAATCCGCGATCATTATTTAATTCATTATATCGTTTCTGGATGCGGCGTTTTTTCTGTTAAAGGAAATGAATACAATCTTTCCGTCGGGGACGGCTTCTTGGTCGTACCGTCCTGTGTGGCCTCCTATGCCGCGGATACGGAAGAACCATGGGAATATTGCTGGGTGGGATTCAATGGCAGCGATGCCAAACAGCTGGTGGATCAAACGGGGTTAAACGAAGAAAATCCTGTCTTTCATTATGAACATGATGGCAAGCTAGAGGGCCTGTTAACCGATATTTGCAATGTATCCGGTTCCACCCCTGCTGCCGAAGCCCGCATGCTGGGAGGTCTCTACCTCTTTATGGCGGAACTGATCGACCATTTGGGAAACGCTTCTACGCAGCGGACGACAGGCTATGAGTACGTACAAAAGGCCATCAAATTTATCGACTATAACTATTCGAGAGACATCGACATCGAGGACGTTGCGGAGAGCGCTGGTATCAGCCGTAGCCACTTGTACCGCATTTTCATGCAGCATGTCTCCATGCCGCCGAACGAGTATTTAATGCGCTACCGCATCAACAAAGCGGCTGCGCTTCTCAAGGCGGGGAATCTTTCCGTAGGAGAGGTCGCCTATTCCACTGGTTTTTCCGATCAGCTGTATTTTTCGCGTGTTTTCAAACGGCACATGGGGGTTCCCCCCAGCCGTTATCTGAATCAAAAAAAGAATGAATCTACATCCTAATTGTTTGTACACCGGGATGCCCGACCGACCGGGGATATTCCTGCGCGGACCTGCGTTCCGTTACAAACATTTTTTAGAAAGGAGTTCCTATGAGCGAAGCTGCCGCCCGAGTCCAGGAATGGATCAAACAAATTCAACAATACCGTCCGGTGGATTGGGACCGCCTGCCGGAAATCTATCTGTATATGGATCAGGTCCTGACCTATATGAATAAGCAATTGGAGCCATTGGCACGCACGGAGGATACCAACCTGCTAACCTCCAGCATGATCAATAATTACGTCAAGGACGGCGTCCTTCCTCGCCCGGAACAAAAGAAATATTCACGCGAACATTTGGCCATGCTGACGGTCATCTGCATGCTAAAACCGGTGCTTGCCATCCCCGACATTGATATGCTTCTAAAAGGGCTATTGGAGGACAACAGCAGCGCCAATATGTATGAGCGGTTCTGCTCTGCACAGAGTACCGCGTTGCAGGATGTCTGCAAGCGCGTAGAGTCCGCCTTGCCGGAAGGGGAAGCGGGTCTTTCCCGCCTGGCAATTGAACTTTCCATTGAGGCGGATGCACGCCGCACCACCGTGGAACGAATTCTGAGTGAACTCGATGCGGCAAAAAAGAAAAAAGAAGATGGCAACGCCGAATAAATCCATCCGGCGTCAGCCGCTGTTCATCGATGAAACAGCCGGGACGGTCCTAAATGAAGTGACCCCGAAAAGTTAGACAATATTTTTGAAGAAATTGCTCAAGCAACCG
>ERZ894229.35-NODE-35-length-151908-cov-26.9862_pt1 | contig 151908 bp, 149 predicted proteins | sample MGYA00380295_ERZ894229 | MGnify/ENA primary metagenome ERZ894229 (study PRJEB32331, sample SAMN06328479) | human gut metagenome | biome: human gut microbiome; feature: stool | host: Homo sapiens | collected 2014-09-17 ...
GCACCCCACTTGTTATTCAGTATATCATACTGTCTAACAAATGGGGTGCAGTTCAAAAATGAAGCCCCCGGTTTTTTCTTAGGTACTTCAAATAGGAACAACGCCCGCCTCCGATCCACGTAAAAACTCTAAAATTCCAGCCGATGCTGTGGCGCTTCCTGGATATTTCTGAGGAATGTATCCATACTAGTAGAAACGATTTTCCAGCAGGAAGGCAAGGTGAATGCTGTGTTGACACCAAGTATCAAGCTCGTCCCCAATAGTGATGAGACATATGACCTGATTCTTGAATACAATGGAATCGATGTCGAATTCGCAGAAGAATTGGATGTACAGAAGAGCATTAAATCCCATTCCAAAACCATTACAAAATCCATCTTATCACAGGCCAAAAAGGTAAAAATCAAAAGTGTAAAGGTGTTGGTTTCCGGCGTACTGGTAGCTACAGTAGCTTTTTCCTCTTTTTTATCGGCCCTTGCAACAACGGACCGGTATATCATGGGGTATCTATACCGAGGAAATGACATCCAGCAGATTGAATATGTTAATCAAACTAACAATGCACTGGACACGGTTTCTCCAAGTTACTTCAATATTCGTGAGGACGGAAGCTTAAAGTTAAATTATTTGAGTTCCTATTTCATTAAAAGTATGCACGATCGCGGGATCAAGGTAGTGCCATTTCTGAGCAACCACTGGAACCGTACCGCAGGAATCAACGCCCTACAGAACGTAGAATCGCTTTCCACGCAAATCGCGGATTACATCGAAGAGTACAATCTAGATGGCGTAAATGTGGATATTGAAAATGTCACCCACGAACAACGGGATCAATACACGGAATTTGTCCGGCTTTTGCGGGAAAAAGTCCCTGCCCATAAGGAGATTTCCGTCGCAGTTGCAGCCAATCCTAACAACTGGCAGGTTGGTTGGCATGGGTCCTACGATTATTCTGCACTTGCTGAATATGCTGACCATCTTTTGATTATGGCTTATGACGAACACTATGAAGGCAGTGAGGCAGGACCCGTTGCAAGCATTAACTTTGTGGAAAATTCTATCAAATATGCGCTCAGTAAAACGGCCCCAGACAAAATTGTTGTGGGCGTCCCCTTTTATGGCCGCGTTTGGAGTTTGGATGACAACCGGATTGTCGGCAAAGGAGCCAGCACAAAAACCATCCAGGAGATCATTCAAAATTGCGATGCAACCGTAACCTACGATGAGGCCAGCCAATCAGCTAAAGTAGAATTCACCATTACGGAATCCAGCGGCCAATATACCGTTGGCGGGGATTTTGTGCTACAGCCCGGCCGGTACGTCGCTTGGTTTGAAACCGACCAATCCTATCAGGAAAAGTTAAACCTGATTGAAAAATATAACCTCAAGGGCGCCGGGGCTTGGTCGTTGGGACAGGAAGACATCTCCATTTGGGATCATTATGAAGACTGGGTAAACGGAGATGTGGCAGACGAAGAGCTGGGGGCCGATCCTCCAATAGTGGAGCTACCTGCGCCGCCAACTGGCGATTCTACAGATTCTCCTTCGGAAGAGACGTACTCAAATGCTTGGATCAAAGCAGATCAAATCAACGTGCCAATTTATAAAAATGAAAACTTGAAGGGAAAAATCGTCGCAACGCTCTCCGGTGGTACTGCGGTTACCGTTCTGAAAGAGGCCGGCAATGGGGCTTATCAAGTGCAGCTTTCTGACGATCAAGTTGGTTATATCTCTTCGTCCTATGTCACATTTGAAAAACAAGAACCTACACCAGAACAAATTCCAGATTCTTCCACCCCATCCGTTCCCTCCTCGGAAACGTTTCTCTATGAAGTAAAAGCTGGCGATTCGCTCTGGAAACTTGCGGAACGGTATCTGGGGGACGGGAGCCGGTATCCGGAAATCATGGAACTGAACGGTCTGACCTCTACCACCATCTTTCAAGGGATGCAATTGCAAATCCCAGGAAGTTCCGAAGGAAGCCAACCAGGGGACTCCTATGTAAATTATACGGTAAAGCGAGGGGACTCATTGTGGAAGATCGCACGGGCACAGCTCGGTTCTGGAAGCCGGTATCCCGAAATTATGGAACTGAACGGTCTGACAAGCGCCACGATCTATCCGGGGCAGATCCTAAAATTGCCGAAATAGTCCCCGGCATTCGTGGCGTTTGACCAGTCGAAAAATATCTTATCCTTTAAGAGGCAATCAAAGATTTATGAGAACTGCATATAACCTTCGGGCGTGTACCGAACGAACAACGGGGCTTCAGTTTGAAGCCCCGTTGTTTATATGAACCCAATCCCGTGTAAACAGGTGGAAAATGGCAGAGGCCGTTGATCCAGCCATCTCTTTTTGGGACCGTGCCGTTTATGTAGACCTCCACCGCTTTCTTTAATTCTTACGGCGCCAGCTGCTTCCGCTTGCCGTGCTGGGCCACAGTTACCCTGGGGCAAACCAATCGCTACTTTAGTTTGGTCCCGCGGCCCATCATATGGCGCATTTTTTATGAAAAAGCCTCCTTTTCTTTTAGAAGAAAAAGTTTTTAATAACTCAAAAACAATTCGTAATCAATTCCCAAACATAGTGCTTTTATTATAAAGACATCAAGTGCGGGAGCACAAAATAAAGATTCGTGGAGGCTGTTTGAAATGAAGAAAAAAGATTTTATTACCCTGATCATGAGTACGGTAGGCGGTATCCTATTTGCTCTGGGAATGTGTATGGCGCTATTACCCGAATGGGGCGCAATGGTACCGGGCGTTGTCATCGGCATCATCGGCGCTGTAATCCTGCTGGTCATGATTCTTGTCCGCCGGAAGATGGATGGCAAACCCGCCATTGTTTTCAATGGGAAGGCTATTGGCACCACCCTGTTGGGTGTGTTCGGGGCCATTGTCCTTGGCGTGGGCATGTGCATGACCATGGTTTGGAGCATGATGATTCCCGGTATCATCGTTGGTATAATCGGCATCGTAGCACTGCTCTGCCTCATTCCCGTGGTCAAGGGCTTGAAATAAGGAGGAAGTCTTATGACAAGATGGATTTTTTCGATCACAGCTGGCGTCACAGCATTGGCAGGACTAGCAATCGCAGGGAAGTATTTTGTTCGCAAACATAACAAATAATTCTATTAAGGAGGCATTCATTATGGCAAAATCCAAGCTGGTTCAGGCTAACGAAAAAATTGCCGAAGGCGTAGTCGGCGGATACAAAAAAATTGAAAACGGCGTTGTGGGCGGTTTTATGAAGATGGAAGAGGGAGTCGTAAACGGATTCAATAAGATCACGGATAAATTTGTCGATGAGTTCCTTACAAAAGACGGAGAGTCCGTGGAAGATGCCAAAAAGCGCCTTGCCCAGGAACAGGAAGCCAGGGAACACTCTCCAAAAGTGAAGAAGCAATCCACTCCATCCAGAAATATGGAAGATGCAATCCGTGACCGTCTTGAAAACGGCTTTAAAACCTGGAATGGCGGCTATGGCGGGTGGCTGCAATGGTGCGACACCCTGTACGAGCCAGACGCCCATTACAATGTATATGGCCACCGCATGCCCCTGCAGCAATACAAGGACATGATGGGGCAACTTTTCCAGCACTACACCATGGAGCTTGGGGCCTTCGATAATATGATTATCCGCGATGACTGGGCGGCTATCCGCTATACGGTCAAAGTCAAGAATTTGGACTCCGGAGAAGAAATCCTACAGAACACCATGGAGTTTGTCCATTTTAAAGACAATCCAGACCCCATCGGCGTCCGCGTGGTAGAAGGATGGGCGCTCTCTGACAGCCCCCTGTCTGCCCATCATTAAAACAGGACGCCCCAAACTCCGGGCCTGAGCGCACCCTGCGTTCAGGCCTTAATTTTTTGTATTTTTATAAAAAGCCCAAAACGCAAACAAAACTTTAACATCTCTATGTTATCATAAAAAACATGGGGAGGTCTGATGGATGTTTAAACTATTGGTTGTGGAAGACGACCGGGAATTGAATAAGGCTGTCTGTTCTTATTTGAATCAAAATGGCTATAAAGCGGAGGGTTGCTTGAGCGCCAACGAAGCTTATGACGCCATGTATGGAGGTACTTTATTTGATCTGATTATCTCGGACATCATGATGCCGGAAGTAGACGGGTTTGAATTTGCCAAAACCGTACGGGAGATTGACCAGGAAATCCCGATCTTATTTATGACAGCAAGGGATGACTTTGCATCCAAGCAGCGGGGCTTCAAGGCGGGGATCGACGACTATATGGTCAAACCCATCGATCTAGACGAGCTGCTCCTACGGATAGAAGCCCTTTTACGCCGGGCTAAAATCGCTACCAGCAAAAAGTTAATTGTGGGCAACCTTACCTTAGATGCGGAGGAGCATACCGCCTATCTGAACGACGAAGAGGTTCCATTGACAGTCCGGGAATTCAACCTTATTTATAAGCTGTTATCCTACCCCAAAAAGACTTTTACGCGCTCCCAGCTTATGGACGAATTTTGGGATCGTTCTTCTTCCTCCGGTCCCCGTACAGTGGATGTGTATATGACTAAGCTGCGGGATAAATTTTCTGCCTGCAACGACTTTGAGATTGTGACAGTCCACGGGCTGGGATATAAGGCGGTATTAAAATGAACGAAAAAGGAAAGCAAAACAGGAACGTCCGCTGGCTATTTGCTATCCGGCGTTATATCACGTTCTTCCTCTTGATGGCTTTTGTCATCAGCTGCTGCATGACCCTGTTCCTGAATATGATGACAAGATCAACTGGTCTATCCTTTACAAAGGAACATATTGAACAGGCTGCCAAAGTAACATTTCTAAATGTGATTGGGTTGAGCCTGCTCTGCACGGTGATCGACGGCATCCGGCGAAAATTCATGGTAGACCAACCGGTACAGAAAATTGTGAAAGCAGCTGAACAGATTATGAAAGGGGACTTTTCTGTACGAATTCCACCCTTTCACACGTTTGGCTATACAAATGGTTTTGACGTTGTTGCAGATTACTTAAATCAAATGGCAAAGGAATTGTCTGGAACAGAAACCTTGCGAACCGATTTTATCGCCAACGTATCCCATGAGCTGAAGACCCCCTTAGCTGTCATACAGAACTATGGTACCATGCTCCAACAGCCAAATCTGACGGAAGAAAAGCGGATGGAATACGCCAGGGCCATCACCGATGCATCCCGCCGCCTTGCCAACCTGATTACGAATATTCTGAAACTGAACAAGTTAGAAAACCAACAGATTTATCCATCCGTAAAGACGTATGATCTAGGGGAACAACTTTGTGAATGCCTGCTTTCTTTTGAGGGCGCGTGGGAAGCAAAGGATTTAGAAATCCATGCGGATGTAGAAGAAGACATTCTGGTGGACAATGACGCTGAGTTGCTTGCCCTGGTTTGGAATAACCTATTTTCCAATGCGATTAAATTTACAGAACCTCATGGCAAGGTATCCCTTTCTTTGAAAGCCGAAGATGGCTATGCGGTTGTCCAGGTATCAGACACCGGCTGTGGTATTCCCCCGGAAATTGGAAAACATATCTTCGAGAAATTCTATCAGGGGGACACTTCCCATGCAACCCAAGGAAACGGCTTGGGGCTTGCATTGGTAAAGCGCGTCATAGAGATCATCGGCGGGGATATTTCCGTCAGCAGCGAGGTAGGAAAAGGCAGTATATTCACAGTGAAGCTGAAAAAGAAACAGGAACCTTCTAATCGGGTCCTTTCATAGGTTCCTCCCATAATAAAAATACATTACCGCTCCTTTTTAACGGATAGGAGCGTATCATTCTGCAAATTGAAAGGACGGTTTGACATGGAAAATCAAAGAGATACTTTTCACTATACCTACTCGGCAAAACAACAGGAGGAAATCCAGAATATCCGAAAAAAATATCTTCCTCCGGAACAAGGGGAGGACAAAATGGCACAGCTTCGCCGGCTAGACCAAAGTGCCACAAAAAAAGGCACAGTGCTCTCCATCATCCTTGGTATCGTAGGCTGCCTGTTTCTGGGATTAGGGATGTGTTGTAGCATGGTCTGGATGGATATCTTATTTTTCCCAGGCATCCTGATCGGAATTCTAGGAATTGCGGCTATTGCGTTTGCCTATCCGCTGTATATCCATGTTACCAAAAAAGAGCGGGAAAAGCTTGCCCCGCAGGTTCTTAAGCTGGTAGAAGAGCTTTCAACTCTGGAATCCTAAAAACAGGCTGGATGAGAGATGTTCCCTCCGTCCAGCCTCTTTTCATATGGGCACTTTCCCGGCCCCAGCACCGCTTCCATCCTCAAAAGGATACGGACAATCGCTTTTGAACCACTCTCTGGAGACTCAGTGGCCAGACAACACATACAGGAAATAGACCGTTATAAGTTGTTCCCCGACATGCCTTTCTAAAAAGCGTCCCATATTTCACAAAGAATTTATAAATACAGCGGGGAATTGTATTATAATCTTTATATACATGAAATTCGCACGTGAGGAGTGAAATCCATGGAAAAGAAGGATGTATCCACTTTTCATCCCGAGGATTTGGACCACCTGCTACAGGATGCAATGGGCGGTGTACTATCCACCGATTTGGTACCATGGGCGGATGCAACCGTCAGCCAAATGATGGCCCAAACCAAAATGCTTATGGGTACCGTTGTGGAATACAAAGAGTTGATGATGATGTATGCCTGTGCCATCAAGGAGGTACGGACAAAATTCGATGTTCTAAACACAGAATTTAAAATCCGTTACCAACGCAACCCCATCAGCTCCATCAGCACCCGCTTGAAGAGGACCGCCAGTATTACGGACAAGTTGGAGCGGCAAAATTTCCCGTTTTCTTTAGAGAGCATCGAAAAGAATGTAAACGATGTCGCTGGTATTCGGGTGATCTGTTCGTATATCGATGATATTTATACCATTGCAGAGGCATTTTTACGCCAGGATGATGTAACGCTCATTGCCCAAAAGGATTATATTGCCCATCCAAAACCCAACGGTTACCGCAGCTTACATCTTATTATTAGCATCCCCGTCTTTTTTGCAGATCGAAAGAAAGACATGAAAGTAGAGGTCCAGATCCGGACCATTGCTATGGATTTTTGGGCCAGCCTAGAACATCAGCTGAAATACAAACAAGAAATCCCGAACCAACCAGAAATCATATCTCAGCTCAAGGAGTGCGCTGAAATAATCAATGCTACAGATGAAAAAATGTTGGATATCCGGCATCAGATTGAAGAGATAGCAGACGCACCGACCGAAGAAGATATCCTATTGGAAAAACTCAGCAAGCTCGACTTAGCTGTTGATGTATAAGCTGTCACTCTATAGCGGGCAAAGTGGTCAATGAACATCTTTCTTTGCGATATGCTGTTTTTGGAACAAGGCAAAATAGGCACAGAGAACGGCAAAGCGTGGGTGGAATCCCTAACTTCATAAAATTTATTCACAACTGACAAAACAGGCACCCCAGTTAGAAGGCTGGGGCGCCTGTTCCTTTTTGTTAGGCAAAAAACAGCATTTCCCCCAGGCTATCACACAAAATAGCGGTCTGCTTAAAACACAGGGAAACAACGAATCGTTCAACAGGATGGGACTTGTGCTCTTCTAACATAGCGCCAGAGGCGTCCAGCCCGGTTTGTCGGTATAGTCGGGTGGTTGATTGCCTCTCTTTCCAGTGGACGTAGGGCGCTTGCACCGGTTGCGCAAGGGCAACCAGGAGCTGTTTGCTCCAGTCCGTCACTCCTTTCTGAATCTCTGCCAGAGACGCCTTTTCTTTATTGTCAATCTATTCCCCATTTGGTGTGATCTTGTGAAAGGTATATCCATTTTCCTCTGCCACTGCTTAGTAACGGTTTTCCAGTTGTGTGCGTAACACCGAGTTAGGGTACCCGCACAGATGTCAAGTCCTATGATATCTTCCCTTCCGTCTTCTTTATCCATTAATCCTCATCCCCGGCCTTAAAGTTATAAATAGGCCGGATGATTTTCGTCACCTCCGCTGTGGGGCCGATGTTTCCCAAAATATCCTCCATTCCCTTATAGGCCATAGGGCATTCATCTAAAGTGGCTTTACTCACCGAGGTGGTATAGATCTCTGCCATCTGTTTTTTGAATGCAGACACGGTAAAAGACTGCTTGGCCATCGCCCGGCTCATGAGCCGTCCTGCACCGTGGGGGGCCGAGCAGTTCCAGTCCTCGTTCCCCTTTCCCACGCAAAGGAGGCTCCCGTCCCGCATGTTGATAGGGATTAGCAGCTGTTCGCCCGCTTTGGCGGAAACAGCCCCTTTCCGCAGAATCATGTTCTCGGTGTCGATGTAATTGTGGATGGTGGTGAATTGTTCCTCCACATGGAGCTTCATGCCTTTTACAATCTCGTCCACCATAGCCTGTCGGTTGAGCATGGCGAACTGTTGGACGATCTTCATGTCATGGATATACTGGTCAAAGAGTTCTCCCGATACATACGCCAGTGCTTTGGGGATATTGGTCTGTTTAAGATTTTTTCGCTTCTTCAGCTCTTTTTGGATCTCTTTTCCCCGGCCTTCCGCCTTCATCTGCGCGATGAGAGCCTCGATGGAGGCGTCGTCGGTGCGGTTGAGGATCTTGTAGCCCGCTTCCTGATAGTAACTAGCCACCTCCACCCCCAAGTGGCGGCTACCAGAATGAACCACCAGATAGAGGTTCCCTGCATCATCCTTATCCACCTCAATAAAATGGTTGCCGCCCCCTAAAGTACCGATGCTTTTTTCTGCCCGAAGGCGGTCCACATGCTGGATACAGTATAACTCACCCAAATCGATCTGGCTAAGGTAGCGGTGCGCCTTGTCTCGGATGGAGAAGCCGGAGGGGATTTTCTCATAGATCAACTTGTCCAGCTTTTGTAGCTCGATGTGATCCTCCCGAATCCGGGTGGTCTCCATACCGCATCCGATGTCCACTCCCACCAGATTTGGAACGACCTTGTCGGCAATAGTCATCGTGGTGCCAATCGTACAGCCTGCCCCTGCGTGAATATCTGGCATCAGACGGATACGGCTGCCCGCTGTGAATTCCTGGTTGCACAACTCTTGCACTTGAGCGATAGAGGTGCTGTCCACTATATCTGTAAAAATTTTTGCCTCGTTGTATTTCCCTTTAATTTGAATCATAATTTCCTCTCTATTGTTTTCCTCTGGGTCAATAACTCATCATATTCTCATACAGCAATTTATATCACTCTGCATTTATTTCAAATGGAAGAGAACAGCCGCCAAACTTCTCCCTACCATCTTCGTGGGCCGCTCCCCTGCCTAGATCCAGGGGCGAAAGGGCCTTTTCCTGAAAAGCTGTCCACAGTTCTGCCGCTATCTTCCCGCCCAACAGGATATGGCCAAAAGCATTCCTTCTCCGGGGCATGTCAAGGCGCGCGTCTAGCGCTCCATTCTTCCTCACAATCGTACGCGATCGTCTAGACTTCGCCGGAACGCCATCCAGCAACTTTTTGCCTAGGGAATCCATCAAATAAACCAGCGCCTTTGTGGCACAGTAATCGCTGCCACCGGACGATGGCCATTTTCTCCTCTACGCTGATCCTCATATGTCCAGATAGATGGATAGGAAATCCAAACTCTCGCCTCTTTTCCATTACGCCTTGTTCACCAGGTTCCGTCCCTTGCAGCCTTTTTTGAACAATAAAAGAAAGGTGGGCACCTGCCTCCACCAGGAAACCGTGGCGCCGGTTATTGTACAATGGAATGATCCGCCTACTGGGATACTGGACTATCCCCGTCTTTCGCGATATCTACATCCTTAACATGATTTTAAGATCTTTCCCCGGACGCATATTCGCCCATGCAAACATCCAGCACCTCACGGGGCAACTAGACCAAGGCGTTTTCGTACGGGCATTTCCATTGAATGTCTCGGCCCATCCGTCCGTTTATTACACCATCTCCCGTTTTGCCCTGTCCTGGATGGGGTTGTTATTCTCCAGAATATAGGAGGCCAAATTGTAGGCGTGATTTATCACCCTGTTGCGAGCCATATCATCATAGCGATGCGGAAAATCTGGCGAAAAAAGGGCGTGCATTCCAACGGTTGCATCCCATTGCCATAAGCTATGCACAGGGTGTTCACCTCTCTAATCTTCTCAGATATGGAACTGGAACCGTTTTCGTCATCCACACGCCATTGGCAGACAAGTAAAAGATATACCCATCCCGGTGCATTTTTCCGGCCTCCACCTGGTAGATGACCGGCTCCCCATGCCGGCGGCCCACCGCTTCCGCTGTTTCCGCATTGCTGGAGAGATGCACATACAAGCGGCTCTTTGGGCGCAGCCCCTGTGCCTCGATGGAAGCAGCAAACCGTTCAGCAGTCCCGTGGAACAGTGTTTCCGGCGGTTCGGCTGTGGGAAGCTCCACATCCACCGGGATAGAATGGCCCTGATTCGCACGGATCATTGTCCTGTCTGCATTAAAGGAATACCGCTGCTTTCCATCCGTCCTCACGATTTCCTCTAGAACGCCCCGGTCAATGGCGTACTTCCTGCCGATGCCCGCTAGAAGTGCGTCTACATTTGCCCAGCCGTGTGCATCCAATTCAATCCCGATGGCCTCCGGTTTATGCCGTAAAATTAAACTCATATATTTGCTGATCCTAGTGAGATCCAATACAGGTTTTTTCATGGTTAATCCTCCAAGTTTATCTATGAGATCCTACACGCTTCTTCTGCACAGCCCTTCCAGTTTCAACGCCTGCGCTTCACAAGTTCCACTTTGGTCCGCGGGCGGACTTTTCCGGATCTTGGCCCAACCGCTGCGCCAATAATAGCTCTGGGTCACCAGGTCGCATTCACCGAACATGCTACCCTGAACCATCAGCCAGCCCAGCAGCTGTGCGCGATCCTCTTCCTGACCAGTGAGTTCCTTCGCCGCAAATTTCCGCATTATCTCTTCCTAGGTCTCGCAGTCGGCAACCGTTCTTTGGCCACATTCTGGGCACGGGTCCTGGTGCTCTTATTCTCAATATCTACGGCCTCCATCTCTCGTCCTATCCATTTTCCATAGAAGAGGCTCACCGTCTGGTTTAGCATTCGTCCCCTAGAACCTTATCGTCTATAAGGGTACCTTCCATGCCGTCTATCACTGTAGCCTTCTAAATGTTGTATGCAGCGACCTTCTTTATCAACGTTCCAACCGATTGGGAATAAACCGACCGGTTCACATATAGTTTTCCATCACTGTCGGGATTTCTCTCTAACGTCAGCAGGGGGTTCCAGAACCTTATCATCTCCCTGCATAGCCAATGACTGGCCCCGCTTGGATCATTCGTATCCAACCGGTTCTCCACGAACCTGTCTCCAACATCTCCCGGAGCTCAGGGAAATATCATTCTGTGACATGGCGTTACCTCCGGACAAAAAAGCACCCTGCGCCTGTCTGTCTTTATGACGGAGAGACGCAGGGCTAGAAAAAGGCCGCAAAAAAGTAGCACACCCTTACGGCTGTGGTCTCGCAATTCTGTAGTCCTTGCCTATCGTAGCTCAGGCACTTGCTAGAGCCATATTTATGCAGGTTGGTCATACAAACCTCATTGTTATTAGCCGGTATGGAATAGACAGGGCTGGATTGAGTTTTATTATAGCATAAATGAGTAGATAAGGGAAATAGCCCTTCTGATTTTCTAAGAACCATATGTCCCAATCTATATCCTGAAGCTGTAGCAAACTGCAACAAATTAAGGCCGTCATCCTCAAAAGCGAAAAAAGAGGCCAACAACGATTTTGATCGCCTTGTTAATGAGTCAATCTTTTTTTCTGCATCACTTGAAGTTGCCTTTATCTGTATTTGCAAGGAATCAATATCTATTGCCATAGTGCCACCACCTTTGGCACTTGGCACTTGGCACTTGGCACTAAAATGAAAAAATCCCCGACATCTCATATTGAGACATCGGGGATTTTGAATTTTATCCTTCTAAGTCTAAAAAATCAGCATCTAACTTTGGGACAATTTTTTCATTACCGAAAATGGTGTTATAGCGAGTAAGCCCTCCAAATTCTCCGTATACTTTCACTGTATCATGTTCAAGAATTCTCGGCTCATCTTTCTCTCTATTGTATTTAATATATACAATACCATTTTCTTCTCCTGTATCAAGAAGAAACTCTATATCGCTCCCATCGTCAGATATTAACTGAAATACATCTCCCCTCATAGAAAAACTCTGATACTGATAATCATTTGGAGCTCTTAGCAATTCTTCACAGCTAATGACACTCAGAGAATTTTTATATTGGTTTTCTATCTGCAAAACATCGACCTGTTCCCCAGTGTTTTCAGCTTCAACAACATCAGTACTCCAGAAGTTTCCTGAATCATCAACTTCTACAAGGAACTTAAAAACATCTCCATCTTCTGCGTCATTAAGCGGCTTTAACTCTTCTTTTTCGTCTGTATTAAAGACAATCCAGTTTCTATCATAAGTATATTGACCATTATCCGAAATCCAAGCATCAAAGCTAACATCACCAAAATACGGGTCACACTCTACATGAGACACAACACATTCGATATACTTCGTCTCTTTTTCATTTATGGCAGAAGTGCTTTCCTCGTAAGGGCTATGATTCTCTTGTTCAAGTTCCTTTTGGGAGATTGTTTCTTGTTTGCTCTGCTCGATAGTCCTTATTTCTCTATCTCGCGCTTCTGACATTCCTTTTTGAAACTCCCAACAAGCAAAGAATACAACTATTATAAGTGCGAGTATTCCAACTAATTTGGCTACCTTAAATTTCTTCACTGCGATTACCCCCTCATCCAAATATTACCACAGATTAAATTAGAGTGCAATCTCAGCATTCAAAATCTTCGCTATCCCAATATAAGATGCCTGGTTTCAACACTGCGAAACAAAGAAAAACCGCATGAACACTAGATTTCTAGCATTCATGCGGCAATCATAAATGGCGGAGAAGGAGGGATTTGAACCCTCGCGCCGGTTACCCGACCTACTCCCTTAGCAGGGGAGCCCCTTCACCACTTGGGTACTTCTCCATGTTGGTGAATTTCAAAAAATATGTGACTTGAGAGAAATGTGGCGGAGAGGAAGAGATTCGAACTCTTGGCCCCTTGCGAGGTCACTGGTTTTCAAGACCAGCTCCTTAAACCACTCGGACACCTCTCCGAGTCTCGTTTGCAACGAAAATTATTATACTGTATTTCAACCGCTTTGTCAATCATTTTCCGCAATTATTTTTAATTTTTTTGTAAAATAGCGATAGTTCTTCTGTATTGCATGACATAGAAACAATTAAAAATAAACAAAAAATCCCTGCAACCAACCTGGTGCAGGGATAAAATTTTTGGAGGCGTCACCCAGATTTGAACTGGGGAATCAGGGTTTTGCAGACCCATGCCTTACCACTTGGCTATGACGCCAAAAAGTTGGAGCGAACGACGAGGCTCGAACTCGCTACCTCCACCTTGGCAAGGTGGCGCTCTACCAGATGAGCTACGTTCGCATAAATGGTGCCTCCGGACGGAATCGAACCATCGACACGGGGATTTTCAGTCCCCTGCTCTACCAACTGAGCTACAGAGGCAAATATGGCGACTCGGAACGGGATCGAACCGTCGACCTCTAGCGTGACAGGCTAGCGTTCTAACCAGCTGAACTACCGAGCCGGATATTGGTGGGGACAATAGGACTCGAACCTATGACCCCCTGCTTGTAAGGCAGGTGCTCTAACCAGCTGAGCTATACCCCCTTCTCGTTCGCTGCTGTTCATCAGCGACGTGTTATATAATACTATAAGAGCTTGCAAAAGTCAATACCTTTTTTCAAATTTTTCCTAGTTTTTTTTGGGATGCCGCCATGCCGCTATAAGCCTCCGCAAGGCGGCTATTTTCCCATAAAACGCAATTACAGAATCCCTTATTTCTTCGCCACACTGTCCGCAAGTTTATCCAATTCCTCTTGAGAAAAGCGATAGGCGCGGTTGCAGTATTGGCACTTGGCCTCCATAAATCCGTCTTCCAAGGCCAAGGTGCGGATCTCCTCTGGGCGGAGCGTCGCCAGCGCGTTCTCCACGCGTTCCTTGCTGCAATTACAGGCATAGGCCACGGGAGATTCGTCAAGGATCTCCATCTCAAAGCCCTGGAGGACCGCCCTGCACATGTCTTCGATGGTCATCCCCTTCGCGAGCATGGTGGTCACCGGTTCCAACACCGCCACATTCTGCTCCAATTGGGTGATATCCGCATCCGTCGCACCCGGGAGCACCTGCACCAGCATACCGCCCGCCAGCAATAGCTTGTGATCGGCCTTGTCCACCAGCACCCCCAGAGCACACACAGTCGGGATCTGTTCGCTGGTCGCATAGTAGTTCGTAATATCCTCCGCAATCTCGCCGGAGACGATCTCCACCTGGCCGATATAAGGCTGCCCGGAACCAAAATCGCGCAGCACGCCCAGCAGTCCATCCTGCCCCACAGCAGCGCCCACATCCAGCTTTCCATTCGGCTTGAGTGGAAGGTCCACCTCAGGATGCTCCACCCATCCACGGCAATTTCCGTGGCTATCCGCAATTGCCACAACCGACCCCAGCGGGCCGCCACCATTGATCTTTAAGGTCAGGGAGGCGTCCTCCTTTTTGAGCATCGCCCCCATGATGGACGCGCCCGTCAACAGGCGGCCAAGTGCGGCAGTCGCCACAGGGCTGGTGTTATGCACCTGCTGTGCCGTTGCAACTAAAACGGTGGAGTCCACCGCCGAGGCCATAATTGCCCCATTCGATGTGATACATCTGATCAGTCTATCCATACAATCGAAACCATCCTATTTCTTTTTGCGCGCAGCAAACACCACACGCTCTTCCTGTTCGCCCGGCTCTTCCAAGCTGAGATCCGCAAAGCGGTACACCACGTCAAACCCCGCTTGATTCAGCATGTGAAGAAGCTGTTCCTGCGGATAGGCGCGCTCATAGAAGTGTTCCCCACTTCTATGGTACAGGTTCCCCTCCCGGCCGAAGAAATCCAGCTGGATGCCAACGCGGTCGTTCTTCTCCTCATAATGGTTTTGCCAAATACAGTAGACCTCGTCGGTATCATACAAAAAGATGTTATCGGCCAATACATGACGATGCTTATACACCGTATTGACGTCGAAGAGAAACCAGCCGCCGGGATTCATAAACAGGGACACACGGTCAAAGGCGGTCTGTACATCCTTTTCCAGCGTCAAATGGTTGATGCTGTCCAAGGCGCAGATCACCGTATCCACTGTGCCGTAAAGATCGAGCTTTTGCATTTTTTGACATAGAAACAACAGGTCCAGGCCGCTCTCCGCCGCCTTTTGGCGTGCAACCGAAAGCATATCCGCAGACCCGTCGATTCCATAAATGTCCATTCCCCGCTTTGCCAATTCCACCGTCAAGCTACCGGTCCCGCAAGCGAGGTCGAGCGTCAAACCGGGCGCATGGCCCAGATGCGCAAGCAATGTACAGAGATAATCTGCCCGCCGCGCATACTCCACATTATGTGTCAAACTGTCGTAGTACTGTGCAAAGGAAGCGTAACTCATTTGTCCTCTTCCTTATGTTCCCCATTTTTTGCGTCCAAACGTCCAAAGACTAAGGCATAGCCGTCGCAACCGTAGTTGAGGGAGCGGTTGACGCGGCTGATGGTCGCTGTCGAGGCGCCCGTCTCCGCCACTATATCGCTGTAGACGCGCTTGGTGCTCAACATATGAGCCACCAACAGGCGCTGGGACATTGCCTTGATCTCCGGCACTGTGCAAAGGTCCTCAAAAAAATTGTAGCATTCATCCACTGTTTTCAAGGAAAGAATCGCCTGAAACAGGAAATCAACACTCTCATCTTTGATCTTGGAGTTCAAAAAGATCACTTCCCTATTATATTTATAGCAATCCCACGGACAAGGGACCCCATCGAAAATAAGCCGCTCCCGTTTTCACAAAAGCGATGTAAATTCCGATTTATGAAACTACTATAGTAAGATAAAATTTTAGCACATAAAAGTAAAAAAGTAAAGGGGCAAACGACATATTTCCTAGAGAAGCAATTAAAATAATCTATTTTTTAGGAATCCTGCACAGAACCCATGCAGACCAATTCGATTTGTCTGCGTATCTCCTCAACACCCTCCCCGTTTACCGCGGAAAAGGGGATGAGGAGCGTGTCCGGCAACTCTTCAAACAGCGTGCAATAGGCGTCAAGCTGCTGTGTACGCTGCGTCTTGTTGAGCTTGTCACTTTTTGTTGCAGCGATCAAAAACGGCAAGCCTGCCTGCACCAAAAAGTCGATCATATGCAGGTCGTCCTGGGTGGGCATGTGGCGAAAATCCACGATCTGCACCACCAGCCGGATATTCCGGCCCGCATTTAAGTATCCTTCCACCAGCTCCGCCCAACGCAGCTTTTCCGAGGCGGAAACCTTCGCATACCCGTAACCCGGCAGATCCACCAGGCGGCACTCTGGAAGGCGGTAAAAATTGACCGTCCCTGTCTTCCCCGGCTTCGCGCTGACACGTGCCAGCGATTTGCGGTTCAGCAATTTATTGATCAACGAGCTTTTCCCCACATTGGAGCGGCCGGAGAACACAATCTCCGGCACGCTGGAGGGGGGAAGCTGTTCCACGCGGCCCGATGCGGACTCAAACGCGGCATTTTGGAAATTCATTGGGATTTCCCCTTTCTACTGGTCTGTTTCCCAGGGTGCCCCCGCTCATTGTGGGAGCTGCGGCGCTGTCGCCGCCGCTTGGCCCGCCGCAGTGGGCAGGATGCCGGAGGGCGTGTGTGCAGATTCCGGCTTCGGCTCCGGCATACGCACCAGCGCGGCTTCCAAAACCTGGTCCACCTTCTGCACCGGCAGGAAATGCACGCTATTTTTGACTACATCGTCCACCTCTGCAAGGTCCGGCACGTTGTCCGACGGAATGATGACCGTCTTAATGCCCGCACGGTACGCCGCCATGGTCTTCTCTTTGAGGCCACCGATCGGCAGTACGCGGCCCAATAGGGTAATCTCCCCTGTCATCGCCACATCGTGGCGGATCGGAATATTGCATAGCGCCGAAGTGATCGCGGTCGCCATCGCGGTGCCTGCGGAAGGTCCATCCTTCGGGATCGCTCCCTCCGGCGCATGAATATGAATATCATACTTTGCGTGGAAATTGTGGTCGATTCCCAGCATGGAGGCACGCGTACGGATGCAACTGATGGCCGTACGCGCAGATTCTTTCATGACATCGCCGAGGGAACCCGTCAATTCGATTTTCCCAGTGCCCTCCATCACCGCCACTTCGATCGGCAAAAGCTCGCCGCCAACGCTTGTCCAGGCCAATCCGTTGACAAGGCCCACTTCATCCGTCTTGTGTAAATCGTCGTTCTTAAACTTCGCAGGTCCCAGAAGGCCCTCCAAATCCTTCGCAGCGATGGTTATTTTCGCCTCGCCGTCCTCCACCAGCTTGACCGCACATTTGCGGCACAGCGCGGCGACCTGCCTTTCCAGATTGCGCACGCCTGCTTCGCGGGTATAACCGTCGATCAGCGCATGTACAGCGGCTGGATGAATGCGAACCTGCTTAGAGGAAATGCCGTGCTTTTTAAACTGCTTGGGAATCAAGTGCTTAGTCGCGATCTGGAATTTCTCCTCATGGGTATAGCTTCCCAATGTGATCACGTCCATACGGTCCGCCAGCGGTTCTGGGATTGCGCTATAATCGTTTGCCGTTGTGATAAACATGACATCGCTCAAATCAAACGGCATATCGATATAATGATCGTAAAAGGTGGCGTTTTGCTCGGAATCCAGAACCTCCAAAAGCGCGGAGGCCGGGTCACCGCGGAAATCGTGGCTGAGCTTGTCAATCTCGTCCAGCAAAAGCAGCGGGTTCTTTGTCCCCGCCTGCTTGATGGCCGAAATGATACGTCCCGGCATGGCGCCCACATACGTCTTACGGTGGCCCACGATGTCGGATTCATCCCGCACGCCACCGAGGGAGACGCGCACATATTTGCGCCCGATGGCCTCTGCGATGGAACGCGCAATGGAGGTCTTGCCAACACCCGGAGGCCCAACCAGACAGATGATCTGCCCCTTGATGTCCGGCGATAGCTTTTTAACCGCCAAGACCTCCAGGATGCGCTCTTTGACCTTCTTCAAACCATAATGGTCGCGATCGAGAATTTTGCGCGCCTTTTCTAAGTCAATGTGCTCCTTGCTGGTGGTGTTCCAAGGCAGTTCCAGGCAATTCTCCAAATAGCCCACGATCACCCCCGCCTCATGCGAGCCATACGGCAGTTTTGCCAAGCGGTCGCACTCCTTCAGGAGCTTTTTCTCCTGCAATTCCGGAAGCTGGAGCTTTGCGATGCGGTCGCGGAATTCGTCAGCCTCCTCCTGCGGATTGTCGTCCTCTCCCAACTCATAGGAAATCGCCTTCATCTGCTCGCGCAGGAAATATTCCCGCTGATTCTGATCGATCTGCTCCTTGGCCTTCTCGCTGATCTGGCTTTCGATCTCAAGGACCTGCACTTCCCGCTGCAAGATCTCCACGAGCTTGTTTAAGCGTTTGACCGGGGAGAGCTCCTCCAAAATGCGCTGTTTCTGTTCATAATCGAACATGATATTGGCAGCGATAAAGTCCGCAAGCTCCCCACAATCCTTCTTTTGCACCACACCGACGACAATATCCGGCGGGACGCGGCTGTAGTTTTGCAGGTACTGCTCAAAAAGGGTCTGTGTAAAGCGGATTAACGCCTCACTGCGCTGGGTCCGGCGGTAAGCACGGGTCCGAACCGGCAGGACCTCTCCCAGCAGGAACGGTTCGCTCTCCTGAAGGCTCTCCAATTCCGCCCGGTATAGGCCCTCCACAAACACCCGCACGCCGTCCTCCGGATGGCGCACCACCTGTTTGATCTTCGCCACCACACCGATGCGGTACAAGTCCTGGAACTTCGGCTCATTTTCGCCCAGATCCTTCTGCGCCACGAGAAAAATCAATTGATTCTCGTCCATGGCCTTGGATAGCGCCAGAATCGACTTCTTTCTGCCTACGTCGAATTGCAGCATCATCCCTGGGAAGACCACCAGTCCACGCAGGGCCAACACGGGCAGTACCATATTCTCATCTCGCCTATTGGCCAATTCAATCGTACTCATGTGAATCCCTCCAAGTGCCCAAAGACATCCGGAAAAGCATCCGGGGATCCTTTGGCTCTTCTGCGGCGCCCTCCTTTTGCTTCAAAAATCCTGAAATCCAAGTGGGGACGCTCCTAGTAGAAATGGCTGCCGCAAGGCGGAGGGCTTTTCAGCCGCCCCGCTGCAACAGCCATCGTTCTTCAAATCGATTGCGCCCCGCCGTTCGCGGATACGCATCACGCGGTATCTTTTCTCCCGCGTTTTCTCGACGTTGTAATCTTGATCTTAACAGGCTTGCGATCCGGATTATAGGTGAGCAAAGGCGGTTCGCCCTTCTCCACCGTTTCCGGCGTAATGGTTACCTGTTCCACCGTGTAGTCTGTGGGTACCTCGTACATCAGCGGCGTCAAGATCTCTTCCATAATGCTCCGCAGACCGCGTGCGCCGGTCTTGCGCTCTATGGTCTTGCGTGCAACTGCCCGCAGTGCTTCCGGCTGGAATACCAATTCCACCTTGTCGAGCTGGAACAGCTTCTTATACTGGTTCAGCAGGCTATTCCGCGGTTCTGTGAGGATGCGCACCAACGAATCCTCATCCAGCCCATTCAGCGCGGCGATGACCGGCAAACGGCCCACCAGCTCCGGGATCAAACCAAATTTGACCAGATCGTGCGGAATGACATCCTGCATCCAAGCTGTGGTATCCAAATCCTTCTTGCTGCGGACATCCGCACCAAATCCCATCGAAGAGGAAGCCGTGCGCTTTTCCACGACCTTCTCCAATCCGTCAAAGGCTCCGCCGCAGATAAACAGGATGTTGGAAGTATCGATCTGCAAAAACTCCTGCTGGGGATGTTTGCGCCCGCCCTGCGGAGGCACGTTCGAGATCGTTCCCTCCAAAATCTTCAGCAAAGCCTGCTGCACACCCTCGCCGCTCACGTCGCGGGTGATCGACGGGTTCTCCGACTTGCGGGCAATCTTATCGATCTCGTCGATATAGATGATCCCGCGCTCGGCACGCTCAATATCGTAGTCTGCCGCCTGAATTAAACGCAGCAGAATATTTTCCACGTCCTCGCCCACGTAACCGGCCTCTGTCAGTGTGGTGGCATCCGCGATGGCAAACGGCACATCCAGAATCTTGGCCAGTGTCTGTGCAAGAAGTGTCTTTCCAACGCCCGTGGGTCCCAGCAAAAGCACATTGCTCTTTGTGAGCTCCACATCGTCTTTTCCGTAGTAAATGCGCTTATAGTGGTTATAGACTGCCACGGACAGCGCAATCTTGGCCTCGTCCTGCCCAATCACATATTCGTCAAGCTGTTTTTTGACTTCCTGCGGCTTTGGCAGCACGGCAGAGGTCTCGCTGTAGCTGCTCTTACGGGTGTTCAGACTGTTTTCGTCCTCCAAGATGGACATACACAGCTCGATACATTCGTCGCAGATATAAACGCCGGGGCCGGCGATCAGCCGGCGCGCCTCGCTCTGCGGCTTTCCACAAAAGGAGCAGCAAATGCCTCTCTCTTTGATGTCGTCGTTATTGGGCATTCGTATCACCAACCTATCTCAATCACAAAAGGTTTCCTACAGGAAGCGCTTTCCCTCAACGATGTTCAATCACCTTATCAATGAGGCCGTATTCCATCGCCTGCTCCGCGGTCATGAAATTATCGCGCTCCGTATCGCGCTCGATTACCTCCAGCGGCTGGCCAGTGCGCTCAGAAAGGATGCGGTTCAGGCGCTTTTTGGTCTGTAGGATATGGTTCGTATGAATCTGAATATCGGTCGCTTGCCCCTGGGCGCCACCGCTCGGCTGATGGATCATAATATCGCTGTTGGGCAGCGCAAGGCGCTTGCCTTTGGCGCCCGCCGCCAGCAAAAATGCACCCATGCTGGCCGCCATCCCCATGCAAATCGTGGATACATCGCATTTGATATACTGCATGGTGTCATAGATGGCCAGGCCCGCAGTCACGGAACCGCCGGGGCTGTTGATATAGAGGGAAATATCCTTACTTGGGTCCTGTCCTTCCAGGTAGAGCAGCTGCGCAACTACCAAACTGGAAGTCGTGTCGTTCACTTCTTCCGTCAGCATAATGATGCGGTCGTTGAGCAGGCGGGAGAAAATGTCATAAGAGCGCTCTCCGCGGCTCGTCTGTTCCACCACGTAGGGGACCAAGCTCATATCGGTATAGCTATTTCCAAAAATCATCGTAGAATCCTCGATTCTCCACGCGAAAATCTATAAAGGGCTTGCCGCCGTGTTCCGCGTGGGAAGCACGGCGGCTTCAGCAGCGGAGACCTGCGCCCCCTCGGTGACAAACACGTACAGAGCTTTGGCCGCTTTTCCGCTGATTATACAACAAACTTATTCCGCGTCCTTCGCGTCTTCTGCCTTGGCGTCCTCCGCCTCGTCGGCCTCGGTCACAACTGCATTGTCGCGCACAACCTGGATGGCCTTTTCCACGGCGATGTCCTTGACAAGCTCCTCCTTCGGAATAAAGGACTTGACCTTCTCCACGTCGAGCTCATAGTTCTTCGCCAGCTTCTCATACTCCGCCTCGATCTCCTCGTCGGTCGGCTGGATGTTCTCAAGCTGTGCAATCTTTTCAAGTGCAAGGCGAACCTTGACCTGGCGCTCTGCCTGCGGGCGGAAGGACTGGCGCAGTCCGTCCATATTCATACCCGTGTACTGCAGGTATGTATTCAAGTTCAGGCCCTGGGACTGCAAACGATAAGCGAAATCGCGGACGTCGTCGTTCATACGGTTCGTATACATTGCCTCCGGGATCTCCGCCTGGACCAATTCCACGAGCTTGTCGATCAGCTGGTTCTCCACGCCGTCCTTGGCCTGGGCTTCCGCTGCGTCTTCCAACTTCTTGCGCACATCGGCCTTGTACTCGTCGAGCGTATCGAAATCGCTGACGTCTTTTACAAAGTCGTCGTCCACTTCCGGCAGTTCCTTCATCTTGATCTCATGCAGCTTGATCTTGAACACCGCTTCTTTTCCTGCGAGTTCCTTGGCCTGGTAATCCTCCGGGAAGGTCACCTTGATGTCAAACTCTTCGCCCGTCTTATGGTCAACGATCTGCTCCTCAAAGCCCGGAATAAACTGGCCGGAACCGAGCGTCAGGCTGAAGTTTTCCGCCTTGCCGCCTTCGAAAGCGACCTCGTCGACAAATCCTTCAAAGTCGATCACAGCGATGTCGCCGTTCTGCGCAGCGCGGTCTTCCACCGTCACCATGCGGGAGTTGCGGTCCTGCACCTTAGCGATTTCTGCGTCAACCGCTTCGTCGGTCACGGCAACTTTCGCCTTCTTCGCTTCAATGCCCTTATATCCCTCGATCTGCACTTCCGGCTTGGTGGTGATGGTCGCCTTGAAAACAAGACCATCCTTGCCGGCGGAAACGAGGTCAAAATCAATTTTATCTTCAATCATGTCAAGCTTCGCTTCGTTGACAGCCTCTTCCAATGCGTCCGGATAGAGCGCATTGATCGCATCCTCATAGAAGACCTCTTGGCCATAATATTTCTCGACAAAAGCGCGCGGAGCCTTTCCCTTGCGGAAACCAGGGATCACAATTTTCTTGTTCTGCTTATGGTATGCCTGATCCACCGCTTTTTCAAAAGTTTCGCCGTCGATTTCAACTTCCAGCTGATAGCGATTGGTGTCAACCTTATTGCTTGATTTCAGAGCCATTTTTATTCCTCCTGCAAAATTGCAAATTATCTTAGTTATTATAGCACAACAGTTCAGGATATTCTACCCATTGTAAAAATATTCAAAAAATGTTCACGGCTACGCCGAAGGCAGCCACTGGACCGCCCGAAGGCCTTCTGAAAAGAGAAGCCGCGCAGCGAGACGGAAGAGCCTTTCTTCCAGTACCGCTCCTGCCTTTTCACTCGAACACCAGCCTGCGAACAGCCTCTGAGATGGCCATCGCTCCGGGTTTTTGCAAGGAAAAGCCTCGCTTGCGCGGAGCGGAAGGGCTTTCCTTCCCCCTCTCCGCTTTTCTCTCGGCCTGCCGTGTAAAATTTTTATTCTCCTCGGACCAGCAGAGGCAAAAACTTCAGATAGTCGCAGGAAATCAGCACCATCTTAATCCCGGCATATTCGCCGGTGATGGCACGCCGCGCCGCTTGGCTTCCGTGGATATGCCCAAAATAGCAGGTCTTAATCCCCCGCTTGACCAGGACGTCGAGAATCTCCCGGCATTCCGCCCCATCGTATACGGGAGGGTAATGCAGGAACACCACCGGGTCGCCGCCCTGCCGGATCCCATCGTCGATGGAGGCGTTTAGCCGCCCAACCTCGCGATTGACGATCTTGACGTCCTCGTCGCTCTCTGCGTTATAAAGCCATCCGCGCGTACCGCAGAGCGCCATCCCGTCCGCGAGCACCGCTGAATTATGGATCACGCCGATACTGTCAAACCCCTTCTCCGCAAGGAAAGCATCGATCTTTTTCCGGGTGGACCACCAATAATCGTGGTTCCCCTTCAAAAGCCATTTCTTTCCCGGCAGCGAGTGGATAAACGCAAAATCCTTCTCCGTCTCTTCCAGGCGCATCGCCCAGGAGATGTCCCCGGCGATCACCACGGTGTCCTCTTCAGAAACGACAGCGCGCCAATTCTTTTCCAGTTTTTGTACGTAGTCCTGCCATCCTTCAAAGACGTCCATCGGTTTATCCGTGCCCAAGGAAAGATGCAGGTCCGCAATTGCAAATACGGCTATTGTAATCGTCCTTTCTAAAAATGGAAGGCCGGAAGCTTTTATTCCTTTGCGATGCCCAGCCCGCTGAGCACCATATCGCTCATGCCGTCCGGCGTACAGCATTGGGTGAAGCGAACCGGCTTTCCTTCCAGCGCGGCGATGGGCTGCGGGATGGGCGCTCCGGTGAGCGCCTCCAAAGCGCGCACATTGGCAAGGTCGTCGCCACTTGCTTTCGTTTGGTCAACCGACAGCAGGACGCTGGTCGCGAATTTATAGGGATTTGCGGTAGAAGCAACAACCGTAGGCGTTTTCGTATCCTGGGTTTCCGCCAGATAATGCCGGTACACCTGTATCGCCACCGCTGTATGCGTGTCGCAAACATAGTGGGACATATTGTAGATTTCATGAATGGCCCCGCATGTCTGTGCATCGTCGCAGAAGCCCGCGTAAAAGATCTCCTGTAACTGTTTCAGAATCTCCGGCTCTACTTCATACCGTCCAGTCTCGGAGAGCTGCTGCATCCAGCCCGCCACGCGCTCGCTGTCGCGCCCCGTGAGGTCATACAGCAGGCGCTCCAGATTGCTGGATACCAGGATATCCATGGACGGCGAAATCGTCGTGAAGAACTGGCGGTTGCGGTCATACACGCCTGTGCGCAAGAACTCCGTCAGCACATTGTTCGCGTTGGAGGCACAGATCAACTTATGGACCGGCAGTCCCATCTTCTTCGCATAATATGCGGCCAAAATATTGCCAAAGTTGCCCGTCGGCACGACAATATTGATTTCCTGCCCCAGCTGCACCTTTCCCACTTTCAGGAGATCGCTGTACGCGGAGAAATAGTAGACAATCTGCGGAAGAAGGCGTCCCCAGTTGATGGAATTCGCGCTGGAAAACATCATGCCATTTTCCGCCAGGGTTTCCTTCATCGCCGGATCGGTAAAGATGCGCTTCACGCCGGTCTGTGCATCGTCGAAATTGCCCTCGATGGCGCACACAGCGACGTTTTCGCCCTCCTGGGTGGTCATCTGGGTCTTCTGCATCGCGCTCACACCGTTCTGCGGATAGAACACCATGATCTTTGTCCCCGCCACATCGCGGAAGCCCTCCAAAGCCGCCTTGCCGGTATCGCCGGAGGTCGCCACCAGGATCACCGCTGTCTTATCCGAGTGGATTTTTTGCAGGGATTTCGTCAACAGGTGCGGCAGAAGTTGGAGCGCCATGTCCTTAAACGCACAAGTCGGCCCGTGCCAAAGCTCCAAGAGATGCACGGGGGCCGGACAATTCGGCAGCTCCACCAGGGGCGCAGGATGCCCTCCGGAAAATTTCTCTCCACCATAGGCCTTCTTCACACATTCGCGAATTTCCTCCGGGGTAAAATCCGTCAGGAAATCTCCGAGAATCCGCTCTGCACGGTCGAGGTATGTGCCGTCCTTCATCCCCTCCAGCACGGAGGAATCGTACTGCGGCAGGCTTTCTGGCACAAAAAGGCCCCCATCCTCGCTGATTCCCTGCGCAATGGCCTGCGCCGCGGAGACATGCTCGGCGCTATTCCTTGTGCATTGATAGTTCATGTTGTTTCCTCCTTCTGTTTTCCGCCGTCCCAAAGCGCGTTTGAAAGCCCCCAGCGGATGCGGGAACGCTTGAAGATTTTCAGCCGCGCTTTTGTCGCCGTTCTATTTTATAATAGAAATGTACAGTTGTCAAAGAGAAGTGAAAAAACGGTATGCATTGTCAAAAAAAATTGCCTGGACGAGCGATTCCGGGTAATTATGCCGCAACATACAGTCCCCCAGCGTCTCCACGGACTCGACCCCCGTCATGCCGTCCGGAAGGTCCGTTCCATCAAAATCCCCTCCGAGAGCAACCGTCTTTTCGCCGCCCAAAGAAAGAAAGTGCTCGATGTGCCGCAAGAGGTCGTCCACACCGGCTTCCCAAGAGTCGTCCAGAAAGCGGCGCACAAAGGTCACACCGACCACGCCGCCCCGGTCCCGGACCGCGCAAAATTGGCTGTCCGTCAGGTTGCGCGGATTGTTACAGAGCGCGCGGGCGTTGGAATGCGTGGCCAGGAACGGCCTTTGGGCCCTTTCTGCCACCTCCCAAAAGAGCGGTTCGCTCGCATGGGACACGTCCACCGCGATGCGGTTCCGTTCCAGCTCCCGCACAACCTCCCGGCCGAACGGCGTCAGCCCCTTGGGATGGGCCACTTCCGCGCCGTCCCCGATCTCGCAGGAGGCGTTCCAGGTGAGCGTGACCGCTTTGACGCCGCACTCCTTGAGCCGGTCCACACGCTCGAGCCGGCCGCCGAGCGCCGCGCCGCCCTCCACGGTAAAAATTGCGCCGCACTTTTCCGTCCGCGCCGCCTCCTGGAAATCCTCCTCATCCCGGCAGATCTTGAGCTTATCGCCGTGCAGAGTCTCTTGGCGCAAGAGTTCCCCATACACCGCTTCAAAGTAGCGGTAAGCCGCCTCCCCGCGCAGCTCGTCGGGAATCCATGCGGCAAAACACTGAAGCCAAGGGTGGTATGCTGCACCGCGCTTTAAGCAAAGGTGCAGGTCGTTGTCCCAGAGGTCCTTTTTCTGTTTCCAACACTCCGCAATGGTGTCGCAGTGCAGGTCAAAATAGTTCATAGCCGCCTCCATCAAATGCATCTTCGAGGTATTCCACGGACGGTTCCCCCTGCCCGACGACAACCGCCGCCACATCGAAGCGCGGTTGCAGATCCAGTTCATGCGCCTGCAAATAATCCAGCGCCGTGCGTATGAGCCGTTTCCGCTTGCCCGGCGTCACGGCTTCCAGCGGGCCGGCGATCGAATCCGCCGAGCGGGTTTTGACCTCTACAAAGACAATATACGGACCGTCCACGGCAATCATGTCTATTTCCCCATACCGGCTGTGGTAGTTCCGCTCCAGGATCTCCCAGCCCTTCTTTTGCAGATACCAGGCGACCCATTCTTCGCCAAACGCACCACTGTTCAAAGGGATTCCCCCAGAATCTTTTTCAAAAAGGAACGCCGGTGGATGGGGCACGGCCCATATTGCTGTAAGAGCTCCCGGTGAAGCTTCGTCCCATACCCTTTGTGTTTGGCAAATTGATACTCCGGATAGAGCTTGTCCAGCTCCAGCATCAGACGGTCCCTGCTCACTTTCGCCAAGATGGATGCGGCCGCAATGTTGGCGGAACAGGCATCCCCTTTCACGATCGTCTCCCCCGGGATATCCAGGGGCGGCATGCGGTTGCCATCGATCAAGGCATAATCCGGGCGGACGGAAAGCCCCTCGCAGGCACGGCGCATTGCCAAAAAGGTCGCTTGGAGGATGTTGATCTCATCGATCTCCTGCTCTGTGGCAAATGCGATGGAGGTACTGATCGCCGTTTCCTGGATGACGTCAAAGAGCTGCTCCCTCTTTTTTTCGCTCAATTTCTTGGAATCGTTGAGTCCTTCGATCTGCACGCCCACGGGCAAAAGAACAGCGGCAGCGAACACCGGGCCGGCCAAAGGGCCGCGTCCCGCTTCGTCGATGCCGCATACCTGTACAAATCCCCGTTGGCGCGCCGCCGACTCGTGTGCAAACCAGTCGATCTGTTCCATACGCACCTCATTTTCCCGCCGGGGCAGGGGCTGCCTCCAGCGTAATACGCCCCATCTTTGCGCCGCGGAATTCATCCAACACCGCAATGGAGGCGCGCTCTGTGTCAATCTCGCCGCCGGAAATCAGCATTCCGCGCTTTTTTCCGATCCATTCCAAAATCTCATATCCTTTTAATTCGGAAAGGTCAATGTCCCCGAGCTTATACCGCTGCTTGACCGCATCCGCATAGCGGTCCCGCAGGACCTCCAACAGCCGCGAAGCCAAATGCTCGGTGTCGACCACCTCGTCCTTGACGGCGCCGGTAAAAGCCAGGTGTTCCCCGACCTCCTTGTCCTCGAATTTCGGCCAGAGTACGCCGGGGGTGTCCAAGAGCTCAAAACCTTTTGCAATCGAAAACCACTGGTTAGAGCGTGTAACGCCCGGACGATCCTCGACGTTCGCCTTGCCACCCTTGGAAAGGCGGTTGATCAACGAGCTCTTCCCCACGTTCGGGATGCCCACCACCATCACGCGGATCTGACGGCACACCATGCCCTTTGCTTGCCATGCGGCGATGCGGTCCTTCAAGACCTCTTTCACCAGCGGGATGAATCCGTTCAATCCTTTGTTGGTTTTGCAGTCGATGGCGATCGCGGGGATCCCCTGCGCCTTATAATACGCGATCCAGCGGGCGGTCTGCGCCGGGTCCGCCATGTCGCACTTGTTCATCAAGATGACGCGCGGCTTCGATTGAATCAGCTTGTCGAGGACCGGGTTCCGGCTGCTGACCGGAATACGCGCATCGATGATCTCGGCCACCGCGTCCACCAGCTTTAGGCTCTTTTCAATCTGCCGCTTGGTCCGCGTCATATGGCCCGGAAACCATTGAATGGACTGTGCTTCGCTCATACGATCCCTCCTGTCGTGTTTCTATAGAATCTTTCCAAAACGGCTAAAGGGAAATACCACGAATTCCGCCTTGCCCAGCACATACCGCTCGTCGATCATCCCCACCGCACTGCTGCGGCTGTCGTTGGACACCGCCCGGTTATCCCCCAGCACAAAGAGATGCCCCGGCGGGACCGTCAGCGGATAGGTATAGTCGGACGGCTGCGTGGTGATGCCGTTCTCAATATATGCGCTTTCATCCAGAGCTTGTCCATCCACATAGACCGTTCCGGTTTCAAAGTCGATGTCCACCGTCTGGTTTTCCAAGGCGATCACACGCTTGATGATCGGCTCCTGGAGCTTTGCCGTATGGGTGATTACCACCACATCCCCCTGCTTTGGCTGGTAGAAATAGCTCGTCAACAAGACGCGGTCGTTGCTCTGCAAGGTCGGCAGCATGGAAGGCCCGCTCACATTGACGATGCGAAACAGCAGGGTGAACAGAAGCACCACTACGATCAGCGAAGAGATCAACGCCTCCAGCCATTCATAGCAGTGCGCCACAAAACGTTTCACCGGCTGGACTGCATGGCGCGGCCCGCCGGTATATTCCATCTTTTCCCTCTCATTCAACAGGGACCAGAGCTCCTTTTTTCATCACGAAACCCATCCGAATTCGGAGAACGGCTGATAGATCATCTGTACCTTTCCGATGATACAGCGCTGGTCGATCATCCCGACCTCGGAATCGCGGCTGTCTTTGGAGACCGTGCGGTTGTCCCCCAACACAAAGACATGGCCTTCCGGCACGGTCTGGGGAAACTCCACATCATACTGATCCCGTGTGATGCCGTTCTCGATGTATGCGCTCTCATCGAGCTGCTGGCCGTCCACATAGACATAGCCGTTGTCAAAATCGATGTCCACAGTCTGGCCCTCCGTGGCGATGATGCGCTTGACGATCACCTCGTCGAGCTGCGTACCGGAACCATCCACAACGACAATGTCGCCCGCCTGGGGGGTATAGCCGACGCAGGACACCCATACCTTATATTGGTCCATCAGGGTGGGCTCCATCGACGGACCCGAGACGGTAATGCTACGGATTACAAATGTAAAAAATACCATAATGAGGATCAGGGCGGGGATAATCGCCTCCATCCACTCATAACAGCTTTTGACAACACCTTTTTGCGGGTCTTGTGCAACCGCAGCGTCATCCTCTCTGGGGGAAAGATTCTGTTGCTCCATAGCCAAATCCACCTGCTTTCTCAACTGCACGGAAGACATTCCTCCCCGTGCGATAAACAAAAAAGGGACATCACATGTCCCTTTTTCCATCGAATGCTTATCTGATTTGTTCCTTGACCTTTGCGGCCTTGCCGACTCTGTCGCGCAGGAAGTACAGCTTTGCACGGCGTACACGGCCCTTACGAACGATCTTAATACCCTTGACGTTCGGGGAATGCAGCGGGAACACTCTCTCCACGCCGACGCCATAGGAAACGCGGCGAACCGTAAACGTTTCGGAGATGCCGGAACCCTTGCGGGCGATCACAGTGCCCTCAAACACCTGAATTCTCTCGCGGTCACCTTCGCGGATGTTAACATCAATGCGGATGGTGTCGCCAACCTCGAACTGGGGAATTTCCGTCTTTACGGAATCCTGAGCAATCAATTTCAATGCGTCCATGTGTATCCTCCTAAATTTTTCAGACATTCATACCGGTGTGATCCGGCAGAGGACTGTCCGCTTCAATGTCGCGGAATCATCCGGGCACTGAACCCCACCGAAAGAGTGCGGCGGTTTCCAAATGCCTATATATCATACCACAATCCGCCAAAACGTGCAAGGATTTTTTCCGCTTTTTCGCATCTTTCTCGTCCCATCCCCAAAATTCTTTTTTCGGGATGCAGAAATGCGAAAATTAACCGGCGGCCAAAGCGTCCCTATCAGCAGTTCCAGTGCAGTTTCGCCGGATGGGGTTCGTCCGGTATGCAGGCCTTTTGCAAAGAGGCGTAGGCCCTTTGGAACTCCACAGCGGCCAGCTCTTCGTACTCCTCCGCGGTCCTATCCAAACCGGCTTGGCTATATGCGATAGCCGCAGCCCCATAAAACAGATAGCCCAACGCATTGGTCGGCGTCTGGACGGTAGAACAGGCCACAGAAACCGCGCGGGCCGCCGCCTGCGCAACCGGACGGTCCGCTAAAGCGCGGGCGACCTGCGCCGCCTCCCGGAGCAGCGGCTTGAGTTCATTCAGTGACGTTTGCCCCTTTCCATAGGCCTCACAAGCAGCCACCGTTTCCGCCAAGCGCCGTTCCTCCAGGCACTCCGCTTCAAAGACCGGCAGATAATAGGCTTTCGCATAGGCGACCGCCCAATTCGCCAGCGTCCTCTTGCTCTGCGTCTCCATCAGCCGCATCAGGGAGCGGCACTCCTCCGATTGGACGTTTCCAAGCATCTTTCGCAAGTTCGGCATCGCGGTGGCCTCCTATCTTCTTTAAAAATCCTCCCGTCTCACAGCGCGGCCATTGGGCCGCTGAAAAGCAGAATGGCTGCCTCATTGAAACGCATGGAACTGTTCGTCGTAGAGGTTCGTCCGCCGGATCTGCGTATACAGATCCAGCCCCAATTCTTTTTGAACCGCCTCCAACAGCAGGCTGGGGTTGACATTCATCTCGCTTCCTGCGGGGAGCATGGCCCGAATCTCCACCTTTCCCTCCACAGGGCACACCTCCACACGGTCCAGATACGGGCGGATGTCGAAGTCGATAAACCCACTTTTGGTGTGCTTGGGGACGACAAGCGAATCCCGGTGAAACAGCTCTGTCAGCTGCTGGGCCAATGCTTCGGCGTCCCGGCCCTCGGGGTCTACGGTCATCACAAACGAGCCATACGCGATCTTTCCCGGTTTCATCACGGGGTCCGTCACAGCAAACACCGGCAAGTCGTCCGGCATCGCCGCGTTTAAGCGCTCCAGCAGCTCTTCGTTGGACAAGTTGTCGTCCTCCAACTTGATGTCCACGCTTTCACGCTCGCCCGCCACGCCCAGGGACAACGGCAGCGCAAAGGTCAAAAGCGCGCGCGGGTTAAAGCCCTGCGTATACCACAGCGGGATTTTCGCACGATGAATCGCCCGCGACATACAGCGGGTCAGGTCCAAATGGGAGATAAACCGCGTGGTCCCAATCTTCCGGAACCAGATTCTAACGGTCCTCATAGCAGATCCCTCCCTTAAAGCAAGCTGCGCCGCAGGCGGAACACGCCTCGCGGCAATTCGGAGTTGTGGTGTCCGCATAGGCCCGCTGGCATTCCCGGATTAGGAACTCCTTTCGGATGCCGTAATCCAAATGGTCCCAGGGAAGCACCTCATCAAAACTCCGGCGGCGGTTGGCATAAAACGCCGGGTCCACCCCGCAGGCTTCAAACGCCTCCATCCAGCGTGGAAGCGAAAAATAATCGTTCCATCCGTCAAACTTGCATCCCATCCGATGCGCTTCTTCCAACACAGCGCAAAGGCGGCGGTCGCCGCGTGCAAACACAGCCTCCAAAAAGCTGGTGTCCGCATCGTGGTAGTTGCAGGTGATTTTCCGCGTCTTGACCGACTGCACCAGATGGCGCTGCTTTTCGTGCAGCAGCGGGATGGGGTCCTGCGGCTCCCACTGGAACGGGGTAAAGGGCTTCGGCACAAAGGAGGACGCGCTCAGCGTGACCGACACACCGCGTCCCTTCGGCTTATTGGGATTGGAATAAAAGGCATTGACCACCTTCTGGCCTAATTCCGCAATCCCCGCCACATCGTCCATGGTTTCGGTCGGCAGTCCGATCATAAAGTAGAGCTTGATGGTGTTCCAACCGCCGGAAAACGCCATATTCACCGTCTTCATCAGCTCGTCCTCTTGGACATGTTTGTTGATCACGTCGCGCAGGCGCTGGGTGCCGGCCTCCGGCGCAAACGTCAGGCCGCTCTTTCGCACGGATTTAATCTTCGTCATCAATTCATTGGAAAACCCATCCACCCGCAGGGAGGGCAGGGACACGCTGGTCTTTTCGTCGCGTGCCCAGCTCAGGAGCTGATCGAGGAGCTCGTCGATCTTGGTATAGTCGCTGGTGCTCAAAGACGAGAGCGAAATCTCGTTGTATCCCGTGCTGTCGCAGAGGGCGTGGCACTGACGGTCCACCACCTCCACCGACTTCTCCCGCACTGGGCGGTAAATAAACCCGGCCTGGCAGAAGCGGCAGCCACGGATGCAGCCGCGGAACACCTCTCCGACCGTCCGGTCGTGTACGATTTCAATGTACGGCACAACAAATTTCTCCGGGAAATACGAGCGGTCCATATCGAGCATCAGGCGCTTCTTGACTGTCGCGGGCACTCCTGGCTCCGGCGTTACCGCAGCAATGGTATGGTCTTCGTTGTACGTAACCGTGTAGAGGGACGGTACATAGACTCCCTCGATCTGCGCCGCGGCCCGCAGGAATTCCTCCTTGGAGCGCCCTTCCTTTTTATAAGCGCGGTATAGGTCGATCACTTCCAGATCGACCTCCTCCCCCTCTCCAAGGAAAAAGAGATCGACAAAATCGGCCAGCGGCTCCGGATTGCAGGTGCAGGGACCGCCCGCCACGACCAGCGGCGAAAGCCCTTTCCGGTCTGCACTGCGCAGCGGGATATGCGCCAGATCCAGCATATTCAGGACATTGCTGTAGCTCAGTTCATATTGCAGCGTAAATCCCAGTATATCGAAATCGTGGATGCTGTCCCCGCTCTCCAACCCAAAGAGTTCCATTCCATTCCTGCGCATCTGCTCTTCCATATCCACCCAGGGGGCGAATACACGCTCACACCAGATATAGTCCTTTTCATTGAAAAGGCTATATAAAATCTTCATGCCCAGATGGGACATCCCGACCTCATACGTATCTGGAAAGCAGAAGGCAAACCGCACATCGACTGCATGTTTATCCTTTACCACGCTGTTCCATTCCCCGCCGGTATACCGCCCCGGCTTCTGCACCTTCATCAATATCTTTTCAAGCTCAGGCTTCATTCTTTTTTCTCCCGTTCTATCGCATTTGAAGCTTTTTGGCAATCTTGAACTTTTATTATACTGTAGTCGTGTCTGCAATGCAACGCCTATCTACCCGTTTTCCTTCCTCTTGTCTGGGTTGGCAGCTGTTTATCGCCTTAAACATAATAATTAAACAACACCGTATATTTCAGAAGTTTTTCTGCATTCCTTGAAACAACGGAACCCCGGAGGCTGTCCTTCGGGGTTCCGTTGCTTGATTGTTTCTTATTCCTCTGTACAGCTGACCGGGGTGTATCCCGCGTCTTTTACCGCATCCATCAGAACCTGATCGGATACCTCTTTCGCAAGGGAAACCGTGGCTGTTTTCTTCTCCAGGTCCACCACCGCTTCCTGCACACCGTCCACGCCCTCCAGCGCCTTTTGTACATGCATCTGGCAGTGCGCACACATCATGCCTTCTACAACCAATACTTTTTTCATTTCAATCGTTCCTTTCTGTTGGTTCAATTCCTGCACAACAGGAACTGAAGGATGGTTTATCTCCGGCAGAGAGGCTGCCGGGGGTTCTGCGACCTGTGGCTCCATCCCCTTCCGTTTGAAGAAGCGGAGGCGCAGGGCGTTGGTTACAACACAGACCGAGCTCAAGCTCATGGCCGCTGAACCGATCATCGGGCTCAAGCGCAGGCCAAATGCAGGGAACAGGATGCCCGCTGCAACCGGGATACCCAGGATGTTATAGAAAAAGGCCCAAAACAGGTTCATGTGGATGTTTCGCACTACAGCGCGGCTCAAGTCGATCGCTGTCGCCACATCCTCCAGGGAATCCTTCATCAAAACTACGTCCGCCGACTCGATGGCAATATCCGTACCAGCGCCGATCGCGATGCCGATATCCGCGCGGGTCAACGCGGGTGCATCGTTGATTCCGTCGCCCACCATGGCGACCTTATGCCCCTGTTCCTGCAAGGCCCGGATGTTGGCCTCCTTTTCGGTCGGCAGTACATCCGATATGGCCTTCTCGATGCCGAGCTCCTTGCGGATGGCCTCCGCGGTCACCCGGTTATCGCCTGTCAGCATCACGACGTGCAGGCCCATCTTGGAAAACTGCTGGATCGCCGCCCGGCTGGATGCACGCACCGTATCGGCCACGGCAATCATTCCGACAATCTTGCCGTCCCGCGCGAACAGAAGCGGAGTCTTTCCTTCCTCTGCCAACTTGGTAACGGCATCGCGGGCTTTTTGCGCCGCGGCATCCTTTACCAGAAGGTTATTTTCCTCCATGAACGCCACATTGCCAGCCAGGTATGCATGCCCGCGGACCGTTGCACGGACGCCGCGGCCTGCTTGCGCCTCAAACGCCTCCGCTTTGGGAATCGAGATACCGGATTGCTGGGCGCGTTCTACCACGGCCTGCGCCAGGGGATGCTCGCTGCCAGTCTCAACCGCCGCAGCCTCTTCCAGGAGGGTCTGCTCCGTCATGGCAGCATCCAGCACAACAATGTCGGTCACGGACGGATGGCCGGAGGTAATGGTTCCGGTTTTATCCAACACGATGGTATCTACCGCATGAAGATTCTCCAGGCTTTCAGCGGATTTGATCAAAATGCCCATCTCGGCGGCCTTCCCCGTTCCGACCATGATGGCCACCGGCGTGGCCAGTCCCAGTGCGCACGGGCAGGAGATCACCAGCACGGAGATGGCGTTCGACAGGGCAAATTCAAAGCTTTGCCCCACCAATAGCCAGACAATGGCGGTGACAATGGCGATTCCGATCACCGTTGGTACGAATACGCCGCTGACCTTATCCGCCAGCCGCGCGATCGGCGCTTTGGAATTGCCCGCTTCGTCCACCAGCCGGATGATCTGGGAAAGCGTTGTATCCTCGCCAACCTTGGATGCTTGGAACCGAAATGTTCCATTTTTATTGATGGTGGCGGAGATCACCGGATCGCCGGGATTTTTCTCTACCGGGATGCTCTCCCCGGTAATGGCCGCTTGATCCACATAGCCGTGACCCTCTATGACCACACCGTCCACCGGGATGCCTTCGCCTGGGCGGATGACGACTATATCCCCGGCGATGACCTGCTCCGCCGGGATGGTCTGTTCCACGCCGCCGCGGATAACCACCGCATTTTTCGGCGCCAGATCCACCAGTTTCCCCAGCGCATCCGAGGTCTTGGATTTGGACTTTGCCTCCAAATACTTGCCGACGGTCACCAGGGTCAAGATCATTGCGGCGGATTCAAAATAGAGGGCATGTGCGTATTCATGCACCAACGCCATATCCCCATGGCCGAACCCGTAGGCCATTCGGAACATGGCAAAAATCCCGTAGACGAGCGAAGCGCCCGATCCAATCGCAACCAGGGAATCCATATTGGGCGCCCGATGAAATAGAGACTTGAACCCATTCTGGAAAAAGTGCCGGTTGATAAACAGAATGGGAATCGTAATCAAGAGCTGCGTCAGAGCAGAAATTAAGGCATTTTCTGTCCCAACCAAAAAGCTTGGAGCCGGCAGCCCCATCATCGGCCCCATGGCGACATACATCAGTGGGATCAATAAAACGACCGACGTTACCAGCCGGTGCTTCATACTTTTCCGGCTTTCTTCCGCCCGGTCTTTTCGCGCCTGCCATTCGCTGCGGAATCCGCTCTCCTTGGTCTCCGTTTGCTGCGGCAAGGCCGCGCCATAGCCGATCTTCTGGACCGCTGCGATGATCTCCTCCGGGTGGACCTGCGCCTCATCGTAGGAAACTGTCATCTGGTTCGCCAAAAGGCTGACATTGACGTCCTCGACCCCCTCCAGCTTTTGCACGCACCGCGTGACATTCGCTTGACAGGCCGCACAGGTCATGCCGGTGACATTGTATTTTTCTGTTTTCATAATCTCTTCCCTCCTCTATCACTTCAATTTCTTAATCAGTTCCAATGCTTCATCGACCACCTGTGTGTTGCCCTGCCGAATCTGCTCCACGACGCAGGTTTCCAGATGGTCCTGAAGGACCAGGTAACCAAATGCCTGCAGCGCGCTTTCCACAGCAGCAACCTGCACCAGGATATCCCCGCAATAGCGGTTGTCTTCCAACATCTTCCCAATGCCGTTGAGCTGCCCAATCATCCGCTTTAAGCGGTTTTGCAATTGGCGCAGTTCCTGATCCCCGCGGGGTGTCGCTTTATAATGGCAACCGCATGCAGTGGTTTCATTGGACGGTTGTAAAGATTCTTGCTGCTGGTTCATCCGAATATCTCCTTTCAAATACCCCCTTAGGGTATTTTGGATTTGTCTCTATTATAATACCCCCATAGGGTATTTTCAAGTCCTTTTTGAGGAGAACTGCAAATTTTCTTTCTGCATCCCGTTCCATTCAGCCAAACACTCCGTCGAATGGTTCATTTTTAGCAGCTATTTCTGCTCTGTTGATTTCTGTATATGCCTATACTATAATAAGCGCTGAGAGCCAATGGAATGGCCGTATGAGATTTACGGTTATCTACACGATACAAATCTTCTCCATATAACAATAATGATAGGCTCATCCATGAAACAAAGAGAGAGAAAGGTTCTTTTCGTTTCCAGTCAAATGACAACCGACAGGTGGACCACTTTGGTTCAGATGAAACGAAAAAGCGTTTTATCCCCTTCTGCCAGCGCAATGATGGATCGGCAAGCACTTTGCAGAAAAGGCAATAAGAAGCTTCATGGATGAAGTTTATAAGTATATGGGCTTGTAATAGGACTTTCGTCACAATACGTGAGATAATAGACTTTTATAGGGATTCCATTTGGCGCATATCACTTTGTTTATACTTTCGTTAAAAATCCCTGTTATGATAGCTCGAGTAAGCCGTGCAAAATAAATGGAAATGAGGCCGCTCTATGACACATTTTTCTCCTGACAGCAACTTAGGACTAACTTCCGAACAGGTCGAAGAAAAACGACGCGACGGACGACAGAACACCGAACCGGAAAAAGTGACCAAAACAACCGGGCAAATTTTGAAGGACAATATCTGCACGTTGTTTAATCTGTTTAACGTGCTGATCGCCGTTGCCCTGGCGCTTGTCGGCGCGTGGTCCAATATGCTCTTTATTCTGATCATTGCCCTCAATACGCTGATTGGCATTGTGCAGGAAATCCACGCAAAAAAGCTCGTGGACAAGCTCTCTCTCTTATCCATGCCGATGGCAAAGGTGGTCCGGGATGGGAAGCTTTCGGAAATCCCGGTGTATGAGCTGGTCGAGGAAGACGTCATGGAATTGAGCGGAGGGAACCAGGTTTGCTCCGATTCTGTAATCCTGTCCGGGGCGGTCGAAGTGAATGAATCCCTCTTAACCGGCGAATCCGATCCCATACGGAAAGCTGCCGGAGACCATCTTTTATCCGGAAGTTTCATTATCAGCGGAAAATGCCGTGCCTGCGTGGAACATGTGGGGATGGAAAATTACGCTTCCAAGATTGCACATGAGGCCAAAAAGCTGCGTGGCGTACATTCCGAACTGCTTTCTTCCATGCGTAAGGTCACCCGGTTCACAGGCTACTTGATTCCGCCTTTGGGGATTCTCCTGTTCCTCGAGGCATTCTATTTGCGCGGTGACCCGATCAACCATGCGGTTGTGTCGACTGCCGCTGGGCTTCTCGGTATGCTGCCAAAGGGCCTGGTGCTGCTCATCAGCATCAGCCTCGCTGTGGGGATCATTGCGCTTTCCAAAAAGAAAGTGTTGGTGCAGGAGCTGTTTGCCCTGGAGACGTTGGCGCATGTGGACACTTTATGCCTGGACAAAACCGGTACGCTGACCGAGGGCAAAATGCAGGTAGAAGAGGTGGAGTTGACCGATATTGGGCGTTCGATGCCATTTGATGAAATCATCGGCTCCTTTCTCCACTATACAGATGACAACAACGCGACGTTCCAGGCCCTGCAAGCGCATTTCGCACAAAAGGAAAGCTTTGCGCCCGTACAAAAGATTCCATTTTCTTCCGATCGGAAATGGAGCGCGATTGCATTCGAGGAGTTCACCTTTATCATCGGCGCTCCGGAGCGCCTAGCTGGTCCTGAGCTGGGGGACCATTTCGAAAAGGAGCTCAACGCGGGGAAACGTATCCTCTTAGCCGGGATTACCCCGGAACCCGTTTCGCCAGACAAGCCGCTGCCAGAAATACATGTGCTTGTTTCCATCGTGATTTCCGACCCCATCCGCCCCAATGCCGCAGAAACCCTGGCCTACTTCCAACAGGAGGGTGTGGACTTAAAGCTCATCTCGGGAGATAACCCGGTAACTGTATCCGCTTTAGCGGCGAAGGCAGGGTTTCCCGACGCCGACCGTTATATCGACATGAGCGGTGTGACAGAAGAGGCCGATCTGGAAAAAGCGGTCCAGGAGTATTCGATTTTTGGGCGTGTTTCCCCCCTGCAAAAGAAGCAAATCGTACAGTCCCTACAAAAGCACGGGCATTCGGTAGCCATGACCGGCGATGGGGTAAACGACCTTCTCGCCCTGCGGGAGGCCGATTGCAGCATTGCCATTGCGGAGGGCAGCGACGCCGCCCGTCAGGTATCGCAAGTGGTTTTGTTGAATTCGGACTTTTCCTCCCTCCCCTCTGTTTTGAGCGAAGGCAGGCGGGTGGTCAACAACATCACGCGGGTGGCGGGGATATTCTTTGTCAAAACGATCTATTCCGTTTTGCTCTCCATCGTGTGCCTCCTGCTAAACATCCCGTTCCCCTTTGTCCCGATCCAAATCACGCTGATCGACTTGGTTATTGAAGGCTATCCGTCCTTCTTTATGTCCTTTGAACCGGACAGCAGGAAAGTATCCGGACGGTTCCTGCCCTCCGTCATGGCGCGCGCCTTGCCAAATGCGATCTCAATCCTGGTTTGTTTCCTTGTTTTTCTTGGTGTGTCGCCGCTGTTGCAAATTTCTGCGGAACAGTCCAGTATACTCCTTTATTTGCTAGTCGGAACCGTTGGAATCCAGGCGGTATTCAAGGCGAGTTGGCCCTTGAACAAGCTGCGGGTGTTCCTTTGCTCCACCATGACGGTTGGATTTTATGCAGCGGTTCTCCTGTTCCACAAGCTTCTCCAGGTCTCCCTCCCCACCACAGAGACCTTACTCCTATTTGCCGGTTTTGCTCTGCTCAGCTTCTTGATAGAACGCGGCGCAACCGCGCTGATTCAGTGGATCCATCGCCGCAGAGACGCCCATAAACGCGCAACCAATACCGCCAGATAACTTCACAATAACGCAAAAAGCAGGGAGCGTCCCCTATCGAAGAAAGGGGGCCACTCCCTGCTTTATTTGTATCCGCCTATTTAAATGCAAGATCTATGGAATGCTATTTTGGGGTTCCTGCTTCACAGAGTTTCTTCTGCGCAGGAGCTGTTCAGTCGATCAACATGGCGTCTCCGATGCTTACGGGAGTCATGATACCAGACCGGTAATTACCTTGAATATGTAACAAAATTCTTCCTCCAGAACCCTCTGGTAGCCTCTGGATTACTCCATGGGGACTACTGTGAGGTTTTATATTCTATCAGCAAAAAAGCCCCGGATAGGGGCTTTTGTCTTGGATGATTACCGACCGATCTTTGACCAGTCAATATCTCTTGCGTCAATGAACTCGCCTTTCTCAGCTTCGTCTACTCGACGGGCCTCTTCCGGCGTGAGCTTGGTGAAGTCCGGGTCCCACGCTCGAACCAGTTTCTTGATGAACTCATAAGCAAAGTTCTGGTCGCTCTCAGGTAGCATATCCATCAAGCGAGCAGCTTCCATAGCCATGTTAGACATATCGCTACCTCCCTATTTATAGATGTCGCCACGGTTTCCGATTTCGAGAACGAACAGTATCTCAATCTCTTGCTCGGCACCGTACTTGTATATTATGCGCCAATCTCCGACTCGTAACCTCATTCGGCCATCTTTGCTCCCCTGCATGGGCTTAATATCACCCGCTGGAGGGGTTTGGGTTAATCCCTCTATGGCTTTCTTTATGCGCTCAACCGATTTCTTTTCGAGCTTGTTTAGAAATTTCACGGCCTCTTTTGCGTATCTGATTACCATTCGGCACATCCTTCCGAGGAATGTATCATTCCCCATAATCATTCTACCAGATTACTTCCTTTTTTGCAATCAGTTTTTGGTGCGAAACGATAAGAAGTTTACCGTTTCTTTCCGTATGTGATTTGCGGTAGCCATTCATACCGCTGTTCAAACGGGATGAAGTCGCCGTTGGTTCCAACGATGTGCTTCATCGCAGCGTCCATCTTTTCTCTTGCGTAGTCGGCCTCCGGGTTCTTGGTCAGAGCGTCAAAGAACTGATCGTAGTACCGTCCCCACGCATCCAACACCTTCTTCAGCCGCTTGTAGCCGAAAACATCTTTCCCCATAACCTCTGGGTCATTCAGGGTCAGGATGAGCATATCGGTCATGTACTGCATATAGGTCTGCTTGATGGCGTCCTGCATCACATCATCCCGGACTTTTCTCCGGTCAAGGTAGCCGTTCTTCCCCATGCTGCTCCTCCGTTTCCATCTCAGCTGCCAAGCGTAAAGGTCACTCCTGCAAAGTGCTCTGCTCCGAGGACATGATCTCCGTTCTCCCAAGCCTCCTGCACCTTCATCGTTGCCTCGGCCCAGCTTGCGGCCACAACGGGAACTGTCTTCTTCAGGTGTTCCACGATGACCACACGGTACTCCCATATCGTAGCTGGGACTGCGGCCTCTGCCCTCGTCAAAATCCCAGCAAGGATGATTTCGTCTTTTTTCAGGTCGAGCAGGTTTTGATATGCCACCCGTTGGTTTCAACAACAATCTCTACCGCCTTCAGCGGAGCCGGGTGGTTCCTTACCTCATCAGGGTGCTGATCTCTCCATTTCAGCAGCAGCTCTATGTCTGCGGCCGTCACCACAACCTTGTCCATCAGACCGCCTCCTCACACCCAAGCGGGTGTATTTTCCGTGTCCGGCAGAGCCATGAGCCAATCAATGACTTCCTGTGGAACCTCCACCTTCTGCCAACCGCTCCCGTATTCATAACCGCAGACCGGACAAGGCTTACAGAGAATACCTCTTGGGTCGTTTTCTCCAAGCGTGTTCCTTTTGTACCAAGCGTTTCCTCTTCGTACTCGCTCATGGGGCTTGCTGCCGGTTGTGTAAAATGCTTTTGGCTCAGGCGGCTCTTCAGTTGCGGTAACAACCCACTTGGGAGCATTTGTATAAAAGATGGACTTACCACCTCAATTCTCTTCAAAAACGGCCTCGAAATACAATTTTCCTACAAATCCACAGAATGAGAAAAAAGCCCCGAAACCGCTTGGTTTCAGGGCTTTTCAGCTACTTCTTATCGTCCAGTTCTTTCATGCTTCCAATAAACATCGCATCTCCAAAGCTGAAAAACCGGTATTTCTCCTGTACCGCTGTGCGATAGGCGCGCATGATATTGTCGTATCCGGCCAAAGCGGAAACCAGCATGATCAGCGTACTCTCCGGCAAATGGAAATTGGTAATCAGCCCGTCCAGCACCCGGAATTGGAAGCCGGGGTAGATAAAGATATCGGTCCATCCAGCGCTCTCGCGGATGCAGCCCTCCTTCAAGGCAATGGATTCCAGCGTGCGGCAGCTGGTTGTCCCCACTGCAATGACGCGTCCGCCGTTGCGTTTGGTCTCATTGATGAGGTCTGCCGTCTCTTTGTTCATCGCATAGTGTTCGGAATGCATCTTGTGGTCGGAAACATTCTCGACCGTCACCGGGCGGAACGTCCCTAAGCCCACATGGAGGGTTACAAAAGCGGTTTTGATCCCCTTTTGCCGGATGCGCTCCAAAAGCTCGGGCGTAAAGTGAAGCCCTGCCGTTGGCGCGGCGGCCGAACCCACTTCCTTTGAATAAACATTCTGGTAGCGTTCCTTATCCTTGAGGTCTTCTGTGATGTAATGCGGCAGCGGCATCTGTCCAATTTGATCCAGAATCGCATAGAAATTCCCCTCATAGTGGAATTCTACAATCCGGTTGCCGCCCTCCACGACGTCCAGTACGTCCGCGCGTAGGAGGCCGTCGCCGAATGTAAAATGCGTGCCCGGCTTTGCGCGCTTTCCGGGCCCGGTGAGTACCTCCCAGGTATCCCCTTCCCGATGGGTCAGCAGAAGGAATTCCACCTTGGCGCCTGTCCCATCTTTGATCCCATAAAGCCGTGCCGGAAGGACGCGGGAGTCGTTCAAAACCAGGCAATCCCCAGGGTTCAAATAATCGATTACATCGTAAAAATGCCGGTGCTCCATCTCGCCCGTCTCTTTATGTAAGACAAGCAGCCGCGAAGAATCCCTCGGCTCCAGCGGGGTCTGGGCGATCAGCTCCTTGGGCAGGTCATAGTAAAAATCGTGGGTACTCCAATTGCGTTTTGTCTCTTCCATTTTGAATGCTCCTAAAATTTATAAATTCTCTTTCCTGTAAATCGTACAAAGAAGAGGGAAAAACTTTAACAAAGAATAAATTGACAACCCTGAACGTGCATGGTATGATGGTGATAACTTGAATAGTAAGGAAGATAGAGGTGCGGTTTTAAAGAGTAGCACGCGGGAGGGGGCCAAAACCCGGGAACGCCTGCGAAAGGGAAAACCGCCGAAGGAGAACGGCGTTTGGCCGGCGTTCTTCTGGGGGCAGCAGTGAAAAACGCTGCAACTGTCATCATAAGATTTATGGTGGAGCGCTATCGGCAGTATGTCCCATTGGGAATACCGAGCAAGTTCTATTATATTGATTTGATGACCGGTTTTCAACCGGTTTTTTTATTGTATTTTGCAGGAGCCGCCTCTCTTTGGAGCATCTTCTGAAAAATGTAGAACTTTCCACAGGTTTGGATGCATATCCAAGCCGGTTTTGGAAAGAAAGATTCTTGTTTCAGGCTTATGAAGGCAGAAATCTGTTTCATTCCGATTCTCTCCATTCTGTCTTTTCTCCCTGTCAGGTTCTTTCTCTTTCGTTATTCCCATATCATCATATAGGAGGAAATGTGTCATGAAAACATATCAGGTTGGAATCATCGGAGCAACCGGCATGGTAGGCCAACGGTTTGCAACGCTCTTGGAAAATCATCCCTGGTTTCACGTCAAAGCGCTCGCTGCGAGCGGCCGGTCCGCCGGCAAAACCTATGAGGAGGCTGTGGGAGACCGCTGGGCCATGAGCATGCCCATGCCGGAATCCATGAAAAACATGGTCATCCTCGACGCCACCGCCGACGTGGAAAAGATCGCTTCGATGGTAGACTTTGTCTTCTGCGCGGTCAACATGAAGAAAGATGAAATTAAAGCGCTGGAAGAGGCCTATGCAAAGGCGGAATGCCCGGTCATGTCCAACAACAGCGCGCATCGCGGGACGCCGGATGTCCCGATGATCATCCCGGAAATCAATGCGGACCACGCCGCTGTGATCGACGCACAGCGCAAGCGCCTTGGAACAAAGCGCGGCTTTATTTCCGTCAAATCCAACTGCTCGCTGCAGAGCTACGTCCCGGCAATCCATCCTCTGATGGATCTCAACGTCACAAAGGTACTCGCCTGCACCTACCAGGCGATCTCCGGCGCTGGGAAAACCTTCAAGACCTGGCCGGAAAGCCTCGACAATGTCATCCCCTACATCGGCGGCGAAGAGGAAAAGTCCGAGCAGGAACCCCTCAAGATCTGGGGCCATGTGGAGGACGGCAAGATCGTAAACGCCACCTCCCCGTGCATCACCTCGCAGTGCCTGCGCGTACCGGTCTCCGATGGCCACACCGCGGCGGTGTTTGTCTCCTACGAAAAGAAGATCGAACTGGAAGAGATCATCCATCGTTGGGAAACGTACAAGGGCGTTCCCCAGGAGCTTCAGCTGCCGAGCGCACCCAAGCAGTTCCTGCACTACTTCCGCGAGGACGACCGCCCGCAGTCCCGCCTGGACCGCAACCTGGAGAACGGCATGGCGGTCTCCATCGGCCGTCTGCGTCCGGATACGCAGTATGACATCAAGTTTGTCTGCCTCTCCCACAATACCCTGCGCGGCGCGGCGGGCGGTGCGGTCCTGATGGCGGAGCTGCTCTGCGCAAAGGGATATTTGGACTGATCCAAAGGAACACCGATACATGCAATTCCCATTTCTGAATCATGAATTGGAGGCCCTATTATGAAGAAACTCGTCTATACCGGTTCCGGCGTGGCGCTGGTCACGCCCATGCACAAGGACGGCTCCATCAATTATGAAAAATTTGGGGAGCTGATCGAATTCCAGATTAGCCACGGCACCGACGCCATCATCGCCTGCGCAACGACCGGCGAATCCCCTGTCCTGAACCACGAGGAACACTGCAAAGCGCTGGAATACGTGATCCAAAAGGTAAATAAGCGCGTCCCAGTCATCGCCAGCACGGGCAGCAACGATACCGCCTATGCCGTACAGCTCTCCCAGGAGGCGGAGCGTATGGGCGCGGACGCTCTTCTCTCGGTAACCCCCTATTACAACAAGACTTCCCAGGCGGGTCTCGTTCGCCATTATACATACATCGCAGACCGTGTGAACCTGCCGATCATCGTGTACAACGTGCCCTCCCGCACCGGATGCAATATCAAACCGGAGACGTATTTGGAACTCTCCAAACATCCAAATCTGAATGCGGTCAAAGAGGCCAACGGGGACATTTCTTCGGTGGCCAAGACGATCGCTCTCTGCGGGGACGATTTCTATGTCTATTCCGGCAACGATGATCAGACCCTCCCGATGCTCGCATTGGGCGGCAAAGGTGTGATCTCCGTGTTTGCCAATGTTTTGCCGCAGGAGATGCACGACCTCTGTGCATCGTTCCTTTCCGGAGATGCGGCGAAGAGCCGCGAGCTGACGCTCAAATATGTGGAATTGATGAACGCGCTCTTCATGGACGTCAACCCGATCCCGGTCAAAGCCGCTATGAACGAGATGGGCTTTGATGTGGGCGACTGCCGTTTGCCTCTGACCACCATGAGCGAGGCGGCGCTCAATCAGCTCCGTGAAGTTCTCAAAAAGTATCAGTTGATCTAAGAAACCATTACCATTCGGAGGACGTAAAATGACAAGGATTCTTCTCTGCGGATGCAACGGCAAAATGGGCCGTGTCATCGCCGCATGTGTGAAAGAACGGGAAGACTGCAAAATTGTCGCTGGAATTGACATTCACACCGATCCCTTTGGGGATTTTCCCGTCTATGCCTCCCCTTCCGAGGTGCAAGAGGAAGCGGACGTTGTGATTGATTTCTCCCATCCGGCGCTGCTCTCTCCCCTATTGCAGTTTGGTTTAGAACATAAGCTTCCCCTGGTGCTCTGTACCACGGGATATAACCACGATCAGGTCAATGCGCTAAAGCAGGCCTCGCACAAGATTCCGGTGTTTTATTCCGGCAATATGAGCTTGGGGATCAACCTGCTGATTGGACTCTCCAAGAAAGCGGCACAGGTTTTGGGCGAAGATTTTGACATTGAGATTATCGAAAAGCATCACAACCAGAAAATTGACGCCCCCAGCGGGACCGCGCTCATGATCGCAGACGCGATTTCTTCCGTCGAAGACCGCCAGATGACGTATATGTACGACCGCCATTCCCAGCGCAAAAAGCGCGATAAGAATGAAATCGGGATGCATTCCGTGCGCGGCGGTACCATCGTCGGCGAGCACGAAGTGATTTTCGCCGGGCCGCATGAGGTCATCACCCTTTCCCATTCCGCACAGTCAAAAGAGATTTTTGCCAACGGCTCGATCAACGCAGCGGTATTTCTGGCAAAGCAACCTGCCGGACTGTATGATATGTCCGACCTATTAAAGTAAAGGGGGATACGATCATGGAACAAACGGTTATTACAACCCTCAGTGACATCACACTGGTCAACCTGCAAAATTGCCCTGTGGCGCTCAATTCCATCGCCAAGATCTTTCAGAAGATTTCCGACCTGGGTGTGAATGTGGATATGATCTCCCTCGCCCCCTCCCATGGAGCGTATACGACCATTTCCTTCACCATCGACGACGAGGATCTCGGCAAAATCTTAAAGTTCACCTCCGCCCTGTATGACAACCACGATATCAAAACCATCGTCAGCAGCGGCAATTATAAAATCGCAGTACACGATGAACGCATGAAGAACACGCCCGGCGTAGCTGCAAAGGTGTTACAAGCGGCCGCAGAGGTAAATACCGACATTCGCCTCATCAGCACTTCCGATGTGGAAATCTCCATGTTGGTGACAGCCGCCGACTTTGAACAGACGCTGGAGTCGATCGAAAAGCAGATGGGCTGAAAAGTGCTCGATTTTTCCATTCTATTTCTATAATGTTTCATCTTTGGGGTTCCGCAGGACGATCCTTTTGGTTCGGACTGCGGAACCTCTTTTGTTTTCCGGTCAAATATCCCGTTTGATTTTTCCGAGCGCTCCTTTTTCCAGACGCGATACCTGCGCCTGGCTGATGCCGATCTCCGAAGCGACCTCCATCTGGGTCTTCCCCTGGAAAAACCGCATGGATAAAATGCGTTTTTCCCGGTCGCTCAGGTCGCTGATCGCCTCTTTCAGGGCAATTTCATCCAGCCAGTTATTGTCGTCGTTGTTGTCCCCCACCTGATCCATCACATAGATGGTGTCCCCTCCATCGGAAAAAACCGGCTCGTACAGGGAAACCGGCTCCACGATGGACTCCAGCGCAAGGACCACATCCTCCCTTGGGAGATCCAGCTCCTCGGCGATTTCCTCGATGGTCGGCTCCTTGTTGTTTTTCGCGGTCATTTTTTCTTTGACCTGCATCGCCTTATACGCCGTGTCGCGCAGGGACCGGCTGACACGGATGCTGTTGTTGTCCCGCAGGTATCTGCGGATCTCCCCGATGATCATCGGAACGCCGTAAGTAGAAAACCGTACGCCCTGGTTCATATCAAAGTGATCGATCGCCTTGATGAGTCCGATACAGCCCACCTGGAAGAGGTCGTCCAAATTCTCCCCGCGGTTTGTAAAACGCTGGATGACACTGAGCACCAAGCGCAAATTCCCATTGATTAGCTCTTCGCGCGCCTGCTTGTCCCCTTCCCTGACACGGCGCAGCAATTCCGTCTTTTCTTTTTCGGTCAAAACTTTGAGCTTTGCGGTATTCACCCCGCAGATATCCACCTTATTGTACACAGCGCATTCCTCCCATCCGGCTTTCGCATTCATTATTGCCATGATCGGATAGGAACATGCACCAGTAAAAAAGGAAAAAGGCGGTGGAACAGCATGTTTCCACCGCCCAATAGCAAGGGAAAGCCGCGCCCCGCGCGGCTTTCCCTTGCTTAAATCCAAATGAAAAAATTTTTCAACGAGCGCTTGCCCACCGTTTGATGCTCAACGGCAATAGTTCTCCAGATAACTTTCAATGCTTTCTTGTATGATCTCCTTCGCACGCTCTACGCCGAAAACATTGTCAATCGCGGTCGTCTTTCCCTCCAACGCCTTATAGACTGAGAAAAAGTGGGACATCTCGTCGAAAATATGCGCAGGCAATTCGCTGATGTCCTTATAACCGTTGTAGGTTGGGTCATTGAATGGGATGGCAATAATTTTTTCATCTTTACTACCGTTGTCCTCCATGCTGATGACACCAATTGGGTAACACCGCACCAGGGAAAGCGGATGGATATTCTCGGAACAAAGCACGAGGACGTCGAGCGGATCGTGATCTTCCGCATAGGTGCGCGGGATAAAGCCGTAATTGGCCGGATAGTGCGTGGATGTATACAAAATGCGGTCCAAAAACAGCAAACCGGTCTCCTTATCCAGCTCATATTTTGCTTTGCTTCCCTTAGTTATTTCAATAACTGCACAAAAATCGTCCGTCTTGATTCGTTTTGGGGAAATGTCATGCCAGATATTCATCCAAATTCCTCCTTTTTTTGGCTGTCTATAAATTCTGCCGCCGTTTATTTATATTGTATCATTGCGCATAAAAAGAATCAATGTATTTCCAGGGAATTTTATACAAATCCATAAAAAGCAACCTTCCCAGAAGTTTGCATACACCTCTCGCATGTTCGGCATTCTCTCCGCATAGATATACTACGATCAGTAGAGCAGGAGGAGTGTTCCATGAATTGCAGAATCGCGGACATGCGGCACAAAGAGGTTATCAACACCAAAGACGGCACACGTATTGGGTATGTGTGCGATGTGGAGATCGACACCGTTACCGCGCGGGTCCTCTCTTTGGTCATCTATGGCCGGCTGCGCTTTTTTGGCCTGCTCGGCCGTGAGGATGATATTATTATCAAATGGCAGGATATTGAAGTAATTGGTGACGAAACGATTCTGGTATGTTATAATGATTTTTACCGCGTAAAAAAGAAGCCGCATCTCTTCGGAAGCTGAGCGAATCTGTGATCTTCCGAAAAAATATTGCAATCCCTGTTGGATTGTGGTATAATAATGCGCGCAAAACACACGCCAGCGCTGGACGAACCGGTGCTTCGAAAGGGATTCCTTGAAGTTCTGCGTCCAAAACAGAGCGCGGCGGCGGAAAAACCAAGGAGGATTTTATTATGGCAGTCGTATCTATGAAACAGCTTTTGGAGGCCGGTGTACATTTCGGCCACCAGACCAGAAGATGGAACCCGAAAATGGCTCCCTACATCTTCACCGAGCGCAACGGCATCTACATCATCGACCTGCAGAAGACCGTTAAGAAGCTTGAAGAAGCGTACAATTTCGTCCGTGATCTTTCGATGGAAGGCAAGTCCGTCCTGTTCGTCGGCACCAAGAAGCAGGCGCAGGAATCGGTCCGTGATGAAGCCGAACGCGCTGGCGCTTACTTTGTAAATGCAAGATGGCTGGGCGGTATGCTCACCAACTTCCGCACTATTCGCCGCAGAATTGACCGTTTGAACCAGCTCAAGGCGATGGAAGCGGACGGAACGTTTGATCTGCTCCCGAAGAAGGAAGTCACGAAGCTCCAGCTCGAAATTCAAAAGCTGGAAAAATTCATGGGCGGCATTAAAGATATGAAGCAGCTCCCCGGCGCATTGTTCATTGTGGACCCGCGCAAGGAGAGAATTGCGGTTGCAGAGGCAAAGAAGCTCGGCATTCCGATTGTTGCAATTGTTGATACCAACTGCGATCCGGACGAAATCGACTATGTCATTCCGGGCAACGACGACGCAATCCGTGCGGTTAAGCTGATCTCCGCAACAATGGCCAACGCGATCATCGAAGGCAGAGAAGGCCAGATGGGTTCTGCTGAAGCGCAGGAAAAGGAAAATGAGACGGACGAGGTCGCAGGCTAATTGGATGGGGGTTTCCCTATCTATTTGAAAAGAATTTTGATCAAATAGCGCCGGGGAGACCACTTTCCGGCGCACTTAAAAAACGGAGGGATCAATCAATGGCTGCTTTTACAGCAAAAGACGTTGCAGCACTTCGTGAGAAGACCGGCTGCGGAATGATGGACTGCAAGAAGGCACTGACTGAAGCAAACGGCGATATGGACGCCGCTATCGATTTCCTGAGAGAAAAGGGCCTTGCCGCTGCTACAAAGAAGGCTGGCCGTATTGCCGCAGAGGGCGTTGCGTTTGCATGCACCAATGAGGCGAAGAATGTTGGCGTTGCCATCGAAGTAAACGCGGAAACCGACTTTGTTGCGAAGAATGCGGATTTCCAGAACTTTGTAAAGACCTGTGCGGATACGGTTATCTCCGAGAATCCGGCAGATGTGGAAGCACTTCTGGCTTGCAAGGCGGCAGGCACCGACATGACCGTCGACGCATTGCTGAAGGAAAAGATCCTGACCATCGGCGAGAATATCAAGATCCGCCGTTTCCAGCGCTATGAGGGTACGGTTGTTTCCTATATCCATGGCGGCGGCAGAATCGGTGTTTTGGTGAAGTTTGAGACTTCTCCGGAAGTTGCTGCAAAAGAGGGCTTCGAGGAGTATGCAAAGAACATCGCTATGCAGGTTGCTGCAATCAACCCGTCCTATTTGGACGAGGCTTCCGTCCCGGCTGACGTTGTGGAGCATGAAAAGAAAATTCTCACCGAGCAGGTGATTGAGTCCGGCAAGCCGGCCAATATCGCTGAGAAGATCGTTGTTGGCAGACTCGGCAAATTCTTCAAGGAAGTTTGCTTGGTCGACCAGGCATATGTGAAGGACGGCGATCTGTCCGTTCAGCAGTATACTGCAAACACGGCAAAAGAGCTTGGCGGCGACATCAAGATCGTTGCATTTGTCCGCTTTGAGAAGGGCGAAGGCCTTGAGAAGCGCGAGGACAATTTTGCAGACGAAGTTGCCAACATGATTAAATAAGCTTTTCCCAACAGCAGATAAACAGCGCGGAAGCTTCTCCGCGCTGTTTTTTTGTTTCTCTTGTGTTTCCATTTGCTGATTTTCGTTCATTGCAGCTTGGCCGATTTCCCTCTTCATCTATTGCGCTAGGAATGTAACTGCAGGAGGCATCACATAACCGCGTCCAAAGGGATCTTTCTCCCTAAGAGACCGACAAAATTTTGTCCTTGTGCCGCGAAGGGCTATCCCTTTGGTAAATTTTCAGTTATAATAAAATACGAAAAGAGGTGAACCATATGCCATCGTCCAGGCGCTGCGCATCCCGAAAAAAGAACGATTCCCCTCCCATCCATCCACCGAAGCAGGTGCTGCGCCTGATGGAATTGCTGCAAAGGCAAGGATATGAGGCCTATGCCGTTGGCGGATGTATACGGGATAGCCTTCTGGGGCTTTCCCCAAACGACTGGGATCTCACTTGCTCTGCCCTTCCGGAGGAAACCATACGAGCTCTGCCCGGCTACCAGGTCCTTGCCACCGGCCTACAGCACGGGACCGTCACCGTAGTCGCGGACGGTATGCCCGTAGAGATCACCACCTACCGTGTGGACGGCACCTACTCCGATGGACGGCATCCGGACTCCGTCACCTTCTCCCGCAATTTGGTGGACGATTTGGCACGCCGTGACTTTACAGTAAACGCAATCGCCTACCATCCCAACAAGGGACTCGTGGACCCCTACAACGGATTACACGACTTGCACAGCCGCACTCTGCGCTGTGTCGGAATCCCGGAACAGCGTTTTCAGGAGGACGCCCTGCGGATTCTCCGCGGGCTTCGTTTTGCTTCTACCTTGGGATTCACCATCGAAAAGAAGACGGCCTATGCAATGTTCCAGCAAAAAAACTTGCTGCACCAGATCTCCGAAGAACGGGTTCAAGTTGAATTTGGCAAGCTGCTGTGCGGCAAGGACGCAGAGCGCATTTTGCGGAAGTACCAAAGTGTCATTGCTGTCTTTCTTCCGGAAATTACCCCCATGGTCGGATTGGAACAACACAGCCCGTATCACATATATGATGTATGGGAACATACGCTTCATGCAATCTCCGCTATTGCGCCAAGGCTGGAGCTGCGCCTCGCCATCCTGTTTCATGATATCGGAAAGCCGCGATGTTTTTCCATGGATGCCAAAGGCATCGGCCATTTTTATGGGCACCAGAACCTCGGGGCAGAAATCGCAAAAAACGTATTGACGCGTCTGCGATTCAGCAAAGAAACCATCCGCACCGTAGCAACCCTGGTCAAGTACCACGATGTATCGATCACCGACGAGGAGGTCCGCGTCAAACGCTGGCTAAACCGGCTTGGTGAACCGCTGTTTCGTATGCTGCTCGCGGTCAACCGCGCGGATACAGCTGCACACTCCCCCGCCGCAGCCCTCCGCATGGATATGATCGACCGGGAAGCTGCCGTTCTCGATCACATTCTCGCAGAGCAATCCTGTTTTCAATTGAAGGACCTTGCAATCCACGGAAAGGACTTGCTCCAAATAGGCGTTCCAGAGGGACCGGAGGTGGGCCGCTTGTTGCAGGAATTACTGGATTCGGTCTTGGAAAACCGCTGCGAAAACCGGTTGGAATCCCTTCTTCCTTTGGCAAAACAGCTGGCATTCTCTCGGAAGGAAACGGAGGGATAAACGCCGTGGCCGAATACGTTACACATACATTGGAGCCCTTGTATGACGGGGAGTCGCGTGTGCTAATCCTTGGCACCATGCCCTCCCCAAAAAGCCGCGCCATTGGCTTCTACTATTCCCATCCGCAAAATCGCTTTTGGCGCGTGCTCGCCGATGTATTTCAGCAAGCTCTCCCCGTCTCTAAGGAAGAGAAAGCAGCATTCTGCTTGCGCAACCACATTGCTCTGTGGGATGTTCTGCGGAGCTGTGCCATAGAAGGAGCGGACGACGGAAGCATCCGGCAGCCGGTTGCGAACGACTTATCCTCACTCCTACAGGAGACCCATATCCACACCATCTGTACAACGGGGACAAAGGCCGCCGCTCTCTATAAACGTCTGTGCCTGCCTTCTACCAGGCTTCCCGCTGTCTCGCTTCCATCCACCAGTCCGGCGAATTGCCGCCACTATACATACGCGCGGCTTGTTGAGGCATACTCCATTTTGCCGGTTCTATGTTCCGAAACAAAGGATTGAATAAACCCCCTTCCAGGTTTGAAACGGAAGGGGGTTCATTCGTTTTGCTACAAAAATTTTCGAAATTTTGCGTGACATTCGTTTCATTTTATTGTATAATAATTACAGTTCAATTCAAAATATTTTCTATTTTATTGTGCAATATGAGCTTTGTTTGCCGCTGAAAACGGGCTCTCTTCTTCCTTTTCTTATTTATTTTATTCTTACTCAGCGGAGATTGGAGTTTTTTCAGATGTGGGCTTACGAAAGTGTTTTCTATCAAATCTATCCCCTTGGTTTCTGCGGGGCGCCAAAACAAAACGACGGGATCCTCACACCGCGCATTCAAAAAGTGCAGGACTGGATTCCTCATATTTTGGACTGCGGTGCAAATGCCATATATTTCTCTCCGATTTTTGAATCCGATGCGCACGGCTATGATACGCGCGATTACCGCAAAATCGACTGCCGCCTCGGTACCAACGAGGATTTTGCGTCCGTGTGCAAGGCCCTCCACCAAAATGGAATCAAGGTGGTCATCGACGGCGTATTCAACCATGTGGGACGCGGCTTCTGGGCTTTCCAGGATGTGTTAAAGAATCGGGAAAATTCCCCTTATAAGGACTGGTTCCATATCAACTTTGGTGGGAACGACGGTTATAACGACGGCCTCTGGTATGAGGGCTGGGAAGGCCACTATGAGCTAGTGAAATTGAATCTGCGCAATGAAGCGGTGATTGAGCACCTCTTCTCCTGTATTCGCGGTTGGGTCGAAGAATTCGACATTGACGGCCTGCGGTTGGACGTGGCCTACTGCGTAGACCGCGACTTTCTCCGCCGCCTGCGCAGCTTCTGCGACACCTTAAAGCCGGATTTCTTCCTGGTCGGCGAAATTCTCGGCGGGGATTACAACCAGATTATGAACGACCAGATGCTACACAGTGCGACAAACTACGAGTGCTATAAAGGGCTCTATTCGAGCTTAAATTCCATGAACCTGTTCGAGATCGGCCATTCCCTTCTGCGCCAATTCGGCCCGGAAAACTGGACGCTCTACAAGGGAAAGCATTTGCTCAACTTTGTGGATAACCACGACGTCGTCCGCATCGCAAGCAACCTGACCAACGAAAAGCATCTTCCCCTCATTTATGCGTTGCTCTTCGGCATGCCGGGTATCCCCTGCATCTACTACGGCAGCGAATGGGGCGCTGAAGGAAAAAAAGAGCATGGCAGCGACGACTCCCTCCGCCCCTGCTTTGAAGCGCCGCAGTGCAATGCACTAACCGAATGGATCGCCACATGCGCAAAAGCGCATAAGGAAAGCAAAGCGCTTTGCTATGGCGATTTCAAATCTCTGATGCTGACCAATAAGCAGTTCATCTTTGAGCGTTCCTTTGAGGGACAGCGTGTGCTGGTGGCGGTCAATGCGGACGGAGAGGCCTATGATGCACACTTCAATGCCAACGCAGGCCGGGCCCGCGATCTGCTGACCGGCCAAACACACGACTTCGGCGGCGGCAGCAAGCTTCCTCCCTACAGCGCTGCATACTGGGAAATCTATTGATGGTATGAAATAAAAACCACTCGCACCCATTTTTCATGTGGTGCGAGTGGTTTTTTATGTACCTATTTTTTGTCAGCTGACCCGTTCCAGGTCTTTGCGCAGCCGTTCGATGATGCGTTTTTCCAACCGCGAGATGTAGGACTGTGAGATTCCCAAGCTATCGGCTACCTCTTTCTGGGTGTGCTCCTTGGTGTGGTTTAGCCCGAACCGGAGCTGCATGATCTTTTTTTCGCGCGGCGCCAGATGATCCACCGCATTCAGCAGCAGATCGCGCTCCACCTCCTGCTCCAGCCCATGGTTCACGGTATCCTGTTCGCTGCCCAAAATATCGGAGAGAAGCAGCTCATTGCCATCCCAGTCCACATTCAGCGGATCGTCGATCGAAATCTCATTTTTCTGCTGGGAACTTTTGCGCAGATACATCAAAATCTCATTTTCAATGCAGCGGGATGCATACGTCGCCAGCTTGATTTTGCGCTCTGGGCAAAAGGTATTCACCGCTTTGATGAGGCCGATGGTCCCGATGGAAATCAGATCCTCCACATTTGCCGTGCTGGATTCGAACTTCTTTGCAATATATACCACCAGGCGCAGGTTGTGGGTAATCAGCGGTTCACGGGCATTTTTCTTCCCTGCAAGGATGTTTTCCATCACGACCGCTTCCTGCTCCGCCGTGAGGGGCGGCGGTAAAGTCTCCGGCCCGTTGATATAGTGGATTTCCCCCCGCACGCGGAATCGGAGCAACCAGAACGACCCTTTTTCGCGCAACCATTGGATCAGGCTGCCTGCTTTTTTTAGAAACACATACTCCCCTTTTGCCGCTGCCGTTCGGCATAGAACACTGCATCCTTTTGTCCACGGCCAAATTTAGACAAAAGGAGGATTCAGGACAATAGGTCCGGATGAAGCAACGCCTGGAACTCCCCATTGGAAAGCGGCTCTTGGCTCACCGCGATATAGACGTCTCTCGTCTCTATAACCCGTTTGCCTGCGGAGATCACCAGCTTTTCCGGCCGGAATGCGGAAAGGACGCCCCCACCCCCGACCGCTCCATAGGGCACCAGGCGGAAAGCTGTCTGTTCCTGCTGCTGAGGAACCACCGCCTGGACCGCCTCTTCTTGCACCACGACCACCGGAAAGCCGGAAAACGGTTCGGTCAGGGTATTTCCCGTGTCCACTTTTGCGGTGCAGCGGCTTTCCTGCCCGCCTCGTTGGATCGTGATCGGGCAAAACAGCGCCTCTGGGCGCTGCCTTCCAGTGACACGCTGAACCAGCCGTATGATAAAATAGCAGGCCACGGTTGCACAGAGCAAAAACAGTGGAGAAACATCAAAGTAAACAACGGAATTTTTGATCAGAAGGCCTTGCGGCGCTACAAAATACCAGAGGCAGAGCATAAAACCAGCGAATGCAAAGCTCGTCAGATAAAAACCCGCCAATGCCCGCAGGAAGGTTTTCCAGCTCTGTATGGGGAAAGCCAGCCAAATGATGGTCGCGGACATCAGCAATTTGACGAGGAGGGATAGAACCGGATACAACTCCGGCAGGAAGATGCTCAACGCATAAAAGGCACCCAAGGCAGCCCCTGCAACCATCCGTCCGCGCTTTGACGGGATATGTAAGAAGCGTGCAACCGCAAGTAGCAAAAAATAATTGATGAATAGGTTTACTCCAATCAATACATCCAGATAAACGGTTTGCGTGTGTCCCATCCCCCCTTTTTTCTTTCCAAGGCGGTCATTTCCAGCGCTCTTTCATTATAGCGGTTTGTTTTTGCTATTTCTGTCAAAAACGGAGGGAGCTTTTCCATTTCCTTTGGCGGAAACGTGGGCAGGGCCGGCTCGAAGTTCCCTCTCCGAACCGGCCCTGCCGCTGCAATCTTTTAGGACTGCGGATTTGCATTTTGAAATTTTTGCTTTGCCTGCTGAATTTTCTGCTGCTGTGCCTGCGGCGTCGGATACCAACCGCGCTTCTTCATCTCATCAAACACATCCGCCTGAATCTGGTGTTCTTCGTTCAGGATGTTCATGAATTCATCGCGGATATCCGGCGTTGCACATTCGTTGGCGTACGTGTTGTACGTTTCTGTAATAAACTTCTGCGATGTCAAAACATCGTCGAACACTTCTTTTTCCTGCATGGCCATCGTCGATCCCTCCCTAGTTCAAAAAGCTCAAGAGCTTTTCATAATGGGTCTGGTGCTTTCCTGCAATTGCATTGCACTTTTGCTTGAGTTCCGGGTCTGTGCACTGCTGTGCATAGGCTTTGCACTTCGCAATCAGCAGCTTCTCGCAACTCAGCTGATCTTCAATGGCAGAAAGTTCTTTTTCTGTCAATGCCATTTGGAACACATCCCTTCTCTTATGGCGTTGCCGAGTATTTGGCAGCGCGATCTCTGCGGCTCTTTTCCGAACCTTGCTTCTTTTGGCGCCACTCGCAATAGCGGTAGCGTGTCCTTTATTTTCCCATATTTGTACCGGTATTATACGCGATCGAATGGATTCAAATTTTTCTAATCGGGCTACCTTGCGCCGTCCATGCGCAAGATTCTATGTAGCCCGTCGAACTGTTTCGGTGCCGCCCAGCCCAAAACTGATGCTGAGTGCCTGATCGACCTGTTCCATGGAACGGCGGTCGATGCGTCCCATGCGCTCCTTCAAACGATGCTTATCAATGGTGCGCACTTGCTCCAATAGGACCACCGAATCCTTCGCCAGCCCGGTATCCTCCGAATGCAGCATAATATGCGTGGGGAGGTTTGCTTTTGCCCGCTGGCTGGTGATGGCCGCCGCGATGACGGTCGGACTAAACCGGTTTCCAACATCGTTTTGAACAATTAGGACCGGGCGCACCCCACCCTGTTCCGAACCGACAACAGGGCTCAAATCGGCATAATAAATATCGCCTCTTCTAATGTTCACGCTTTTCACTCTCCAAATATAAGGATCATTACCACTCATGAGCTTATTCGTATTTTTGACCGTGGGTTCCACGTTTATTCGCATTCAAAAAATCTCTGCCAAAAAACTTGTCAAGCTCGTTATCATAATATTAGGAGAGGAAGGCCATGGACACAAAAACAAATTTGGGATTTACGCAGAAAATAGCTGCCGGCCGAAAGCAAAAACCGCTGCCCGGATTTCTCCGAACAGCGGGTCATATGTTTCTATGTTCATTTTACAAGCAACGTCCGTTCTGCTGGCGGGTCGTAAAGGAACTGCGCTGTAAACTCCTTCTGTGGGATGGAGAGCGACTCGATCTGCCCCGTCTCCGCGTTTGCCGTCAGAGAAAAGTCACACCCATCAAAGCTCCCGCTGAATACGCCGTCCTGCCCTGCGGTCAGCACATCCGGGCGGCAAGCATAATCCAAGGTCTGCTGCAAAATCAAAGCGAAATTGTTCTGCGGAAGCGTACAAGCATCGCTCTGCGCTTCCAACCCAGCATAGGCGACGCTAAATCCCTCGCCGCTCCAATAGTAATCCATGCCGGATAGATCGTCCGGTTTCACAATGGACACGCGCAGGATTCCCGGCCCGGTGCGGTCCACCTCACAGGAAACCTGCGTTTCCCCCGAAGTGATCTCCGCCTTACACGAAAAATGGAACACCAAGTCCGCGGGTTCCAGCGGCTGGGCCGCAGCCGTACAGGCGGACAGCAAACAAGCGAGCAATGGGAGTAGGAACAGCGCTGCCCTGCGCATGGGCATCCCTCCGGTCTATCGTTCGATTTCTAAAAACAGCTCCGGAAGCTTTTCAATCATGTCCGACGGGAGCATCGCGCACTTGGAAAGCCGCTGCGCACAGCGGTCTCCGGCCATGCCATGCAGGTATACGCAGCCAGCAGCTGCTGTCAGCGGCTGCACCCCCTGGGCGACAAACGAAGCGATCATGCCAGCCAGCACATCGCCGCTGCCCGCCTTTGCCATGCCGGGGTTTCCTGTGATATTGAGGAACGCCTTTCCCTCCGGAGAAACCGCAATGGTCCCGGCGCCTTTGAGCACCATGGTTACATTGTGTTCCGCCGCAAAGCTCCGCGCATATTCCAGGCGGTGCGCCTGCACATCCGCGACATTGGTCTTGAGAAGGCGCGCCATCTCGCCGGGATGCGGCGTCATGATGACCGGCCCCTTTGCTGTTTTCAAGATATCTATATGCTCCGCGATGATATTTATGCCATCCGCATCGATCACCAAGGGGCATTTCGCCGTCGCCAGCAGCTTGGTCACCAACGCCACCGAAGCAGCGGATTTCCCCAGCCCACAGCCAATTAAGCAGGCCGTCGAACGCGAGAGGAAGGACAGCAAGTTGCGCTCACTCTCCCCAGAGAGCGAACCGTTCGGCAAGTGGTTCAGGAGCGTGTAGACCGGCTCGACCACCTGGGACGCCACAATGGGATAAATCGCCGACGGCAATGCGACGTTTACCAACCCAGCTCCACAGCGGATGGCTGCCTTCGCGCTCAAAACCGCTGCGCCGGCCATGCCCACGCTGCCGCATACACAAAGCAGGCGGCCATAACTGCCCTTGTTGCTCTCCGGCTTGCGCGGCTTCACCATGGCGCGCGCCACATTCTGCTCCGTCACCTCCAAGGTGGTCGGCTGGCGGTTGACCATCGCAGCCGTGATGCCCACCGGGACCACGGCCACTTGCCCGCAGTATGTCTTTCCGGGCTGTAAGAGGTGCGCGTTCTTCAAGGTGGTAAACGAAACCGTGTAATTTGCACGGATGCATTTTCCCTCAATCCCGCCAGTGTCGCAGATCACGCCGCTGGGAATATCCAGGGAGATCACGGTCGCCGTGCAGCTCTTTACCACGATAAACAGCGGATGCAAATATTCCGGAACCGAACCGTGGAAGCCAATCCCATAGATTGCATCCACAATATAGTCCGCAGAAGAAAGCATCGGCGCAATGATCTCCGGAGTTTCCAGATAATTGACTGTTTTGACCGTTGTGCCAGAGAGCTTTTCAAACATCTCCTGTGCGATCTCGGTGCCGGGCTGTCCCTCGGTGAGGACTACAATCACCTTCGCCCCCAGTTCCGCAAGATGGCGCGCAGCGACAAAGCCGTCCCCGCCGTTGTTCCCTTTTCCGCAAAGCACCACAATGTGCTTCTGGTCAACCGGGAAACGCTTCTTGATAAAGCGCGCGGCGGCCGCGCCTGCGTTTTCCATCAACTGCAAATAGCTGATTCCCGACCGGACGGCGTTCTTTTCCAGATTGCGGGTCTGTTCCGCATTCAATACCTTCATCTATGTACCTCTCCTTTTTATCCGGACTGCTCCGGGCACAATAGAAGCATTTTTGCTCTATGAACAGCAGGAATCCTCTTGGCGCTGGCCAATCACGACGGCCGCCGCATACTCCTTGGTGTGCGTCACGCTCACCGAAAACGTAAGGCCGCGTTCTTGTGCAATGCGCCGTGCTGCCCCGCTTAAATGCAGGCTCGGTTCCCCCAAGCTTCCGCGCAGCAACTCCACTTCCGCAAGGGAAAAGCCGCGCACTCCCGTTCCCAGCGCCTTTGCAAACGCCTCTTTTGCGCAGAAAGAGGCCGCCGCACTTTGCGCGGAAAATCCGCGCTCCTGCAAAAAGGCCCATTCGCTGGGTCCAAATACCCTTTTACAAAAACGCGGATTTTGCATCGATTTTTTGATTCGCTTGATCTCAATCAGATCGATTCCCACCATGAGCATGCGCGGTACCCTGCCTATCTTCGTACAACCGGTGCAACACAGGGGTTGCACCGGTAATACAGTCTAGTTGTATTATTGTACCATATTCCAGCGCTTTTTACAATTCCTGGTTTTTGATCTCGTCCGATTTTGCCGGAAAAACATCCTTGCTGTCCAAAGACGTCACTCGCCCACCTGCCAAATCTCTTTGGCATATTCCAGGATGGTGCGGTCGCTGGAGAATTTCCCCGCATTTGCGGTGTTGATCAAACATTTGCGGGTAAAACCCATGCGGTCGTCCCGATAGTCGGCATTGGCCTGGAGTTTTGCGTCGCAATACGGCAGGAAATCGAGCAGGAGATAGTAATTGTCCGGCTTATGCCAGCTTGCGCCCTTGAGCAGGGAATCGTAAAGCTCCTGGAACATCCCAGTCCCGCCGTCGCTGAAGGTCCCGTCCACGAGGGTGTCCACTACCCTGCGGATCCGCGGATAGGCCTCATAGACCATTTTCGGATCATAAACCGCTTCTATCTGCCCGAGCTCCTCCACCCTGGCGCCAAAGATATAGTTGTTCTCCTTGCCCGCCTGTTCAACGATCTCCACATTCGCGCCGTCATACGTTCCGAGCGTCACGGCGCCATTGAGCATAAATTTCATATTGCCCGTACCGGAAGCCTCGGTCCCGGCAGTGGAAATCTGTTCGGAGACATCCGCCGCGGGGACCAATTTCTCCGCATAGGAAACATTGTAATTGGCCACAAACAGCACCTGCAAGCGGTCTTTGGTCTCCTCATCCTGGTTGACCAGCTTGGCGATCTCATTGATGTATTTGATCACGCCCTTGGCGCGGAAATACCCCGGCGCTGCCTTTGCTCCAAAGAGGAAGACCGTCGGATAAAAATCTTTGATCCGTCCATCCTTCAGGCCAAAATAGATGTCCAAGATGGAAAACGCATTCAAAAGCTGGCGCTTATATTCGTGCAGGCGCTTTGCCTGAATATCGAAGAGGAAATTGGGGTCCAGGCGGACGCCGTCGTGCTTCTCCACATACGCCGCCAGCTCCTGTTTTTTCATCTGTTTGATCTCTGCAAATTGCCGTAAGAACTCCGCATCCTCCTGGAACGCTTCCAGTCCCTTCAGCTTTGTGAGATCCGTAATCCAGCCGCTGCCGATTTTGCCGGTGATAAACCCGGAAAGCTCCTGGTTGCACAGGGCCAGCCAACGGCGCTGGGTAATGCCGTTGGTCTTATTGTTGAAGCGCTCCGGATACAAGCGGTACCATTCGTTGAGCGCCGTGTTCTTGAGGATCTCCGTGTGGATTTTCGCCACACCGTTGGTGGAATGCGTGGCAAAGATCGCCATCCGCGCCATGTGGATCATCCCTCCGTCGATGATCCGATAGGGCGCCTGGGCTTCCCCTTGAATCCCCTTGCCGTCGAGCTCCTTTTGCAGGGCTTTATCGATCATCACCACATAGCGGTACACCTGCGGGATCACCGACTTAAACAGGCGCACATCCCACTTCTCCAGGGCCTCCGCCATGATGGTGTGGTTGGTATAGGCAAAGGTCTGCCGCGCAATCTTCAAAGCGCGGGCAAACGGGACGCCCTCCTCCGCCAAGAGCCGCACCAGCTCTGCGATAGAGACCACCGGATGGGTGTCGTTCAACTGGATGGCATATTCCTCCGGGAACGCTGCGAAATCATTCCCATGCTTCTGTTTGTATTGGCGCAGGATATCCTGGAGGGATGCGCTGGAGAAGAAATATTGCTGTTTCAAACGCAGGCGCTTCCCTTTGTCCGTGTCGTCGTTTGGATACAGCACGCTGGAAATCGCTTCTGCCTCGTCGCGATCCCGCACCGCGCGGTCGTATTTCTGCTCGTTAAACAGCTGGAAATCGAATCCATTGACGGGTTCCGCCTGCCAGAGGCGCAGCGTATTGATCCGCTTTCCGCCGTACCCAATGACCGGCATATCGTACGGCACCGCATATACCTGCTGGTTCTTAAACTCGACCAGCACCTTTTCGCTCTCTCGCCGGATGGACCACGGGTCGCCAAACCGCTGCCAATCGTCCGCCGTCTCCCGCTGGAATCCGTTCTCAAAATATTGCTTAAACAGGCCGTATTTGTAGCGAATCCCGTAGCCATTCAGCGGGATGTTGTGTGTGGCAGCTGAATCCAGGAAACAGGCGGCCAAGCGTCCCAAACCACCGTTGCCCAACGCCGGGTCCTCGATGTCCTCAAAGATTGAAAGCTCAATCCCATTCTCATTGAACAGCTCCGCGAGCTGGTCCAGCAAGCCCAAATTGAGCAGGTTGTTGTAAATGAGGCGGCCAATCAGAAATTCTGCGGAAAAATAGCACGCCTGTTTGCCTTCATAAGGCTTCCTCCAATCGGCGGCGACCGCCTTCATCATAGCTTTGGAAACCGCGTCGTACAGCTCCACTGTGCTGGCCTCTTGGATGGTCTTTCCATAGTCCAGCTCCAACGCCTCACAGATATCATACTTAAAGGTGTTCATCCCTCAAATCCTCCTGGTTATCTTCCATAAATCTCCGTCAGCCCGCGCAGCCAGTCCGCCAGCTCGACGGTCAACTGGCCGTCCACCAACCGCCAGCGCCAATTGCCCCCCAGCGTGGAGGGGAAATTCATCCGCGCGCTGTTCGGCAGGAACAAAAGATCCTGTATCTGATAGAGAACCGTATTGGCCACGCTCGCATAGCCCGCCACGACCATCGCCTTGGGGATATCCTTGCGGCGATGTACCTGCAAATAGCGCATGGCATAGCGGGAATCCTTCGATAGGTTCTCCACATAACGTCCCACCAGCGTCTCATTGTCATGCGTGCCGCCGTAAATGGCCAAGTTCTGCGAATAATTGTGCGGAAGGTGTTCGTTTTGCGCATCCGAATCGAACCCAAACTGCATCACTTTCATGCCGGGGTATCCCGCCTGTTTCAGCACTTTGCGCACCTCGGGGACCAATGCCCCCAGGTCTTCCGCAATGATCTTCGACTTGCCGACCGCGGAGTCCATCGCCTTCACAAGCTTCATGCCGGGCCCCTGCCGCCACTCGCCCACCGCAGCGGTTGTCGCCCCGTAGGGGATGGCATAGTACCGCACGGTGCCGATGAAATGATCGATGCGGATCACGTCGTACAAACGGGCGGAATGCGCCATGCGCGCTTTCCACCAGGCAAAATCCGTGCGCTCCATCTCTTCCCAGTCATAGAGTGGGTTGCCCCAAAGCTGGCCCGTCTCGGAAAACGCATCCGGCGGAACGCCGGCCACGCAGGTGGGCCTGCGCTGCTCATCCAACTGGAACAACTCCCCATGGACCCACACGTCCGCGCTGTCCAACGCGACGTAGATCGGGATATCGCCGATGATCTGCACGCCGTTTTGTTTGGCATATGTCCGGATGCGGTCCCACTGTTCAAAAAATTTATACTGGCAGAATTTCCAGAAATCCCGCTCCTCTTCCAGCAACCCAGACCAGAGCTCCACCTCTTCTGCATCGCGCAGACGGATCTTTTCCGGCCAACGGAGCCATTCATGGCCCTCAAAGGAATCCTTCAACGCCATATACAGGGCATAATCCTCCAGCCATAGGGCCTGCGCTTCACAAAACGCCCGATACTCCTGCGTATCCCTGTGGCCACTTCTCTGAAAAGCCGACCGCAGCACCTGGAACCGGGATTGATAAAGCTTCGCATAATCCACATCGTCCGGGGCGTCCCCCCAGTCAAAGGCGTCGATCTCCGCCCGTTCCAGCAAGCCTTCTTCCCGCAGAGTATCTAAGTCGATAAAATAGGGATTGCCCGCAAACGCAGAAAACGACTGATAGGGGCTGTCGCCAAAACTGGTCGGCCCCACGGGGAGCACCTGCCAGTATTTCTGCCCGGCCTCCTTTAAGAAGTCGATAAACGCAAAGGCCGCCTTTCCCAATGCGCCGATCCCATAAGGGGACGGCAAACTGCTGACCGGCAGCAAAATCCCCGCTCCGCGGGGCAATTCTTTCCTTTTATTTGGCATAAAATCACCTAAATCACGAAAATATTCGAAATCTCACCGCATGATATGATACCAAATCCTCTTGGCAATGTCAACCAACATAGAGGCATTTCGTTAGAATTTGTTGTGAATTATAGCTGTTTTTATTTAATAATCTCTTTTTATAGCCTATATGAAACATTTGTGATTTGAAAAGCCTTCCGTTGCTGTTCCAGAACAACCGTAGACAGAACCAAATCTTCTTGGAAACATCGGAAACGATTTTCCAATGCTCCCTCTCATCCGTCAAACGGTGCTTCTGAAAAAGCACTTGCAACCCAGCGTTTGGCAGGATATACTAAAAACTAAGCGTTTTTTGTGTCCGATTCCATCACACAATCTGCCTTGCTGCAGAATCTTTTATAATTGCGCCGCTCTCCTATTCGGAATTCCTGCTGCATAGGCCGGCGCAACCGATATTTGGCTTCATTCTTCAGGAGGTACCGTCGTGGCAACCATTAAAGACATTGCAAAGAAACTTGGTATTGCGACCAGCACCGTCTCCAAAGGGCTAAACGGCGCCAAGGATATCAGCGAAGAAACCCGCCAGCTTGTTCTGGATACTGCCGTTGAGATGGGATATGCCGTCAAACGTGTCCAGCGCAAAGGGACGCACAAGGTCTGCATTTTAATCGAAAATATGGAGTACAACAGCATCGACCAATTTGGCTACGAAATCATCGTTGGATTCAAGTTGGCCGCCGCGCGCCGTCACTTTGACGTCACAGTGCTCCCCACCAATCTCAATATGCAGGCGGAGGAAAAATATGACTCCTTCATGCTCAAGAATGGCTTTTGCGGGGCTTTTTTGCTCGGATTTTCCCTGCATGACGATTACATAGCGCAAGTCCATAAGACAAGCGTTCCAACCGTCCTCTTCGACAATGTCATCCAAAACCGGCATGTGGGAAGCGTGGGCACAGACGGCTTCGAGGGGATTGAACTGGCCGTGCGCCTGCTGGCGGACGGCGGCCACAAGCGCATTGCGCTCTTAAACGGCGCAAAGAACAGCATGGTCACGCAGGAACGGCACGACGCTTTCCTGGAATCGATGGAACGCCATAAACTCACAGTAGACCCCGCCCTTGTCCAAAACGGCTGGTTTGTCGCGGACTGCGCCAAACAACACGTTGCACACTTTCTCGAACACGGTGCGACCGCGATCGTCTGTGCCAGCGACTTGATCGCCTCCGGCGTGATCGCAGAGCTAAAGCGGCTGGGAAAGCGCGTCCCGGAGGACGTCAGCGTCATCGGGTTTGACGATCTCCCCATCGCCCAGCATCTGTGCCCCGCCCTCACCACCGTCCGGCAGGACCGCGTCTCACTCGGTAAAAGCGCTTTTATGCTCCTGGAAGAGCTGATCGGCGGCGTCAGCATTGGGAAATTGCTCTTGCGGCCCGAATTGATTATCCGGGAATCCACCGGGCCGTGCCCAGAGAAAGAAGCGCCGAAAATTTCGCAAAAAAGCTTGTATTTTTAAAAAAAAGATGCTATATTAAAAAATAACGCGAGGAAAAAGGAAAGTAGCTTTTCTTCCAGCAGACAGAGAGGGCGCGCCACCGGCTGTAAGCGGGCCTGTGCATGGGAAAAGGGAAGTTCCCTTTGGAGCGGCGCGGCTGAAGGTGTTCTGGTAGGCTGCGACGGGTGGCGCCGTTATCGGCCGGAAAGCTGCACATCGCGCAAAACGATGTGAATCAGGGTGGTACCGCGGAGCGTTTTACGCCTTCGTCCCTTATGTTTGAGAAGGGGCGAAGGCGTTTTTTGTTTATCGTCCCAATACTTTATCGTTTTGAAAGGAATGATTACGCAATGAAGCAGAAGCTGGAGGAAATCCGCGCGAATGCGGCGCGGGAGCTGGCGGAAGCAAGCGACTCCCAAGCGCTGGAAAGCCTGCGCGTCAAGTATCTTGGGAAAAAAGGTGAGGTAACCTCCATCCTCAAGCAGATGGGCAAGCTCTCTCCCGAAGAGCGCCCGGTCATCGGCGAGCTGGCCAACAAGGTTCGCGCTTTTATCGAAGACGACCTGACGAAGCGCGCCGCGGAGCTGAAGGCGCAGGCGACCCAGAAACGTTTGGAAGAGGAGCGCCTCGACGTAACCCTGCCGGGCAAACACCGCGAGCTGGGCGTGAAGCATCCGCTCTCTATTGTTTTGGACGAGATCAAGGAAATCTTTGTCGGCATGGGCTTTGACATTGTAGAAGGCCCGGAAGTCGAATATGATTATTATAATTTTGAGGCATTGAATATCCCGAAGGACCATCCGGCGCGCGATACGCAGGATACCTTCTATATCAACGAAAACATCCTCCTGCGCACACAGACCTCTCCGGTGCAGGTGCGTGTCATGGAAAAGCAGAAACCGCCGATCCGCATCATCTCCCCCGGCCGTGTCTACCGCTCCGACGCAGTGGACGCGACCCACTCCCCGCTCTTCCACCAGATCGAGGGCCTTGTGGTGGACAAAGGGATCACCTTTGCCGATCTGAAGGGCACGCTGGAAACCTTCGTGAAGCGTCTGTACGGCGAAGATTCCGTCGTCCGCTTCCGCCCGCACCACTTCCCCTTTACGGAACCGAGCGCCGAAGTCGACGTGCAGTGCTTCAACTGCCACGGCGAAGGCTGCCGTCTGTGCAAGGGCGAGGGCTGGATCGAGATCCTCGGCTGCGGTATGGTGCATCCGAAGGTGCTCTCCAACTGCGGCATCGATCCGGAGGTCTACAGCGGCTTCGCGCTCGGCATGGGCCTGGAGCGCGTGGTCATGCGGCGCTACAACATCGACGACCTGCGCCTGTTCTATGAGAACGACGTGCGGTTCCTCAAACAGTTCGGTTGATGACTTGAGATGATATAGAAAGCGTGGTAAAGAACGATGAATCTTTCAATGAGATGGCTGAAAGAATTTGTAACGCTCGATGAAATGCCGATGCGGGCATTCACCGAAGCGATCACCATGAGCGGCTCTAAAGTAGAGGGCTGGGAAAAAGAAGGCAGCGAGATTGAAAACGTCGTGGTTGGGCAGGTGCTCAAGCTGGAAAGGCATCCGGATTCCGACCACCTCTGGATCTGCCAGATCGACGTCGGCGCAGGTGAACCGCTGCAAATTGTCACCGGCGCACAGAATTTGCAGGAGAACGACTTTGTCCCGGTGGCGCTGCACAATTCCATGCTGCCGGGCGGTAAGAAGATCAAAAAAGGCAAGCTGCGCGGCGTGGAGAGCAACGGAATGCTCTGTTCCCTGGGCGAACTGGGGCTGACGCAGCACGACTTCCCCAACGCCATCGAGGACGGGATCTTTGTGCTGGGCGATGACTGCGACCATACGCTCGGCAAGCCGATCTGCGAGGCCATTGGCTTTGACGACACCAAGGTGGAATTCGAAATCACCTCCAATCGCCCGGACTGCTTCTCCGTGATTGGTCTGGCGCGCGAAACTGCCGCCACCTTTGATAAAGAGCTGCACCTGCACACCCCCGTTGTCAAGGGCGGCCATGGCGATTGCACGCCGCTTTTGGACGTCAAAATTGAAGAGCCGGACCTGTGCTATATCTATTCGGCGAAAGTGGTCAAAAATGTGCGCGTGAAGCCCTCGCCGCGCTGGATGCGCGAGCGTCTGCGCGCCATGGGTGTCCGTCCCATCAACAACATCGTGGACATCACCAACTATGTGATGCTCGAATATGGCCAGCCGATGCACGCCTTTGACCTGCGCTATGTAGACGATGCGACCATCCGCGTACGCCGCGCTAAAGCAGGCGAAACGATCACCACCTTGGATGGCGTGGACCGCAAGCTCACAGAGAAGCAGCTTGTCATCGCAGACGCGCATAAGCCGATTGCCATTGCGGGCGTCATGGGCGGCGAATACAGCGGCATCATGGACGACACCACTACGATTGTGTTTGAATCCGCCTGCTTCAACGGCTCTTCCGTGCGCACGACGGCGCGCGACCAGGGCATGCGTACAGACGCATCCGCCCGTTACGAGAAGGGGCTGGACCCCAACAACTGCCTGCCTGCATTGGAGCGCGCCTGCGAATTGGTGGAGATGCTCGATGCCGGCGACGTCATGGACGGCGTGATCGTCGATGACCATTCCTCCAAAGAGCGCCACAGAATCCATCTGGATGTGGATTGGATCAACCGTTTCCTGGACACGAACCTTTCCGCCGACGAAATGAAGGCGACATTGACAAAGCTCGATTGCCAGTTTGATGGCGACGACATTTTGGTACCCACCTTCCGGCCCGACCTGGAACACAAGGCGGATATTGCGGAAGAGATTGTGCGCTTCTATGGCTATAATAAGGTCCCCGGCACCTCGCTGAACGGCGGTGCGCAGGGTAAATATACGCCGCGTCAGAAGTTCCTCTCCAAAATCAGCGACACCATGTTTGCTTTGGGCGCCAGCGAGATCATGACGTATTCGTTCATCAGCCCCAAATACTACGATAAGATCCGGATGCCTGCGGACAGCCCGCTGCGCAAATCCATTGTGATTTCCAACCCGCTCGGCGAAGACACCAGCATCATGCGCACCGTTGCGCTCCCGTCCATGTTGGAGGTCCTCTCCCGCAACTACAACAACCGCAACGAGGCCGCGTGCCTCTTCGAGCTGGCCAGCGAATACATCCCCACAACGGAGGACAAATTGCCGGTTGAAAAGGCGACCCTGGTGGTTGGCATGTACGGCAACAACGCAGATTTCTTCACCGTCAAGGGCATGGCGGAACAGCTTTTGGAAAAGCTCTCCGTTACGGATTATGACATTGCCGCTTCTTCCGAGGAATACAGTTACCATCCCGGCCGCTGCGCGGTGCTCACCATCGGCGGACAGCGCCTGGGCGTGATCGGTGAAATCCACCCCGAAGTGGCGGAAAACTATGGGATTGATGAGCGCGTATATTGCTTCACCCTGGATGTGGACCTGCTGTTTGCCAATGCTAAGACGGACAAAACCTACACGCCCCTGCCGAAGTTCCCGGCAGTCACACGCGACTTGGCCCTCCTGTGCGACGACGCCATCCCGGTATTGGATCTGGAAAAGGCCATCGTGCGCGGTGCAGGAAACCTGCTGGAGAAGATCAAGCTGTTCGATGTCTACAAGGGCGCGCAGATTGAAGCTGGCAAAAAGAGCGTGGCGTTTAACATCGTCCTGCGTTCGAGCGACAGCACCCTGACCGACGAGCAGACCAACCGTGTGATGAAAAAAGTCATGGAAGAGTTGGAAAAGGTCGGCGCGGTTTTGCGTTCCTAATGTTGCAAATACGTTGGAAGAGGGCCATGCAAATTTTGCATGGCTCTTTGCTTTTTATTTCCTCTTCTGAAAACGCATATGGATGTTTCCCCTCACACCGGTCCGTCCTGGATTCGGCAATTGTTCATAAATTTCTTCTTGAAATTATGGTCTATATGCGGTATTATATATTATAAATATCATTGTGTTTTCGGTGCACGTTGTATAAAATCCCCATTTTATGCAAGGATGAAGTATGAACCATTGGAGGTGTTTCCATGTTTGACGATAAGACGATGACCTTTTCTCTAGGCCAGAATCGGGAGGACGACATCAAACAGATCCTCACCATCGTGTACGACGCCCTTAAAGAGAAGGGATATAATCCGATCAGCCAGCTTGTCGGCTATATCTTATCGGAGGATCCCACGTATATTACAACCCATAACAACGCACGCAGCTTGATCCGCCGGATCGACCGCGACGAATTGCTTCAGGTGTTGCTGAAATCCTATCTGGGCGAATAAATCACCGTACGAATGATATTAATACGAATCGAAGAGGATGGTTGCAGCTATGAGTGAAAAGAAGGATCAGCCGAAATTTCCAACCTATAAGGGAAAACCGCTTGTGCGGTGCGGCGATGTGATTTATTACGGCAGCATGAAGGATAAATACGTAGTCAAGCTTGAGATCAAGAGCAAGAAAAAAGTCAAAGATATGGACGTAGCCGACCGCGTGACCGTACAGCTGATGTATACCGACCCCAATATCCGCACGCGCAAGCAAATTGTAAAAACCAGCGAAAAAGAAGGGCTCTACCTCGCAATGGACATTGCGGATGCATGGCTTACCAGGGCGCTGGCGGAATAATGACGGCGATAAAAGCCGGATGGAGAACAGAATGTCTGTTGTTCCATCCGGCTTTTTGTCTTTGTTTCGTTGCCCTATATGGGCTGTTAAGCCTCCTGTAACGATTGCAGATCCTCTTTTTCCTTCTTCAAGCGTTCCGCCCCTGCCCCGTAACCATACCGATTGCGGTATTTCCAGGTAAAAAACAAGGAGAAAATGATCGCGCCAAGCTCCGCGGCGGGAATTGTCAGCCACACACCGTCCAACCCCAGGAAAGAGGGCAGGAGTACAATGCCCAACACAACGAACACAAGTGTGCGCAGCAGGGATAAAAGTCCGGAGATCAGTCCGTTGGAAAACGCCGTGAACATGCCGGAGGCAAAGATGTTGATCCCAACCGGCAAAAAGCTTCCCACGAAAAGATAGAAGCCATGCAGCGCCAAATCGTATACCTCCGTGCCCTCCGGTGAAAAGATGCCCATCAGGAATGGCGCAAAGAGAATGGACAGCGCCAGTGTAATGATGGAACAAGCGATGAGAAAGGTGTAACAATAGCGGATGATCCGGCGCTCTTGCTCCCAGTTTTGCGCCCCATAGTGGAAGCTGATGACCGGCGCCACGCCCGAGGTAAATCCCAAGAATATGGAAACCATCAGGAACTGCGCATAGAGGACGATCGTGATCGCAGCCACGCCGTTTTCGCCGAGGTAGTGCAGCATTGCCATGTTAAACAGGAAGGTGGTAATTCCCATCGAAAGGTTTGTCACCATCTCCGAGGCGCCGTTTACGCAGCAATGCGCCAACATCTTCCCCTCAAAGGTTGGCTTTTGGAAATGTAAGATATTTGTGCCAAATACAAAATAAAGGATTCCCACAATGGCAGGAAGGAGCTGGCCCAAGCCGGTCGCGATGGCCGCGCCTGCCACACCCATACCCATCGGCACAATAAAGACATAATCCAAAACGATGTTGATGACTCCCCCTAGCACACTGTTCGCCAGGCCGATCTGCGGCTTTCCAGCAGTCACCATGAAGTAGTCAAACAGGCACTTGACGATATTGGCCGGTGCAAATAACAGGCAGATATAGGAATAGATGTAGCAATCCTCATATAAAAGTTCCGTAGCACCCAGTGCGCGCACGATTGGCCCTGTAAACAAAAAGCCCACCAAGGCAAAGAGAATTCCAACCACGATGGACGAAATGACAATCAAAGTAAAATGTCCCCTCGCGCGGTCCTCTTGATTCTCCCCCATCTCCTTTGCCACAATCGCACTGCCGCCGGTTGCAAACATGACACCAATTCCAGAAACAATATTCACCAATGGCATCGCAATATTGACCGCAGACAGTGCATTTGAACCCACAAAGCGCGATACAAAGATACCGTCCACAACTGTATAAAAGGATAAAACCAGCATCATCACAATCGTAGGCACTGCAAACCGCAGCAAGGAGAAAAAGCGAAATTCCCTTGCCAACGCATTCATCGAAAAAATTCTCCTCTCTTTTTAGATTGCAACCCGATAAAATCCATGATAAAGTATATAGTAACTATATAGTCAAGAGGATTTTTCAATGCTTGAGAAAAATATGAAATGGACCTTTACAACGGGAGAATTTGCAAAACTTTGTGGGGTCAGCAAACAAACGCTTTTGTACTACGACCGGGTGGGGATTTTTCAGCCGGAGCGTGTCCTGGAAAACGGCTACCGTGTCTATACCTACCTACAGTTTGAAACATTCAATGTGATTGCCACTCTGCGCGAGATGGGAACTCCTATCCAGGAAATCAAATCCTATCTCGACCGCCGCAGCCCGGAGGAGTTTATCCGCCTCTTTGCACAGCAAAAGCGAGAGCTGGAAGAAACGCTTCAAAACATGGAACGGATCCACCGCATGATGGAATCCAAAATTGCCACCACACAAGACGCTTTACAAGTGGATGAAACCAAAATTCTCTTGGAAAAGCAGCCGGAAAGACGGTTGGCCCTGAGCCGACCGATGCAAAACTGGGAGGAACAGGAATACCTTCCTATCCTGACGGAATATCTCAGCATATGCAATCGAAACAATCGGATGCAGAGTTATTCCATAGGCACGGTGGTTCGTTGGAAAGCCCTTCTGGATGGCAACGTTACAGATTGTACCTACTATTTCTGTTCACAGGCCTCAGAGGACACGCCACCTTCGTTCCTCCATTGCCGGCCGGCTGGGACGTACGTGGTTGCATACCACAAGGGGGATTATGATTCTATGGCGGAAGCTTACGAGCGCTTGGCTGCGTATATCCGGCATCACCAGTTATCGATAGTCCCGTACTCCTATGAGGACGACCTCTTGGACGAAATAACAAACCAGGATTCTCAAGAGTATCTCACCAAAATTTCCATTCCGATTATTGAATAAGCAAAAAAGCGGTATGTGCCCACTGGATCGGCACATATCGCTTTTCATCTGTATCGCTCTATTACGTTCGAAAGAGAGTCGATTTGATCTGCTCGGCGGATTCCTTGCAGGCGGCTTTATCCAATCGGGAAAGATGGGTCTGCTGCGCCCGGTCATACGACTCCTTTGCCAGACGGAGCTTTTCCGTCGCCTTTCCCACCTGCTCTTTGTAATCGTGCTGGAACTGCGTCAATTTTTTGGCGTTCTTTTCATCCGTCCCTGGCTCGACCGCCGCCTCGTATACATCGATGATCTCGTCGGTTGGCAAAGAGGGGAAATATTCGTGTGGGGATGTGCTGTCAAAGATGCAGAAATCCAACTCCCGCACAACCAGCATATCCAAACTCTGTGGGTCAAACGCGCAGTGGTACACTTCCGCTTCGAATCCGGCGTCCACTGCTTTTTTTACCAGCTTCTTGAGCAAGGTGGATTTTCCTGTTCCGGGCCGCCCCTTGATAAAATACCGTTTCCCTAAACACTGCGTGATATTCGCGATATAATCAAAGGATCCGTTGACTGTAGCCGCTCCAAAGTAGCGGTCAATGGCACGCCCCTTTTTCTCTGTATGGCGGTCGCCGATCAACCTGGCTTCCGTTTCCTTTGCCAGTTCGTCGGCCGCACGAAAATCCATTTTCCCGATGTAAACCTTTTCCCATTCATCATGAATATGCAGCGCTGCTGCAAACAATGCATGGGCCTCATCCAACGCCTTTCGTGTCTGGCGGATATTGTAATCCTCCAGCAAATTCAAAGCGTTGTGCTCTGCATAGAATGGGATATTGATGACGCCCGCAGAGAGGTCTGGCAAAATGATGCCCTCCGGCGTATTGTCCAGACAATTGTGAATCCATTCCACTCGCCGTTTCTGTTCCGCCGCACAATCGCAGATGTCTTCCAAGAGATTTCCCAAGGGTTTTAATGGATAGCCATGCAACGGGACCACGCGTTCCAGCGCGCCAAAATTGGATTCATAAAAACTGACATATCCGCGCGAACTATTGCTATTCGCAAAATAGTGGATCGCTTGCCTCTGCATAAAGATTCCCCTTTCCTTCCATCAACGGTAACTTTCCCACTTCCTATTGTATGGTCCGGAAAAAGGAAATATCCATCTTTTACGCTTTGGCTTTTTCAGCGATGTCGCGCGCCACAACTATTCCCGTCACAGAAGCCTGCATCAGGCCGCGGGTGATTCCAGCCCCGTCGCCAATCGCATACAAGTTCTTGACTTCTGTTTCAAAATTGCTCTGCACTGCAATTTTGGAGGAATAAAACTTGACTTCCACCCCATAAAGCAGCGTGTTTTTCGAATACAATCCCGGCGCCAGTTTATCAAACGCACGCAGCGCCTCCACGATGCTGGTCAGGTGGCGGTGCGGCAGGACAAAGGAGAGGTCGCCAGGCACCGCATTTTTCAGGGTGGGTATGGTCGTGGATTTTTTCAAACGCGAGACGTCCGTCCGCCTGCCCTTCAGCAGGTCTCCCAAACGCTGCACCATAATTCCCCCGCCCGTCAGCATGTTTCCAAGCTGGGCAATATAGCGGCCGTATTCGATCGGCTGGTGAAACGGCTCGGTAAACTCGGTGGAAACCAACATGGCAAAATTGGTGTTCTCCGTCCGCTTATCCTCATCCGCATAGGAATGGCCATTGACGACCGCGATCCCGCCGTCCTCTCCGTCGTAGTGCTCCTCGCTGACAATCCCGCCGGGATTCATGCAGAAAGTGCGCACCTTGTTTTCAAACGTATCTGAGTAATAAACGAGCTTCGCCTCGTATAAATGGGTGGTCAGGCGATCCATCACCGCATTCGGCACTTCCACGCGCACGCCGATGTCTACTGCATTGTTTTTGGTGGAAAGTCCATTCTGCTGAGCGATGCCGTGCAACCAGTCCGCACCGCCGCGTCCCGGGGCCGCAATCACATAGGGCGCCCGCACAAGCTTTCGTTCCCCTTTGGAATTTGTCAGCCACGCTCCCTGCACGGTTCCCTCTTCGACCAGCAGCGTCTCCGCCGTCGTATGCTCCCAAAAGGTAAAATTCGGGCAAGCGGCGAGATATTGATACATCGCGCGCAGGACTTCAAACGAGTATTCCGTGCCCATATGACGGACTGGGCAAGGGATCAACTGGATGTTCTCCTTGTGCGCTTCGTAGGCGAGTTCTTCCGCAAACTTATCGCTCTTTCCGTAAATCTTTTTTGGAGCACCGAATTGCAGGTAAATCTCATCCGCATAATGAATGAGCTGGCGGACGGTATCCACCGGAAGATAGTCGGTCAGGTTGCCGCCCACTTCCTCCGAGAGGGAAAGCTTTCCATCGGAAAACGCGCCGGCGCCTGCCCATCCATTCATGATGCTGCACGTCTTGCAGTGGGCGCATTGCCCGCTGGTGCGGGCCGGGCAAGCCCGGTGGTCGATGCTGCTTCCAGAATCCACCACCAGCACCTTCTTTTCGGGTGCAAGCCGGTTCATCTCCAATGCCGTAAAAATCCCCGCAGGGCCGGCACCGATAATCAATAAATCATAATCATACATCAAATCATCAACCTCATTCCGATTGGTCTATGCATAGGCAAAACATTGGCATTATAAGCACGTCTTTCTCATTCTGTCAAGCATTTTGAAGATTATCCATAACAGCCATGTATCATTTTAAATTAACGCTATTTCTAATCCATCAAAACAAGCCTATATCCATAGGTCTCTGGTCCTGCTTCAGATGTTTTTCTCCAAAATGTCTATAAAAGCTCTTTCAAAGGATTCATCATCTGAGCGCGTACGCTTTTTCGCCCCAGCGGTCCTTCCACCAGCCCGCCGGATCTTCTGTCCAAGATGGCGTTCAAACAACAGTTGATCCATATTGCGGTCGTCATAGACCATCCCATTTTGGTTCATCGCCTTTGCCCTCTTCCCCAGGGCCAGCGCTGCTACGCCAAAATCCTGGGTCACGACGATGTCCCCCGCTTCCAGGAGGTTCGCCAGACGGATGTCCACACTGTCGCGCCCTTTATCCACCGTAATCACCTTGCTATACCCGTCGTTCAAAATATGGCTGGTATCCAACAGCATCACAACGGGAATGCCCCGCTTTTTCGCCTGCCGCACAATGATCTCCTTTACCGGACAAGCGTCCGCGTCTACTAAAATCTTCATTTGCGCCTCCTCCACCGCAATATTCACTCCTCGCTATTATATACCTAGCTGGAGTACTTGAAAAGCGGCTCGCCTATTCTCTTGCAGTGCAAAATATGTTATACTAAAAGTCCTGCGGGAATATCCGCACATAATTTGTATAGAAAAGGCGGGAATCCGATTGAAGTACAGTTTTCAAAACGATTATAGCGAAGGCGCCCATCCAAAACTGTTGGAGGCTCTCAGACAAGCAGGAAGCAAACAAAACGCAGCCTACGGAAACGATATGCACTGCAAGCATGCGGCTGATCTTCTTCGGAAGGAAATTGGCCGGGAGGATGTGGATGTCCATTTTCTGGAAGGCGGCACACAGGTAAACCTGACAGCGTTGACCGCTTTTTTGCGTCCGCATGAAGCAGCGATCGCGGCAGAAACCGGCCATATCGCCGGACACGAGAGCGGTTCCATCGAAGCTACCGGCCATAAGGTCTGCACCACCCCGGGAGTAAACGGCAAGCTTACGCCGGAGGGAATCCTGCGCGTATTGGCGGAACATCCGGATGAACATATGGTGAAGCCCAAGCTGGCTTATCTCTCTAATTCTTCAGAGTGTGGAACTGTCTATTCGAAAGCAGAACTGGCCGCCTTAAACCGCTGCTGCCGGGAAAACGGCCTCTATCTCTATATGGATGGCGCACGTCTGGGGAGCGCCTTATGCGCAAGCGATCTCACCATGCAGGACATCGGCGCCCTGACCGACGCATTCTATGTGGGCGGCACAAAAAACGGCGCACTTCTGGGTGAGGCGCTGGTCATCTGTAATGACGCATTAAAGCCGGACTTCCGCTATATTTTAAAGCAGCGCGGTGGGATGCTGGCGAAAGGCCTGGTGCTTGGCGCGCAATTTGAAGCGCTCTTTGCGGATGGCCTCTATTACGAGCTCGCCGAACACGCCAATCGGATGGCAGACCTGCTGCGGGAAGGCTTGCACGCTGTAGGCTGCGCTTTCTTCTCCGATTCCCCCACCAATCAGATTTTCCCCATTCTCTCCGACTCCCTGATCGAAACGCTCGCACAAGATTATGCGTTTGAAACCTGGGGCCGTGTAGACGCAGAACATCAAGCGATCCGTCTGGTGACCTCTTGGGCCACTCCGGAGGAGGCGGTTCGGGAATTCGTCCAAGATCTGCATCGCCTTTGTGCCAAATAACTTTGTGCCAAATAAGTTCCAACAGAATTGTCATGAAAGTTAACAAACTGTTTCTTTCTTTTTCCAACGTTTCGCGGTAAAATGGGTGCGTCATAAGGCCAAGCGATACACTTGGGAAGTGTACAGATTTGCTGCTTCCCCTCTTTTAAGGAGGTATTTCTATGAAAAAAACACTTGTACTATTCCTTGCCGCATTTTTGGCGATCTCCATCTGCGCCTGCACCAATGGTGGCAATGAATCTTCTATGCTGCCCTCTAGCGAACCGCCCGTCTCTTCCGAATCCAGCGTCCCTCAAACACTTAGCTTTGATGGAATGGATTTTACATTTACTGTACCATCTCGCTGGAGTAAGGATGACTACACCGTCAAGGTAGTCAAAGACGATGTGATGAGTTCCCAGGATATCGAATACAGCCACGTAGATTTTCTGTTTAAAGGGAATGCCGACACGCCTTTGCTCTCTATTTGGGCTGCACCCAAAGCATGGTGGGACGATCAGAGTGCCATCGGCGCGGAGCTTCCTTCTCTGCTCCAAGAGACTTCTAACACCGTCTATCTTGCGGATATCCCAACAGAAAATCCTGTCACCGACGAGGAAACAGCAGCGCTTTATGACAAAATGGCCATTACTTTGGAGGAAGTAAAGGAAGGTTTTACCGTTGTTAATCCCTCCTCTTCCAGTGTAGAACCCACTTATGTCGATGGAGTCCTCCAGGATGGAACGATGAACACCATCACTATCCAAACGGCAGATGGCAAAGAACTTCTCTTTAATAAAGAAGGTGCAGAAGTCAACGAGCCAGACGGGCTAATTATTGGGGACATGCTGCGTGTCTATTACGATGGCACCATTCATGGCACCGATACGGAAGGGGTTACGGTCACTAAAATCGAAAAAATTTCTTAAAATCCAGACGTTAAAAAATGCCCATCGTTTTATAGCGATGGGCATTTTTTACTCTAGAGGCAAAATCTTATTTCTTTTCGAGAGAGGACGCCACCGAAGCTTCGACTACTTCCTCTTCTTCCCGGTCATTGGTCCAATGGAGCTTATCAAAAATATAGAACAACAGGCCCATAATCATGCCGACGACACAGGCAAGAACCATTCCCGTAAGCTGGACGCCGCCAAAATTCAGCGAAATACCGGAAAGCCCGGTAACGAATACAACCGCAGTCAGGGCCTGATTTCTCGCCTTACCATAATCGACCTTAGCGTCTACGAGGATACGTAGGCCAGAAGCACCAATCATCCCATACAGCAGGAAAGAAATGCCGCCGATAACCGGCCCTGGGATGCTGCTGATAAGCGCAGAAAGTTTGCCAATAAATGCGCAGACCATAGAGAATACAGCCGCCCCACCGATAACCCAAACGCTATACACTTTGGTCATCGCCATTACGCCGATGTTCTCGCCATAAGTCGTTGTCGGGACAGAGCCAATCAAGCCGGAAAGCGCCGTAGAAAAGTTATCTGCAAACAGGGAGCGATGCAAGCCCGGATCTTTCAGCAAATCACGACCGACCACCTTGCTGGTGACAATCTGGTGGCCAATATGCTCCGAGGCAATCACCAACAATACTGGCAGCATCGTGACAATGGCCTCCATATTGAACTTTGCCAGTTGGAAATGCGGCAACGAAAAGAACGACGCATCGGCAACCGTCTGAAAATCAACAATCCCTGCGATGCATGCTGCAACATATCCTGCAATGATCGCAATAAGAATCGGGATCACGGCGAGGAATTTACGGAACAGGATTGAACCGAATACCGCTACACAGAGGGTAATCAGGAACACGACAACGTTTTTCATGTCGATGGTTTCGTCCAGCAGGCCGGCATTGCTGGCAGCATTGGATGCCAACTCCAGGCCAATCAACGCCACCACCGGCCCCATAGCCGCTGGGGGCAATACGTAATCGATCCAATTGGTTCCGAACTTATAGACAATCAGCGCCAAAATACAGCCACAAATGCCCACGGCCACAAAGCCGCCCTGGGCATATTCAAAGCCATACTTCTGAATGACAACCCCTCCCGCCGCAAGGAAGGCGAAGCTGGAACCGAGGTATGCCGGCGCACGGCCTTTGGTAATCAGGATGAACAACAGGGTTCCAACGCCGTTCATCAATAGAACGATCGCCGGGTCAATGCCAAAGACCGAGGGCACCAACACTGAAGCGCCGAACATGGCAAACATGTGCTGGATACTTAAGGGGATGGCCTGGCTGAGAGGCGGCCGTTCGTTGACCTGGATAATTTTGCTTGACATGGTACTCTCCTCATTTCCTTTCGGCTTCTCCGCACAAACCATTTTTCGACGGAAAAACCATATGATTTATGAATCGGTCAGAGAAACCCTTTCCAAGAAATGCACTCAAAAACATGGGAAGTCCTTCTAGTATAAAATTCCTCCGAAGATAGATCTTTCTTTTATAATCTTCTTCCCCCATTTTGCGGCGCACTTCTGTCCCTAAAAGGCCATTTCTCCACCGCATTCACCGAAAAAAAAGGCCCGCCCGAAGCAGTTTATCCGCTTCGGAGTGAGCCTCTTAGAAACCGCAACCAGCTTAGGAAATCCAACTTTTTATCCGTTTTCCCTACGCCGCTGGTGGTCTCTAAAGATTACAACTATTGACGCTTAAATGCGCTCTTTGGCGCACCACAAATCGGACAGACCCAATCATCCGGAAGCTCTTCAAAGGAAAGGTCGGGATCGTCATACACATAGCCGCAGATGGTACAAATAAACTCCTCGCCATCGTTGTGGTCGTCCACTGCCTCGGTCGCGCGGTAAGTAGGTGCATTTTTGGGTGCCGTCCCTTTGATGACCTTGTGGTAATAATCGTAGGTCATCGGTTTCCCCTTGGACGTGTCGCTGCCCGCCACCACTTCTGCAATGAAAATCGTATGTGTTGGCGTATCTACACTGTTTACGACCTTACAAAGGAACCAGCAACAAATATTCTCTTTCACAACGGGCAGCCCTTCCACCAAGATCTTATGGCGGACATTCTTGAGCTTGTCCGTGTCCCGTCCGGAATTAAAGCCCAACGCTCCAATCACCGCACCAGAGGTATCCTCGGAGAGCACAGAAACCGTGAAGATTCCTTCCTTTTTGATACATTCATAGCTATAATTGTCGCGGTTCATGCTGAGGGCAATTTGATTCGGCGTATTCGTCACTTGAAAAACTGTATTGACGATACAAGCAGAAACCTTTTTGTCATTTTTTACACCAATCGCATACATCCCGTAAGACAGGTTGAAAAGTGTCTCGTCCTTCATGAAAAACAAACACCTCCGATGGGCATTCATTGCCCCTATTCTTATCTATGTTACCACGAAGAGCGGACAGATACAAGGTAAATTTGCCGTTTTCTACAAATTATTTTCAGAAAATCCGATTTGCTCCGCTTTTTGGACAGGATTCTACTAAAGATTCCCAGAGTTTTTAATACGTTCCCAATAGGCGCGATAAGCCTGTTCCGTTTTATTTTCCCCATATTTATAATAGTGGGTCCCTTGCAGATTCTCTGGCAGGTACTGTTGCACCACCCAGTGGTTTGGATAATCATGAGGATATTTGTAAAATTGTCCTTTTACAGGATTATCTGCGCCGTCAAAATGCTTGTTTTGTAATTGCCGTGGGATTGGCCCCGCTTTTCCCGCGCGCACATCCTCCCTCGCTGCAAGAATCGCATTGTGGCCGCTGTTGGACTTTGGCGCATTGCATACGAGAAGCACCGCGTCCGCCAGCGGAAACTGCGCTTCCGGCAGGCCCACCATGAGCGCTGTATCCACCGCAGCTTTGACAATGGGGATGATCTGCGGATAAGCAAGCCCTACATCCTCGCTGGCGCACACCAACAGCCTGCGGCAGGCGGATGGCAGATCTCCCGCCTCCAACAGGCGCGCCAAATAATGGATCGCCGCATCGGGATCCGAACCGCGCATCGACTTTTGATAGGCGGACAGGATGTCATAATGCTCGTCCCCTTCCCGGTCGTATTTCATAGCGCTGCGCTGGGTCAGCTCCCTTGCCCCTTCCAGCGTAACAAGCCGCACATCGCCCTGTTCCTGAGAGGACAGGGCGCAGAGTTCCACTGCATTCATCGCTTTGCGCACGTCCCCGCCGCAGGCAGTGGCGATGTGTTTCACCACGCCGTCCTCCAAGCGCAGCGGGCTGTGCAGGTCCTCTTCCATCACATGGAATGCCCGCTCCACCGCAGGACAGATTTCTTCCGGCTGTACCGCCTTAAATTCAAACACGGTGGACCGGCTCAAAATCGCATTATAGACATAAAAATATGGGTTCTCCGTTGTAGAAGCGATCAGAGTAATCTGCCCGTTTTCGATGAATTCCAAAAGCGTCTGTTGCTGTTTTTTATTAAAGTACTGGATCTCGTCCAAATAGAGCAGCACGCCGTTCACTGCGTCCAGACGGTCCAGGCCCGCAACCACTTCGCGGATGTCCGCGGTCGAAGCAGTGGTCCCGTTCAATTTGCAGAGTTTGCGGTTGGTCTGCTTTGCGATGATGGAAGCCAATGTCGTCTTTCCCACGCCGGATGGGCCGTAGAAGATCAGATTGGGGATCACCCCAGAGGCAAGAATCCTGCGCAGGGGTTTCCCTTCCCCCAGCAGATGGCGCTGGCCTACCATCTCATCCAGCGTTTGGGGACGGATGCGGTCCGCCAATGGGCGCATCAAAAGTTCCTCCTTTACCGGAAAGCCGCACTGTACTTGATTCGTACAGTGCGGCTTTTTCAATGTATAAATTCAGGTTTGGACTTCCTTATGCATAGAGCGGATAACGCGTGCAAATCTCCGTGACCATGCCGCGAATCTTTTCCTTGCTGTTGTCGAAGTCGTTGATCGCCAATGCGATGCACTCCGCAATGGTGTCCATATCGGCCACGGTCAAACCGCGGGTCGTGATGGCCGCCGTGCCAAGGCGCAGGCCGCTTGTGGTGAATGGGCTGCGCTGCTCGTTCGGAACCGTATTCTTGTTTGCGGTGATGTACACCTCATCCAAGCGGTGCTCCAGTTCCTTGCCGGTCAATTCCTGGCCGGTAAGATCCACCAGCATCAGATGGTTATCCGTGCCGCCGGAGACGAGCTTCACGCCGCGCTTGAGAAGGCCATCCGCCAATGCGGAAGCGTTGGCAACGATGTTGTGCGAATACTGCTTGAATTCCGGCTTCAATGCCTCACCGAAGCAAACCGCCTTGCCTGCGATGATGTGCATCAGCGGGCCGCCCTGCGTGCCGGGGAAGATCGCCTTGTCGATCGCCTTGGCGTACTCCTCTTTGCACAGGATCATGCCGCCGCGCGGACCGCGCAGGGTCTTATGCGTGGTGGTAGTCACTACGTCTGCGTAAGGCACCGGGTTGGGGTGGTCGCCGCCCGCCACCAGGCCGGCAATGTGCGCCATATCCACCATAAAGAGAGCGCCACAGGCGTCGCAGATCTCACGGAACTTTGCAAAGTCGATCACGCGCGGATAAGCGCTGGCGCCCGCGACAATCAGCTTCGGCTTGACCTGCATGGCCTGCTCATAAAGCTGGTTGTAATCGATGCGGCCCGTCTCCGGGCTGACACCATAGGCGACAAAGTTAAAATAGCTGCCGGACATATTCACCGGGGAACCATGGGTCAGATGGCCGCCCTCTGCCAGATTCATACCCATGACCGTATCGCCGGGCTTGAGCAGGGCAAAATAAACGCCCAGGTTTGCCTGTGCACCCGCATGCGGCTGCACATTGGCGTGCTCGGCGCCGAACAGCTTGCAAGCACGGTCGCGCGCGATGTTTTCCACAACGTCAACATACTCGCAGCCGCCGTAGTAGCGCTTGCCCGGATAGCCCTCTGCATACTTATTGGTGAGCACGCTGCCCATTGCGGCAAGCACCGCCGGGGAAACCATGTTCTCGGAAGCGATCATTTCCAGGTTGCGCTGCTGGCGCTTGAGTTCATCCTGCATGGCCGCGCCGACTTCGGGGTCCGCCTGAGACACAAATCCAATTGTGTCCATCATATCTTTGTACATTTCGTTCCTCTCTCCTTGGTTGGTATTGGCCGCCAGCCGTCCCGATCCGGGGCACGACTCCCGCCTGTATCTTGTTATCCATTATATCCTTTCTGCCGATAAAACGCAACACCTTCCGCCGCAGCTTTCCATTTTATCCAGAAAACGGACAAACTTCCCAGCCGCCCTTTCCAAGCCCGCTACATCAGGAACCGGCGCAGGAAAAACAAAAGCAACAAATGGATGGGATACACCCAATAGAACACGTATTTGTTGAGCGCTCTTCCTCGCTGCCCATTGTAAAGCAGGATCGAAAGCACAGCAACCGGCGCCGCCAATTGGAGCGTCATATGATTGAGCAGCGAAAAGCCGGTATTGAGGATGGTAAAGAGGATGGTTCCCCTCGCGGGAGACGTCCGGCAAATATAAAAGACAATCACCAATCCCACGCCAAAGGCCCCGTAATCGGTCTGCAAGATCTCTGCGAGTCCCGCCAGCCCTGCCACCCCCACAAGGCTCCAAAAGGGCCTCTCTGGAGCGAAACGCTTCAAAAGTTCGCAGGCCGCCAATCCCAAAAACAGGGTAAAAAAGACGTTTTGGGATTGCATCCAGAGGGCGGTATTGTGACACGCCAGATCAAACGGAATCTCCGACAGCAGGGCAAAGCCCAACAGCCTCCCCAAATAGCGTTTGCTATTGGAGGTGTGGACGGCCCCTTCCGCCAAAAGGAAGCAATACAAAGGAAATGCCAGCCGCCCCAGCACCCGCAAGCCCTGCATCTGAGGGAATAGGACCATCCCGGTGTGATCGATCAACATCGAAATCATTGCCAGAATTTTTAGCCAAAACCCGGACATAACCACCCTCCTCGATTTTCAAAATTTTCTTCATCATAGGGATTTTTCCTTGGTTTGTCAACTTGTGCTTTCTTCGGTTTTCGTATACAATAAACTCATAGTCGAATTCCGTCGACCGGTAGAAATGGATCTGGAACAAGGAGATGCAGCAGAATGACAGAAAAGCAACGCGCGGTCCTGGCGGTGGAAGCTTTAAAGAAGGAATATCCCGATGCAATTTGTTCGTTGACCTATACAGAACCGCTTCAATTGCTGATCGCCACGCGCTTATCCGCGCAGTGCACGGACGCACGTGTCAACATGGTGACCCCTGCGCTTTTTGAGCGCTTCCCCACGCTAAATGCCTTTTGCGACGGGCCTGTGGAGGACATTGAAGAGATCATCCGCTCCTGCGGATTGTATAAGACCAAGGCGCGCGATATTTATGCGATGTGCAACAAACTGCGCAGCGATTACAACGGCGTCGTGCCGGACACGGTGGAAGAATTGACCAAACTCCCCGGCGTGGGCCGCAAAACCGCCAACCTCGTGGTGGGCGACATTTATCACAAACCCGCGGTTGTAACGGATACCCACTGTATCCGTATCTGTGGGCGTTTGGGGCTGAGCGAAGGGAAAGAACCCTTGAAGGTAGAGAAACAGCTCCGCGCAGTCCTGCCGATGGACGAGGCAAACGATTTCTGCCACCGATTGGTCCTTCATGGGCGCGCTGTCTGCGACGCACGCAAGCCAAAATGTGAAATTTGCTGTATGCGTGAATTCTGTAAATACGCACAAGAAACACCTGTTGCGGAAAAAAAGGAGGGCAAGAAATGAAAAAGCTTTTGATCGTGGTGGATTATCAGAACGATTTTGTGTCCGGCTCCCTCGGGTTTCCAGAGGCGGAGGCACTGGAACCGAAGCTGCACAAAAAAGTGCAGGACTATCTCGACGCAAAGGACGATGTTGTCTACACCATGGATACCCACGGGGAAAATTATCTCGACACGCAGGAGGGGAAAAAACTTCCCATCCCGCATTGCCTGTGTGGTTCCGAGGGGTGGCAACTGCACGGTCGCCTACGCTATCAGCTGGCTTACTGCACCTTCTTCGAAAAGAACACCTTCGGTAGCCTCGACCTTCTGCACTATTTGGAGGAAAAACGCTACGATGTGATCGAACTGGTCGGCGTTGTCAGCAATATCTGCGTCATCTCCAATGCGATTTTGGCAAAGGCCGCACAGCCGGAGGCACAAATTATCGTCGACGCACAGTGCGTGGCCAGCAACGACCCGGCCATGCAGGAAAAGGCATTCGACATTCTGGAAAACCTGCACATCGATGTGGTCAATCGCTGATGTAACGATTTACCACGCAAAAATTAATTTTTAAAAACTACTTGACAGATTTCTGTTGACCGGCGTATAATGGCACCAAAATAAAACATTTTGAAATCCAACGAGCAAAAGTGAGTACCCTGTAAAACGGTGGCACAGAGAACCGGCGGTTGGTGGGAAGCCGGAGCATACGATGCAGGCGAATGGGTTTGTGAGGAGCATGGAGAAAGGGTTTCCGAGTAACCATCGCCGTGGTTCCCGCGTTATGGGAAAGGGTATTGAGGCAAAAGCTGCGTACCTTCGTTGATTTTGCCATGTACCTGTTAAAAGCGGAACGGTTTCGTTCCGGAATTTGGGTGGCACCACGAGTCTATCGTCCCATGCGGACGGTAGGCTCTTTTTGTTTGCCAAAATACATTCTTGCTAAAGGAGATGCGCATATGTTGTACCCCACTTTGACGGAAGTACAGGAACTTTTGGAAGAATACGACGTTGTCCCTGTGTTTTATGAGGTCCTGTCCGATTCCATGACCCCGATCCACATTTTCAATGCCCTCAAGGAGCAAAGCGACACCTGCTTCATTTTGGAAAGTGTCGACAACACACAGTGGGGCCGCTACTCCTTCATTGGCATCCATCCGAAGATGGAAATCCGCATCAAAAATGGTTTGGCGACCGTTGCGGAAGGAAATTCGGAATCCCACACCCCGATCGACAACCCGATTTCCTTCCTGACAGAGATCCTGAACCGGTATAAGTCCCCCAGCTTTCCCAACCGCCCCAAATTGACCGGCGGGCTGGTCGGCTACTTTGGTTATGACACTGTCCGCTACATGGAGAAAAAATTGAGCCATCCCCCCAAGGATGACCTCGACCTACCGGACTGCCACCTCTTCCTTTACGACCAGCTGGTGGCCTTCGACCATCTATCCAACAAGACGGTCATCATACAAAACATTCATCGAAATGAGGACCTCACAAACCGGTATGCCGCCTGCGAAGCAGAAGCAGAGCGCCTGGGAGCCTATCTCACAGAATTCACGCCCCTCCCCCATGTGCCGAACAACCACCCAGCTCCCATCGTAGAGACGAACATCACCAAGGAGCAGCATCTGGAAAACATCCGCAGGGCGCAGCAATACATCAAAGAGGGCGATATTTTCCAAGTGGTCCTCTCCCGCCGGCTGGAGGTCCCGAACCCGCCGGATGCGTTCGACGTGTACCGCTGCCTGCGTTCCGCCAATCCCTCCCCCTACCTCTATTATTTTAAGCTTAAAGATTACGAAATCGTCGGCGCCTCCCCGGAGATGCTCGTCAATGTGACAAAGGGCATCGTCTCCACCAAGCCGATTGCCGGCACCTCCAAACGCGGCCTGACCGAGGCACAGGACAAGGAGCTGGAACGCGACCTTCTCAAGGACCCGAAGGAAAAGGCCGAACACACCATGCTGGTGGACCTGGGCCGCAATGACGTAGGCAAGGTTTCCAAGTTCGGCACCGTGGAAGTGACTAGCTTCATGAAGGTGGAGCGTTATTCCCAGGTGATGCACATTGTCAGCGATGTAAAGGGCATGCTGCGGGACAACAAAACCGCATTGGACGCCCTGCTTTCCGTCCTCCCGGCGGGCACGCTCTCCGGCGCGCCAAAAGTGCGCGCAATGGAGATCATCGACGAACTGGAACCCACCAAACGCGGACTGTACGGCGGCACGGTCGGTTATCTCGGCTTTGACGGCAACATCGACACCTGCATCGCCATCCGCACCGTGCTGTTCAAAAACAACCGGGCTTATGTACAGGCGGGCGGCGGCATTGTCGCCGATTCCGTGCCGGAAAAGGAATTCGAAGAGAGCGAAAACAAGGCACGCGCAGTCATCAACGCCATCGAGCAGGCGTGCAACCTTTGAGAAAGGCAGGGAGACAGCCATGATCTTAATCATCGATAACTACGATTCGTTTACGTATAACCTATATCAATACATCGGCAAATTCTACCAGGACATCCTTGTCAAACGCAACGATGAAATCACATTGGAGGAAATCGAAATGCTTGCGCCGCAGGCGATCGTTATCTCCCCCGGCCCCGGTTATCCGGCAAGCGCCGGTATTTCCGTCGCTGCGATTCAGAAGTTCAGCGGGTCCATTCCGATTCTTGGCGTTTGCCTAGGGCACCAATCCATTGGGGAAGCGTTCGGCGGCAAGACGGTGCATGCCAAAACACTGATGCACGGCAAAGCCAGTGAGATCACCATCCAAAACAAAAATCCGCTCTTCTCCGGCCTGCCGGAAAGGGTAACCGTTGGCCGGTACCACTCCCTGATTTCCGACCGCGACACCCTTCCCGCCTGCTTAGAGATCCTTGCAGAGGACGAAGACGGCGAAATTATGGCGTTCGCCCATAAGGAACACCCCACCTACGGCGTGCAGTTCCACCCTGAATCGATTCTGACCGAATGCGGCCTGAAAATTCTGGAAAATTTCTGTGACCGCATCGCACATCTGCCCATCACCGGCCGTACGGAATCCGCCGTCCCTCCGGCGCAGCGCAATCTCTTAAAGCCATATATCTTCAAAATCATCGAGGGCGAAGATTTGACCGAAGCGGAAGCGGTCGAGGCGATGGACTGCATTATGTCCGGCGGCGCGACAAACGCGCAGATCGGTTCCTTTGTAACCGCGCTGCGCATGAAGGGAGAAACCATCCCGGAGATCACCGGCTTTGCCCGCGTGATGCGCCAGAAGGCACAGCCCATGCCGGGATGCTCGGATTCCATCGACATCGTCGGCACAGGCGGCGACATGGTGGGCACGTTTAACATCTCCACCACATCGGCATTTGTCGCCGCGGGCGCTGGCGCGCGCGTCGCCAAGCACGGCAACCGCAGCGTTTCCAGCCGGAGCGGCGCCGCAGACGTTTTAGAAGCGCTCGGCATGAAGATTGCCATGACGCCCGACCAGGCTGCACAAAGTCTGAACACCTGCGGGCTTTCGTTTCTTTTTGCCCAATCGTTCCACGGTTCCATGCGTTTTGCCGCCGCACCCCGCAAGGAGATCGGCGTGCGCTCTGTGTTCAACATTCTCGGCCCGCTCGCAAATCCGGCACAGGCGGATTATATCCTGCTCGGCGTTTATGACGAGGACCTGATGGAGCCCATGGCGCGCGTGCTGATGAATTTGGGCATCAAAGGCGCCATGCTTGTCCACGGGGACGACGGGCTGGACGAGATCACCATTTCCAACACCACCCGCGTCTGTGAGATTCGCGATGGCAAGCTCATCAAATACGATTTGGACCCGCGTGACTATGGGATGGAATTGGCGGAGCTGTCCTCTGTGGTCGGCGGCACCGCACAGGAAAATGCGCAGATCACCATGGATATCCTCCAGGGAAAGCCCGGCCCTTGCCGGGACATTGTCCTCCTGAACGCGGGCTGTGCGCTGTATACTATCCAAAAAGCGGCGTCCATCGAAGAGGGGATCGCCCTGGCCAAGGATTCCATCGATTCTGGGAAAGCATTGAAAAAGCTGAACGAATTCAAAGCCTTCACACATTCCATCCAATAAGGAGAACATTCCATGATTTTAGACGATATTGTTTGTAAGCGAAAAGAACAGCTTGCGCGGGAAATGGCCGCCGTGCCGCTCGAAGCCGTTCAAAAGGCGGCGCAGAACCGGCGGGAACCGACGCGGGATTTTGCCAAGGCTTTGCAAGGGGACCGGCTCGCCGTGATCGCTGAGGTAAAGAAGGCCTCCCCCTCCAAAGGGCTAATCCGCGCTGATTTTCATCCGGTGGAGATCGCCAAGGCTTATGAGCAGAACGGCGCAAACGCGCTCTCGGTTTTGACGGAAGAACACTATTTCCAGGGAAAAAGCGATTATCTGCGCGCCATCCGTGCGGCGGTCTCACTCCCCATTCTGCGCAAGGATTTTATCATCGACCCCTACCAAATCTATGAGGCGCGCGCCATGGGCGCGGACGCCATTCTATTGATCGCCGCCCTATTGGATACCAAAACCCTCCGGGCGTTTGCGGAAATTGCACACGGCCTGGGCCTCGCCTGCCTGACAGAGGTGCACAACGAGGAAGAACTCGCCTCCGCCCTGGCCGCTGGCAGCGACCTGCTTGGCATCAACAACCGTAATTTGAAAACCTTTGTGGTCAGCCTAACCGTCACCGGACGGCTGGCCCCTCTGGTACCGGAAGGGCATGTACTCGTCTCGGAAAGCGGCATCCGGGATAACGGCGACATGAAAGCCGTCCGAGAGCATGGCGCGGACGCCGTATTGATCGGGGAGACGCTGATGCGAAGCGGCGACATCGGGCGCTCCCTGCAAGAATTGAGGCGGGACGTATGAAGCTCAAGCTCTGCGGCATCCGGCGTGCCGAGGATATTTCCTATGTGAACGCCTTCCCGCCGGACTACATCGGGTTTGTCTTTGCCAAAAGCAAACGGCAGGTATCGGCGGAGCAGGCGGCCGCGCTCTCCAAGGGACTGCGCGCGGGGATTCAAACCGTCGGTGTATTTGTCAATGAACCAATTGAGCACTTGCTACAAATCGCAGAACGTGCTAGACTGGATGTGTTGCAGCTTCACGGGGATGAGGACGCCGCTTACATCGAAACCCTCCGGCAGCGTACAAAAAGGCCCATTTGGAAGGCGGTGCGCGTCACGGATGCAGAAAGCATCCGCCGGTCGGAACAGCTCCCCGTAGACCTTCTCCTCTTGGACAACTTTTCCCCCACCGCCTATGGAGGAAGCGGCAAGGTGGCCAATTGGCCTGCGATCCGGGAGGCAAACCCGCAGAAGCCCTTTTTCCTCGCGGGCGGGTTGACGGCGGAAAACCTTTTCGAAGCAGTGGAAGCTGTCCATCCCGCCGGGGTGGACCTTTCGGGAGGCATCGAAACCGGTGGCTGCAAGGACAGGGAAAAAATTCGCGCAGTGGTTACACAATTTCAGGCGTTGCAGGACGCCCAGGGGATCAAGCAGGAAGGAAGGAAGGACAACATGAGTAAAATCGGAAGATACGGCGAATACGGCGGCCAATATGTGCCGGAAACCGTGATGAACGCGGTACACGAGCTGGAAGCCGCCTACGCAACATATAAAGACGACCCAGATTTTCAAAAGGAGCTCTCCTGGTACTATCAGAACTATGCCGGAAGGCCCTCCATGCTCTACTATGCGGAGAAAATGACAAAGGATCTCGGCGGCGCAAAGATCTATATCAAGCGCGAGGACCTCAACCATACGGGCTCCCATAAGATCAACAATGTCCTGGGCCAGATTTTGCTGGCGAAACGCATGGGCAAAAAGCGCATCATTGCGGAGACTGGAGCGGGCCAGCATGGTGTGGCGACGGCGACCGCCGCCGCGCTGTTCGGGATGGAATGTGAAGTCTATATGGGTGCAACGGATGTGGAACGCCAATCGCTCAACGTCTACCGCATGGAGCTGTTGGGCGCAAAGGTGATACCGGTCCACAGCGGCACCGCTACGCTGAAGGACGCCATCAACGAGGCCATGCGTGACTGGACCACCAACGTGGAAACCACCCATTATCTGATCGGTTCCGTAATGGGCCCCCACCCCTATCCACAGATGGTGCGCGACTTTCAGAAGATCATTGGGCAGGAGGCCAAGCGCCAATTGATGGAAATCGAGGGCAGGTTACCCGACGCCGTCTGTGCCTGTGTGGGCGGCGGCTCCAACGCCATGGGGATGTTCTACGACTTCATCCCCGACGAATCGGTCCGGCTGCTCGGCGCAGAGGCAGCGGGCGAAGGTGTGGACACCGACCGGACGGCGGCGACGATTTCCAGGGGCCGCGCGGGGATCTTCCATGGTATGAAGTCCATCTTCCTGCAAAATGAAGAGGGCCAAATTGCGCCGGTCTATTCGCTCTCCGCGGGGCTGGACTATCCGGGAATTGGCCCGGAGCACGCGCAGCTCGCCAAGACCGGCCGCGGCGAATACTTTGCCATCACGGACGAAGAGGCGGTATGCGCCTTTGAATATCTCTCCCGTATGGAGGGGATTATCCCGGCGATCGAATCCGCACATGCCGTTGCGCTGGCTTGCAAGATCGCTCCGACCATGCGCAAGGATCAAACCATGATCATCTGCCTGTCTGGACGCGGCGACAAGGACGTTTATCAGGTGGCAAGATACAGGGGGGTAAAGCTCAATGAACAGGATTGACGCGACATTTCAGAAATTGCAAGAGCAGGGCCGCAAGGCTCTGATTCCGTTTGTGACCGCGGGCGACGCCGGCCTGGACACCACAGAGCAGCTTGTTTTGCAGTTGGAGGCTTCCGGGGCGGATATCATCGAATTGGGCGTCCCTTTTTCCGATCCCATCGCAGAAGGGCCGGTCATCCAGGAAGCCAGCGTCCGCTCCCTAGAGAATGGGACGAAACTGGTTGATATTTTCGATTTGGTCAGACGCTTGCGGGAAAAGACGCAGGTTCCTCTTCTGTTGATGCTTTACATCAACAGCATTTTCGGCTTCGGTACGGAGCGTTTTTTCCAGCTATGCGCCGAGAGCGGCGTGGACGGTGTAATCGTCCCCGATCTGCCCTATGAAGAACAGGATGAAATCCAAGATGCTGCGGGCCAGGCAGGCGTGTATTCCATTAGCATGGTGGCCCCCACCTCTCAAGAGCGCATTGCGATGATCGCCAGCGCCGCCAAGGGATTCCTATACTGCGTTTCCTCCATCGGCGTCACCGGCACGCGCAAGGAGTTCCGCACGGATTTCGACGCATTCTTCCACACCATCCGGCAATCTGCACACATCCCCTGCGCTGTGGGATTTGGCATCTCCGGGCCGGAACAGGCCAAAGCGATCAGCGCCTACTGCGACGGCGTGATCGTGGGCAGTGCCATTGTGAAACTGGTTGCCGAATCCGGCAAGGACTGCGTGGAACCGGTTGGGCGCTTCACTGCTTCTCTGCGCAAAGCGCTGGATTCCTAAACTTTTGCAATTTTTTGCCCGTCATGGTATCATAAACTCCAAATGTTCTACATTGGAGGAATGCATACCATGACGGGAATTTTATATAGTATCGGCGTTGGGCCCGGAGATCCGGAACTTCTCACACGCAAGGCGGAACGTCTCATTCGCAGTTGCCCGGTCCTTGCGGCCCCTGGCGGCCGGGACAGCACGTCCTTTCGCATTGCCGTACAGGCGATTCCAGAGATTGCGGAGAAGCCCTGTCTTTCCCTGCACCTTCCCATGACGCGCGACCAACAGGTTCTGAAGGAAAGCCACCGGGTTGCGGCGGAACAGGTGGCGGAAACCCTGAAAAGTGGCCAGGACGTCGCCCTGCTCACCTTGGGCGACCCTTCGATCTACTCCACCTGCATATACATACAAAATCAAATACAGGCAATGGGCTTTTCCTATCAAATGGTCGCCGGTGTGCCCTCTTTCTGCGCGGCCGCGGCAGCGCTGGGCGAAAGTCTGACCGAAGCGGACAAACCTCTGCGGATCTTGCCCGCCTCTTACCCTTGCACGGAACCGGAGCTCGATGCCCCGGGCGTCAAGGTTCTGATGAAAAGCGGCAAGCAGTTTGCAAACGTGAAGCGGCTTTTAACGGAAAAGGGCCTCTCCGAACACACCAGCGTCGTGCAGAACTGCGGGATGCCGGGGGAAGCGCTCTATCCTACGCTTTCCCAGACGGGCGACACCGCCGGATACTTTTCCATATTGATCGTAAAAGACCCGTAAAACAGGAAGGGGACAAAAGTATATGATCTCCATCGAAAAAGCAGAAGAATGGTTGGCAGAGCTGTTGGACGAGCTTCCGGAAGCCTTCTTTCAAGAACTCAACGGCGGCGTCTGCCTCCTCCCCGATGCAAAGCCGGACCCGGACTTTCCCGGAGAGGACCTCTACATTTTGGGCGAATACTGCCAGGCCCCCTATTTAGGTAGAAGCATCGTCATCTATTACGGGTCCTTTGAACCCGTCTTCGGAGATTTATCCCCGCTGGAACTGCGCCGTGAGCTGCGCGATACCCTCCGGCACGAATTCCGCCATCATGTGGAAGCCTTGGCCGGTGAAAATGGCCTAGATTTGGAGGATGAGGCATGGCTGGCAGAGTATTTGGAGGAAAGCCGGCCCACGTGCGACCTAGAGAAAGCTGCCCAAAAAGCCTATGAAAAGGGATTGGCCGATGGGAAACGCTCCAAGTGGTGGAACCGGCGTAAAAAAGAATAGAGTCAACGCAAAAACACCGCATACGGAGCACGTATGCGGTGTTTTGCTTCGGTGATTTGGTCACAGAACTTTTTGGGCATCTCCCATATACTAAGAACAACAAAACACAAACTACACGAAAGGAGACATTCACATGTCTGTTTTACATCTTACAAAAGAAACCTTCGCCAATGAAGTGCTGCATACCTCCCTGCCGGTCTTAATTGATTTCTGGGCCCCGTGGTGCGGCCCGTGCCGCATGGTCTCCCCCATGATCGACCAACTTGCGCAGGAATTGAAGGGTACTGCCAAGGTCTGCAAAATCAATATAGACGAGGAACCCGAGCTGGCTTCCGCGTTCGGCGTCATGAGCATCCCCACGCTCCTGGTCATCCAGGACGGAAAAATCGTCGCCCAATCGGTCGGCCTCAAAGCCAAAGAGCAAATCAAGCAGATGATCCCCGTCTGATGGTCATTCCCTCGCCAGTGCATTCAACGCTTTGCGGTCCAACAGCCGGATTCCCTTGCGGGAGACCTCCACCAACCCTTCGTTCTGAAAATACTTCAACATGCGCGACACCACTTCCCGTGCGCTGCCCATATGGTGGGCGATCTGTTCATGCGTCAGCGTGACGGCGTCGTTCCCTTCCAGAGCGGCTTGTTCCAATAGGAAAATCGCCAACCGGCGGTCGAACTTCATAAAAACAATCTGCTCGACGACCCACATCACGTCTGAAAAGCGTGCGGAAATGGTCTCCTGCAAAAATGTCTGCACCGCCAGATTGCTCTTGCCAAGGGCATCGTAGGCGGAAGCTTGGATGAGATAGAGTTCCGTCTCTTCTTCAGTATCCACATAGATGTCAAAGGAAATATTTTTCAGGATGCACGATGCAGAGAGGAAACAGACATCTCCATCGAGCAAGCGATATAAAGTGATTTCTTTTCCTTCGTCAGACATCAGATACGCCCGCAGCTGCCCGCGTTTTACAGCAAGCACCCCTGTACACCCCTCCAAACCGCTGTGAATTCGGCTGCCTTTTGGATACACATAGCACCGCGTTTGCGATAAAAGTTTCTGCTGTTCCCGCAGAGTCAACCCTTTCCAAAATGGGAACGTCTCTTCCAAAAAGCGCAGATCAAGCGGTTCCATATGCACTCCCCTTTTCCTCGTAACATTGTATACCCAGTATAGCATAATCCAAAGAGGAAAGGGAAAGAAGTGTGCAAAAAATCTTCAGTAGGAAGAAATCCTACTGAAGATTTTTGTTTTACGGAACAATTTCAAATTCCTGTGCACCGAAGGCACCCGGGGCAATCTCATAAGCGGCGAACACCACAACCGGATTTCCTTTTTCATTCAAATAGAATTTGGTATTTTCATCCACCGTGGTAAATCCTTCGATTCCGTCACTGCCATCCCAGTAAACCAGATTCTCGTCCTCTGCCATACGCTGCTGCATCTGCTCTCGGATGCTCGCATTCGCAATAGAGACATAATCCTCTCCCAGGATATCCTCCAAGGTCAGCGCCTTGTCGTCTTTTAAGTCGATGTTGTAGAAATATTGCACGTTATACGCATTGCACCAGTTCTCGTTTGCCGTAAGTTCCAGAGAAAGGCGCGTATCCGACTGGTATTTCACATCGTACTGAACATCAACCTTGATATCCTTCTGTGCAAATTCTTCCTCCGTGCCTCCTGTTGCAATGAACGCCTCTTTGTACTCCGCGATTTGCTGTTCCGCCTGCGCTTTGTAGTCATCCACAATCTTCTGGATTTCTGCATTTACATCGGCTACAACGCCGCTGTCTTCTTCTCCTTCAATCTGAGGGACTTCCATCTGAATGGTCTTATCCTCGTCCTCCTGAACGTAGCTTCTCCAGGTGACGACTTGGACAATGCCTCCCACCACCGGAACCTTGGCAACTGCTGCTGCAAAGGGTTCGCTGACATTCAATGCTGCAACGAAACAGATCACCAAACACGCTGCCGTAGCCGCTACTCGTTTTCCATACCGTTTGAATAGATGCATTTCGTTTTCTCCTTTTCTCAATTGTGTTTGTTGTATGGCTTGATGAACCGTCTCTGAAAGTTCGCTGGGAATTTCTGTCGCATCATAAATCTTTTTGGAATCACGGATACGATCTTCTTTGTTCATGCCAATCCCTCCTCGTAAGTCATCTTGATTTGTTTCAGCGCCGAATAGAGACGGTATTTCACTGTGCTAAGCTTCGCCCCCGTTACCTTGGCGATCTCTGCCAAGGAGAAATCCTCATAAAAACGCAGGACCACTACGGTTTTCATCTTTTCCGGGAGCTTTTGCACCTGTTCATAAATTTCCATCGCCTGGTGGTCTTCCTCCACCGGCGTATCTTGAATGCGCTGCAAATCCCCTGGCTCATAGGAATATTCCCGTTTTCCCTTCTGCAGCGCGGTTAAGCATTCATTGACCAAAACCCGGTAGAACCAGGTCTTCACATAGTCGGCGTTGCGAATCGAGGTATAATGCTCCAATGCCTTGACAATCGCATTCTGTACAATATCGAGGGCTGCATCCGCATTATGGACATAGGAAAAGGCAAGCCGGTAAAATTTATCCTGATTTTCCAGCAAATAGCTAACAATTTGTTCGCGTAACTCCTCCTTCATAATGCCCCTCCTTCCTGTTGCTTTTTCTACTCTTTAGATCGGCGAACACTGGCAAAAGTTAGTCCCTTACAATTTTTTCTATACTTTATCATTATTTCGTTTCGAGCAATCAGTCCTATGATCGAAAAATCCCCGGCAACGAAGGATTTCTCCTTCCCTGCCGGGGATTAGTGATTCTGTTCAAATCTCGCTGCGCCCTTCGATCGCGCGGGATAGGGTTACTTCATCCGCATATTCCAAATCGCCGCCCACCGGGATCCCATATGCGAGGCGTGTCACCTTTACCCCCAGCGGCTTGAGCAGCCGGGAAATATACATGGCGGTCGCTTCCCCCTCCACCGTGGGATTGGTGGCCATAATGACCTCCTGGACCCCACCCGCATGAACGCGCGCCAGTAGCTCCTTGATGCAGAGCTGATCTGGCCCCACCCCGCTGAGCGGGGAAATCACGCCGTGAAGGACGTGGTAAGTGGCATTGAATTCGTTGGTGCGCTCCAGTGCAATCACATCACGCGGGTCCTCCACCACACAAATGATGGACTTGTCCCTCGCTTCGTTGCGGCACACAGGGCACAATTCCTGATCGGTTAAGTTGCAGCAAATTTTGCAATAATGGATTTTTTCATGCGCATCCAAAATGGCGTTGGCAAATGCCTCTGCACCTTCTTTGGATAGGCCCAAAACATAGTAGGCCAGCCGCTGAGCGCTTTTATGCCCAATACCGGGCAATTTCTCAAATTGCTCAATCAGACGCGACAGCGGGGCAACATTATATGAGGGCATTCTTTACAGGAGGCCCGGCATGTTGAAGCCGCCGGAGATCTTTTCCATTTTCTCCGCCTTCTCTTCGGAAGCCGCGCGCAGCGCCTCGTTGACAGCTGCACGGACCAGATCCGCCAGCATCTCTACATCTTCGGGATCGACCACTTCAGGCTTAATCTCGATGGACTGTACTTCCAAGCTGCCGCTGACTGTAGCCTTCACAGCGTCGCCGCCGGAAGTCGCTGTATATAACTTCTGATCCAGCTCTGCGCTGGCCGCATCCATCTCCTCCTGAATTTTTTGGGCCTGACGAGCGAGCTGCTGGATATTTGCTGCTCCGCCTCCGCCGTATCCCTGGGGTAATCTTGCCTTCATAAATCAAAACTCCTTTTCAAAAGATTCTTTGCCCAAATGGGCGTTCTATTTTATCAAATTGATGAGAACACATCTTCATTTCCCGTTTGTCCGGCCGCAGTTACGTCCGTGTCACAGGGATTCCCGCCTCTTCCGCTTCTCCAGCCAATTTCAATAGAGGGTCAACTTCGGCCTCTTCCTGTTTCTTTGCACGATAAGGGCCTAGTTTATAGACGCGTCCGGTGACCTGCTGGATCGCCTCGCGCATCTTATCGCGCTGCGAAGACTTGCGGAGCAGCTCAAAGGCCATTTCCTTGGCGTCAATCAACACATAATCGCCGTTGACATATGCCGAAGAACCGGTGAACGCCGCTGATATCGCAACCGAATATTCTTTTAAGATACGCAAAATCTCCGGCCATTCAGCCAAGCGGGTTGCACCTTCTTCAAGAGGCTTCTGGGGGTTGGCCGCAACCGATGGCCTTATAGGGGGAGGTAAAACAGCTTCCTCTTTTTTTTGGGGAAGCTCGTCCGGCAATGGAACTACGCTTGGCTGCCCTTCCTGTTTTGGTTCCTCAGGGCTTTGCACAATAGGCTCCGTCTGCTTTGCCTTCGAAGCCGCTAGGCGGGGATTGCCCCGCTCCAATGCCTCGACCCGCCGGATCAAAGCGGCATTCGAATCATCCAATTCCGGCGAGCAAAGCTTGATCAGCGCCATTTCCAGCTCGACACGGCGGTCGCCGCCGCGATACATCTTGTCTAAAGCCCCTTGCAGCGTATCGAGACCGTGTAAGATCTCCGATAGAGGGGTGGAAAGCGCCTGCTTGGTCATCTGCTCAAATTCATCGTCCGATACAGCGAGAATACCCCGCGCGTCCTTCATCGTTTTAATCAACATCAACCCGCGGTAGTGGGAGGAAAGCTCCTCACAAAGGCGCGCCATGTCCTTGGACGCATTGTGCAGGCGGTCGATCGTCTCCAATGCGGAAGACGAATCCTGCTTGCGCACGGCTTCGGATAAGGCAAATAGATGGTCGCGCCCAACAAGCCCAACCGTCTCCTGAACAACGTCCAGCGTAACCTGTTTGCTCCGCCCAAGGCACTGATCTAAGAGGGAAAGCGCATCGCGAAGAGCGCCGTCCGCCAATCGAGCAAGCAGCAAGCCTGCCTGCTCCTCCAAAACAGCCCCTTCCTGTTCCGCTACATAGGCCAACCGCCCGGCGATTTCCTGCGGAGGAATCCGCCGGAAGTCGAACCGCTGGCATCGGGACAGGATTGTGGCGGGAAGCTTGTGGACCTCTGTGGTTGCAAGGATGAAAATCACATGCTCTGGCGGCTCTTCCAGCGTCTTCAACAGCGCATTAAACGCCCCTGTGGACAGCATGTGTACTTCGTCGATGATATAAACACGGTATTTGGCGGCAGCCGGGGTGAAATTCGCCTCTTCCCGCAACATACGGATGTTATCCACGCCGTTGTTGCTGGCAGCGTCAATCTCCACGATATCCATCACGGAACCATTTTCGATTCCGCGGCAGATTTCGCACGACCCACAAGGGTCGCCGCCGTGCAGCTCGAGACAGTTGACCGCCTTTGCCAGAATCTTCGCGCAGGTGGTCTTTCCTGTTCCGCGCGATCCTGTGAAGAGGTACGCGTGCGCAATCCGGCCAGCCATCAGCTCATTTTTGAGCGTTACGGTGACCTGTGGCTGCCCTACTACGTCCGCAAAGACCTGCGGCCGCCACTTTCGGTACAAGACCTTATACATATGCGCACCTCTCTCTAGATTTCCGCGAATAGAAGCCTATCAACCCGCTGTGCTCTTCTTAAACAAACACCTTTGTCACAAAAGAATACGCCAATCTAAGACGCACAACCGCCTCCTGTATCTTCCGGACAGCCCGTATACAAACGGAAAGCAAGGACAGCCGCCTCGCGACGGTATCGTGTACCGGGATATGCAGACGAACGGACCACCTGCATCGCACGGGCTCTTCCGCTTAATGCTGCTCGGTTCCCCGCCTGACATGGTTCACGGCGCTCCGTCGCACAGAGCCCGCCCGCCTGCATATCCTGTTACACGCAATTCCTGCCTTGCTTCTCCAAGGGTCATCCCTTGACCTGGATATTATATCGTATTTTGCGCAAAAACGCAAGGCCCAACTTGTCTTCTTTTACAAAAGTTCACCATTTTTTCAGATTGCAGAAACCGATTTTGGGAAAATTACATCGGCTGGCCGCATGTAGAGAATTGTTTGCTAACTTAATCAAAAGGAAATTGCCCAATCGATCGCATTCCCTCTAGTATTTTTATAATAACCATGCTAAAATGGGGCACAAAGGAGATGAATCGTCATGATTCCAACAGAAATACTTATTGCATTTGGAATTTCTTCTTTTTTTACAGTGCTATTCCCCCTTTTACTTCTGGTCCTCCTTGCGATCCGGCGGGCAATTTCGCTACGCCCTTTGCTCATCGGTGTACTCGCGTTTTTTGTTTCACAGATTCTACTGCGTATCCCGCTTTTAAGTATTCTCTCCACACAGGGCTGGTTCCTTACTTTTGCGCAACAACAGATGCTTTTGTATCTCATTTTACTCAGTGCTTCCGCCGGGCTGTTTGAAGAATCTGCCCGCCTGTTGGGCGCAAAATGTTTCTGCAAGGGGCGGCGCAGCTACCGCGACGCAGTCTCTTTTGGCCTGGGGCATGGGCTCTGCGAGGTGGTTTTGCTGGTGGGCCTTAGCTCCATCGGCAACCTCCTCTACTGTGTGATGATTAACAGCGGCTCTTTGGGAGCGGCCGCATCAGGCTCCGCTGAGATGCTCCAGCAGATCACAGCTGCATTGGCCTCCGTGTCCACCGCTAGCATCTATTTGGGAATTGTGGAGCGCATCTCTGCGGTGCTCTTCCATGTTTTTGCTTCTGTGCTGATTTTCTACGGTGTCAATCGCGGGCATTCGTTCCGCTACTGGCTGTTCGCCTTGCTCGCCCATACAGCGTTCAATGTGGCCGCTACATTCTTGGTACAATACAGTAACATATGGATTTGTGAAGGCGTGCTTCTCCTTTTGGGACTCCTATCGCTCGCTTATGTCTTGCACGTGCGCAAATCCTTCCCAAGGGAAAACGCTTATGCATTCTAAAATAGCGATTAAAAAGCAGCTTCACGGAAGTTTTCCACGAAGCTGCTTTGTTTATTATGAAAATAGTTTTAGGAGAAGCATACCAGTCTGGTAAAAGAGCGCGGAAACATACCACGCCACGGACAGCTGCCAAACCACGCATACAGCCGTCCATTTGAAGCTGCCCATCTCCCGATGAATCGCGGAAATGGCAGCTACACACGGCGTATAGAGCAGTACAAACAGCAGAAAGGAACCGGCCGAAAGCGGGGTAAATGCCTCGGCCAAGGCGTCCGCAAGCCCCATCTCGCCGCCATACAGCACCCCCATTGTGCTAACGACGCCCTCCTTCGCCACCAATCCGGCCATCAGGGACACGGCGGCACGCCAATCTGCAAACCCACATAGCCGGAATAAAGGAGCGATCCACCCGCCCACTACCGCGAGGATGCTCTGGGAGCTATCCGTCACATATTGCAATTGAGGCGAGAATGAACGCAGAACCCAGACGAAAACGGTTGCACACAGCAGAACCGTCCCTGCCCTTTTGAAAAAGTCCTTGACGCGCTCCCAAACATGGATGCGCAAACTCTTCCAAGTGGGTAGCCGGTAAGGAGGCAATTCCATCACAAAGGGTGCCTCTTCTCCTTTTAAAACCGTCTTTTGGAAAAGCCACGCCGACAGCGCTCCCAGCAGAATTCCCAGCAGATAAACGCCAAACATCACAACCGGTCCCCACCTGGAAAAAAAGGTGGCGATAAACAGCGAATAGACGGGCATTTTCGCACTGCACGATAGAAACGGAAGCGTTAAGAGCGTCAGGCGGCGATCCTTCTGGTTTTCCAGAATTCGGGTTCCCATTGCCGCTGGAACCGTGCATCCAAACCCCATCAACAGCGGTACAAAGGCTTTCCCGGATAAGCCGAGCTTTCGCATGGGCGCGTCCATTATAAAGGCGGCCCGCGCCATATAGCCGCTGTCTTCCAACAGGGAGAGAAGGAAAAACAGCAGGACAATCTGTGGAAAAAACGCCGATACCGCCCCCAGTCCGGCGAGGATGCCCTCTACGACCAAACTGCGCACCCATTCCGATGCCCCTGCCATTGTAAGCAGCCATTCCACATGCTTCGAAACCGCTACAAACCCGGCTGACAGCCCTTCCGAGAAAAAGGCCCCTACGCTGCCAAAGGTAAGGTAGAAGACGAGGAAAATCAGCACTAGGAACAAGGGGATCGCAAAAAACCGATGCATGACAATCGCGTCAACCCGGTCACTCAAACGTTTTCCTGGATGCTTCTTAAAAAGAAGTCCCTGTTTCACGGCATATTCCGCCGCACCGTACCGCCGTTTCGCTAATTGTTCTTCATAGTCAGGCATGTCCGGTGCTGGAATGGGATACAATGGCCTCGCACATGAGGAAGACATTTCCCCTCTATGTACCACCCCCGAAAGGAGCTCTTCCATCCCCTCCCCGGTTGCTGCCGAAACGGGGATTATCGGAACCCCCAATGCCTTTTCCAAAGCCGGCCGGTTGATACTTCCACCCTCCCTCCGCAATTCGTCCATCAGATTGAGGGCGACCACCACTGGAAGCCTTCGCTCCAAAAGCTGCATGGTGAGGTAGAGGTTCCGCTCCAGGTTCGTGGCGTCAACCACATCGATAACGACTTCCATCTCCCCTCTCTGCAAAAGGCGGTCCGCGATCATTTCCTCGGGAGAATTGGGCGTTAAGGAATATACCCCTGGCAAATCCGTTATTTCGAGTTGTACCCCATGAACCCGTCGTCCTCCTGTCTTTTTCTCAACGGTCACGCCAGGCCAGTTCCCCACATATTGGTGATCCCCCGTCAGCCGATTAAACAACGTCGTCTTTCCACAATTTGGATTTCCTGCCAATACAACGCGGAGTTTCTTTTCTCCTTCCTGCATGCGTCCTTCCTCCCCGATTAAGTTCCAAAAAACAAGCGTACCGCCAGCCCAGCGACGAAAAATGCCGTTAGATCTGCAAATAACGCCGCGGGGATGGTATGCCGCGTTTTTTTGATCTGTACCGCCCCATAGTAAACGGCGATGCAATAAAAGGTCGTCTCGGTCGAACCAGCCATTACGGAGGCGACGCGGCCCGCAAAGCTGTCCGGCCCGTCCTTTGCAAAGATCTGTGTCAACAGCGCAGTCGCCCCGCTTCCTGAAACCGGTTTAATGAGTGCAAGCGGCAGTACATCTGCTGGAATCCCCAAAAATGTTGCCACGGGAGCAAGGAACGAAGCCAGTAGCTCCAAAGCGCCGGATGCGTTCAGCATCGTGACAGCCATAATCAGCCCCACCAATGTGGGAAGGATGGAAAAGCACGACTGCAATCCCTCTTTTGCCCCTTCTACAAAGGTGTCAAACACCGGCACACGCCGGACCACACCAAATGCCACCATCAACAGCACGGCAACCGGAACCACATATATTCCCAGTTTATCCAATGGAGCAGCCCTCCAATAATTTCGCCGCCAAAAGGCCGGCAACCAGCGCGATGGCGGAAACCATCCACACGGCGGGCAAAATGTCGAACGGCGCTGCGGACCCATACTGCGCCCGGAGCGTCCCCATAAACGTTGGAATCAGTTGAAGCGATGCCGTATTCAGCACGACGAACATCACCATGGAGTTATCCGCCACATGCGAACCGCGATTCTGCGCGGCCATCTCTTTCATAGCGGCAAGCCCCATCGGGGTCGCTGCATTCCCCAATCCCAAAAGATTCGCTGTAATGTTCATACAGATGGCCTTTGCCGCAGGGCTTTCCGGCGGATAGGCGGGAAATAAACGGCGCAAAACCGGCGCCAGAAGGCGCGAAAGGATCGCGGTGAGCCCTCCGGCGTCTGCAATTTTCATCAGCCCTGTCCAGGCGCACATCATCCCCATCATCCCGAAAATTAATTGCACCGCATTCCCGGCCCCCGCCAATACAGCCTCCGAAAGCTGCTGCATGCGGCCGGTCGCCAAAGCACAAAAAACACTCACTGCGATCATCGCCGCCCATACCTTGTTCAGCATTCGGGTTCCTCCATCCTGTTGTGTTCTATTCCAATCTGTATTCATTTTCAATAACGGATAGTATATTTTCTCGCTTGAATAGATTGACAAAAATGGTAAATAATGTTACCATCTTTACAGGAAGTGACAAAACTTCCAAAATCATCCATAAAGGAGGACATTCTATTTTGAAATCGACAGGAATTGTCCGTAAAGTTGACGAGCTTGGACGAATTGTTCTGCCAAAGGAATTGCGCAGTACTTTAAATATTCAAGAAAAGGACCCTCTGGAAATTTTTGTTGAGGACTCTGACATCATTTTGCGGAAATATCAACCGGCATGTATCTTTTGCAACAGCCTCGTCAATATTACAACCTACCGCGGACACAACATCTGTCAAAACTGTCTGAAAAAGCTCGCGAGCCTTTCTCAGGATTGATACTGCCCGAGTTCCTAATTGGGTAGGTTCATAGACTATAACAGCGCGAAATCCTAATTGGGAATATCGCGCTGTTTTTTTATCGTTTTCGATCACAAAAAGAACCCCCGCAGCTTACAGGGAGTGACTCTGTAAACTGCGGGGTTCTCCTCAGGTGGAGAAAAACATCGTATGTTTTCCTTAGAGGTTAGGAAAATGAAGAGAAAATGAAACTTGTTGTCTGTTTATCGGGTTCGGAAAAAAGCATTCCCGCTTCTTTCCAATCGGGCAATACTCACGCAACCGTTACCACACAATGGCACTGCGGCGCTTCACCCGGCATCTGGGTGTAAATACCAGCGCTCTGTCCAGGCGCGCCAGTCGCCCAAATGCGGAAGTAATAGTCATTGCCGATTTTCGCTACAAACTGGGTCTTAAACACATCCCCATTGCCGACTGTAAAGTTCGGCATCACAGCACTGCCATTGGTCACCGTCATCTTGAAGCAATAGGCGCTGCCGCGTTTCAAAGCAAAGGGAAGGGTTGTATCAGAGATCACCGAACGGACAGCGGAGGAAGTCCCCACACTCTGCCCCGCAGTGATCGCCACCGCTGTAGCGGTTGTAAACGCCGTTTTGTTGCTGCTTGAGGAGCTGGAGCTACCAGAAGAGCTGTTATGCGTAGTCGTCTCCTTTTTCTCCAAGCTATTATATGCATCCTGCAAGGCATCGCTCATTGCGTCAACCTTGTCCTGATCGTCTTCGCTCAGGGCTGCGTCATTTGCCATAGCCTTCGCCGTGTTGAGCACTTGCTGGAATGCTGCTACACTCTTTGCTGTAAACCCACTCAAGTCGACCGTCTCCATAGAGGCAATCAGTGCGCGCAGAGCATCTTTATCCGCGATCTTACGCATGGCCGCCAAAGCTTCCGTCAGGGCAATCGCTGCGTTATCCACGTCTTCCTGCGTAGCGTCCCGATCTTCTACAATCGCATTGGCAGCTTCCAGCGCCTGAGCCATCTCAGCCTTTCCGGCTTCGACATACTCGTCCAGATTCAGGCCCTTTGCCTTTGCAATCACCGCTTCCAGTTCGGAGGTATCCGCTCTGCGGACCAGGCCAAGAAGTGCCTGCTCCAGTGCATCCGCAGCCGCGTTGATCTCGTCTTCCATCGCATTTTCGTCAGCCAAAACATCCTGGGCGTCTACGAAAGCGATGTTGAATTCCTCGTTATAAGCCGAGGTGAATTCATTGAGGTCGATCTGCTCTGCAATTGCTACCAGTTCTTCCAGATAGGTCTTGTCTCCCTTGACGAAGTCAATGCAGTGCAGCGCATCCAACAGGTCGCTCCACGCTTGGTCAATCTCCGTCTGCATTGCGGTCGGGTTATCAATGATCTCCTGGGCTGCTGCAATTGCATTTTCCATTGCTTCGAGTACAGCGGGGAGCATTGCGTCCTGATCCGCCTCATCCAGTGCCTTCTGCGCCGTCTCCAGAGTCATACGAAGGATCCGCTTGTCAACAACTGTAAAGGCAAAGCTTGTATGCATCTGTTCGCTGGGATTGAGTTCATATGTAAACACAGCGCTATCGTCAAAATCAACGCTTTCGCCATTGACCAAGACGCCGGCAATTTCTTTTCCTTCGACTGCCGGTACAAATTCCAGCGTCACAACTCCATCCTCTGCATCCGCCGTATACAGGCCGATCAGGTTTGCGAGTTTCTGCTCCTCTCCATCCACAGAGAGCTTCACATTTTTGCTGTATGCCACGCTATACTGGCCAGGCTTTACATCGCCAGAGAGTACCACGGTGCTATACGGGGCAATCGTCAACATGCCATCTTCCAACTTCGAAACGGTATCCACGCTGAACTTCTTCAGGATCTTGCTGAAGGAACCAAATTCTGCATCTGGTTTTACTTCCACAGTGATTTCGTTTCCAGTCAGGTTCGTTGCTACCAGGACGCTGTCGTCCTGCGTCATACGGATGTAGGAAGCTACACCGTCATTGCCGGTGTCATATTCTGCCACGTCGCCGTCTTTCAGCGCGCGGAGCTCATTGCGCCAGCTCAACAGCTCTTTGTAGTGGTTCAGCATGGAATCCGGATCGTCAACCTGTGCTTCTACAGAGGTTTCGCCGCCCAAGCTGTACTTATTTTTACCATTCAGCCAGTCGGTCAGGCCCTCGCCCTCGTTGCTCTCATACCACGGCATGGGCTCGCGGATGTTCTGGTCCGGCTTCATGCCCTGCAAGCCAACTTCTTCACCGTAATAGATGAAGGTGTTGCCCGGCAACGTCAGATAGAGGGAAGCTGCCGTCTTCGCATGGTCCTCGTTGCCTTCCATCACGCTCATGGTACGGTTCTGGTCATGGTTGGTCAGGAACGTGCAGTCCTCAAACTTGCCGTTGGAAGCAAAGCCGAATTTATCGAATACTTCGCACAGTTCGGAGACAAATCCTCCATTATGTTCGCTCTGCGCTACTTCCAGCAGTTCGCTGGCAAGGCTGAAATCAAAGGTATTCTGCAGGGCGCCGTCCTGTACAAACGGAACCATACGGTCTGTGTTCGGCTCCCAGACTTCGCCTACCAGGAATACATCCGGATTGACCTCTTCCATTCCTGCGCGGAATTCCTTCCACCAAGCCGCGTTCTTGTCCGCGATCTCCGGGGTGTACATCGTATCGAGGTAGTCGCCATAGATGTGGCGGGCTGCGTCAAGACGGAAGCCGTCCACGCCTTTTTCCAGCCAGAACTGGCCGGCATTGATCATTTCCTCATGTACCGCCGGGTTGTCATAGTTCAGGTCCGGCATTCCGCCGCCGAACAAGCCCAGATAGCGGTAACCCGGGGTTGCTCTCCACTGCTGCCATACGCGTTTATTGCCGGAATGTGCGTCGTCCGTCGCGTTGTTGTCTTTATCTTCGTCGTAGTCCGTGCTCTTCTCAATCTTGAAATAGTCGCGGTACGGGCTCGTCTCCGGATTGGTAATTGCATCCTGGAACCACGGGTTGCCGCTGCCGCAATGGTTTACCACCAGGTCCATAATGACTTTGATCCCATGCGCATGCGCTTCATCCAGCATATTCTCAAAGTCTTCCATCGTGCCATAGTCCTGCTCCACGCTGTAGTAGTCTACCGTATCGTAACCGTGGTAGCTGCCAGACTCGGTAATTGGCATCAGCCAAATTCCCGTGATACCCAGATCCTGCAAATAATCCATCTTGCTGGCCAGGCCGTTAAAGTCACCGATGCCATCCCCGTCGGAATCGCAGAATGCGCGGACAAAGATCTCATAGAAATTGTCCGAAGGCTGTTCATCGATGAGGCCGGTCGGGATTTCCTCCCAGTAGGCATACACGGTGAGGCTCTCCGTCACCGGGGTATCGATGTAGAACAGGCTGCCCTCTCCATTCGGCTCCGTATACCAGCCCTTAAACGCATAGCCAGGCTTAGACGGATTCTCCGGCAGGAGCACGGTGCTTCCCGCGGTGGTCTCGACTGGGGCCAACTCGGCCCCCCCTTGTGAATCAAATGTTACTGTGACAGTATCTCCAGCCGAGGCTGAAACGGCCGTTCCTATACTGCCAACCTGTTCCTGCGCAGCGAGTCCGACGCTACAGGTAGAAGTTGCCATTAGTAACGCAAGCATTAGGGCGGTAATTTTTCTGCCCATTTTTGACATGTTTAACCCTCCTTGTCTCAATCGTCCCTTTTGCAAGTCCATATTCTTGTCACTCCTTTCTTCTTTTTTCTAAAGATATAGTTGGACTTGCCCTTTGAATTCGTCATCATCTTCGTTCAACGAATTCATTTGTTTTTCGGTGATTTTATTGTAAAACGGGAAGGTTCGCCAGTAAATATAAAAAAAGTACGATACACATTGAATTTTCATGCATTTTATATACCGTCCTTTTTTATGCTTCGAATTCATGCTATGATAAGAATCAGAAAGCAGGCAAACGGCCAAAACCATTCGCCTGCTGTCAGGTCGATTATCTTGTGTATGAAGCCGGTTGACCTCTCCTGTCACGAGGTCTCCTCCTGCATCCAACCACTCTTCTACAAATATATCAAAATCTTCCAGAGGGGCTTCGCCCGTAACAATGCGAAGCATCATTTCTTGCTCCATTTCTTCAAGGGCTGGCCAATATTTCCGCATAATATCCGTCTCTCGCACAAATACAGGCGTCACCCTCTTGATAGGTGTCTCCATATAGAGATGGTAAGCTTCTATGTAAGATTTATATTGCTGCCAATCCCACGGAGAAGGCGTTTCTCCTTCTTCCAAGGCCTGCAAATATGCGGTTATTTTCTGAAAGTTTGACTTGTGGGTTGCATTCAATTCATCCACCTGTATTTCTCCCCGGAGCGCTTGATCCAAGGTGGCACCAGAGCGGGCAAACGAATCATCATATCCAATATGCATATTGAGCAGCATTCCATCCCGGTTTAACTGGTTTTTAAATTCTGGTTCCACGTCCTGCACGTAATCGAACTGCACGCTTGCCATCTTGATGGCAACTTCTGGATGCGAATAGCCCTTGCGGACAACAATGTAGCTGCTATTGGGGTTGCCCTCGAACATCGTTATATATCCATTTTCATCTTTTGGCACGATATACGGCGTCCAATCGGCTTCTGGATTTTTCAATAAACATTCTGGAAGGACTTCACTGCTCCAATAGTTCCCAAAGAAGGCCCCACTGATGCCTTCGGCCAATAATTCTTGGCAATCCTCTTCCGTCCGCAAAAGGAATTGCTGGTCGAGAAGCCCTTCTTGATACAATTTAGCGACTTCCGCCAACGCATTCTTCATCTCCGGCTGAATGGAACCATAGGCAACCGAGCCGTCCTCCTGCTCCATCCACTGTTTCGGAAACGCCCCATAAAGGGTAAACACACTGTTGAGCATATATAATCCGCCGGAATCCCCCGCAATTTCCGGGCTGCACACAAGGCCAATGGTCTTGCCTGGACCATTCCCTCCCGGGTCCTCTTGTATAAAGCGGCGGAGAATCTGTTCAATGTCCTCCATCGTCTCCGGGGCTGGAAGGTTCAGCTTTTCCATCCAATCCTTGCGCAACCACAATACCCCCGGCCCATGCGACATTTCGGTCGTGGGCAAGGCCATTAACCGCTCATCAAATGTCGCCGCATCCAGGCATGCGCCGCCATAGGAGTCATAGATTTCTTTGATGTGGTCACTGGCGCAATTCTCATAGGCCTCTGTTAAATCTGCGATCTGCCCAGATTCATACAACCGCAGAAGCTGTTGCCCATTGACCGTCATAATATCTGGAATATCCCCGCTGACAATGGCCATTGAAACTTTCTGCTGGAAATCCTCTTCACTTTGGACATCAAAGGCGTTGGTAAATTCAATATTTAGGAAGTCTGCTAAAAAGCGTTGATACGTCCAGACGTCATCCTGTAACGCCTGTTCCAATGTATACCCGTTGCTCTTTCTCCCTACGGTACAGGCTACCGGCTCCGGATATTTGCCAAACGGGGTATGCGCGGCAGTCTCCCAGGAAAGGCCTTCTTCCTCCTGCTCTTGATACAGCGAAGCTTCTGCAACTTTTTCTGTCTCTTTCGTTGTCCGGTCACATCCTTGTAGAATCCCCACCATTAGGATTAGGAACCAGGCGCATATTTGGTGTATCTTTTTGGTCTGTTTCACTCCGGACACCTCTTTCTTGGGTTTCAATGTTTTTATTATATAAAGAGTCCCTTGCCTTCAAAATTTTCTCATGGAATTTAATAAAAAACTTTCAAGATTCCTTTGGATTTAATGGGATAAAATTAAAATAGATGGATTATTTTAATAAGAGAGGAGTTCCTTCTATGATACATATGTTGGTTGTGGATGATGAAGCGGAGGAACGGGAAGGGATTCTCTTTCTGCTTCACAAATATGGCTTCAATATGGAAACCGGCCAAGCCCCCAATGGGAAAGCGGCACTCGACTACCTAAAGAACCGCGCCGTCGACATCCTGTTTACAGACGTGCGGATGCCCTTTATGGATGGGCTCACTCTCGCTAAAGAAGCGCTGTTGCTACAACCCAACATCCGGGTGATCCTATTTAGTGGGTTTAGCGAATTCGAATATGCCAAGACCGCTATTTCGCTGGGGGTCCGGGAATACATCCTTAAGCCAGTAAACGTCGAGGAATTCTGCACAGTTATGCAACGGGTTTCCGCAGAAATCCTTTCCCGCCGGTCGGAAGAAGAACGGAACAACCGCCGGATTGCTTACGCGCGGGAACATCTTCTCTATTCCTTAGTCAACGGTACTCCCTTGGAAACATTGACTGCGGAAGCCGGGGCCCTGTTCGATCTAGGCTTTTTGAATCAATATACCAACATGGTCTTGCTAGAGTTCAACCGGAATTTTTTCGATCACGCTGGGCAAGAATTCTCTGAGGAACTTTCGCAACTGCTTCCCCTTCCCTTTGACTATCTCAACTTAAACCCCTGTGAAAGCCTGTTGTTCTTTTCCAATGCTGCCAATCGGACCGATTGGGCTTCTTTGTCCGCTGACATCCGGCGGTTTATCCAACAGCGCTATCGTGTGGATGGTTATCTGGCCTTCAGCGAAGATTTTTCAGGAGCTTCTGAGATCCCGACGGCCTTTGAATCCCTGGAACAGGCGTTGGAAAACCGCTTTTTTCTCCCAGACACCTATGTGTTCTCTGCTTGTGCCTCCTCTCAAAAATTAAACAGCGGTTATCAAGATGTCTCTTCCCTGTTTACTTCTTTGGAAGCGGCCCTGCAAGAGCACAATTTGGATGCCGTTCATAGAAACATACAACTGCTTTGCGACGCATATGCTGGTCAAACCAATCTTTCTCACTTATATGTAAAATTTGTGTTTTCCAATTTGCTACGGGATGTTTCTATCCATTGGGCCCATTTCTCCGAAGAAGAACTGTTTCGGAAAGTAGAATCCATCTACCAAAGCAACAGTTACCAAGAAATAGCTAATATTCTAGAACAGAATTTAGAACATCCTAACATGGAATCCCATGCCCCATCCAACTACGTTGAAACCGTCAAGCGATATATCAGCAAACATTATGACCAAGAGCTCAATCTGGAAAACCTCTCAGAAATCGTCTATTTGTCTCCCCGTTATCTGAGCTCCATTTTTAAAAAAGAGACGGGATATGGGCTTAATAAATATATAAAGGCATTCCGCATGGAAAAAGCAAAAGAGCTTTTGGAAACCACCCACATGAAAGTTGTAACTATCTGCAATGCCGTTGGATATTCCAATGTATCCTATTTCATCCAGAGCTTCCGTGAATATTTTGGAAGCAGCCCTGAAAAATTCCGACAAAAGGAAGATTGATATGAAGTCTCCTATCCACTTATTGAAGGACCTCACGTTCCGAAAAAAAATCATGCTGTGCTTTTTGCTGGTTAGTATTATCCCCGTGGCAATCCTCGGGCTATTTTGCTATCAACAAACAAAGGCTTTGTTGGTTTCACAAGAAGAGGCTAACCTGCAATCCTCCTTGCAGCAGGCTGCCGACTCCCTGGACAACCAGATCCAGATCTATAACAACCTCTCGGACTATTTGGCCTTTGACTCTGATCTAAACGAATCAGCCAATCGTATCTATACCAATTACATGGAACTCTATGATGCCTATAGCAAAACAATCAGCCCTCTATTTTTATCTATGAAAAACCTTCATGACGATGTGGAGCGAATCACTTTATATTCTGGCACCAATATGGAAAAACACGGCAATATGGTGATCCCCCTACAAGATGCCGAAGGGGAGATCTGGTATGAACCCAGTATCCAATCTTCTAAAATCAATTGGTTTGTGCCGGCGGAGGACATTGTCTGCGCTGTCCGGCGTATGCCTGAACCAGACAGCGGCGGAACTGCAAAAAATCTTTTGTATATCGAAATCGACTCTCAAAAACTCTTTTCCTCCTTTTTGGAGCTATCCAAAAATTCCTGTGGAATCTATCTGGTCGATTCCAATGGAAGCGCTGTATATTCTGAAATCTTTGCCGGCCTCGATGTGAGTGAAGTTCCACCGTTGGAGACTCTTTTAGATTCCGATTCTTCTTCCATTACCTGGAACTCTTCTGATTACACCGTAATTCAAGCAAACATTCCTTCCTGTGGCTGGGATGTTTACCTGTATAAGCCAATCCATCTTATTACAGATGCAGCCACCCCCATCGTTTTGACCGTTGCTTTCATTATTATGCTTTGCTTAATCCTGGTGGTCTTGATCGGATGGCTGCTTTCCCATGCGGTGGTCAGCCGGATTGAAAAACTTCAAAAGACCATGCAGCAAGTTGAGGGAGGCGACATGGGGGTAACGATCACCAGCGAATCCCACGACGAAGTTGGGGATCTAATTCGGAGCTTTCAGAAGATGCTGGATAAGATCAACGCCCTGATCAATGAGGTCTATACGGGGAAGCTTGCACAAAAAGAAGCGGAAATGCGTGCTCTTCAAGCGCAGATCAATCCCCATTTTTTATACAATAGCCTGTCCCTCATCAATTGGAGGGCCATCCGTGCAGACGCCCCTGATATCAGCGAAATGGCGCAGCTCCTGTCTACATTCTACCGAACCACGTTGAATAAGGGAAAACAGCTTACATCTGTAGCAGACGAGCTGAAAAATACGCGCTCCTATATCGATATCCAGCGGATCATGCATAGCGGCCAATTCGAAGCAATCTATCAAATCGAAGAAGGGCTTGGCGAATATCTGATGCTGAATCTTCTCCTACAACCTTTGGTGGAAAACGCCATTGTCCATGGCTTGGACCAGCGTCCGGACGGCGGGGGAATCCTCCGGATCACTGCCGCACATAAAAAGGACACCATTGTCTTCATGGTAGAAGACAATGGTGTCGGAATCGATCCACAGGCCCTTCCGAACCTGTTGACACAGGATTCCGGCGGGTATGGGATCAAAAATGTCCATGAGCGTATTCAACTCTATTACGGCAAAGAGTTTGGCCTTACTCTGGAGAGCAAATTATCGGTTGGAACACGCGCCACCCTGACAATCCCTGCGCGCAGAAAAAATTTTGAATCTCAACTCAACCAGTAGCAGGTCTTTTCAGAGAAGGTCATCCCAATCTTTTGTTGCAAATGCATAGAGGCGAGATTGCCCACAATGACCTGCCCGTAAGGGGTCCATCCCTTCTCCTTGATCCGATAAATGGCGTACGATTCCAGTACGAAGGCTAACCCTCTCCGCTGGTACTCCGGCAAAATCTCCAACATGCCGAGCGATCCCTCTGCGTGCATGCCGATAAACCCCGCCGGCTTTCCTTCCACAAAGATGCCATACATTTCTCCGGAATGCAGGCGTTGGAGCAGGTAGTCCTCGTCCGTCACCATCTTATAGTGCTGATGCACAAACGGAAGGGCCGATTCATCCAAAGAATGAATGTCCCACCCTGCTTCGCGGTTGGGATGCGGCGCTTCCGATTTTAAATAAGCGGCTTGGTAACACCGTTCCCCGAAGGAAAGGTTCAAAGCCGTCGATAGGAACTCTCGATAAAAATCCTGATGGCAAACCAACAGATCTGTCCCCTGTAGAAGCGGCAGACATTCCCGAAGGGCGCCTTCTGTTTCCACACTCAATTGACACGTCCCGGACGGTTGATCGCGCAAGAGAACCCCCGTCTCTGACACATAAAGGCACTCTGCATTCCCACGCCGGATGCATTCCAGCATATCGATGTGAAGGAGCGGGTCCTTTTCCAAAAAACGGACGGCCTGTTCCAATTGTTTCATCTGTATCGTTCCCCCCACTTTAATCCTGAAATGACATAACCCAACAAAAAAGCCCCTGGGATTTCCCAGGGGCCAATTTTATCCAGAAAGAAACCCTTACGCGTTGCGCAGAGCCAGTTCTTCCTTGAGCTTCTCTGTGAAGAGCGGCAGAATCTTGGTCACGTCGCCAACAATGCCGTAATCCGCTACTTCGAAGATCGGCGCGTTCTCATCCTTATTGATCGCAATGATCACGTCGGAATCCTCCATGCCGGCCAAGTGCTGGATAGCGCCGGAGATGCCGCAGGCAATGTAGAGGTTCGGGCGAACGGTCTTACCGGTCTGGCCAACCTGTACATCTTTCTCAGCCCAGCCTGCATCGACACACGCTCTGGACGCACTCACCTCGCCGCCGAGGACGTCCGCCAGATCACGCAGGAGCTTGAAGTTCTCCGGGCAGCCCATGCCACGGCCGCCGGAAACCAGAATCTTGGCATCCTGGATGTCGATCTTGTCGCTGACCTTCTTTACAACGTCAAGCACTTCCACATACTTGTTGTTCTTCTCAAATCCGGGATCGTACTTCTCAACCGGAGCTTCTGCGCCGTCGATCGGCTTAATCTTCTGCATAACGCCAGGACGAACCGTCGCCATCTGCGGACGATGCTCCGGGCAGAGGATGGTCGCCATGATGTTGCCGCCGAATGCCGGACGGGTCATCTTCAGATTCTTCGTATCCGGATCGATCTCCAGCTTCGTGCAGTCGGCGGTCAGGCCGGTATGCACGCGAGCAGACACGCGCGGCGCCAGATCGCGGCCGATTGCCGTTGCGCCATAGAGGACGACTGCGGGCTTGTACTTCTCAATCACGCTGTACATCGCGTGTGCATACGGCTCCGTGGTATACGGCTCCAAAGCCTCGTTGTCGACCAGGATGATCTTGTCCGCGCCATAGCGGGCAAGCTTCGGGCAGAGGTCTTCTACCTGATAACCGAGCAAAACTGCGGTCACTTCTGTTCCCAGATCCGCAGCGAGCTCCTTGCCTTTGCCGAGCAACTCATAAGAAACGCCAGTGATTTTATGATCCACCTGCTGGACGAATACAAATACGCCCTGATAATCCTGTAAATTCATTTTTTGCTCACCACTTTCAATATTCTCAGTTGTCATCACAAACTACAAATTAAATAATGAACTTTTCCTTGAGCTTCTCGATCATGTAGTTGGCGGACTCTTCCGGATCGAGCTGGACAACTGTGCCAGCTGCCTTCAAGCTCTTCGTGAACGTCTGGAACACTCTGGTGGGTGAGCCCTTCAGGCCGATATTTGCCTGGTCAACGGTAATATCCTTCAGGCCCCAAACCTTAACTTCTTTTTCTCTGTAAGCATCAAAGATGCCGCCGGGCGTCATATAGCGGGGCTTATTCAGCTCGGTCAATGCGGTGATCAGGCAGGGCATCTTTGCCTTAACGATATGATAACGATCCTCATACTGACGCTTTACAATCACAGAATCGCCCTCGACCTTGATCTCTTCCGCATAGCTGATGTTCGGAATGCCGAGATGCTCGGAAATCTGCGGGCCAACCTGTGCCGTATCGCCGTCGATCGCCTGACGGCCGGTGATGATGAGGTCATAATCCAGGTTCTTAATGGCAGCAGCAATCGTCGTGGAGGTTGCCCACGTATCTGCGCCGCCAAACGCTCTGTCGGAAACCAAGATGGCTTCGTCTGCGCCCATTGCCAGCGCTTCGCGCAGCGCTGCGTCCGCCTGCGGCGGGCCCATGGAGAGGACCGTCACATGCGCGCCCATGGAGTCCTTCAAGCGGAGAGCCGCTTCGAGACCTGCTTTATCGTCCGGATTGATGATGCTCGGCACGCCTTCACGAATCAGGGTACCGGTCACCGGATCCAGCTTTACTTCATTGGTATTCGGAACTTGCTTAATGCAAACTACGATATTCAAAGATTTTCACTCCTTTTGGCCTTTATCGACTATTTAATTACATTCGAGGAGATAACCATGCGCTGTACTTCGCTGGTGCCTTCGTAAATTTCCGTGATCTTTGCGTCGCGCATCATGCGCTCAACCGGGTACTCTCTCGTGTAACCATAGCCGCCAAAGAGCTGTACCGCCTTGGTGGTTACTTCCATCGCAACTTCAGCAGCGTACAACTTCGCCATTGCCGCCTCGACGGAGAAACGCTTCTTGGTATCCTTTGCAATTGCCGCACGGTACACCAGATAACGGGCAGCCTCTACCTTCGTCGCCATATCTGCGATCTGGAACTGCGTATTCTGGAACTTCGCGATCGGACGGCCAAACTGCTTTCTTTCCTTTACGTAAGCAATGGTCTCTTCCAGCGCGCCCTCAGCAATGCCCAAAGCCTGTGCTGCGATGCCGATTCTGCCGCCGTCCAACGTCGCCATAGCGATGCTGAAGCCCTTGCCTTCCTGTCCCAAGAGGTTCTCCTTCGGAACGATGCAGTTCTCGAAGATCAGCTCTGTGGTGGAAGAACCGCGGATACCCATCTTCTTCTCCTTGGTGCCGATGCGGAAGCCCGGGAAGTCCTTCTCTACGATGAACGCGGAGATGCCCTTCGTACCCTTGCTCTTATCGGTCATCGCGAAGATGATGTAGACATCCGCCTCGCCGCCGTTCGTGATGAAAATCTTGCTGCCGTTGAGGACATAATGATCGCCCTCCAAAACAGCCTTGGTCTGCTGGCCAGAAGCATCCGTGCCTGCGCCGGGCTCGGTCAGGCCAAACGCACCCAGCATCTTTCCGGAAGCCAGCGGACGCAGATACTTTTCTTTCTGCTCCGGGGTACCGAACTTCTTAATCGGGTCCGTGCCCAGGGAAGTATGAGCGGAAACAATAACGCCCGTGGTCGCGCAGACCTTGGAGAGCTCTTCCACGCACAGCACATAGGTGAGCGTGTCACAGCCCTGGCCGCCGTACTCCTTCGGCTGCGGAATTCCCATGAAACCGAGCTTCTGCATCTTTTCAACGGTCTCTCTCGGGAAGTGCTCCGTCTCGTCGACTTCCTGTGCAAGAGGTTTTACTTCATTCTCCGCAAACTCTTTAAAGAGCGTGCGGGCCATTTCCTGTTCTTTGCTCAGTACGAAATCCATACCTGTTCCTCCAAATCAAAATTTACGCCAAATCGTTTCTTATTTGGTGTAATCGTAGAATCCCTTGCCAGTCTTCTGGCCGAGTTTGCCAGCGCGGACCATCTTTCTGAGCAGCGGATGCGGACGGTACTTCGGATCGCCCGTCTCAGCCTGCAGAACTTCCATGATCGCCAGGCAAACGTCCAGGCCGATCAGATCGCCCAAAGCGAGCGGGCCCATCGGATGGTTTGCACCGAGCTTCATCGCGGTGTCGATGCCCTCAACAGAAGCAACACCGTCTGCATAGATGCCAACTGCCTCGTTGATCATCGGGATCAGGATGCGGTTTACAACAAAGCCAGCTGCCTCGTTGACCTGAACCGGGGTCTTGCCGATGGACTCGGAAACCTCGATCACCTTCTGAACGGTTTCCGGGCTAGTGGTCTCGCCTGCGATCACTTCCACCAGCTTCATAACCGGAGCCGGATTGAAGAAGTGCATGCCGACAACTGCTCTGTCAAGGCCATTGGAGATTTCTGTAATGGAGAGGGAGGAAGTGTTGGTTGCAAAGATGCAATCCTTCTTGCAGATGCCTTCCAACTGCTTGAAGATTTCCTTCTTCAGCTCCATCTTTTCCAGCGCAGCCTCTACAACGAGGTCGCAATCTGCAACGATTTCATTCGTACCAGTGGTGATCTTCGCCAGGATTGCATCCGCAGCGGCCTGCTCCATCTTGCCCTTCGCAACTCTCTTGTTGAGTCCCTTTGCGATCTTTGCCTTGCCGTTTTCTGCCCACTCTGCCTTCACGTCGCAGAGCTTTACTTCATAACCTTCTGTCTGAGCAAATGCCTGTGCGATGCCGGAGCCCATGGTTCCTGCGCCGATAACACCAATTTTCATAATAAGAAACCTCCTATAGTAATCTTTATGTTGGCCCGCACCGGTATCGCCCTCTTTCGAACGCAATACCGGTGCGGATGATAAATAAAACTTATTTATTGACAAAGGGTTCGGGCTTCCGCTTCTCAACAAAAGCCGTCATGCCGTTCTTCTGGTCTTCCGTCTCGAAGCAGCTGCCGAAGAGCTTCTCCTCGATGACGATCGCCTCGTCCATGTTGACCTGCAGGCCGTCGTTGATCGCCTTCTTGCAAGCGCGGACCGCGATCGGTGCATTGGCGGAAATCCGCTCTGCCAGCTTCATCGCAGCGGGCATGAGCTCCTCTGCCGGATACACGGCAGAAACCAGGCCCAGGCTGAGCGCCTCCGGCGCCTTGACCTTCGTGCCGGCATAGATCATTTCCTTTGCCTTGCCCACATTGATTGTACGGGCAAGACGCTGCGTGCCACCGAAGCCGGGGGTGATGCCCAAGCCGGTCTCCGGCTGGCCGAATACGGCGTTCTCCGCGGCAAGACGGATGTCGCAGCTCAGGGAGAGCTCGCAGCCGCCGCCGAGGGCGAATCCGTTGACCGCTGCGATCACCGGGATCGGCAGCGTCTCGATCTTGCGGAATACATCGTTGCCCTTCTTGCCGAAGGCCTCGCCTTCCGCCTTTGTCAGCGTGCTCATCTCGCCGATGTCCGCGCCGGCAACGAAGGACTTCTGGCCTGCGCCTGTGATGATCAGGCAACGGGTGGAATCCAGATCAATTGCATCCAATGCTGCGTCGAGATCCGCCAAAACCTCGGAATTCAACGCGTTCAAAGCTTTTTCACGGTCGATCGTCAGCACGCCGACGAAGCCGTTCTGCTCATATTTAATATAGCTCATCGTTTAAACGCTCCCTGCTCTTATTTGTAGTTCTTTACGATGGAGGCAACGCCCATGCCGCCGCCGACGCACAGCGTCGCGAGGCCGTAGTTGGAACCTCTCTTCTTCATCTCATGCAGCAGGGTAACCAGGATACGGCAGCCGGAAGCGCCGACCGGATGGCCCAGAGCAATTGCACCGCCGTTGACGTTGACCTTGGACATATCAAAGTTGAGGTCCTTCGCAACCGCCAGGGACTGCGCCGCAAACGCTTCGTTTGCCTCGATCAGGTCCATATCCTCAACCGTGAGGTTCGCTCTAGCCATTGCCTTCTTGGTAGCAGCAACCGGGCCAATGCCCATGATGGACGGCTCAACGCCTGCGGAAGCGCCCGTGACCCACTCAGCCATCGGGGTAACGCCCAGCTCTTTGGCCTTCTCTTCGCTCATAACAACGATTGCAGCTGCGCCGTCGTTGATACCGGAAGCATTTGCAGCGGTGACCGTGCCGCCATCGGGCTTGAATGCCGGACGGAGCTTTGCGATGCTCTCAGCGGTAACGCCGGCACGCGGGCCCTCGTCCTTTGCGAACATAACAGTCTCCTTCTTCATCTTTACCGGAACGGGAACAATCTCATCATCAAAACGGCCTTCTGCCTGTGCCTTTTCGCACTTCTGCTGGCTACAAGCAGCGAACTCGTCCTGCATCTCACGGGTCAGGCCATACTTCTCAGCAACATTCTCAGCGGTGATGCCCATGTGGTAGCCGTTGAATGCATCCCAAAGTGCATCGTTGACCATAGTATCGATCATGGTAGCATTGTTCATGCGATAGCCAAAGCGAGCTTTGGTCAGCGCATACGGAGCGGAGGACATGTTCTCCATACCACCAGCGACCACGATATCCGCTTCGCCAGCCTCGATCATCGCAGCAGCCATGTTCACGCATTTCAGACCGGAACCGCAGACGTTGTTCAGCGTCAAAGCCGGAACTTCGATCGGGATACCTGCATTAACAGCAGCCTGGCGCGCAACGTTCTGGCCCTGGGCAGCCTGCAGAACGCAACCCATCAGAACTTCATCCACCTGGTCAGGCGCAACATTTGCTCTCTTGAGAGCTTCTTTGATCACGATGGAGCCAAGCGTGGCAGCCGGAACGTTTGCCAAAGCGCCGCCCATCTTGCCGATTGCAGTACGTACAGCACCTGCTAACACGATTTTCTTAGACATGATTTTGTTCCTCCATTTCATAATTCACTAACCCGCTCCAACCAAATGTTTCACGGGTCAATCTTCTAATGAATCATTGCATGTTAAATATATCACAATCAATCCGAATATGCAAGGGATTCTATTGCGATTTCGAAGAAAAAAATCATTCTTGTTACAAATTCGCCACTTTCTGTATTTCTTCCGCCCAGCTTCGTTCAAATTGCCGAAACTACCGCTACAAACCGCATTGTGAAGCATTTTCTGCATGTGTATAACGATTTTGTAAAAGATAAAAGACGCCCATGCTTTGCCCTGAATCCCTTTCAGAAAGGAGGCTTTACTTTTGGAAGACGCCTTGTATGATTTTTTGAAGGAAAACCGAGAAGTACAACGCTTTTTCATGTCCCTCCCCGAACCGCTGCAAAACGCCATGTCCGGCAGTATTCCGGCCACACCGTATACAAAGCCCTATGTGTCCTATATGAACTTATTATTAGAACCTGAAAATGAAACTTCTTCCCTTTAGGATTGCAAAAAATCCCATTTTGGTTTATAATAAGGCGTAAATTTTGCACGTTCAGCCGCGGTATCTCTCTTTATTCCAACTTCCGCGCTGTCATTTGAGAAAGGATGAACCAAGCATGGCTTTGAGCAACCTGATTTTACCGAAAGATTACACATCGAAGCTCGATATTATAGAGACCGAAATCGCAATCAAGCTCGCGAAGGATACCTTCGAGCGCGAGCTAGCCTCCGCCCTCTCCCTCACACGTGTATCCGCCCCCTTGTTCGTACAGCCGGAGACCGGCCTCAACGACGACCTCAACGGAGTGGAGCGGCCAGTGCAATTCGATGTGGCAGACATCCATGCCGACGTTCAAATTGTCCATTCCCTTGCCAAATGGAAGCGCATGGCGCTCGCCCGCTACGGGTTCCGCGCCGATACCGGCCTCTATACGGATATGAATGCCATCCGCCGGGATGAAGAGCTCGACAATCTCCACTCCGTCTATGTGGACCAATGGGACTGGGAGCGCGTCATCACTGCGGAAGAGCGCACCATGGAGACGCTTCAAAGCGCTGTCCATGCCATTATGGGGGTCCTGCATAAAACTCAAGCGGTCCTGACGGAGCGGTTCCCGGTTCTCGATTCCTATATTCCCGAGGAAATCACCTTTGTCTCCAGCCAGGAACTGGAAGACCGTTACCCGGATCTGACGCCGAAGCAGCGTGAGGACGCCGCCGCCAAGGAATACGGCGCGGTCTTTATCTCCCAGATCGGCGGCGCACTGAAATCCGGAAAGCCGCACGACGGCCGCGCTCCGGACTACGACGATTGGTCCCTGAACGGGGACATCATCATCTGGTATCCCATCCTGAACCGTGCGCTGGAACTCTCCTCCATGGGAATCCGCGTCGATGCGGAGGCGCTGCGCAAACAGCTTGCTGCGGCAGGCTGCGAAGAACGCGCACAGCTGCCGTTCCACAGCATGCTGTTGGAGGGCCGCTTGCCGCTCACCATGGGCGGCGGTATTGGGCAATCCCGCATTTGCATGGCGTTGCTGGAGAAGGCACACATCGGCGAGGTCCAGGCTTCTGTCTGGCCGGACAGCATGCGCAATGCCTGTGAAGGTTATGGAATCCATCTTCTTTAAAAGCCAATTAAAAAAGAACCTTATAAAAAAGGAGCGGCTGTACCGCTCCTTTTTTGCGTTCTATTCCGTTTTCTCCAATTCCTCTGGAGGACTTTTCTTGGGGACTTTCTTGGCGGGCCGCTCACCTGGCCTCGCTGCACGGGTCGGCGGCACGGTGGTTGCAATCCGTTTGAAGATGCAGGAAGCAAACGGTGCCAACGTGATGTCCAAGCAGTATTTGCCGCCCCGCATCTGGGCACGAAGCTCGCCTTCATTCGTCTTGCCCTTCCCGCCAAACGGCAGTGCATCGGTATTCAGCATCTCCGCATAGACGCCATAATGATCGACCATCAGCGGGTAATGCATGTGCATGCGGTTCGAAAAATTGATGGCAATGTACAGTTCTTCTTTCGCCAGGTCGCTACGTTTATAGGCAAACACGCACCGGCTCGCATCGTTGACATCCAGCCACTGGAAGCTCTGTGCATTGTAATCCTCCTGATAGAGGGCGCTCTCCTCCAAATAGAGATGCTGCAACACCCGGAAATAGTTCCAAAATGCATCGTGCGCGGGATAGGTCAGAAGATTCCAGCCGAGTTCCTTCTTCTCATCCCATTCTTTAAACTCCGCCAGCTCATTGCCCATAAAATTGAGCTTTTTCCCCGGATGGGTAAACATATAGAGATAGAGGGTGCGGAGCTGATGGAATTTCTCCTCGTAATTTCCTGCAATTTTATCGATGATGGTCTTTTTCCCATGTACCACTTCATCGTGGGAGAACGGCAATAGATAGATGTCGTTGTAAAAATAGCTCATAGAGAAGCTGATTTTTGTATGCACGCCCGGACGCTGCGCGGGGGGCACCGATAGATAATCGAGTGTATCGTTCATCCAGCCGAGATCCCATTTGTAGTCAAAGCCCAGGCCGCCATATTCTACCGGCGCCGTCACCTTCAAATAATTCGAAGAGTCCTCTGCAATGAGCATAACATTTGGATGGCGCTTTTGAATGGCATAATTGCACGTCTTCAAGAACCAAATGCCGCTTTCGTTTACCGCGTCATTGGTATTGCCGTTGCGGTAAATCAAATTTGCAACAGCGTCATATCGCACCCCGTCAAAATGATAATACGTCAGCCAAAAATCCACCGCCGACCGCAAAAAACTGATGACATGTGGCTTTGAGAAGTCAAACAGCACCGTTCCCCACTCGCTGTAGCGCTGATCCTCATACTCGCTCTCATAGACAAATCCGCCGTCAAATTGGTGCAGCGCATAAAAATCGGAGACAAAATGGGTCGGGACAAAATCCATAATCACGCCAATCCCCTGCTCGTGGCAGCGGTTCACAAAATGCATCAGCTGTTTCGGGTTTCCATACCGGCTTGTCGCGCTGAAATAGCCGGTCACCTGGTATCCCCAGGAACCGTCAAACGGATGCTCCGTCAAAGGCAACAATTCGATGTGGGTGTATCCCATCTCTTTTACATAGGGGATCAGCAATTCCGCCAGCTCATCGTACTGATAGAAGCGTTTGTCCTCCGGCTGGTCCTTGATCCGCCAGGAGCCCGCATGTGCTTCATAGATACTCAGCGGCCGGTTATAATTCTTGTTTCGGGTGCGCATCCAATTTCCATCCGCCCAGGGGAAATCGTTCAGGTTGTAGACATAGGAGGCCGTGTTTGGCCGCAGCTCGCTGTAAAAGGCAAACGGGTCCGCCCGGTCATAGGCTTCTCCTGAAGCGGTAAAGATCCGGTATTTATACATGTCCATCTCCTGGATGCCCTGCACAAAGATCGTCCAAACGCCGGAGGGCAACCGCTCCATATCGTAGCCTGTCCACCCGTTAAACGACCCGATCAACATGACCCGCGAGGCATTCGGCGCATAGACCGTAAACCGTGCGCCATCCTGGTCGTATTCATGGCTAAAATGCGCGCCAAATTCCTGATAGCCGTCCAGGGACGCCCCCTGCAAATATGCGTCAATCCTGTTGATATCCATCCGCTCTTCTCCTCTCTCAGGGGATTCGCAAATTCCCCTTTGCAAGTTTCAATCTATTGTGTCCCTAATATATCATATTCCACAAAAAAAATCTATATCCCATTTGTTTTTTCAACAAGTAATTGATAAAAGATGAAGCAAGGCGAATAATTTCTCCCCGGCCCTTGTTGCTGGTAGCCCCGTGGCGAACGCCAGGGAGCCAACCTATGATGGCAGAAACCAGCCGCAATATCACCGACAATTTCTCCTTGCTAGACGCAGCTTTTATCCTCATGGATTGATTATCGACACCCCATGGGACGGATAGAATCTCCCTTTTAATTAGCTTGAACTAACAAGGAGCGTCGCTTGCTTTCCTGGAAAAAGCACCATGATTGTTTGAATCATATCTGCTGTACGGCAAGCGTCCCACAATGATCTTGATCAAAAAGGAGGAGCAATCTGCGCCTTTCGTTTTTCCTCGCAAACCAACGAATGGTTTTCCATAGATAGAAACGTAAAATCCGCCGCATACCCACAAAATGTCAAAGTATGTTGGCAAAATCAAGCGGGGAATGCTCGCAAATTTTTGTCATTTCAGGTTTATTTCAGTCTGATCCTGTATTCTATTGTAAAAAGCAGGTTAAATCTCCCCATCGGGTAAAAAGAAAGGGAACCCCGCCACAGATGTGAAAGGGTTCCAGAAAGGAGCGTTGCCAAATGCAATTCCGGCACGAATGGAAGCATCTCATCAATTATGGAGACTATATCGAACTGAAACAACGCCTGTGTGCGGTCCTCTCCCCCGACCCCCACGCAGAGCCCAACGGAACATATTCTGTCCGCAGCTTGTATTTTGACAACGTCTGTGATAAGGTGCTGCGGGAAAAGTTGAACGGGGTAAACAACCGGGAAAAATTTCGCATTCGCTATTACAAGGACGACCCGTCGTTTCTGCGCTTGGAAAAAAAGCAGAAAACCGGCGGCCTATGCAGCAAGCTGACCGCACCGCTCACCCAAGCAGAGGCGCAGTCCATTGTGGAAGGGAAATGGGCATGGATGAAGGATGCGGCCGGCCGGCCTCTCTTGACGGAATTATACCAAAAGATGCTCTATCAAGGACTGCGCCCTAGGACTATCGTGGAATACCTCCGCGAACCCTTCCTCTATCCGGCCGGAAACGTGCGCATCACGTTGGACCATCACCTGCGCACAGGAATCCGCTGCGTTGATTTTCTGAATCCCGAGTGTCCTCTGGTTTCCACAGGAGATCCCTCTGTCATTCTGGAGGTGAAATGGGACGAATTCCTCCCCACACTGGTGCAGGATCTCGTCCAAATTCCAAACCGGCGCGTGACAGCCTTTTCAAAATACGCCGCCTGCCGTCTTTATGGTTAAGATTGATTTTATTTTAAAGGAGGATATTGCAATGACATTTTCCGATATTTTTAAATCCAGTTTTCTTGAAAACGTGACCAGTGTCTCTCTTTTTGATATGGCAATCGCCTTGCTCCTTGCATTTGGGCTTGGCATCTTCATCTTCCTGGTTTGTAAGAAGACCTACAACGGCGTCATGTACTCCGCCGGCTTCGGGGTGACTTTGATTGCATTGACCATGATTACCACTTTGGTGATCTTGGCGGTCACGAGCAATGTGGTGCTTTCCCTGGGCATGGTCGGCGCGCTGTCCATCGTCCGCTTCCGCACCGCCATCAAAGAGCCGTTGGACATCGCCTTCCTGTTCTGGGCCATCGCGGTCGGCATCGTATTGGCCGCCGGTATGATTCCCCTGGCCGTGATCGGAAGCGTATGGATTGGCCTGGTGCTGCTGATCTTTGTCAACCGCAAGCCGCACACCAATCCATACATTGCTGTTGTAAACTGTTCCGACCATGCAGCCGAACAGCGGGCCGCCGCATATCTCAAAACGCAGACGCAGCGCATGGTTATCAAGGGAAAGACGGCTCAGAAAAACGCCATAGAGGTCAATTTTGAGGTGCGTCTCAAGGACGACAACACCGATTTTATCAATGTCCTTTCTGAAATGGAAGGAGTCCAAAGCGCCGTGCTGGTCAGTTACAACGGAGACTATATGGGATAGGGGTGAAACTATGACAAAGCATCCATATACCGATGTGGTGTGCTGGGTCCTCGTTGCGCTCACGCTGCTGGCAGCCGTTGTCTTTGTAAATGCGGATCAATTGGGAATCACGATCAGCCGGACAGAGATGCCCTATGTGGAGAAGCTGTTCGACACCAATATGGTGCATAGCATCGATATTGTCGTAGACGAGGATGACTGGCAAAACCTTCTGGACAATGCCCAGGAAAAGGAATACATCACATGCAGCATTGTAATCGATGGAACCGCGCTCAATAATGTCGGGATTCGCACCAAGGGAAATTCCTCTCTCAGCCAGGTCACTACGGACCGGTATAGCTTTAAGGTCGAATTTGACCACTACGACGCCCAAAACTACTATGGCCTGGACAAACTCTGCCTAAACAACCTCATCCAGGACAACACCTACCTAAAAGACTATATCTGTTATGATATGTTCCGCTCCATAGGCGTCGCCGCGCCGCTGTGCAGCTACACAACGCTGACCGTAAACGGGACATACTTCGGCTTCTATATGGCCGTCGAAGGGATTGAAGAGGCATTTGCGGAACGCAATTTCGGCTCTGATTACGGCCTGCTCTACAAGCCCGACAGCATGAACGGGCAGGGCGGCGGTATGAGCGGTTCCGACGCTACCAAGCTTCTTTATCTGGGCGACGACTATGACAGCTATTCCCATATTTTTGACAATGCTACTTTTTCCATCACCGATGCCGATAAGGACCGGCTCATCGCCTCCATAAAACAACTAAACGAAGGAGCAAGTCTGGAGGAAGTCCTGGACATCGACGCCGTGATCCGATACTTTGTCGTCCACAATTTTGTGCTCAATGGGGATAGCTACACCGGGAATATGATCCACAACTACTATCTCTACGAGGATGACGGCGTCCTCTCCATGATCCCTTGGGACTACAATTTGGCGTTTGGAGGATTCTCTTCCGGTGGCGGCGCAACCTCCCTGGTCAACCATCCCATCGACGACCCGCTTCTGAGCGGGCAGATGGAGGACCGCCCCATGCTTTCCTGGATTTTTGCAGAGGATACGTATCTTGAGCGCTACCATCAGTTATTCGACGAATTTATCACCACTTATTTTGAAAGCGGCGCCTTTGAAGAGATGTATACAAACACATTGGCCCTGATCTCCCCCTACGTAGAGGCGGACACCACCTCTTTTACAACCTATGAAACCTATCAGAAGGCTTCCGAAGCTCTCAAGGAAAACAACACTATTTGATTTCCCTGATACAGCACAATGTCCCCAGCTTGCGTAGTAGTCTGCTGATTGCTGGTAGGGAGGCTCGTTCCTAGCGGCCCCACTTTTTCAAAACCCGAATAGTCGCTCATTGCGATGGTAACAGGCCCCTGCTCCATCTTTCTATCAGAGCATCAACTGCTGTATTTTCCTCCAAAGTGGCGGTAAAGGTGCTCTCCCCGATCTGTACATACATCTGCATGCCGCTGTTTTCCTCCTCGTTGGTTTCATTTCCTACTGCTTCGGATTCCTGCGCTAAACTGGAAGGAGAAGCCCTGTCCAACTCGGGCCCGGCAGATTCTTGCTCCGATCCGGATACTCCCAGCACCGCAGACACTGCGGTTTCCGAGGATGTTTCCACTGGAGTGGAAGGGAGGTCTTCCAGACCGCTTGCTGCTTGTTCATTATTCCCACAACCTGCAAGCAACAGTGCCAAGGAAAAAACGGTAATAAACAGTAAGGATATCGCTTTCCTCATCATATTCACCACTCTCTTATACAGAAAATTTATAGAAATAGCTTAATAAAAACACTGATTCCAAAGGCACAAAGGATACCTCCAAAAATACGGTTCATCGTATGCAGTTGGAATTTGGCTGCTCTTCTTTTGACAAATTGTGTGAAAGTTGAAAGAGCCCCCCACCAAAAATAGGTCCCTAGGAACACACCCGCCACCAGTAGGATGCCGTTTATCCAGCCAGCTATTTCCGAAATTCCGAAGTAAGAAAACGCAAATAGAAAAGTCAAAATAGCCGCCGGATTGGTAATACCAATCGCGAAGGAAGTGAGGAACAATTTGCCCCCTTCCAAAGGTTCCTCCTGGGGGAGTTCTTTCTGTGGACAGAGCATCGTTTTTAGCCCCATGGCCAAGATCAGCACTCCGCCCAAAGCGGTAATAATCCCCTGGAAACGGAGCAGAAAGTCTGAGATAAGAGTCAGCCCAAAGGCCCCAATACAGGCATAGGCACAATCTGCCACAGAGGAACCGAAGCCTGTCAAAAGGCCGGCTTTCACTCCTGAGCTCCAGGTCCTTTGGACGGTTAGGGCGCCAACTGCTCCAAATGGAAGTCCAAATAAAAGGCCAATCAAAATTCCCCGCAGCAAATATTCCATACCATACCTCCTCTATGCAGAAAAGGGAGACTATGAGGCCTCCCTTTCCTTTCCATTACGCACAGGCACAGATGCCGCCAGCCCCCGGCTTTTGCACCTGAACTGTCCCTTTTGCTTCTTCAAGATCCCGGATAATTTCGCCTACCTCTGGCACAGTGATATGACCGGACAAAGGATTTTTTATGCTGAGAACTGGCGTTGTAATCGTAGCTTCCACCTCGCTGCGTTCAAAGGCCAGATCACAGCCGATCATTTCGCAATGAATGAGCTTCAATCCTTTGCAATAACACAGAGGCTGTGTACCGATGATTTTGCAATTTTCAAAGGTAACATTCTCGCAATACCAAGCCAAATACTCTCCTTTCACAATACTGTTGCGGACGGTGACATTTTTTGCATGCCAGAAAGCGTCCTTGGTATCGAAGATGCAATTTTCAAAAATAGAATTTTCGATATATTGGAAGGAGTATTTGCCCTTCATTCGTACATTTGTAAAGTGTAGGCCTGTAGAACGCATCATAAAATATTCGCTCTCGGCGGTGCAGTCTTTCATTTCCATATTGTGGACGGACCAGCCAAATTCCGGGGAATTTACATCGCATCCTGTCATTATTACATCGGCGCACTCCCGCAGGGCTTTGATGCCATGAAGTTTGGTGTTCCTAATGGAAATATGGTCGGAATACCACAGCGCTGCCCTGCAATGTTCCGTCATCTCTGAATCCCGGATCGTAAGGTTATGGTCATGCCAAAATGGATAGCGCAGATTAAAGAAGCCATGGGCCACTTCTACATTTTTGCACTCTTTAAAAGCACTTTCCCCATCAGCAGGGCCATCAAAGGAGCAGTCTTTCACCAGAATATCGTTGCTGCCATACAGGGCACGTTCTTCATCAAAAGTCTGATTTTGAATGGTTCTCATAGGATAACCTCCTAAAAATCTTATTGTCTTTTTTGCAATCGATAAACTAAATAGTCTAAACAGTCTATCTTTTTTTCTTCCCTGTGAAGCCGGTCTAACAGGCTTTTTCTATGGCCAGAGAGAAGGAGCAATTGTTTTTCTTCTTCGCCTTTGTCCCGAAGTTCCATAAATTGTTGTACCATTTCATCACTGCAACCGGCGTCTTCCAAATTTTGTTTCAAACTGTACTGGTATGGATTATCGGAGGAGTTCTCTTTTTCCTTACGCATTTTAACCACCATTGCTGATCACAACGATCTGATTTCCCCATCCTTCCAAAACGGGGTTATTCTCTACGGCATCCACAAACTCTTCTGTGGGATCAAATGTACCAATCCGCGTGTACTCTTCGTCGATGACAGCATCATGATAATAGAGCACTATACGGTTAGGGTCAGAGTAAAACACATCGCCCGCATGGGCCTGGGTTACGGGTTCACTATTGTCAGGGATCTCATACCGGCTGGGAATATCGTAATATTCCATAACGTCGGATTCATCATAGCTATATACTGGAAGCCGCCAATCAGAAGTGCCAACATAACCAGCGATGGCCGCAGCTGTGGAATTATCCTCCAAATGCATCACAAAGGGCTCCCCTTGATCACCAAACTGAACCGTCAATTCTGTGACATCCGAGCTTGGCGGATTCTCGTTCTCCTCACTGGATACATTATTCGCCTGAGATGAAGAAACGCGATTGTCCCCTGTGGATGAATCCGCATTGGATGAACCGGAGGAACTGTTGCATCCGGCCATCGCCATGCTGAGTACCAGCAGCAGACTTATTACAGCCACAAACTGTTTTTTCATACTGTTTCAGCTCCTTATTCTATTGAAATTTAAACATTCTACTGTTTATAGAAACGCTCCATTACAAACCTGCAATACCTGCCCTTTCACATGGCAACCCATCTTGCTAGCCAAATACAGGCAGGCATAGGCCTGATCCATAGGGTCGCATTCTGGACCAGGGAAGTAAACAAAATGGCCGCTATACTTGAGCATTTCCGCCCCGCCAGGTTGCTCCCCTGCTTTATTTGTCAAGTGTGCCGGAGTCACTGTAGCGCCTGGTGCCACCGCATTGCAACGGATATTGGTATCAATAAGGCGGATTGCCACGTTCTTGGTCAGTGTGTTCAAGGCTCCTTTGGTGGAGGTGTAAGCAGCCCCACAGAAGGGGCGAGTGCCATTGACGGAGGATACATTGATGATGACCCCATCGTTTTTAGGTAGGAAAATCTTCAACGCTTCGCGGATGTATCGGATAGGGCCGCCCAAATTGGTATTCATCACGTACATCATCCAGTCATCGTCGGTTTCGTCGATGATCTTCTGTTCCCCAATCCCGGCATTATTGATAAGGATGTCTACATCCCCAAATTCTTTGAGGGCAGTCTCAAATACCCGCTTGGTATCCTCGGTGGAACAGACATCGGCCACTATTCCAACCGCCTTTCCGCCCCTTTCGCGAATACCTTCTACAACAGCATCCAGCTTTTCTTTCCCACGGGCGGTGATAACTACCGCCGCACCTTCTTCTGCAAATAGTTCTGCCATCGTCCGGCCCATCCCATAGCTTGCACCAGTAATAATGGCGACTTTATCTTTAAGCATCTGTTGTTCCATAAAAAAGCCTCTTTTCTTTGTTGCGTTTCCCTTTCTATCTATAGTGTAACGTTCGGAAAGAGAAATATCAAATACTTATGTTTTATCGATTTCCATAATAAAATGGAATGGAAACGCCTTCATTCCTCCATCAAAGAAGTGAGAGGCGTTCTCCGAATCCTTCCCGCTGCGAGATAAGCAAACAGAAGGAACCATATAACCACAACTGCCCCCGGCAGCAATATAGTAAAGATTCCTGGACGAGAAGAAAAATTACTGATCCCCTCCAGACGCATGAGCACTGCCACCAACGGGTCGGTAAGAAAAGCACTGAAGATGGTTCCCAAAAAGCTGCCCAGCAGGGCAATCATTCCAAAACGCAAGGCAAAAGAGCGTCGAAGCTGCACGGTAGAGAATCCCAATGCACGGTAAATGCATAAATCTTTTTTCTCAGCCCGCAGGAGCTTTTCAGTGGTCAAAAGCGTGACAATCAACACGAAAAGGGTCACCATGGCGTATAGGAAAATCATCAAAAGCTGCATAGCCGTAAGGATTCCTGCAAGTCCTGGCCAGGAATTTTCATGCAGGTATACATCCCCGCCATAAGTGTCTTGAAGGGCCTGCATGATTGTCGGCTGGAGGGAGGGATCTTCCAGGAAATAATGGGTACACCACATAGTGGGAGATTCCTCTCCAATCAGGTCATATCCAGCCCGGTTCATACCGATATTGGCTCCCATATCGTTGGCACACTGGTAAATGCCGCTGACCACATACTCCCTGCTGTCCAAGCCGCCTGTAATGGTAACCGTATCCCCTACAGAGACGCCTAAATCTGCGGCTACAAATTCTGTGAGCGTTACTTCATTTACCTGCCGGCAGGTTTGCCCTGAAAGCAGATGGAACCGTTCTGCATCTGTGATAACATTCGCTGTTACATCCACACCGTTTATAGAAACGCTGGGCATCCCTAGCATGTAGGAATCCGTAATAGCTGTATAGCTGGCAATGGTCTGTTCAATCTCTTCCATCCCGGTTTCCCCCATAGGTTGGACAGCAATGTGCAGATCAGCCGGGTTAAATGCATCCATCAATCCCTCGCCATTCGGCCCCAGCCAAGCATCCACCCGGCCGGTAAGAGAGGCGAAAAAGACCAACAGCATTGCCACCAGGCACGCCCCAATATACCGGCGCTTACCGCTGGAAAGCTGTCGGAGGGCAAGCCAGAAAGGAAGCCCTTCTTTTTGAATGAGGAAAGCCGCCTTTTTGCTTTTTTGGGCTTCCTTCCAAGTCCCCCGGATAGCGCTGACAGGGGAAATCCGGCTGATCCGCCTGGTGTAGAGCCAAACGAAACCCATCAGCAGAAAAAGGACCGCTGCCAAAGCCGCTAAGCAGTCCCCTATGGGCAGTGAGGAAGGAAGCAATAGGCCCGTAGTTGTCACCGTCATCTGGGAAGTAAGCCGAGTTGCCGGGAGCGAGAGCAGCATCCCCGCCACCATACCGCATAAGGCTGTAATAAGGTACTGCAAAAGCTGTATTCCTCGCAGCTTCCCACTGGTGGCCCCCAAGGTTTTGAGGACCCCCATATTGGTATAGTCCTGTTCGATAGTACTGCCAATGCTGTGGGAAAGCACCGCCATAGATGCCAAAAGCAAGATCGCCACAAAGGCAAGCAGCAGGCTGGCGAACACATTCTGTAGTGTCAGCATAAAACCGGAAATGGCTTCACGGCTGTGGGTGAATTCTACATAGCCTTGCAAGCTTGTTTTTTCATTGAGGACTGCATTAAACTGCGAAGCTGCCAAATCGCTTCCCTCTGACTGGAAAATATGCAGCATAAACCCTTCGCGGGCCAGGCTGTCCGCGCCAGCATCACGAATCATCCCTGCGATCTCTTCATGGTCCTGCCTACAGATGAGAAAGCCTTTCATCCCGATCATCGAGCTACCCATAAAGGGGTCTTCAAAAAAGCCAGCGACCGTGAAAGCCATATCTCCCCCGCTGCGGGCAATAGGAAAGGTAATCGTATCCCTGACCTGGATGTCAAACATGGATGCCATGGAGGCAGGGACATATATTTCCCCCGGTGCGATTCCCATGGGGGCATCGCTATAATTGGACAAGCTATCCATGAAAAATTTATATGGATACTGCACCGGGTCATAAGTGATCAGCTGCCCTTCACTATCTGACTCCTGGGTCCCTATTTCATATTCAGAGAAGATAAGGGATTGTACCCCTACGGAATCCACCTCATCTAAGGCAGAAATTTCGTCCACCAAAGGGGCGGCATCTGGGAGCCCAGATACCCAAGCCGTCAAATTGCCGTAACCCAGACGGCTCATTTCGCTGTTTACATAGCGGCTGGAATTTAGGGCTACTGCCAGGACGGTTCCTAAAGATAAGGAAACCAAAAGGATCAAAATGAACACGCCCAGCACAGTTCCCCGGTGGGATTTGAGATTCGCTTTCAGTAATGTTCTGATCTCCATCTCCCATCCCTCCTTACCAGGAAAGCGAGCGCAGCCATGTGCTGACTGTTTCTTCCCGTTCTTTGGCTATTTGTGCATCAAAGGGCGGCAAGGGCATTTCATCCAGGATTTTTCCATCTTCCAGATAGAGGATGCGATCTCCCCGGATAGCCGCTTTCACATCATGGGTCACCATAAGGATACTTTGCCCTTCCCGATTTAAGGAAGTAAGCAGCTCCATGACTTCTTCGCTATTTCTCCGGTTAAGCGCACCAGTGGGTTCGTCCGCAAACAGCAATCCCGGCCGGTTAACCATCGCTCTGGCAATGGCCGCCCTCTGGGACTCGCCTCCGGAAGCTTGGGCGGGCAGGCGGTCTTTGGCACTTTCTACATGCATCCGAGCTAGTAGGGATTCTGCCTGCTCCCTTACCTCTTTGTCAGTCTTTCCTTTCTCCAGGTATCCGGCTACCGCTACATTTTCAAACAAGGTCAGGTTACTCACCAAATATGTCTGTTGAAACACAAAGCCAAATTCCCTGGCCCGCAATGAGGCCATCCTTTTTTCCGAAAGGGTTCCCAGTTCCTGATCCCGGTACAGCACTTTTCCGCTGCTAAGCGTATCCATGCCACTAAGAGCATAGAGGAGGGTGGATTTGCCGGCCCCAGACGGTCCCATAATGATGGTAAAATCTCCCTGATAGATTTCTATGCTAATCCGGTTGAGTATCGGTTCCTGCCTATCGGGATAAGTTTTTACGATTTCCTTTGCTGTGAGCAACGCTTCTTTCATACGGCCTCCTCCATTTCCGTTTGGATGGTTGAGACAATCAGGGACTTTTTCCCCGTTTCAGGATTGGGCAGGATCGCGTCTACAAACCGCACATAGAATTGTACATACCCGAGATGTTTCCCTTGCAAGATTCCCTTCATCTGCCGGAGGATTTCCGCTTCAATAGCAGGCTTTCGCTCTTCGAAAGCGGCCTCCGCGAGCATTTCAAACGCATCCGGTGCTGTTTGTCGAAATTGATAATCAAGCAAACCCTCGATACAGAATCCTTCTACTGCTAGGGGATGCAAGAAATCCCGACGCCCAGCGGTATCTTCGAACCACAGCAGATCTTCATTTCTCCCCAGTAGAATTTCAGCACGGCTAAACGGGCTGCCCGGCATGGGCTCTTTAAGCACTAGATGATCTGAAAGCCGGTAGCGGATAAGCGGCTGCGCAAAATTATAAAGGCTTGTAAGGTACATAACGCCATTTTCCACTTCAATAATATTCAGGTCATCAAACAGCAGCATACCATCTTCCGTCCCGGTCTCTACGCCAAGGGCCAGGGATTCACTGGCCCCATAGATATTGATGACGGGGCATTTAAAGCTTCTTTCAAGGAATTTCCGCAAGCCGCTGCCTAAAGGTTCCCCACAGGAGATAACCCGTTTGATTTGCACCTGTACCTTTCCATCCTCTACGAATTCCGCCAAAATCTTAATAGCGGACGGATAGCCGATGATTATATTCGGCTGAAATTTATGTACGCTATCGATCCAATCATCCAAGGGGGTCTTGATATCCAGATACATCTGTTTTGCCCCCACGCCGTCAATGCCATCCCCTACCGCCATAGCCCCTCCATAACGTCCATCTGTGGCAGCTATGTAAATAATCCGGGGCCTTCCCGCCAACAATTTTAGGATCTGTAGGATGGTCATATTCCACAAGGCGCCTCGGATAATACCAAGCAACATCGTATGCCAAGCAGCTTCATCATAAATAAAATATCCGGGTTTTCCTGTACTGCCCGAAGAATGAACTACATGGTATTTCCCTAAATAGGGGCGGCGGTCCGCCGTGTTTTCTGCATCAAATTTCCGCAGTTGCTCTTGGTTCAGCCCCGGTATCGTGATGAGCTCCTCAAAATGCTCCATCAAAATGGTTTTGTCTATAGTGGGGAACGCGGATAGGGGCAGCCTGTCCAGCTGTTTTTCTGTGATGCCTGCCTCTTCAAAGGTGTGCCGGTAAAAAGCGGAACGTTCCCAAACAAAATGGAGCAATGCCCGGAGTTTTTGATTTTGCAGCTCCCTCATTTGTGTTTCTGACAAACGGGTATTTTTCATAAAGGCAAACAAATCCCTCAGTGTTTTCAGATAGTCCATATTCATTGCTCCTTTTTATCAAGCCTCCAACCGGAACGTGTAGTTTTGGCTGTAGTTTTCCCGATGATAATACCGGGCTTCCCCGTCAGACAAGTTCATGACGATGCTCCATTCGGTGGATTCAAATTCACCGAAATTATCCTTGCTCACGCTGTCTAAGGCATCCCGAACGTCTTCCATCCCCATCCGAGGGGTTTCTTCCAACTGATCCAGCAGGATATCATACCTTTCATGGGATTGTTGGGTTCCAATGCCTTGTTTCTCCCCTTCCGCTAGATAAAAATTTGTCAGCACCGGCGTCTCTGTAACGGCCATTTCTTGATTCACATACTCTACCGCCACGCTTCGGCCCGCAGAATCTGCTATCGCGAAATGGATCATCATCCCCATAGAACCATGCAGGTCATATTGCTCTAGTAGTTCCAATGCTTCATCCACACTCCCGGCATGGTCTAATAACAAGCGGATCGCCGTTGTGGTGGTAATGTCCGGCTTGTCCGTATCCTGCTCAATGGTGGAACGATCTTGAATCATATTCACCGAAACTGCCAAGCCAGCTTCATTCATCCCGTCCAGCGGAGCATACAAGGCGGCAAGTGTTTTGACCGCATCCATATTTAGGGCCATACCTACCATGCCACCTCCTACATTTTGGGTGATAAAATCCATGTTCACGGTAGAAAGGGATGCATACCCATTTTCAGGATGGGATTCCACAACCATAGCTGCACAGTTTTCCCAATCAAAATTGCGGCCAAACAAGGCGTTGCCTTCTGGGCTTTGCACGGCAATGGTACTGCATCCAAAAAGCCCTCCTAGCAAGTCCCCCAAATTCAAATCAGAAAGCAGGTTGCTGGCAAGATATTCTATTACTTCTCCATCGGAAGAAGCTCCGCCTTGGGCAAGGAAGCCATCAAAACCATAATCCCCATCGTATCGGACAGTCGAAAAGCCATCCTCCAACTCAACAATCTCCGAAGTAGGAGAGACCAGATTTAATTCTTCTGTATCCGATATGATTTGTGCTGTGCTGCTGTTTTCCGAATCTTTCATGGGATCTTCTGACCTCCCTGAACATCCTGTCAAAAGGATTGCTATGCTGAGGAAGAAGGAAACGCAGAAAATCCAGCTTTTTGGGGTATAACTGCTATTCATCTGAAATGCCTCCTTTTCAAATTCATTTCTACAACTCAAGTATACGGAGCTTTTAATTATATATCAAATATTTATTCTTTATTATTTTTCATAATTAATTTTTATATTATTTAACGTTATACTTTTGTATAGGAGGCGATTTACTTGGAATTTCGTTTATTGGAATACTTTTTAGCTGTAGCAAGGGAACAGAATATTACCGCAGCAGCAGAATCCCTGCACATCTCACAACCAGCTTTATCCACTCAGCTCAAAGCGATGGAGATGGAATTGGGAAAGCAATTGCTTATCCGCGGCGTAAAGGGTTCCCGGAAAGTCGTATTGACGGAAGAAGGAATGATCCTTCGCAAACGGGCCGAAGAAATGCTTTCACTGATGCGGCGTACAGAAGAAGAAATCATCCGCTCTGGTGAAACCATTGTGGGGGATGTATATATTGGCACAGGTGAAACAGATGTCATGCGCCTGCTCGCCCAAGCTGCAAAAAAGCTACAAGAAACGCACCCGGATATTCATTATCACATTACCAGCGGCAATGCAGAACATGTGCTCGAATATCTGGATAAGGGGCTGATTGACTTTGGGCTATTGTTCAGCCAAGTTGATTCACAGAAATATGAGGCCATTCCGGTCCCTGTAAAGGATACATGGGGCGTACTGATGCGCAAGGATTCTCCTTTGGCACAAAAAGAAAGCATTTCCCCAGAGGATTTGTGGGACAAGCCTTTGATTACTTCCCATCAAAAAGGCGATGATACCTATTTAGGCGGTTGGCTAAAACGGGAGGCCTCCAAATTGAACATTGTAGCCACCTATAACCTGGTATTCAACGCTTCCCTTTTGGTCGATGAAGGATTAGGATATGCTATCTGCTACGACAAGCTTATCAATACGCATGGCAGCAATCTTTGCTTCCGGCCATTTTCTCCCCGGTTAGAAGCGCATGGTTTTATTGTCTGGAAAAAATATCAGGTGTTCTCCAAAGCGGCAGGAACATTTTTGCAGTGCCTTCGGGAGATGTTGGAAACAGACCAATAAATATTCTATATCCCCTGCGGTAAACAAAACGCCATATAGTTCTATAGGCCGCTTATTTCCTGCATGCGCCTTTCCCTACCAAGCAGTATGTGAATCGATTGGCCTTTGTTGCGATGCCCCTATAAAAACAGGCATGAAAAAGCCGCTTACTCTATACAAAGAATAAGCGGCAACTCCAAAGAGCGTTATATATATTTTATACTTTTCTAACGGGAATATATGGCCCCTCACAAAAATTCATCCATACCCCCAGCACTCCCGTTTTCCTGCGTATAGATCCGCGTTGGCTATTGAAGTTCCGGACGGCAACGCCTCCCTCGGTGGGATTGGGGTATCTTAAATCCCCATTTTCTCATGGGAGATTTCCCCTATGCTTTCATGATATGCAGAATGGACCCATTCCTGCAAATGTACAAATTTCTAGCCAATCAGTACTTGTGCTGCATCCATATCAAGGCAAATGCTACGGTTAGCAATTTCTCTTGGCGCATAAGACTGCCCCTTGTTGATACAGATGTAGTTTGCTTTCGGATTTTGATAAACCTGCCGCCAAAAATTGTACTTGATTATGCCCGGCGTATTCATGCCCACTCCCAGCTCCAAATAGAGAACAGGCGTATTCTTATGACGCCGGACAAAATCATCATAACGGCCTGCTGCAGTATACCATCCCTCATCTTGGACAAAGGTATGATCTGCCCGCAGGTTCATCGCCATCGGTGCGCCGCATTTGGGGCAATGAGGAACCAGCTCGGTAGGGACCGCCATCTTTGACACGGTGCCGGTGAGCAGTTCCATCCCCTGTCCTGTCACCTGAAAACCTTGGGCCTCCACCATTTGACGAATAATATCTCCGTTGTCATATGTCTTGTTGTGGCACGACTTGGAGCACTGCCACAGGCCATAATCCCCCTGTGTATAAAATAAGCGGTGCTTGTCAAATCCGGCTTTTTGAAAGCAGTGATCCACGTTGGTGGTAAGGACAAAATAGTCTTTGTCCTTCACCAGCTCCAACAGGTTTTTGTATACCGGCTTGGGTGGATCGCAGTAGCGGTTCAAAAAGACAAACCGGCTCCAGTAGGCCCAATGTTCCTCCAGTGTGGGAAACGGATAAAATCCCCCGGAATACATATCGTGAAACCCATATTTTTCATCAAAGTCGGCAAAATAACGGCGGAACGGCTCTCCGCCATAAGCAAAGCCGGCAGCGGTTGAAAGGCCAGCTCCAGCACCAATTAAAACCGTATCCGTCTGATCTAATACTTCTTGAAACTCAATAACCTTTTGCTCGGCTTTTCTTTCCGTTTTTAGCATCTGGATACCCCCAGGAAATTTTGGTAAATGTGAAGGTCTATATCCTTGAAAACATTAAAGATAACCCGAATATTTTCCTTCCGTGTATTCAAAAAGGATGTCACAGTTTGAATTGCTATTTCCGCAGCCTTTTTATTGGGAAAATGAAATTCCCCAGTGGAAATACAACAAAAGGCAATGCTCTGGCAGTTGTTCTTCACAGCCAGTTCTAAGCAGGAGCGGTAGCAGGACGCAAGGGCTTCGCAATCCTGCTTTCGAACCGCGCCACCGATAACTGGCCCCACGGTATGCAGGATATATTTGCTGGGCAAATTGAAAGCCGGCGTGATCTTTGCTTGTCCCGCAGGTTCCTCGTGGCCCTGTTTGCTCATCATGTCATAGCAAAAGAGCCGTAATTGGATACCGCTTCTGGAATGCACAATGTTATCAATGCAGGTGTGGAGAGGGCGGAAACAGCCAAGTAACGCACTATTTGCAGCATTTACAATTGCATCCACCTTTAGCGTTGTAATATCCCCCTGCCACAAAACCATACGGGGATCTCCAGGGATAGAAGGCAACTCTTCGCTTTCAATGATCCCCCGCATGTCCCGCTCTGTTTGCAAGTATTTATCTTGTATTTTAAAAAAATCCTGACTAAGGGGCTTTGGCATACGCACATTCATCAAACTACGTAGCAAATCTTTCTGCTCTTTCTCGTCCACAGGGATAGATATATTTTTATATCTTTCTTCTGCCAATAACTCTTGAATCAGATAGACCCTCTGTTCTTCATGTGTCATTGTGGCGCACTTCCTTCTAACAACATGATGTTCTATAATTTCCAAATAACTCCGATGCTTCGCATAAAACCAAATACCCCAGTATATTTTGCTGGGAAAAAGCCTTTGCCTACCAGAACGCATAAACTGCCTGTGGAATGGGGGCCATAAGGGGGCTTTGGGAAAAGCAAGCACAAAGTGTATTAGGCCCTTACCATGCTTTGAAGCATGGCGAGTCAGCCATTTGCCATAATCCGAACAGAAACCACTGTATCTCAGGCTGTTCTTGCCGTTGCAGATCGCATTACATTACAGGGTGTAACACTTCCCAAAAATCCCCCTGGATGGACTTCCCCCAGCGAGCTCCAGGATCTTTTTTCGAAGGCTTTCTTCAAGTAAGTATCCTGCACCTTTAAAACTTCCGCGTTGGCATATTTTCCGTGCAGATATGAAAAACGGGAAAAACAATCGCTGTTTATTCCTCCTTATGGGAATCCTTTGTTCCGAATCCATCCCCTACTCTTAAGGCAAGGAACTTCATGACATACAGCTTTGTTCGGGCTACGCCATTTCATCTCCGGATAATCGCCTTTTGCGGACAACTCGACAAGCAATTTCCGCAATGCAGGCAGTGCTCTTGCCAAATCGCAGCAGGGATAACCGCAAAATCAATACAGCGTTGTGGGCAAACTGCTTCGCAAATGCGACAGCCGGTACAGGCCTTTGTAATAAAGTATCCCTCTTTTTCCACCTCGGTTTTCCCAAAGGCAAAGCTCGCCCGTTCAATAGGCTTTTGCGAGAGGTCAAACCACTCGCCGGTTCCTTCGTAAATTTGAAACACCGTTAACGCGCTTCGGGACTGTTCCGTAGGATAGATTTCGCTCATGTATGGATTTTTCCCAAACAGTTTAGGGAGCGGTTCCGCGCCCAATTCCCGCACCTTACCGCAGATCGAGACCGCTACACAGGACAGAGTATCTCGTCCCTTCATACCGGTCAATGCTACATAACCTTGCTTGTTTAGCCGGCCGTAAAGGCTTTTTCCGCGGGCGGTCAGGAAATATAAACTCTTGCCATCACAGTCCATTATATCAATCGCACAGGTCACAGGAAACCCATCATTATCCACCGTTGCCATCACCGTCGAATGGATCTCTTTTTGTACAAAATACAAATATTCCCTGCTATCCATATTCCTTTTCTCCTGTTAAAAGCATCAAGTAAAAGTTTTGAGCCATCCTTTCCCTTTTGCTAGGATTGGATGGAAATGGGGAAGGAACCCCATCGCCACAAGCCATCCGAAGTTCCTTCCCGACATATCTTTTTAATCTGAACGATCAATAACGAGCTTGTACGTATGATCGGGAAATATTTTCATAGCCAGCGCGCAGATATTTAGGAAAAGAAAAAGCCTGCCGTCATGTCCAGGTAATTTTCACCGCTGTAGTTCGGATACTGTTTTTGTACAGCCGCCTTAAATTCTTCAGCGCTGCCGCAGTCTGCTGCAATTGCTTTCAGGTTTTCCAAATAAGCGATTTTGGTGTCCGCATCTTTCAAATCTTCCGGGGTATAGTGGGAAGTCAGGATCAAGTCATACTCCTTTTGGATATACTTTTTCAATTCTGCAATCATTGCATCGGCATGTGCGGCCCCAGCTACGATGGAATGGCAAGCGTGGCCGAGCATATGGGTATACACTGCATGGATCTCGGGAATCTCCACATCAAAAGCCTCGCCCGTCTGCTTGATGTTGAAGTCAATCCCGCCGATGGTTACCTTTCCTTCCCCGATGATATTCGTAATCGGATGGATCGAATGGTCGAAGATCTCACCGAATGCCCCTGCGAATTGATCCACCAGAGCCTTTCCGCCGCCATTCTTTGAGTAATCCACCGCATTTTGCGTGGCATATTTGGGAACATCCGGCAAGAAGGTTGCGCCCGCGCCGTGGTACGCCACCAGTACTCCTTCCACCTGAAGATTTTTCAGATAATCTGTCAGTTCCCAGATGTTTTCAAAAAAGCAGGGCGACTCAATGACAACGGCCTTACCCATCTTTTCAACAATGAACACTTCATCGTCAATAAAATCGTTGGTCTTATAGGCATGCAATTTAACTGTGCCAAAATCATAAATATTGAACTCGCCCTTTTCGAGCTTCACAGTTTGAAATGTATTCTTGTTCATGAGAAGATCCTCCTTATGGGTACAGCACTTATTCCGCAACAACGCTGATACGTTCCTGAATGTGATTTCCTTTGGTTGCCTCATCAATCATGGCGATGGCATAGTCGGCATAACTGATAACGCTTTCGCCCTTGGAATTAAGCACCAGTTCTTCTCCTCCAAGAATATACTTTCCAGTCCTATCGCCTTCGGCCTGGAAATCACCGGCTGGGCTAATATAAGTCCATTGGACATCCTTTCTCTGACGCAGTTCTCCGAGGGCCTTTGCCATTGCCGCAGCAAGAGGTTTAAACATATCAGGGAAATTCGGTCCATCCGCTACACAGGCGGTGTGTTCTGGGTTGACGTACAGGCTGCCTGCGCCTCCGACCACCAATAAGCGGGTACTTGTGCCAGAAAGCACATCACACAGATGTTTCAGGGAAGTGCTGTGCTGAGGAAGGGTTTCCTCAGCACAGGTACCAAATGCATCGATCACGACATCAAATTCCTCCAGATCAGCGGCCATCAGATCAAACAGATCCTTTTTCAAAACGTGTTTCGCTGCTGTATGATTCTCTCCACGCACAATAGCAGTCACATCGAGACCTCTATCCACAGCTTCCTTCACGATAAGCTTACCAGCTTTTCCATTTGCACAAACAACTGCGATTTTCATTTTATGTTCCTCCTTGCATTTGTTCAGTTGTTATCATTGCTTATGAGTCTTAGAGTGGCCGCTCTCTGTAGCTCTTGGCTATATTATATGCATGTAGATTCCTCTCGTAAAGTAAGCACTTTATTGTGCCGTAGTTATCAAAAGGATACTATTGCGTGATGCCTGGAGTTAATGACTTTAAAACAGTAAAAACTTCTCAACAATTTTTCTTTTTTGCCATTGTATACTTTTGCATATTGCTATATAATTAAGTCGTATAGTAGAATTCGATCCTAAATTACAAAAAGAAACTAAAACAAGGAGGATTATGTATGAGCAAAGGGACTGTGGGAAAAGATTTGCCAGCCTGCCCGGTGGAAACTACATTAACTCTTATCGGTGATAAGTGGAAGGTACTCATCCTCCGTGATTTGCTTCCTGGCAAAAAACGCTTTGGAGAGTTGAAAAAGTCCATCGGCAGCGTATCTCAAAAAGTGCTGACTGCACAGCTTCGGGATATGGAAGAAAGTGGCCTTGTCAACCGCAAAGTTTATGCAGAGGTGCCGCCAAGAGTAGAATACTCGCTGACGGAACTCGGCCAAAGTCTAAAACCCATCCTTGATGCAATGTGGAATTGGGGCGAAGGATATAAAGCCTCTATGAATTGAAACAAGCGGGTATTCATTTTCGAACAGCCCCTATTTATCAGTATGCTATATTGGCTGATAAATGGGGGCTGTTTACTGTATAAAATGAACTTTTATGTTTCATTGGATGTGCTAACATTTTCCTTCAAATTCTGTATAGGCCTGATATATTTGAAATATTGTTCTGGGTTATAATAAAAATACATAATTCTGCCTGGTGATGTATCTAGACAGCAATTAGCAGCCGCATAATCAAAATTAGCCATGGCCGTTTCGATTTTTTGCTCTACGCTGCAATTTTCTTGTTCATACTGAAATGGTCCATGCTCAAAGACAATATACTCAGCTTCAGGAATGTCAATTAAAAACATTTGTGGCGGTACTTCTCCTTTATAATTAGAAGGAAGCCGTACGCCCCAACATTCTGTACGCAGAAACCCCCAATCACATAGTCTACCTTTTGGGTCGTTGATATAAGCCATAATCTGACCGCTTCCACAGTTGATTTCGCTCCCGCCTCTATCGTCTAATTTGCCCTTGATGCTGTCGAGCAAGCCGCAAATTGTTTCATAGTCCTGCCCTGGAATTTGATTTTGTTTCTGCCAGAAATCCCAATATCCGTTACTTTCATAATTTTTGATATGCAAAAATTTGTGTGCGGGGATCGTTATAAAATAAATTTGTATACCGTCTGTAGAATGCATCATCCCGATTTCTCCTAATCCAAAAAAATAACGGTCAAAAGCACTTATTTTGGTCCGGAGAACAACCGGTCTGGGGTCTTTCCGATATTTACTTGGCGTTATACCGTAAGCTTTTTTGAAAGCTCTAGTAAAAGCTTCATGGGATGAAAAACCATATGTGAAAGCAATATCCAACATGTTCTTATCGCTATCACGAACCTCTTTTAATGCAAAGGCTAGCTTTCTATGCCGCAAATAATCCCTAAATTGCATCCCAGTTATTTCTTTGAATTTCCTGGTAGTATGAAATTCAGAATAGCCCAACTTATGCGAAAGGTATTGCAATGTCAATACCTCGTCATGATTATATTTTATACATTTATCAATCTCATCAACGATTATCTGGATCTGTTTTTGCCACTCAAACATTCTTTCTTCACCTCGTTTTAATATCTATATACTCCAATTATAAGAGCATATAGATATCGCCGCTTGATCATACTTGCTTTGATTGAGAGGATTGTGATGCACTGATTATTTTTTCGCCTGGTCTCTATTCATTAATATCCATTTATATAAATTCTAAAGTCATAGAGTATATAATCGATCATACAACAAGAAGTACATGAACATGAAGCACCTGTAGGCGAACTTGGAGGATGCCTCCATTGCTGGCTGACTTCATTCATCCCAGAGTCTACATACGCTTATGCGAAAAATCCTTGACACCACCAACCACTCGCCCAGCGAGTGGTTTCCTTTATGACAAAAAGGGTCTAACTGATCAGCAAAATCAGTTAGACCTTTTCTCTATGAATAAAAAGATGAGGATTTTCAAGCTACTCGCAAGCCACTGCGTACGCCGGGCCAAAACGACACCTTGACCGTTGGTAATCCTACACCCTGACCGCGCAAAACAGACACCCCCACCGCTGCTCCGACACCGGCACCAAGGTGCACCCATTCCGCAGAAATGGTGCATGGCGGCCGCGGGCGTGGTGCACCGGGCCGCCATGCGGGGGGGATTACTCAGGGATGCCCTTGCGCTTGCGCATGGACTCTCCCTCGATTTGGATGGTATAGGCATTGTAGATGATCCGGTCGCAGATGGCGTCGGCCAGAGTGGGGTCATACAGATTCTCGTGCCACTCGCTGGTGTCATACTGGGAACAGAAGATGGTGGAGGCCACCTTGTTTCTGGCCTCTACCAGTTCCAGTACATCCCGGGCCTCTGCTTCCTTGAGGGGATAGAGCAGCCACTCGTCCAGGATGAGCAACTTGTCCTTCTTGAGCTTTTTCATGTAATCCCGGTAGGTTCCATTGGTCCGGGCCACGGAGATCTCCACCAGCAGATCCGGTAGGCGGATATACCGCACGGAATAAAAGCTGCGGCTGGCAGCCATGCCAAGGGCGCAGGCCAGGTAGGTCTTTCCGGCTCCAGTGGCTCCCAGAATGATAACATTATGTGCTTCCTGAAGGTAGGCACAAGAGGCCAGACGCAGGATTTGCTCCCGGTCCAGCCTTCGTTCCGGGTGGTACTCAATATTCTCGACACAGGCTGCGGGGTCCGCGTAGCCAGCGTTGCGGATAAGCCGGGTCAGGCGGTTGCTTTTCCGGGCGCTCCACTCCGCGTCTACCAGCATGGCAAAGCGATCCTCAAAGGACACTGCCTGGAACTGTGCATCCTCCAGTTGGGCGGAGAAGGCTTCCGCCATGACGCCCAGGCGCATTTCATGCAATTTCCGTACCGTTTCATTGCTCAGCATGGTCATTCCCCCCTCTTGTAGTAGCCGGCGCCCCTGGTGAACTTATGGGCCTTTGGCTCTTCTGGCTTGGCCGGAGTGTCCTCAGCCAGCAGCTTGTCCTGCCCGGATTTCAGGATGGACTGGATGCTCTTCAAGCTGGGGTAGGAAGTGTAAGAGAGGGCTTTTCGGCAGGCGCTTTCCAGCCGCTGAGCGGAATAGCGGTCCGCCAGTTTCAGGAGGGCCATACAGGACTTGTAGCCCTGCTGCTCAACCTTATGGGCGGAGAGGAAAAGCCGCACCACGGCAGCGGTATGCTGACCAATCTGCTCCGCCCAGCGGAGGAAACGCTCCCCATTCCACTGCAGGTAGGCCTGGTGGTCCGGCGGCATATGTTCCTCTACCGTGCTGTACTGGTTGGGACGGCCCTGGAGACGCAGGTGAGAGGCAATCCGGGTTCCGGCAAAGAAGATCTCCACGGTAGTCCGGGTGAGCCGTACATCTACCTGCTGCTTGATATACTCATACGGCACGGAATAATTCATGCGCTCTACGCTGATATGGTAGTTATATTGGACGGTTGCCACTTTCCAGATTGCCAGTTCAAACGATGTGGCCGGAAGAGGCTGCAGGAACAGCTTCTCTTCCGCAAAGCAGGATGCCCGGCTGCCCTCCCGTTTCTGGAAGGGCTTGTGGTTGAAGGTCTCCAGCTTCTCTCGGATGGCCTGATTCAGCTCTGCGAGGGACAGGAACTGGCGGTTACGCAGGGCTGCCAGGATCCAGGTGGAGACCACGCCCACGGAGCCCTCCACAAAGGCTTTGTCCTTGGGGCTGCGGGGCCGGGCTGGGAGGATGGCGGTGCCGTAGTGCTCCGCCATCTCCTGGTAGGACTTGTTGAGCACCGTTTCCGTCCGGGAGTTCTTGACCACACCGGTCTTGAGATTGTCCGGCGTGAGGATGCGGGTGACCCCGCCGAAATACCGGTAGGCGTTGACATGACCGGTAATCCAGGCCTCCTGCTTCATGTCCAGGAAGGCCTCTGTGTAGGCGTAGCCGCTGTATGGCAGCACCGCTACAAACAGGTATACATCCAGCCGCTCCCCGGTGTCTGTGTCCACCAGCGCTGCCGTCTGGCCCGCCCAGTCCACCTGCATGGTCTCGCCGGGCTTGTGCTCCAGGTGCATGGTGGCTTTGGTCTTGTGGACATAGTCTGCGTAGTACTTGTTGAACTGGGTGGATTTGTAGGGCAGTTCACCGTTCTGACGGCACTGCTCGCAGTATTCCACCCACAGCAGGCTCAGGGTGACGCCGCTCTTCTGCATCTCTCGGTGTACCCATTCGTAGTCTGGCATCTTGTATTGCTGGCCCAGTGCAGTGGAAGGGTACAACTTCCTGGCGACCTCTTCCGTGCTGCAGTTCTTGATCTTGTTCCAGAAAAGCTCTTGTTCTGCGGCCCGCTGAAGGGCCGCTATGACTGTGCTGCGTGCACAGCCGCAGCTTTCTGCAATGCGGGTGTTGTTGATCCCCAGGCTGTGAAGCCGGAGAATCTCCTTGTAGTTGGTCATGGAATTTCCTCCTGTATCATGGATTGCATCTTGCGATGCGCCTCCATTATACAGGGGTGTCTGACCGGCGGTGGGGGTGTCTGATTTGAACGGTTAGGGTGTCTGACTCGGGCGGTTAAGGTGTCCGTCCGGGAGCGGCGTATTCAAGCCACTCGATTTTTCTTTTCAAACTCAATAAATCGGGATTTCGCGAGTGCTATCAATCTGCTATCAAATGGGGAATTTGAAAATCAAAAACCCAGCGTTTATGCGGGCTTGCGCCATTTCAAGCGTCATTCCCACTCGCTCCTGTCAGAAGTTTTCTAAACAGATTTGCTTATGGGGTTTAGCTCAGAGTATTGGCATTATTTCCATTATTCAGATAGTAGAGGCTATCTGATTTTTTGTTGCCATGATGTTGCCATGAAAGACCACTCTAGAGAACTATAAATCAAACCGTTTTGACTATTTTATAAGATGGAGTTTCATCCTTGTGATCAAATGCTATGTCCATATCGATTTGTGGATATTTTAAAAAGTCTTCCCATGTTACCACGTAGGCATATCCATTGTCAATATTACTTTTTAAAATCGGGAATGCCTTATTTTTATCAAAGTAGTCATATTTCCCAGCTTTATTAGGCAGAATAACCGCAAGAAGTGCATTGCGATGGCTAGTTCGATTATTCCGTGTAGTTTGCCTAACTGAATAACTGATTTCCCAAGGTATCCACTGAGACTTTTGCCATTTTCCAGGTTCCCTCATGTTGGGCGATATCAACACAATGGTAATTGTGCTATCGTAAATCTTGTATTTTAAATGCTCCCAAATGTCATCTTCATCCCAGTCAGAGATATCCTCATCACTTTTTTCTCCTTTATAGATATCGTCACCGGATAAGACCTTTTTCTGGATGTAATCAACGTAATCGCAAGGCCAAGTTGGCTGAGTTACGTTTGGCATAGTTTTTACATCGTTATCCTTAAACTTATAGGATACAAAAACTTTTCTTCCCATAATACCACCAGCAACCTATCTTTTTTTGAACCACTCATCAAGCGGAGTGATATAATTTCCATCTTCCTCATGTCTACGCACATAGTATCCACGGGTTATGGATTTTCCATTTGTGTACTTCTCTGTGCCATCAAAATATGCAATATATGGGTAGATACTCATGTACTCCGACCCTTTGTATGAACTATCGTATGCACCTTCTGGCTTCATTGGAAATAACGCAATATGCTTCTTAAATTTTTGCGCATCCCCGTATCCCAACTCCCAGTTACACCATTTCGACTCGATTGCGCCATTGGTTGCAAGCAAAATAAATTTGTCGCATCCCTTTATTCTCTCCCGAATATTGAGCGCAGTTTGTGCTGAAGTAATTGGGGGCATTGAAGGATCGCGACTATCAATATAAACCTTTACACAGTATTCTTTCTCCAAAAAACCTAAAAGTCCTTTGAGATCTTCAAGGTCATCATGTTTATGAGAAATAAAAACTGTGGTTTTTCTTTCTGCAAATTGTGTATGTTCAAGAACTGGTGCTACTGCTTCATCTAAGCGCACTTGAGAGTATTCACGTAGGGAGCCTTGCTCAAATATGGTTTTCATAGCAATTCACCTTCATCAAGCTATATTGGTGAGTTTTAAAACCAGAACCGCAACAAGCACCAACAGCATTAATGGGTAAAACAAGTAAATACTTGGAGATTTAATACAATCCCACGTTCTGGCTTTTGCTCTAATAATTTCTACAGGATCATTAGTCAACTTCATCGAAAAGTCAATCTCATGTTCGTCTAACCGGACTTGGTCAAATAAAAAACGAAACTTCCTCTCCAACTTTAAATAGTATATATCCAGAACAGCAAAAACTAAGACAGGCAAAAAAGACAGGCCCAAAATCCAAATGTTTGTGGATGAATAAGATATAGCTGAAATACCAGCAACAATAGTCGCTGCAAAACCTTTAAAGATTGCAGATATTGTAGACATTCTACAAATTGGTTCTTGTAACATTTGCAGATACTCTTTTTTCCCGTCCGGCATATATAGCCCTCCTTGTATTCCAAGCGTTATTTTGAAAGCAAATTGGCATTGGATAGTCGCGTTAATAATATCTCAGAATTTTTCTTTTTCAACTCGCACTCCCAAATCCGCAACACTATCCAGCCACGCGACTCGAACATAGCCGTCACTTCTTTGTCGTGCTTTATGTTCCGCTCGCGTTTTTTCTGCCAATACTCCTGATGGTCGGCCGGACGAGTGTTTCGGCAATCATGTCCATGCCAGAAGCAGCCGTCCACAAACACGGCAATCTTTTTCTTTGGGAACACAAAATCAGGATGACCCTTTACCGGGTAGTTTCTCCGCCAACCTGTGATTCCGTTCTGCTTAAATATTTCAATCAGTCGTAGTTCCGTGGATTTGTTCTTTTTAGACTTGACCTGCCGCATGATGTCAGACCGCTTTTCCTCATCAAAAACATCTGCCACGACAAATCACCTAGCTTCGAATTCTATGCGGAGGCTTGGGTCGGTTTCCGTCTCCAGAACAATTTTGTTATATCGTTCGATGATACCAGAGAGCGTAGAATTCCTCTTGCTCTCGTCAAAAAAGCTATGCTCATAGACGTTTGCGGATAAGAACTGTTGGATGTCCCATACCTCGACACGTCCGGCTAGACCGGCGTCCTCGGCAAGATTGAGAGCAGTATGTACGCGATCAAAAATCGTGATGATAACAGGATGGCAACCGGCACGGAGGTTAGCCCTGCACTTTTCAATCAGCAGCGCGCCAGGCATGGTCGTGCAATGGATAACCGTGCTACCGATAACAAAATCACCACTGCGATCCGTGGGGCCGTCAGCTACAGAAGCACCGTGGATTTCAAAAGAATTTTCCGGCATAATCAAACAGAGTTTCGCTGCTACAAGATGCTGCAACACGGTGCCGAGATACTGCGTGCCTGGATTTTGCTTCTGACGTTTTTTCGCCTGTTCAAACAGTTCGTCCAGATTTGAGCCGATCGTTTTGGAAGTATCGGCGGTTAGCACGAACGGTTGATTTCTAAAATATTCACGCACCTGCTCGGCCCAGAATTCCTCAACCACGAAAAAATCTACTGACTTCTCTGCGTTCCATGCGTTCAAAAAGTCTACATACTTGATCATCAGCCCCATACTGCCTCTGCTGGTTCTCCCGCCCTCGGAGGACAGTTGTTGGGTTATACCGTGTTCTTTCAGTATCTTTTTCAGATTGGCCCCGCCAAGCCCTGCAACTTGTCCTTTACTGCTCGTTTGAAAGTCGTCTGGATTCAGCGGAAAGTTCTTGTCTCTCACCATTCGGGTAAACTGCACAACCAGAGACAGCGGCCCTTTTGTGGTGATATGGTTTTCAGATTGAAACGCTTCTAAGCGTTCCTTAGGACTAATCATTATATACCGCCTCCGCAATTTTTGTCAGGAATCGTTCCCCTATAAATTGAGCCACCGGCGCGGCTACGGCATCACCCATCGCTTTATAACCGTCATTATAGCTACCAGGAAGCACAAAACTGTCCGGCGCCCCCATTAGTCTGGCCGCTTCACGAACAGTCAAAAGGCGCGCATGGGTTTGGCCATTCCTCTTGACAACCAAATACTGTTTACTGCTCCCACCTTCTGGTGTCCGCAGACAACCGGCAATCCCATCAAAGCGCAACTCTAACTGTTGCGTTCCATTCCGCGTTCTTCGATAGCCTGTGGCGTACACGGTATCATGAGCGTGTAATTTTACTTGATGGCGCTCGGGAACTAGCCGCAAAACATTGTCTTTGTCAAAGGTTGCGTCATCCTCGACAATATCTTTGAGTGATATGACACGACGCGGAGGCTTTTCCGTATGCCACCAAATCCATCCTGGCAGTTCATGTCCTAACCGTGTTGCAGCGTTGTTGTGCAACCAACACGGTCCACTTCCCACCAATTCATCTGGAATGGGGCAACCTTCCTGCACAGCAATGATAAATACCCTAGGTCTAGATTGAGGAACAAAATGAGAAGCGTTCAGCAGAATAGCTCCACATTGATACCCGCGTTCTACGAGCGCCAAATGAAGAACTCGGTAATTATCACCGCCGTTCGTTGAAAGTAGCCCTGCCACGTTCTCCAACAGAAGCATCTTGGGCTTATTGTCCATCTCATCCAGCACGCGGAGCCATTCCCAAACTAAGCCGCTGCGGGACGCATGGATTCCGCCAATGGAACCAGCCAGGGATAAGTCCTGACAAGGGAAGCTGGCCCAGGAAAGGTGAGCGAAAGGCAAGTTGCTTCCTTTGATATTCTTTATGTCGTCAAGGACAAACCGCTCACGCCCGAAATTGGCTTCGTAGACAGCAGCCTTTTGTTTGCTGATATCATTTGCCCAAACGGGCGCAAACATTCCCCTTAGACCATACGCAACGAGACCGCTACCAGCAAAAAATTCGTGCATCGTCCAAGGCGCAGACAGCTGATCAATATCTAATTTTCGATTTGTGGTGCTTTGAAGCATCATACGTTCCTCCTGGTCTGCGCCCGCTTATCGCCCGTGGGCTTCGGTGCGTTTTCAGGAATAATCCAAATGCGGCTCAACCTAGTCGCACCTTCAATGCGATTTTCTTTGCATAAAATTTGAACTTGACGGACGGTTACGCCCCATTTTTCAGCAGCTTCTTGTGCGGTTATATAGCCATTCATTTAAAACACCCCATACGCACTTGCACAGTCTATAAATCAAGACTTCTATTTCTTAGTATATTCGTTTAAACGAAATCTGTCAATCTCAGTTATCACAATTTTCCCTATTCTCTTATGTCCTTTGGCAGCATAGTCCACCAGCTCTCGCGCGTTGCTGGCAGGGTGCCACGCATAGGCAATGAGGCAGTCTACATGATCCACAACATAGCGGTTTGCTCTCACGATTGCAACCTTGCGCGGGACGCTTTCCATCCCTGGCGGATAGAATGTTTCGTCAAATCCTTCTAGCATTGGAATGGGCCTCTCTGCTGGATGGTATGGCAGCAGCAAAATGAGTCTCACCTCTGGGTAGAAACGCTTTGCTTCTTTGACTGCTGACGCTGCAAGACGGTCAAATCCGCCGTAGTGGCCAACGATAAATTCTGTAACGCCATATTCCAAAATGTGCTGCTCCACAGCCGCATACAATGCCGGATAAATCTCTTCTGATGCCTCTCGGTGTCCGATAAAGAAACAGCTTTTTCCGCCCAAATTTCTCCCTCCTTAATAGTTGTGTTTATCGTTAAAATTATACGATATAAATGATTAAATCACAACGATTTATCAAAGT